>Ga0224501_10002393_pt1 | contig 14746 bp, 12 predicted proteins | sample SF_Oct11_sed_USG_4_FD_169105 | JGI IMG/M metagenome (GOLD analysis project Ga0224501, IMG submission 169105) | Sediment microbial communities from San Francisco Bay, California, United States - SF_Oct11_sed_USGS_8_1 | ecosystem: Environmental > Aquatic > Marine > Sediment | place: USA...
TAACGCTGTGGTCTTCCTTGTAAGTAAACTCGCGCTTGCCAAAATCGGGCAGTAGCTCCTCTATCGCCGCCTGCCTGACCAGTTTTTTCAACTGATCAAGGTCATCGCTGGGGAAATCTAATGACATATTGTTCGCATTTTTTATCACCATGGAATATCACTACCGTCGATATCGATAAAGCGTCCACTATCTTCGATTTTCAGATTGCACAGGGTCTCGAACATCTGGCTCACACTCTCCTTTGTACTGATTTCTGCCTGCGGGCCACCCATATCGGTTTTCACCCAGCCCGGATGCAGGGCAACGCATTTGATTCCCCTGTCGGCAAGATCGAGTGACATACTCTTGACCACGGCATTGAGTGCCGCCTTGCTGGAGCGGTAGATGTAGCTACCACCAGAGGCATTGTATGCCATGCTGCCCATTTTGCTGCTCAGACAGGCGATGATTTTTTCCCCACCAATGGATAGCTGCTCAACAAACAGCTCAGACAACTTCATCGGCGCAATGCTATTAACCTTGAAGGTCTCCAGCCAGTCGTGGGCATCGACCTGGCCAAAACTATTTTTATCCGAGCCATATACACCGGCGTTATTGATCAGCATGTCGATGGCCTCGTGGCGTAGCTCATACGCCAGTGCCTGCAGGGTCGCCAGTTCAGACATATCCGCCAGATAGACCTTCACCCGGCCATTAGATAGCTGCGCCGTCGATAGCAGCTTCTCGGCACGTTGCGGGTGACGGCAGCAGGCCAGCACATCCCAGCCGTGATCCATACCATAGCGCACCATTTCCAGGCCGATGCCACGGCTGGCACCGGTAACCAGTATTTTCATTATTCTCTTTCCTCTTACCGTAGAACTGCAGGATGTTCGCTTGTGCCCACTACCAAATTATGCAATATTTAATACAACTGTCTAATTCTGGGTTGAGTTATGTCTCATTCTATCGTTGTGACCGGCGCCACCGGCTTTGTCGGCAGCCACGTTCTGGAAGAGCTGACCCAGATCGGTCACAAAGACCTGCATATTATCGCAGCCTGCCGCGACCGTCGAAAGCTTATTGCCGAATTTAGTGGCGAGGTACGCGAAGGCGACCTTCGTGACCCGGAGTATATGCACCGCGTGCTCACCGGTGCCGACATTGTTTGCCACTGCGCGGCGTGGTCTGCGGTATGGGGTAAAAAGAAGGAATCAAAACAGCTTTATCTCGATCCATCACTCCAGCTCATCGACAAGGCACTGGAATGGCGAGTGAAGCGCTTTATTAATATCAGTACCACCAGTGCGGCCGCGCCAAAGTCATCCAGCAATGCCTACGCACCCGGCATATCACATCGCTTCTGGCCGCACCTGAACAACATTATCGCCATCGAAAACTATATGCAGGAAAATGCCCACCGTGGTATGTCGATGGTGAATTTACGGCTGGGGATTTTTGCCGGCAGCCGCTATTCGCTGGGTATACTGCCGCTACTGCTACCCCGACTAAAAACACACCTGGTACCGTGGGTCTCAGGCGGCAAAACCGGCCTACCGATCATCGATGGCAGGGATATTGGCCAGGCCTTTGTCCGCGCAGCACTGGCACCGCAGCTACCGCCTTATGCCGCATTCAACATTGTTGGCCCTGAAATACCCACTGTGCGTGAAGTCATCGACTACATTGGTGACCACTTTGATTATCCCAGGCCACATTTCAGCGTACCTTTTTTTGCCGCCTATGGCGTCGCCTGGCTCATGGAAAGGCTCGACCCGCTGTTGCCGTGGGAGCCGCTAATCACGCGCAGCATTGTGCACCTGCTGGAAGAGACCGGCGTCAGCAATAACCAGGCAAGAGAACTTTTGGGCTATAACCCGGAGATTCACTGGAAAGAAGCGGTACATCGGCAGATTACCGAGATGCAGCACAACCAGTTCAGGGGAATGAAAATGTTTAAGCCGATCAAATCCCTTTCGATCGGCGACAAAGAGAGTTAACCGAGATTGTAAAAACGATTCAGGTAGAACTGTTCGTACTGATCTGCAGGCAGTGCCTTGCTCCAGTAGTAGCCCTGGGCCAACGAGCAACCAACACTTTTGAGCATATTCAGCTGTCGTTCGTTTTCGATGCCCTCGGCAAGCAATTTCAGTTTCAGACCACGGGTCAGGCCAGCAATAGCCGTCACCACTGCCACGTCCTTTTCATTATCGGGCACACCAGAGACAAATTTTTCGTCAACCTTGACGACATCAATCGGCAGGTCTTTAAGGTTGGTCAATGACGCAAAACCAATACCGAAATCATCGACGGCTATTTTTACACCCATATCGTGTAACTTGTTCAGTGTGGCCTCGATCTCGCCTTCACTACAGGTGAGTGTTGCTTCAGTAACTTCAATTGTTAACTCCGAACCCTCGATTTCATACTTGTCCATTGCCTGTATAAAGGTCGCTGTCAGGTTACCATCTTTAAATTGCCTGGCCGCGAGATTAATGGAGACATTCGGATTTTCCATACCGGCATCTTTCCAGACACGTAGCTGGTGGCAGATAGTCGTGATCATCCAGTCGCCAATCGCTACAATCAAACCACTCTCAATGGCCACTGGTATAAAGTCATCCGGCTCAATCATGCCTTTTTCAGGGTGCTGCCAACGTAACAGCGCCTCGACACCGGCAATTTCATTGTTATGTACGTCTATTGTCGGCTGGTAATGAATCACCAGCTCATTGTTATCCATTGCGTTACGTATACTGTTTTCCAGGTCCAGCCGTTCCATCGCTGTCACACTCATCTCCGGTTTATAAAACTGGAAGCAACGACGGCCATTTTCCTTGGCACGGAACATGGCGGTATCAGCATTCTTTAATAGTGTGCCTGCATCAGCACCATCATCTGGATACAGGGCAATGCCAACACTGGCACTAGTAAAGGTTTCCTGGTTATCCAGACGCACATTGTGCTCAAGCACTGTCGTCAGGTTATCGGCGATAGAAATGGCATCCTCAACACCATTAACATTTTCAATGACGATGGCAAATTCATCGCCACCCAGACGTGCCACGGTATCGGCACGGCGTAGTGATTTCGACAACAGGTCACCCACGGCCTTGATCAGCAGATCACCGGCTTCATGACCAAAGGAATCATTGACCAGTTTAAAATCATCAATATCGACCACCATCAGTGCCAGTGATTCCCTATGCCGCTCTGCACGCGTCAGCGCCTGTTCCAGGCGATCAACGAACAGCAGGCGGTTGGGCAACTGGGTTAAGGAGTCTCTATATTCGAGGCGTTGAATCTTTCGTTCCGCTACCACACGCTGCACGATGGTGCGAACACGGTGCTTGAGCACTGCCCATTTAATCGGTTTGGTGATGTAATCTACCGCGCCAACATCATAGGCACGTTCGACCGAGGCCTCATCATCCAGACCAGTAATCATCATCACAGGAATATCCGAATAACCCCGATCCTTGATCTGCTGACAGGTGGTAAAGCCGTCCAGGCCCGGCATGATGGCATCCAGTAGAATGACCGCCGGCCTCTGTTTTTCCACGGCCCTGATCGCATCCAGTCCATCTTCAGCTTCTACAATTTCGTAGTTCTCATCTTCCAGCACGTGTCTAATCATCAGGCGGATAGATGGGTCATCGTCAGCCAGTAGTACGATCGGTTTTTCTTCGTCTTTTTGTTCGTTTTCGAAGAGGGAAACTACATTACCCATAATAAGTGACTCCAGCGTATGACCAGTAAAATTAACCTGTATTAGTCAGAACAATACCCTGACTAAATGAATATAATTCAAGATTGTAGCGCTTTCACGCATCCATGCATAAGAAAATGACGAAAATTCGACAGCTCAGATTCGTGAAATGATGAACGGCATCTTTTCATAGACCAAAGGAATTATCAATTCAGGCTTTTATCCACCAGTTCGTACACATCGCGCGATAACTGGGGCAACTGTTTTAGCCTGCCCAGCTCAGATTTCATCTGCATCTGTCGCTGCTGATCAAAACGCTTCCAGCGCGTCAGCGGTGTCGTCAGCCGCGAGGCAATTTGTGGATTCAGATCATTGAGCTGCTCGATATAACGACCCAGCAGGCGATAACCCTCTCCCGTCGGAACGTGGAAACAGATCGGATTACCCGAGCAGAACGCTCCCAGCAAAGAACGCACGCGGTTCGGATTTCTCAGGTCAAAATCCTTATGCTCGAACAGCTGCTCAACACGTTGTAGTGTATCGGCCTGTGGCGCAGTCGCCTGAATCGTGAACCACTTGTCCATGACCAGCTGGTCGTGCTGCCACTGCTGGTAGAAGGACTCGATTACCTGATCGCGTGATCTGCAGGCATGATGCACCAGTACGCGGAATGCCGCCAGCTGATCGGTCATATTGTCAGCCTGCTTAAACTGCCGCAGCGCCAGTGCCTCACCCTGCTGATTACCACTGGCAACCATATACGACAGCGCTGTATTCTTCAGGGCACGCGCACCCATCGATGCAGGTGACAGGTCGTACTCGACCGATTCACAGCGCTGATAAGCTGCCTGCCAATCAGCAAAGAGATTCGCACCCAGTGCAGTTTCCATCTGCTTTTGTGCATGATGAATCGCATCGACATCAACCACCTCCATCATCTCGGAAATATAGGCCTGTGATGGCAGGGTCAGTGCCCTGGCAGTGAGTGAACTATCCAGCGTTATATTCTGCAGCGTTTTCTGATAGGCCGAAATAATATAATCAGGTACCAATAATTCCTGATCACCGCTCACCGCATTCAGGATGATTCTAATTGCCAGTTGCTGACCGGCATCCCAGCGATTAAAACCATCGCTATCATTGGCAACACAGAAGGCCAGTTCTTCATCTGAGCGATCAAATTTAATTTTTACCGGTGCTGAAAAATCCCTTAATAATGAGAGTACTGGTTTTTCTTTTACTTCATCAAAAACAAAATGCTGTTCATCTTCGATTAAACGAAGTGTGTGTGAAGTATTTTTAGCGCCACCATAGACCACTGGCATATCATCACCCGAAGCAGATAACAAGCCAACACGCACAGGAATATCAAAGGCCTGTTTGTTTTCCTGTTCAGGAGTTGCGGGTGTAGCCTGCTTTAAAGTCAGTCGATAACATTGAGCTGCTGCATCGTAAGACTCCAGCACCGAAATTTCGGGGGTGCCTGACTGTTTATACCAACGCCTGAACTGTTTGAGTTCGATACCGTTTGCCATTTCCATCGCACTAATAAAATCTTCCGTGGTCACGGCCTGGCCATCATGACGCTCAAAATACAGGTCCATGCCTTTTCTAAAACCTTCCTCGCCCAGAATGATGTGAATCATACGAATCACTTCTGCGCCCTTGTTATAAACCGTGACGGTGTAGAAGTTATTAATTTCAAGATAGGCATCCGGCTGGATCGGGTGCGCCATCGGCCCGGCATCTTCGGCAAACTGCGCAGTGCGCAATATATTCACATCATCAATACGTTTCGGTGTTGGCGCATTCATATCTGCAGTAAAACACTGGTCACGAAAAACCGTCAGGCCTTCCTTTAACGTTAGCTGGAACCAGTCACGACAGGTAACACGGTTACCGCTCCAGTTATGAAAATACTCGTGCCCGATCACCGCTTCGATATTAATGAAATCCACATCGGTCGCAGTCTCTTTTTTTGCCAGTACGTATTTGGAATTAAAGACGTTCAGCCCCTTGTTCTCCATCGCGCCCATATTAAAGTCATCAACGGCAACAATGTTATACACATCCAGATCATACTCACGGCCATAAACCTGTTCATCCCACTGCATGGATTTAACCAGTGAGCGCATTGCATGATCACACTGATCGGTATTGTGGTGCTGCACATAAATACGCAAACAGACATTCCTGCCTGATATAGTTTTAAAATGATCTTCGATATATGCAAGATCACCTGCTACCAACGCAAACAGGTAACAGGGTTTCTTGAACGGGTCATCCCACCTTGCCCAGTGACGACCATTTTCAGAATCCCCCGAACCTGCCGGATTACCGTTCGACAGCAGTACCGGGTATTTTTCCTTATCGGCATAAATTGTCGTGGTAAATTTTGCCATAACATCCGGGCGATCAAGGAAGTAGGTAATCTTCCTGAAACCTTCCGCCTCGCACTGGGTACAGAAATTACCACTGGATTTATACAGGCCCTCAAGCGAGGTATTTTCCTGTGGCTTGATAATAGTCCTGATTTCCAGCTGGAACACAGCTGGTGCAGAAGGAATTGTCAGTTCGGTCTCGCCGATCTCATACTCAGAGCTATCAAGTAATCTGCCATCAATCGAGACACCCTCAAGCATTAACTCTTCACCCTGTAGAACCAGCGGCTGCTCACCTGCGACGGCTTCATTTTTTTTCAGCGTTAAAGTGGAAGTAACCGTAGTTTGTTGTTCTTCGAGATTAAAAACCAAGTCCACATCGGTGATCCAGTAAGCGGGCTGGGTGTAATCTTTGAGGTAAATAGTCTGTGGTGTTGCGTCTTTCATAAACAGTATTATTCGTAACAAGATCTAGAAGGAAATTAGCTGATAAGGGTACATAAAAAAAGCCCACGATTGTGGGCTTTTCAAACTATTTTTGGTCGGGACGAGAGGATTCGAACCTCCGACCACTTGACCCCCAGTCAAGTGCGCTACCAAGCTGCGCTACGTCCCGTAAAGGTCGCATAGGATACCTGAAACGGGGGTAAGTTATAAGATCAGAATTAAAAGTTTTTCGGGAAAAGCAGTGAATTAGCTTTTGAAAAGAACCAGCAACTCTTCCAGTTCGGTTCTCATCTGACGCACGATCTGCTGGCTCTGGTTGTTATCATCCGCAACTTCTTCGCCAGTCAGTTTCTGGCGTGCACCACCTATGGTGTAACCCTGATCATAAAGCAGGCTGCGAATCTGGCGAATCAGGATAACGTCATGACGCTGATAGTAACGACGATTACCACGACGTTTAACGGGTTTTAGCTGCGTGAACTCCTGCTCCCAGTAGCGCAGGACGTGTGATTTAACACCGCACAACTCACTGACTTCACCAATGGTGAAATAGCGTTTGCCCGGTATTGTTGGTAATTCGTTATTGTTGCTCGCTTCCAGCATAAGCTTCTACTCGTTGCTTCAGTTTTTGACCTGGTCTGAATGTAACGACTCGACGGGCAGAGATTGGAATTTCTTCTCCTGTTTTAGGGTTACGACCGGGTCTTTCGGTCTTATCCCTGAGGATAAAATTGCCAAAACCTGAGAGTTTGACGTGATTAGCGTCACCCAGTGCTGCACGAACTTCTTCAAAGAATAGTTCTACCAGTTCTTTGGCCTCACGTTTGTTGAGACCGAGTTCTTCGTACAGGCTTTCTGCCAAATCAGCTTTCGTTAATGCCATACCTACTCCCGAAGTGTAGCAGCAAATTTTTGTTTTAGTGAAGAAACCACATTTTCTACTTCAGTTTCTACGTCCTGGTCGGTAAGAGTGCGCGAAAAGTCCTGTAAAATCAAGCCTAAAGCGACACTTTTCCGTCCTGAATCGACCCCCTTACCAGTATATATATCGAATATCTGGATATTCTGCAATAAATCTGAGGAAATTTCTGTAATACAGTCCTGAATCGACTGTACGCTTACATTTTCATCAACGACGATAGCCAGATCTCTTCTTACTTCTGGGTAACGCGATAATGGAGAAAACTTCGGTAAAATCGCCGACTTGAGGATATCGAGTCTTAATTCAAAGATATACACATTTTCATCCAGATCCAGCTGTTTTGAAGCCTCCGGGTGCAACGCCCCAACCCAGCCAGCCACAGTACCGTCGATTGAAATACGAGCTGATTGCCCCGGATGCAGAACAGGATGACTTGCCGCTTCAAACACACAGGCTTTACCAGTCGTCGCCAGTAACGCTTCAACATCACCTTTAACATCAAAGAAGTCGACCTTTCGAGTTTTTGCCGACCACTGCTCTGGCTGTAAATCACCACAGATAGCGCCGGCAATCATAGCCGTCTGAATAGGTAGTGCCTCATTATTCGGCTTGAAGCACAGGCCAGTTTCAAACAGGCGCACGCGAGTGTGCTGACGGTTAAGATTGTGGCGCACAGCATGAATCAGGCCCGGCCACAGATTGGTTCGCATCACTGACATTTCCGATGAAATCGGATTGGCCAGTTTGATTGCATGATTTTCAGGATCAAGTATTTTCTGGAATTTGGGGTCGACAAAACTATAGGTGATCGCTTCAAAATAACCACGATTGACCAGTGCACTACGCAGCACCGAAGTAGACACCTGGTATTCGGTCTGTGGTTTCATCTGCCCCTGATAGGCTGGCTGCGTTCTTGGGATATTGTTGTAACCGTAAATTCTAACCAGCTCTTCCAGCAAATCGGCTTCAATCGAGATATCAAAGCGGAAACTCGGTGGCGTCACCTGCCAGCCTCCAGCCACGTTCTCAACTTTCATTTCAAGGCGCTGTAAAATGGCTTCGACTTCACTGGCAGGCATTTCTATACCGAGCAGGCGCTGAATACGGGCCTGCCGCAAATATATCGCAGGTCTTTCAGTGCAATACTTATCACTGGATTTCTCTATCACTGGGCCTGCCTGGCCACCGCAAATTTCTAACACCAGCGCAGTAGCGCGTTCTATGGCTTTCACCTGCAACTGTGGATCAACACCACGCTCAAAACGGTGTGATGAATCGGTATGCAGTCCATAGCTCCTGGCTTTGCCAGCAATATTCTCAGGATTAAAAAAGGCGCTTTCGAGGAAAATTGACGTCGTTGCGTCACTCACACCCGAACCTTCACCACCCATAACTCCGGCCAGTGCCAGTGGCTTGCTGCTGTCTGCAATAACTAACGTCTCTTCGTCAAGATCGATATATTTACCATCAAGAAGGGTGATTTTTTCACCTTTTCTGGCAAAGCGTACCTGCATGCCGCCATCCAGTGTAGCCAGGTCAAAGGCATGCATCGGCTGACCCAGCTCAAGCATAACGTAGTTGGTGATATCAACAATCGGCCCCAGGCCACGGATACCTGCACGCCGCAGGCGCTCCAGCATCCAGATTGGTGTTGCTGCCTTACAATTAACACCGGTAATAACACGACCAGCATAATGACTACAGGCATCACCTGCCTGAATATCTACCGGAAAAACCTCATTACCGCTCGCCGCTACAGGCGCGCATACCTCGGCACTGACATCACACTGATTCAAGGTACCCAGCTCGCGGGCAATTCCAGCAATGCTCAGACAGTCACCGCGGTTGGGCGTTAAATCAATTTCAATACAGTTATCATCCAACCCGAGATACTCACGCAGATTTGCTCCGACTGGTGCATCTTCAGGCAGCTCCATCAGACCATCCGCCTGCTCAGCCAGACCCAGTTCCTTCTCAGAACAGAGCATGCCAGATGATTCGACACCGCGCAGTTTTGCAGGCTTGATCTTGAAATCACCGGGTAATACCGCACCAATTTTTGCCAGTGGAATTATCAGGCCAGCACGTACATTCGAGGCACCACAAACGATCTGTAGTGTCTCGCTGCCATCAGTCACCTGGCAGACATTCAGCTTGTCTGCATCGGGGTGTTTTTCCAGTGACTCAACGCGTGCCACCACGACATTATTAAACGCACCAGCCACAGGCTCTACGCCATCAATTTCAAGGCCTGCCATGGTCAGCTGGTCACACATCTCTTCAGTAGAAATGTTTGGACTTACCCAGGTCCTCAACCACTGTTCGCTAATCTTCATACATCAACCCCTTAAGCGAACTGCTTTAAAAATTTGAGATCGTTCTCGAAGAACAGGCGAAGATCATTCACACCATATCGCAGCATCGCCAGACGCTCTACACCCATGCCAAAGGCATAACCGGTGAATTTTTCATTATCGATATTCACGGCCTCAAACACTTTTGGGTGCACCATGCCACAACCCAGCACTTCCAGCCAGCCGGTATGGCCACAAACCCGGCAACCTTCACCTTCACACATTACACACTGAATATCGACTTCAGACGAAGGCTCGGTGAACGGAAAATAAGAAGGGCGGAACCGGGTTTGCAGGTTCTCGTTTTCAAAAAACAGTTTCAGGAAATCTGATAGTGTGCCCATCAGATCGGCAAAGTTCACACGCTCATCGACCAGCAGGCCTTCGACCTGATGGAACATTGGTGTATGTGTTAAATCAGAATCACAACGATAGACACGGCCTGGCGCGATAATACGCAACGGTGGCTGCTCCGATTCCATGTGGCGAATCTGCACCGGTGAGGTATGCGTTCTCAGTAATGTCTGCGCATCAAAATAAAAGGTATCGTGCATGGCACGTGCAGGGTGTGACTCAGGAATATTCAGCGCTTCAAAGTTGTGAAAGTCATCTTCAATTTCCGGACCTTCGACAACAGAAAATCCGAGCTGAGCAAATAGACTCTCGATACGCTGCATCGTGCGTGTTACTGGATGCAGGCCACCGGTCTGTTGGCCTCGTCCTGGCAGGGTAACATCTACACACTCACTGGCCAGCTTTGCCTGTAACCAGGCTGCCTCAAGTATGGATTTACGCGCTTCGATGGATTGCTGAACACCCTGCTTGGCATCATTAATTTTCTGGCCAGCATCTTTACGCTGGTCAGCGGGCAGGTTACCAAGGCTTTTTAATAAAGCAGTGAGTCCACCTTTTTTGCCAAGATAGGAAACACGTATCTGATCGAGTGTTTCCAGATCATCTGCCGCTGCAATTTCAGCCTGTGCATCAGCGACCAGTTTGGGTAAATCCACTTAACTCTCCTGCCTTACTTTGTATACAGTGTCTAGCACGTTAATCTTTAATAACTGTTACCTAAAAGTAGAAGAGAAAAGGTTTTTTTTCTTCCGTTTCGAAAACATCGATAACAATTTTTTCAGAAAATACTCAAAACAAAAAAAGGGGGAAGCCAGCTTCCCCCTTCGTATTTACATACCGATCATTCTCAGACCTGATGGCCTGACATTTTTTCAATCAGTATTAAGCGGCCAGGGCTTGCTTGGCTTTCTCAGCAATCTGACCAAATGCAACCATATCGTGAATGGCCAGGTCAGCCAGTACTTTACGGTCCATTTCAATACCTGCTTTATTCAGGCCATCAATTAAACGGCTGTATGACATATCACACTGACGGGCTGCCGCATTGATACGTGCAATCCACAATGAACGGAATGTACGTTTTTTAACACGACGGTCGCGGTATGCATACTGGCCCGCTTTAATTACGGCCTGATGGGCAACCGTATATACTCGGCTGCGCGCACCATAATAACCTTTGGCTTTGGCTAATACTTTTTTGTGCTTAGCTCTGGCCTGTACACCTCTTTTTACTCTTGGCATTTCTCTATTCTCCGGTTAGCTTCGCAACAATTAAATGTAAGGGATCAGGCGGTTAATCATCTTGATGTCATTTTCATGAACCGATGATGCTTCGCGCAGATGACGTTTACGTTTGGTGCTCTTTTTGGTCAGAATATGACGACGGTGTGATTTACCGCGTTTTAAACTACCAGAACCGGTGCGGCGAAAGCGCTTGGCTGCGCCGCGGTTTGACTTGATTTTAGGCATGTTGCCATCTCCAGTTGTATATGTTCTTCAAAAACAGACTCGGTGTTCATCCTGAAACTTGTAACCGGTCCACTCGTACTGCTTTGAGCTTATTTGCTCTTTTTTGGCCCCAGTAGCATTACCATCTGGCGACCTTCCATGCCGGGCATCTGCTCGACATTAGAAACTTCTTCAAGATCGGCTACGACTCGCTTCAGCAACTCCATACCCAATTCCTGATGCGCAAACTCACGACCACGGAAACGCATGGTGACTTTGGTCTTATCCCCATTTTCGAGGAATTTACGCAATTGTTTAACTTTTACGTTGTAATCGCCAATTTCAGTCCTTGGGCGAAACTTGATTTCCTTAACCTGTGTCTTTTTCTGCTTCTTCTTGGCGCCCTGTTTCTGTTTACTATTTTCAAAACGAAACTTGCCAAAATCCATGATTCGGCACACCGGTGGCTCCGCATTAGGAGAAACTTCCACTAGATCCAAACCCGCTTCCTGAGCTTTAGCTAATGCTTCCTGGCTGGTAAGAATACCCAGCTGCTCACCATTTTCATCAATAACCCTGATTTCCGGGTAGGTGATAGCCTCATTCAGCAATGTCTTTTTAGGTGCAGCGATCTTTTATTCCTCCAAAACAGCAGAACCGCGGCGCGCGATCTCATTAGAGAACCAGCTGATCAGGTCTTCGATAGACATTGATCCCAGGTCCTCACCACTTCGCGTGCGCACGGCCACTGAATTATTCTCTAGCTCCTTATCACCGATCACCAGCATATAAGGAACCCGTTGTATTGTGTGCTCGCGGATTTTAAAGCCGATCTTCTCATTTCTCAAGTCCAATTCGACCTTAAATCCCTGTTCAGCAAGCATTTGTTGCACTTTTTTGGCAAATTCGGCCTGTTTGTCGGTAATGTTCATAATTACTGCCTGAACCGGTGCCAGCCACAGCGGGAATCGACCCTCATGCTCTTCGATCAAAATCCCGATAAAGCGCTCAACCGAGCCCAAAATTGCCCGGTGCAACATCACCGGTACCTTACGGGTATCGTCCTCAGCGACGTACTGCGCATCCAGTCGTCCGGGCATCGAAAAATCGACCTGCATGGTGCCACACTGCCATTGCCTGCCCAGACAGTCTTTCAACACAAATTCAATTTTTGGTCCATAGAACGCACCCTCACCTGGCTGTAGCTTCCAGTCCAGGCCTTTATTATCGAGCGCAACTTCCAGCGCCTTTTCTGCCTTGTTCCAGGCGGCATCGTCACCAACACGCTGTTCAGGACGAGTTGAGAGCGCTACCAGAATTTCGGTAAAGCCAAAGTCGGCATAGACCTCGTAAACCAGATCAATGAATGCGGACACTTCATCCTGCAACTGATCTTCAGTACAGAAGATATGCGCATCATCCTGCACAAAGTTACGCACGCGCATCAGGCCATGCAAGGTACCGGATGGTTCGTTACGGTGACAGGAACCGAATTCGGCCAGGCGTAGCGGCAGATCTCGGTAGCTCTTCAGGCCCTGATTGAACACCTGGATGTGGCAGGGGCAATTCATCGGCTTGATCGCGTAATCATGATGCTCGGAATGTGTGGTAAACATCATGTCACCGAATTTATCCCAGTGACCCGACCTTTCCCACAGGCTGCGATCAACGATCTGTGGCGTGTGAATTTCCTGGTAACCATTCAGGCGCAACTTCTTACGAATGTAATCCTGCACAGTAAGGTAGATCGACCAGCCTTTGTCGTGCCAGAACACCATCCCCGGTGCTTCTTCCTGGGAGTGGAACAGCCCCAGCTTCTTACCCAGCTTTCGGTGATCGCGCTTCTCAGCCTCTTCCAGCTGGTGCAGATACTGCTTCAGCTGTTTCTTGTCAGGCCATGCAGTACCATAAATTCGCTGCAACATTTTGTTATTGGAATCGCCACGCCAGTAGGCACCCGCCAGCTTCATTAACTTAAAGCCGTTACCCAGCTTACCGGTACTCGGCAGATGCGGGCCACGGCAGACATCAAACCAGTCACCCTGCCGGTAAATCGTGACCTCTTCGCCTTCAGGAATAATATCTTCAATGATCTCGACCTTGTACTGCTCACCAAGCTCACTGAATACCCTGATCGCCTCGTCGCGATCAATGACTTCACGTTCAATTGGTAAATCGCGCTTCACAATCTCGTGCATGCGCTCTTCGATTTTTCTCAGGTCGTCTTCGTGAAATGCCTCATCACGGGCAAAGTCATAATAGAAACCGTTTTCGATTGCAGGGCCAATGGTTACCTGTGTTCCCGGGTAGAGCTCCTGCACCGCCTGCGCCATCACATGCGCGCCGTCATGACGCATCAGCTCAAGCGCCTCTTCACTTTTACCAGTGATAATAGCGAGGTCCACGTCAGATTCGATCAGAAAGGAAGCATCAACCAACTGACCATTAACACGACCGGCCAGGGTCGCCTTGGCCAGACCGGGACCAATATCCTCAGCCACCGCCATAACGGTTAAAGCTGAGTCATAAGAACGTTGAGTACCATCAGGAAGGGTAATGACAGGCATCTTTTTCTCCAGTGGCGGCCTTTACGAGGGGTCGCTTGTTGCAGGGCTCCCGTCTAAAACTGGAAGCCGAGATTGTTAAATCAAGGTGTTAATTATGGCCGCGAACTATAACACATTAACACTGCTTTCAACACTAGACATCAGCAGGGCACAACACATTAAAGATAACAGAACCAGTTACTCAGGAGTGCGACTCCAGTTTTAATGGATGCGATCCTGTTGCTTTATTACCTGCAGTAGAACTGATGCCTGTAGTAGAACTGGCAAGCTTAAAATAAGCAATAACATCATTAAGCACAGAGGCCTGATCCTTCATTCGTTTAGTTGCGGCACTGGATTGCTCAACAAAAGCCGCATTTTGCTGGATACGATCATCCATATGTGCAACCGCAGTATTTACCTCACCTATACCCAGTGCCTGCTGCTGACTGGCATTATTAATTTCGGTAACAATATCAGATACCTTTTTAATGCCATCAACAATACTCATCAGCGCCGCACCAGAATTATCCACCTGCTGAGTGCCGATCCGAACTTTCTCAACACTATCTTCGATCAGTGTTTTGATTTCTCTGGCCGCATC
>Ga0224501_10002394_pt1 | contig 14744 bp, 14 predicted proteins | sample SF_Oct11_sed_USG_4_FD_169105 | JGI IMG/M metagenome (GOLD analysis project Ga0224501, IMG submission 169105) | Sediment microbial communities from San Francisco Bay, California, United States - SF_Oct11_sed_USGS_8_1 | ecosystem: Environmental > Aquatic > Marine > Sediment | place: USA...
CCGTGACCCCGTGCGGGCCAGGCGAGAACCGAGGAAATACCCGCTATTTTCGCAGCGGGCTCGACTGGCTCGCGCGGGGTTGCGCCGCCCGAGAGGCGCGTGCAGCCGTTTGACACCAGCCACCTAGAACGGCGACCGGTTTGAAACCACCACAACGTCGCGGGTTTCGCGGGCCCAGCGCACCGTTACGGCGCCTCGAAGTAGCTCGGCTACGACTTCGGCGCCGTATCGGCCCGCCGAACCCACACCAGCACGCGAAGTTGCGGTGGTTTCGAACCGATCGCCGCTCGCGTCAAGAGCGGAGCCGTGCCCAGGACGTCGGTGATGGTCTCGTGATCATGCGACGAGATCTGGTAGAGGTTGTGCACGAGGATGCCGCTCTTGTTGGCGTTGTAGCCGAGGGTGTAGAGGCGGCTCTGCTGCGAGCCGCCGTCCGCATCGGGCCTGAGCAACCAGTGCCTGCGCGTGGCGCGCCGGGTCGGCATGTAGGTCTTGCCGGGGAGGACGGGGCGGGCGAGGGTCATGCCCAGCGGGCAGAGCAGGCGCCATGCCGAGGCCGAGCTGGCGCTGGAGGCAGCGTGCCCGAAACTGGCAGTCGCGGCAGACTTCGAGCTTACACAGCTCCGTCGCCTGCTCTCTGGTCAGCCCCTTGCCCTGCCTTTCGTTGAGGCAGCGTCCGTGTTGGAAGCAGAGCCGCCACCACACGTGCCTGGCACACTCGGGCGGCAAATGTGCTTGGCACGCCCGCAATGGCCGATGCGACCGCCGCGCGAAAACCGGCGGCATTCGGGTTAGCATCGATAGATGCCGAGACGTTTGGCTTTGAGGCGCGCCGCGCGCCGCATGCTCGCTTTCGATGGTCGGCGCCGCACACGGCCGGCGTTCATCGGCTTTGCCCTGGCGCTTGCATTCACGTGCTCCTGCAGGCCGAGCTTCGATGCAAGCACGGATCCGCCCCCCGACGAGCGGAAGTGGTGCGAGGGTGACGCGCTCAAGTGCGGCGACCCGGCCGCGCGCGGCGAGCTCGAAGCGAAAAGCGACATCTCGCGCAGCAAGCACGGCTACATGTGGATCGGCGAGCTTCCGACGACCGAGGTCGCCGAGGAGTTCGAGCGCCGATTCCAGGTCAAGCTCGAATTCGTCGGCTGCGATGAAGGCTCCTGGGATGCACGCAAGGCCACCTCCTACAATCGTGCGATTGAGAGGCACCTCGGAATCGACCACAAGTCGCTGCCCTACGGGCTGGGTAGGTAGGGTTGGCGGGCAAGTCCTTAGGATCCAACCCATGAAGATTCCTACGACCCAGCGGCTTCCGATGGGAACATCCGGGGCTGGGACCTTCACCGTTTCGTCAACCACTCGTTCGGTTGCGCCGTCACCGCGCTTGCCCTTGCTCTTTCCGCGCTTGCTCTTTTTGCCCTGCTTCTTCTTGCCGTCCAGCGCCGATGGACGAATCTTCGGCCTATCCTTGTGCTTCTTCAGGCGCACCACTTCCTCTTTGAGCACATCCACTTCTTGGACAAGGTGGTGAATGTTCTCTCCCAACGCAGCGATCAGCTCGAGCCGATCTCGCACTGGATCATCGACGACACTGGGTTTCTGAAACAAGGCTTGCACTCGGTTACCGTCCGACGCGCAATTGCACGTGTAATCGCCTCGTGGTTACCGCGATGTCCCTGTCGCCACCGCGACAGCCCCGACCCCACCGTTGCAACGCCCAGACAGCGCTGACGCCTCAGATCGCTGCACGGGTGCCTCGGTGAATACCCTGATTTCAAGCACCTATGCTGCCAGGCTCTGACACAGTAGTGTTAGGCATCCCCAGGTTCAGCCATATCAGCACCGGATCCCACACTGCACCGCTGAGGCCCCAATCCCCACGATTCCGCCGCATTTATAGCACGGCGATCAGCGCTGTCATTCCCTTGCGTAAATACCGGTGATACCGAGAGAAGGATGCGTCAGTGCCCGACCCGCACCCTTTCAAAACCACGTCAGCTGAGCGGAATTGACCCGGAATGGACGCACCTTGCTTCCGATTGCCACCGGTGCGCGTGTTTGCGTGACTACAGCCCCGCGAGCACGCGCTCGGCAGCCCGTTCGGCCAGGGCCATGATCGTCAAGTAGGGGTTGACCTTGCTGCTGGTCGGGAAGATCGAGGCGTCGGCCACGACGATGCCCGGGTGGCCGTGAACTTCGCCCCAGGCGTTGACTACGCTTTGCTCAGGGTCGTGGCCCATGCGGCAGCCGCCCATGGGGTGGGCGCTGGAGACGACCACGCGGCCGCTCTGGAATGCCGTTTCGGTGATCGCGTCTTCGAGCTGGTCGGGGCCGGTGATGGAGAAGCGCTCGCTGACCGGTGAAACGTATTCTTCGGCGCCAGCGGCGAAGTAGATGCGGCCGGCGCTGGCCAGGGCATGGAGGATGGCTTCGCGGCTGCGGCGCGAGAGGCGGTAGTCGAGTTGGGGGCGACCGCCCCGCAGGTGCAGGCGGTTTTCGTGTTCGGGTTCGTCATGCACAAGGGTCAGCGCGCAGGTGAGCCGGTCGTAGCTGCGCATGAAGCGTTTGAGCTCGGGGCCGAAGCTCGGCAGAGATTTGGCGGTGACGAACGGAAAGTAAAAGGCGGTCTCGATGTAGTAGTGGTGGGATTCGCTAAAGGCGTCCGTATAGTGCAGTTTGGGGAAGCCCTCGTAACCACGCACGGGCTCGGCCATGCGGCCGAAGCTCATCAGCGCCGGATGCAGCGTGAGGTAGCGACCGGTGGCCGGGCTCAGGCCGGGCAGCTGCGAGGCCAAAAGTAGCGCCGGGGAATTGAGCGTGCCGGCGGCTAGCACCACGCGCCGAGCCCTGACCCGCAGTGGACCGAGCGCATAGGGCGCGGCGGCCGTGCCCGCTGGGGCCTGGCTCAAGAGGGCCTCGACTTCGCCCTCGCGCACGCTGAGCACTCGGCAGTTGGGGATGAGTTCGACGCCGCGTTCGATGGCGCGCGGTAGCTGCACCTCGAGGGTACCGCGCTTGGCGCCGTAGGGGCAGCCGAGGTTGCAGAAGCCGCAGCGCTCGCACTCGCGGATGTTCACGCGGAACTGTTTGACCGGGTAGCCCAGCTGCTCGCAGCCCTCGCGGAAGATCCGGTTGTTTGCGTTTTCCATTTCGGCGCCCGGGAAGTGGGCGTCGATCTCGGCTTCGAGACGCGGAAAGCGGGCCTGGATGTCGCTTTCGCTCAGTTCGGGAAGGCCGAAGTCGCGCGACCAGCCGTCGATCAGGCCCTGGGGGGCGCGGAAGGTGACGCCGGTGTAGACCGCCGTGCTACCTCCGACGCAGCTGGCGGCCGAGACCGCGATCTCGAAGCTGCTCGAGGGCACCGCGCCCTTGTCGAGGAAGAGCCCGATCATGTCGCGCTCGCGCATGTTGAAGTGCTCGCGCAGGTAGTGGGGTCCGGCCTCGAGCACGACCACGCGTGCGCCGGCTTCGCATAGGTGCGAGAGGCGCTCGGCCACGACGCCGCCGCCAGCGCCCGAGCCGATGATGACCACGTCGCACTCGAGCTGCTGGCTCATGAACCACCCTCCGCTTCGCCCGCCACCCGCCGCAGCTGGTAGTAGGGGGCGTCCAGGCGCGGCCCCGGGTAGCCGAGTTCGCCGTGGCTCAGGTCGCTGCCGTAGTAGCCCAGCAGGGCGAAGGTCTTGACGCCGAAGACGCCGGCCCGCAGCCGCGCGACCAGGGTTGTGCGCTCCAGGGTCTGCAAGAAAGCCGCCGCCCGGTCTGGTGGCAGGCGCGAAAAACGCCGTCCATGGCGGAAGAGGGGCAGAAACTCCAGCGCCCGCAGGAAGGTGCGCAAAAGGCGCTGGTCGGCGGCCGGACGCTCGCTGAGCATGCGGTCGGCCAGGCGCAGGCAGGTCTCCTCGTCGGCGCCCGGACTGTCTGGCTCGGGCGGTACGATACAGCGCGCGGCGGCGGCGAAGGTGGCCAGCGTACGGGCATCGAAGAAGCGTAGGGAACTGGGGTCGAGCACGACGCGGCGATGATGGCAGCTGCGGCCGCGCCGGGGTTGAAAAAACGCATCTGCCCTCGCCGCTTCTCCTGGACAGCGAGCAGGGTGGCGCTACCTTGAATTGCAAGCTCCCGATCGGTGCGCGTCACATACGCAGACGGGGGCTCGCGCGCCGCCGGGCACCGACCTCGCGGCACGTCGAGGCCACCAGGGTGGTGACTTCGGCCGGGTGTCGGTCAACGCTGGGAGCGATTCCGCCGTGTGGGAATCCGTCTGGGTCGGGCTGAGTTTCAGCCTGGGTTTATTTTATGCCAACGCTGGCGAGTGGGTGATCCACCGCTACCTCCTACACGGCAGCGGCAAACACAAGGATAGCTTCTGGAACTTCCACTGGGGCGAGCACCACCGAAACTGCCGCAAGCACGCCCACGTCGACCCGGACTACCAGCGCTCGATCTTCGGCCTCCACGCCCAGGGCAAGGAAGCCTTCGGCATCTTGCTGCTGCTGCTGTTGCATGTTCCGCTCCTGTGGGTGCTTCCCTACTTCGCCCTGGCGGTCTTCTTTTCGGGCGCCAACTACATGCGCGTGCATAAACGCAGTCACCAGGACACCCAGTGGGGACGCAAATACCTGCCCTGGCACTACGACCACCACATGGGCAAAGACCAGGACCAAAATTGGTGTGTGAGCTGGCCGGTCTTCGACTGGATCATGGGCACGCGCGTGCCCTACGCGGGCACCGCCGCCGAGTCCCAGGATCTAGCGCGGGCGGCGCGACGGTTGCAACCGCGGGTCGAAGTCACCGAAGTGCCCCATCCGTCGACGCCACCGCCGCCGAGCGGGACGGGCGGCGACCAGCCGATGCTGTGAGTCAAAGCCTTCGGGGCTGCCGAGCGCCCGGCCGCGGTAGCAAGTTCAGGATCCACAGCAGTGCGGCATAGGTGGTGAGGAAACTCACTGCTGCCAAAATGTGGGCGAGCGGTCCCTGCAACCGATGGAGCAGGAACAGGGCTGTCAGCAATCCCAGGCCCAGCGCCAGCAAGAGCTGTCCGGTAGTCCGTGGGGCGGGCCCGGTCGCCAGCAATTGGCGCAGCTGAAGCAGACGCACGACCCCAAAGACGCTCAAAGAAAGCGCCGTGCCGAGCGCAGCGCCGACGATGCCCAGACGTGGAATGAGCAGGGCGTTGGCGGCGAAATCGAGGGCGTTGATGGCGGCGTTGTTGAGCAGCTCCAGGCGCGCGCGCCCGATCATCAGCAGCGCCATCTGGACCGGGCCGGCAGCGGCCGAAACCAGCCGGCCGGCGATCAGGACCGGCACCAGCTCCCAGTGCTCGGCGTAAGCCGGGCCGAAGAGCGATAGGAGCAGCGGTGCAGCGAGTCCCAGCAGCGCCCCGAGCGCAATCCAAAGCGTCAAGACCCAGCGGGCCACTTGGGCGTAGGCGGCGTCGAGAGCGATGGGGTCTCCGGCTTTGATGAGCCTGGACAGCTCGGGTGCAAAGCTGGTGTCGAAGCCCTGGCGCACCTTCTTGACCAGGCCGGCCAGAAGCGAGGCGACGGCGTAGGCCGCCACGAGTTCGGGCTCGGCCGGGAAGCAGTGGGCGATCATCAGGATGTCGGCACGTGCCAACAACAGGTTGAGCAGCTCGCTCAGGCCCTGGGGAAAAGCGAAACGCAGTAACTCGCGATCACGGGGCGCGCGCAGCAGCGCGCCGGCGTCCAGTTCCGGGAAGTGCGAGCGGAAAGAGCGGTAGGCCAGGGGCAGCGCGCACAGGTGGGCGCCGAGGTAGGCCGCGACGAGTGCCTGGGCGCCGGCGCCGAGTCCAAAGGCGAACGCCGTCAGCAAGAGCAAGAGCGCTGGCGTCAGCGCCTCGCGCACGAGCACGAGCACGAGCACGAAGGGCAGCATCAGGCTGCGGCCGCGCAAGGCGAACAGCAGCACCGTGGTCAGCGCTTGCAACGGTGCGCTCAGGGCCAAAAGCCGCAGCCAACGCCCGGTGCCCGCAGCCGCCTCGCCGCCCACCAGCGCGTCTGCAAGCAGCATGACAAGCACCGCGCCCGAGAGCGTTAAACCCAACGCCACGCGCAGCGCCGTCCCCAAGGCTGAGGTCAGCGCAGCGCCGCCGTCGTTCTGATCGGTGGCCTACGGAACGTGTCGCAGTAGCCCCTTGTCGAGCCCGAGAACGCTCGCGCGCAGCACCATGGCCACGTAGGTGGTAGCCAAAACATAGCCACCAAGGGGCTCGGGTCCGAGCAGCCAGCCAACAAAGATCAAGAGCGCGGAATCGAAGACACCGAGAGCATTGCCCAGAAATTTAACGGCCGCGCCGTGGCCAACGGCCGAAAGCGCGCTCCGATTAAACTTCATCATCAGCATTTGCGCCGCTAACATCGCGAGGCTATGCTGCGATGACAGGAAACCGAGATTGCTTCAACTCCAGGTTTCCTCTGACGAAAGTAGTCGCCATGGAACGCCAGCTGCTTTTGCTGACCGACTACAAGGGCGAGTACTGGGTGCGCCACCGGCACACGGCCCTGACCACAGTTCTGCAAGCCCTGGCCGAGCACCTCGGCGGCCGCGGCTACAAGCTGCGCACGCTGCCCTTTGTGGCCCTCGATCTGCGCTCGGAGGCCTACCGCGAGCTGCCCGTGCTCTACCAGTCGTCGCAGGACCCGGGCCTCTACTACAAGAGCTACATCGAGGACATGGTGCTGGGGCTCGAGCGTGCCGGGGCGCGGCTTTTGCCGCGCTTCGAGCTCTTTCGGGCCCACCACAATAAGGTCTTCATGGAAGTGCTCAGGGACTTGAGCGGCCTGCCCGAGCTGCAGAGCTTGCGCGCCCGATATTTCGGCACCTACGAAGACCTCCGCTCTGAACTCCACGGCCTGAGCTATCCGGCCGTGCTCAAGCTCTCCGAGCGCGACACCTCCCGCGGTGTCGAGCTGCTGCGGGACGAGGGCCAGGCGCGCCAGGTTGCCGAAAAGCTCAGCCGTAGCTTCGACCTCGGAGACGCGCGCCACAACCTGGAACACAAGCTGCGCCGCGACGGCGTGCGGCCCCACTCCTTTCACAGGCGCAAGCTGATCGTACAGGACTTCGTGCCGGGCCTGGACCACGACTACAAAATCGTGACCATGGCCGATCGCTTCTTTGTCATGAAGCGCCCGGCCCCCGGCGGCGACTTCCGCGCCAGTGGCAGCCGCATCGAGCGGCAGTTTCCGACCGAGCTGCCCGAAGGCCTGCTCGACTTCACCGAAAAGGTCTTCCGGCACTTCGACACGCCTTTCGCCTCCATCGACGTGATGCACGACGGCGCCCGCTTCTACCTCGGCGAGATTCAATTCCTGCGCTTCGGCACCGGTCCCATTCACCGAAACCCGCGTCACTTCATACGCCAAGGTGGTGACGGATCCTGGACGTGCATCGAGGGCAGACGGCAGTGGGAGGCCGAGTTGGCCCACGGCATTGCGACCCATCTCGACCGACATTGACTTTGCGTGAAACATCGCTGCGCTCATTCCTTGGCGAGCGCCATGACCGGGTCAAGCGCCGCGGCGCGCCGTGCGGGCAAGTAGCCAAAGAGTGTGCCGACGCCGATGCCGAAGAGCGCCGCACCCAGGGCCGCGTCGGCAAGATCGGACGGCGGCCAGCCCATCTGTCCCGCCATGACCGCGGCGATCGCCATGCCCAGCACGACGCCGACGCCCGAGCCCAGCGCCGCCAGCACCAGGGCCTCGGCCAAGAACTGACCCAGGATCTGGGCGGGCGCTGCGCCCAGGGCCGCGCGCTCGACCGACGCGTACCAGTGCACCACCCGGGTCGCCGGAGATAGCACGGCCTCGGGCTCGGGCGAGGGGCTGTGGCCAAAGTAGTGGCGCGAGCGCGGCGTCACGGTCCCGATCCATGTCATCGACCGCGCCGTCGACCCGAGTCTATTCGACCAACGCCCGGGCGACGACCCCTTTGACCCTCGCGCCGTGCGCGGCAAGCGCCTGCTCAGCGTCTGTCGCCACAGCCGCGTAAAAGGTGTCTCGCGCCTCTTGCGGCTCTTTGCCAAACACATCGCCCTGCGCGAGCCCGAAGCCAGCCTTACCCTGGTGGGCGACGGCCCCGACCACGACAGCTTCCGCAGCGAGGCCCGCACCCTCGGCGTCGCCGAGCGATGCTTCTTCGCTGGCGAGTTGCCTGCCCAACAGCTCTCCCACCACTACGCCCATGCCGACCTCTTCGTCTACCCCTCGCTTTCAGAGACTTATGGTCAAATCGTCAGCGAAGCCCTGTGGTGTGGTTTGCCGGTGGTCGCCTTCGCCGATGGAATGGGCGTGTCTCACCAACTGGAAGGCAAGGGTGGAGGCCAGCTCATCAGCGCCGGACCCGACACCGAGGCTGCCGACCAACGCTTTGCCCGTGCTGTCTTGCAGCTGCTCCAAAGCCCGGGGCGCCGGCGCGCCATGGCCGAAGCTGCCCGCACCCAGACCCGCAAGCGCGCCCATCCCGAGCGCGTCTTACAGCGCTACCGTGGGGCTTTTGAACTCGCGCGCCATCACTGTGCGTCAACTTCCGAAGCGCGTATCGAACGCCCCCTCGCATCGGTCGCGGCGCTCGGCCGCTGGGCGGTTGTCCAGGGCCTCGTCTTCTCCGCCGGCTGGATTCGCCCCCCGAGCGAGTTCAACCGGGGTCGCCGGAGGCAACCGACGCGGGACGGCCCCATGCCGCATCAGGTACAGGGGCTGGCTGTGGTGGATGGGGGCGATGGGGGCGCACGGCCGTCGTCGTGAGCTGCGACGCCTGGACGAAGGCCTGTCCGAGGCTGCGGCTCACCCCGCGAGACGGATGGCGTCGCCCTCGGGCAAGCCTGTTTTTTTGATCAGCGCTTGCCCGGCCGGCCCGGCGCCAGACAGGCCCCCGAGCCGTAATGCTGCAACGTCCCTGTAAAGTTTAAGTATATTCGCGCGAACGGCGCACCAGGCCACGACCCTTTGGCCGCTCCTGGGCACACATCCCCTTGCAATTGGGCCCCCAATACCGCAGTGTGGGGTTGCTTGCGCATCAGGCAGTAGCTAGTGAGAGAGCCTAGGGGCTGCGCGAGGTTGCTAAGCGGTTGTGCAAAGAGGGAAACGTCGCTTCGTGCGATCGAGAAACACCACCCGAGCTCGGAGAGCGAGCATAGCTAGGGGGCATCGAGGGGATGTCAATGAAAAAATCGACGGGGGGTATGGTCCGCCCATACGAGAGCGAGCTGTCATTTGCGGCGCGTCTTGTCGACTTGGGTTTGATCGGGTTGGCCCTATGGCTGTCCACGATCGTTCAGCTTGAGCGATGGGACAACGTCGAGAGCCTCGCAGCGATGGCTGCCGTGGTTCTCTTCTACGGCTGCTCCCACACCATGCGCCTGTACCGCGGCTACCGCGGCACCCCACTGCTGGTCGAACTTCGAAACCTGTGGCTGACCTGGGTTTCGGTCTTCTTCCTCCTCGTTTTCCTGGCCTTCATCACCAAGACCTCGGCCGACCATTCGCGCCGCGTCTCAATCACATGGATGTTGCTGGCGCCGTCGTTGATGAGCGTGTGGCGACTGCTGCTGGAGTTCATCACCCATGAGGCGCGGGCGCGCGGCTTCAACAGCCGTTCGGCAGCGATCGTCGGTGTTTCGACCATTGGCGCAAGACTGGCGCAGCGCATCACCAAGTCGTCCTGGATGGGGCTACGTCTGGCGGGTTTCTACGACGACCGGAGCCTCGCACGGCTGAAGCCCGAGGTTGGTTTTGACTACGAGGTCAAAGGGGGCTTCGAGAAGCTGGTCGAGGCCGCCAGGGCGGGCGAGGTCGACATCGTCTACATCGCCCTCCCGCCACGGGCCGAGCCGCGCACCGCCGAACTCATTCGCCGCCTGGCGGACACGACGGCCTCCGTCTACCTCGCCTACGATTTTGGTGGTTTCGACCTCTTGCGCGCCCGATGGTCCAGCGTCGGCGAGATTCCGGTCATGTCGGTCGTGGAAAATCCCTTCTACGGCACCGATGGCTTCTTGAAGCGACTCGAGGATCTCGTGCTGGGCACGCTCATCAGCTGCCTCATCGCCTTGCCGATGCTCGTCATCGCACTGGGCGTCAAGCTCACCTCCCCGGGACCGGTGTTCTTCCGCCAGCGACGCTACGGCATCAACGGGGAGGAAATTCGGGTGCTGAAGTTCCGCACCATGACCGTGTGCGAAGACGGGCCAAGCGTGGTCCAAGCGCGCCAGGGCGACCAGCGCATCACGCGCTTCGGAGCGTTTCTGCGTCGCACCTCGCTCGACGAGCTGCCGCAATTTTTGCAGGTGATCACCGGAGAAATGTCCGTCGTAGGACCCCGGCCGCACGCAGTTGCGCACAACGAGCAATATCGCAGCCTGATCCAGGGCTACATGCTGCGCCACAAGGTCAAGCCTGGCATCACCGGTTGGGCCCAGGTCAACGGCTGGCGCGGCGAGACCGACACGCTAGAAAAAATGGAAAAGCGCGTCGAGTACGATCTGGACTACATCCGCAACTGGACGCTCGGGCTGGACCTGCAAATCGTAGTGATGACGGTGCGCCAGGTCTTCGGCCATCAGAACGCATACTGATGCCGATCTGTGCCCCAGCCATCCCGGCGCCCTGTGCCACGGTCGTGCAGGGATGCGGTCTTGGCTGCGCTTGCCTCCAAGCGAGTGCTCTGCCGCCCGGCTGTGGCGGCGCGCGCCCGACACGCGCTAGGCGGAAAGCACCGTGCTGAAAATCGCCTTGACGTGTGACGACGCGCCCTGGAGCGCCAGCCTCGGCGGCAACGCGTTTCGCGAGGGCGTCATGGATGGGATCCGGCAGCAATTGCTACGGTGCGGCGTCGGCCGTTGCGTGGCCTTCGTGAACTCGGAGGTCGCCATGGGTCAGGAGCCACAGCTCGAGCGATGGCTTGAGGCCGGCTTCGAGCTGGGCAACCACACCCACGATCACCGTACGGCAAGCGAATCGAGACCCGAACATTTTCTGGATTCGGTTGAGCGCTGCGATCGCATGCTGCAATCGCTGGGCGCATTCGACGACGGCCGCACCCGATGGTTTCGCTTCCCGAAGCTCGACCGCGGTCCCGACGCACAGACCCGCCGGCTGCTGAAGCGCGGCTGCGAAGACCTGGGCTACCGCATCGCCCACGCTTCGACCGACTTCTTCGACCATCACTTCGAAGCACGCTACGTGTCGGCGCTGGAGGTTGGCGACGAGGTGTTAGCGACGCACATCGCCCGACGATACAGGCGGGTCGCAACCGAAAGCCTCAGCGCAACCAGAATCGCAATGCGGGCAGTGCACGGCGTTGAATTCATTAGCGTCCCCTACTTCCACTTTGGAGCGGTATCGCTGCGAACCACTGGCGCGATCTTTGACCAGTTGACGAAAACCGATGTGGCCTGGTGTGACCTCGAGGAGGCGATGGGGCATCCTGTCTTCACCGCCTTCGACGCGAATTTCGACGTCGGCGGGGTGGTTCCGCGCCCGGCACACATGTCATTGCCAGTTCGTGTTGGGCGCCGAGTCGGACGACTCAGCCACCAGCTCGGGTGGTTTCGGCAGGCGCGGCTCGGACCCCGCTTCCCCTACCTGTGATGGCCACGCCTGAGTTCCTGCAGGAGAAGCGACCGAAACGCCACCGCCACTTCGTGATTGGACTCCTGTGCGATGTGACCATCGCTCAGAAATAGGTGCGGATTGTCAGGTGGCACGGTTTCATGCGTGGATAGATAGGGGATCCTCTTCCGATCCAGAATCGGACGCATGAGTCTGAATAGGTGGGTGCCGAAGCCCTGGTCGTGGATCAACATCACGACCGGGATGCGGCCGTCCTGTTGCGCTTGTTCGAGGAAGTGCTCCGCGAGCACGGGGAGCGTCCGGGCGGGCAAGCCACCAAAGCCGTCTACTGGATCGTAAACCGTAGTGGTGAAGCGCGAGATGTGTCGCCCCCACCATGCTCGGCGCATCAGCCGCACAGTCGCGAGCCCGTCGAAAACGTTGTGGCGGAATAGCAGCGCGTCGTACATGTCGTCGTGCTCTTCGAGCTGCTGGCGCCACTGAATCCATACCGGATCGTCGAAAGAGCCAGCGGCCAGCGCTGCACGCAGCTCGGCGAGGCTCGAAATAACTGGGTCGATCCGCGTCAGGCGGCCCTCGACCACGTCAAAGCGCGGAAAGGTCATGGGTACCGGTTGCTCGAAACCCGCCGTCTGTATCGACAAGCTACCCATTCGGCGCACCGACGATGCGAGGACGGCCCACACGACGACGCGCGCGTGGGTCCGCCTCCGGTCGGCCTGAAAGGCCGCGAAGGTAAGATTCGCCGGCGCACCCGGCCCGCCAAACATCTCGCACACAAAGGTCGGATCGATGGCAGACAGCTCCTGCGCAATATGCTTGGCGAAGGACATGCCGTATATCGCGACACGTACTTCGCCCGATTCGAGCGGGGGCTCCGGAGGCGGTAGCGGGCTCACCCAACCGGCGCGCGCAATGGGCTGGGTTGCTTCGTCCGTAGGTGCAACCATGCGCACGAGCTTTCCCTCCACGCTGCGGCCATACTCGAAGTAGCGGGTGATCGCGTCGATGTTCGCAGCCGGCTGCCCGGGCCGAAGCGCGAAGCGGTACGCCACGATCAGCTCGAAGGCCAGGATGACCAGGATGAAGTAGGAGACGAGCCGCAACCAGGTCGTCAGGCGCGTACGATCGACTGCCTGGAGATTGGAGGACATGGCTAGAACTGGAAGTAGATGAATTGATGGGACTCGGTGCTCAGTCCCATGAGAGCGACTACGCACATCGCCGCCACCAAGCCAGCGCGCAGGGGTTCCGGCCAGGCACGATAGAAGCGGGGAGTCGCGGCAAATAGGCGCGCGACGCCCATCACCGTGAGTATCGCAAACCCCATGAGAGCTGCTAGCGGGGGGCGGGGAACGTGGAGCGTGAGCTCATCACCCCAGCCGGCCACAAGCAAGCCGGTAAAGTCCCAGATCTGGGCAAAAGAACCCGCCCGGAATAGCAACCAGCCGTAGCAGGTCACCTGGAAATATAGTGCAGCCTTCAGAGCGAACCCGAGCCAAGCACGCGCATCATACCCCTGGGGCACGCCCTCGGTGTTCGGGCCCGCAAAAGCGCGGTGAATGCAAAGCACCGCGCCTTGGAAGATTCCCCAAAGCACGAAATTCCAGGCAGCACCGTGCCACAGACCGCCCAGTACCATCGTCAACATCAGATTCATGTAGACCGTGCGCGGCCCACCGCGGCTGCCGCCGAGCGAGATGTAGAGGTAGTCGCGCAACCACGATGAGAGACTGATATGCCAGCGCCGCCAGAATTCCCGTGGATTCGTCGCGGCGTAGGGCTGGTCGAAGTTGTTCATCAGTTCGAATCCCAGCGTTTTGGCGATTCCTCGCGCGATATCGCTGTAGCCCGAGAAGTCGCAGAAGATCTGGAACGCAAACAGGTACGTCGCGAGCAATACGTCAAACGCATTGGCGCCAGGTGCGTTGTAGATGGCGTCAACCGAGGCCGCGAAACCGTCGGCCACGGCAACTTTTTTGAACAACCCGAATAGGATCAAGAAAGCGCCACGGGCCACATCATCGTGGACGATACGGCGCGGCTTTGCGATGGCCGGAAGCAGGTGCGAAGCTCGCTCGATGGGGCCGGCAACCAGTTGTGGGAAGAAGGACACGAAGAGGGCAAAGTCGAGCACGTTCTTGCAGGCCGGCAGCTCCCGACGGTACACATCGATGGTGTAGCTCAGGGTCTGGAACGTGTAGAAGGATATACCAACCGGCAACACGATGTGGGTGGTCGTCCAGTGCAGCTCGACGCCAAGGCTGGCTGCCACGTGTTCGGCGCTGTCGGCGAAGAAGTTGTAGTACTTGAAGACGCCGAGCAGGCCGAGGTTGGTGAGCAGTGAAATCCCAACGAGCCGCTTTCGCGTGACCGCGTCCTCGGTGCTCGCTAGACGCAGCGCGACTGTGTAGTCGACGACCGTGCTGAAGGCGATGAGGCCGAGGAACCGATAATCCCAATAGCCGTAGAAGAAGTAGCTCGCCAAAAACAACATCGCGTTCTGCGCGCGGTGCGGAAGCACGGCATAGAGCGCGTATACGACCACCAAGAAGGCGCCGAACTCGAGGGAAGTGAAGCTCATGCAAACCGGACGTATGCAAGGTTGACTAACGAGTATCGTCGAAGAAGCGCAACGCAGCGATCGAAATCCAAGACTGGCCAGCCCCTTCAAGCGTCATGCATCGGGTACTCGGTGGCTGGTGTCAAACGATCGCACGTGCCTCCCGGGCGGCGCGCCCCCGTGTGCGCCATCCGAGCCCGCTGCGAAAATGACGCTGCTACGACTTCGGCGCCGTAACGGTCCGCCGAACCCACTCTCCCTCGCGAATTTGTGGCGATTTCAAACCGGTCGGCGCTTTAGGAGCCGCCGCGAAATAAGGTTGCCAAGTCGGCTTCGAGACGCCCGTCCGGCAAGGCGCGACGCCGCGCGAATACTCCATGTATTTGAAGGCGGCGCAACGCAGCTGGGCGGGATGGTTCGGAGTCGAGTTGGTAACCTTATTTTGCGGCGGCTCCTTAGCCTAGCGTTTCGCCATTCCGATCGCCTGGCAGCGTGAACGCCGCGGCCAGATTGGGCGCAAGGTGACCTTACGGCAGGGCGGGTTTTGCCGTTTTTTTGGCAAAGCCGACGGAAGAGGTCCCCCTGTG
>Ga0224501_10002395_pt1 | contig 14738 bp, 14 predicted proteins | sample SF_Oct11_sed_USG_4_FD_169105 | JGI IMG/M metagenome (GOLD analysis project Ga0224501, IMG submission 169105) | Sediment microbial communities from San Francisco Bay, California, United States - SF_Oct11_sed_USGS_8_1 | ecosystem: Environmental > Aquatic > Marine > Sediment | place: USA...
ATACTTAAATTCCAAGCCTAAATCTGCTAGTTCATTTGCGCGCGCGCAAAATTCTTAAAAATAATCTGTGATATAACGTCGGACGAGTAGCTATGAGAGTGATATCAAAGAATAGCAGATTGTCTCAGCCAACCCATAAAGTCAAAGTTGCCGTTAACGTCAAGGTTCCAATGCGGGATGGAGTCAAGCTAGCAACCGATATTTACCAGCCCGACGCCGAAGGAAGATTTCCGACTATCCTTGTGAGGCTCCCATACGGCAAAACCGAAGCGTATTGTGAAATGCCAGCTTTCGGTTGGTATTTTGCCAAAAGAGGTTACGTGTTTGTAGTTCAAGACGTGAGGGGAAAGTACGATTCAGAGGGGATTTTTTACCCTTTCGTCAACGAGCCTGATGACGGATACGTGACGCAGAAATGGATCGCGACTCAACCTTGGTTTAACGGGAAAATCGGGACTTTCGGTATGTCCTACTACGGTTATACTCAGTGGGCTAGCGCTCCTTTGCGAAACCCCAATCTCAAAGCAATGATCACTTTAGTGACGGCGACGGACCTATATGAGGAATGGTTTTACATAAATGGGACCTTTAATCTCTATGCCGCGCTAGGATGGATGTACTTATGCTGTGGAGCCAAGGCAATGCTATTCCACGACGTTGAACCTGGTCTCATCCCTATCAACTGGACGCACCTTCCGCTAATTACGGCTGATGAAGTTGCAGGCCAAGCAGTTAAGTGCTATAAAGATATCATCAAGCATCCCAACAGAGACTCTTATTGGAAAGGGAAAACTAGTGACTATCCCTTCGATCAGGTGGCAGTTCCAGTTTTGCATATTGCGGGATGGTATGACATCTTCCTAAGAGGACAGCTCAAGGACTATGTGGTCATGAATAACAGGGCTGCGACGACAGAAGCGAGGAGAAATCAAAAGCTGATTGTTGCGGCTTGTCATCACGAAATCGCGGGATTTAAACCACTAGGAGAAAGGGGATTTGGTCCAGGAAAGGATATCGATTTCGGTCCCAATGCGGACCCAGACCTCAATGCTATCTGTCTAAGATGGTTTGATTACTGGCTAAAAGGTATAGATAATGGTATTATAGACGAGCCCCCAGTGAGAATCTTCATCATGGGAGAAACTGTGTGGCGTTATGAAAATGAATGGCCTCTTGCCAGAACCCGCTACACCAAATATTATTTCCATAGTGATGGAAGAGCCAACTCTATGTATGGAGACGGAACTCTAAACACGAAAGCTCCAGAGACCTCAGAGCCTCCGGACACCTATGTCTATGATCCTAACGATCCTATTCCCTTTGCTGCCGAAGATCTGGGGTACTTCATCACTACACTGAAAGACCAGAGAATCATTGAGAAGAGAGACGACGTCTTGGTCTATACTACGCCACCCCTAAAAGACGCTGTAGAAGTTACTGGGCCTCTCTCCGTTAAACTCTATGCCTCGTCGACAGCAAAGGACACAGACTTCACTGCTAAGCTCGTTAATGTCCACCCTCATGGACATGCACAGCACATTCAAGAGGGAATCATTAGGTCTCGTTACCGTGAATCAAGGGAGAATCCCTCTCTCATCGAGCTGGGGAAGGTATACGAGTACACTATAGACCTTTGGGCGACAAGTAACCTCTTCAAAACCGGGCAAAAGATTAGAGTTGAGGTCTCGAGCAGCAACTTTCCTAGGTTTGATCGAAACCCCAATACAGGGCACGAGTTCGGTATGGACGCGGAAACAGTTCCTGCCACCCAGAAAATCTACCATGATAAGAAACACCCATCCCACATCCTACTGCCAATAATTCCTAGATAACGAATAGTCCAACATCAGCGTCCAAGGTGCTTCCGTCCAACATCTCCGGATTTCTTTCCCATGCGGGATGTTGCTATTAAGAAGGGAATTCTTGAGAGCGAGATCGCCCAGAAGATTACTATGAATTTATGAAGCAGATTCGACAATTCGCTCGTAGCTATAATGCAATTTTGAATGGACACGTGTCCACCGCTGTTTATTTTCCCTTCTTTTTCATCATTTCAGAGGCTGCTATGATGCTTTGGATTAACTGCTTTACTTTGTCAACTGCTTCCGTGGCATCTTTACCGTAAGCATCGGAGCCCATCTTTTTCTCCACTCTTCGCTGACAGCTCCGCCGCCGAATCTGGTTTACACTTCTCCAGCGACCAGCATGGACTTGTCAGCGTTATGATGCATTATATTTCCAAACTTCTCTAGGTATTCTTTCGAAAGCCTCACGGAAATCCGGTCCATGATGGCATCGCATATATAGTCTGGGTGGCCGAGACCCTTCCTCTCCACGATCTCCAACCCTTGCTGTTCGAGGGGAATTTGCTTCAAGCCGCGCGCGCATAAAGAAGCTTGCGAAAGTAAAACTAATAAAGAAAAAATTAGATAGCCCATCTAACCAGTACTATGGAGGCAACCTATGTGAAAAAGTTAATTATAACAGCTGCTCTAACAGGGGGAGGTACTCTTCCATCTCAAACCTCATATCTTCCAATAACCCCCACGCAAATAGCTGAAGAAGCGTATAAGGCTTGTCAGGCAGGAGCCAGCATAGTTCATGTTCACGCCAGAGATCCTACAACTGGAAAGCCTACCTCCGATTTGAACGTTTTCCAGCAAATAATAACCAACATAAAAAAGAAATGTAATGTAGTAATCTGTATCACTACTGGTGGAGCTATTGGAATGCCAGTGGAAAAAAGAGTAAGGGTTGTCCCAACTTTTAAGCCTGAAATGGCTTCCTTTAACATGGGCTCGATGAACTTCAGCATACATATACTAGCAGATAGGATTAAAGAGTTTAAGTATGATTGGGAAGAACCTTATGCAAGAACTAGTAAAAGTTTTATTTTCCCTAATACTTTCCACGATATGGAATATCTTGCCAAAATTATGATGGAGAACAACGTCAAACCTGAACTAGAAGTTTATGACGCCGGGCATCTTTATAACGTTGCCTTCCTTCTGCGAACAGGGGTTCTTAAACCCCCTGTCCACATACAATTTGTGATGGGGGTCTTAGGCGGAATAGGCAAAGCCCCCGAAGATCTACTTTACTTGAAAAATACGGCTGACAGACTGATAGGAAGTGGAAATTACACGTGGTCTGTTATAGGAATAGGTTATCTTGCTGAATTCTATCTTGGCACTATGGCGACAATAATGGGTGGAAACGTCCGTGTAGGATTTGAAGATAATATCTACATAGAACGAGGGATCCTAGCCAAAAGTAATGCCGAACTTGTTGCAAAAATGGTTCGAATCGCTAAAGAATTAGGTAAGGATATAGCAGATCCCGACGAGACAAGGAAAATCCTAGCCCTTAAAGGAATGGATAAAGTCAACTTCTAATATTAGTGTTGGAGGTTTTGGGAAATGGATGTATTGGATGAAGGGTTAGGGGAGTTACTGGCGTGGCACGATCCTGACGAATATCGAAATTGGGTGTTAAATAATGCGTGCGCGCAGTCTAACCTAAAACTTCCACACAGTGGCGGATAGAAAACGTGAAGGAAGTAAGTTAATGGGAAAATTGCTTTGGCAACCTTCTGAAGAACGCATAAGACAGGCCAACGTAACGAAGTTTAGCGACCTTGTCAATAAAAAATTCGGTCTTGAAATCAACTCTTATGCTCAATTGTATGAATGGTCGATCGACAATATTTCGGACTTTTGGGCGGCCATGTGGGAATTTGGGTGGGTCAAAGCTTCTCGTGGATACGATAAGGTAGTCGATAACTTAGGCAAGTTTCCTGGTGCACGGTGGTTCATAGGCGCAAGATTGAATTTCGCCGAGAACCTTTTGAGATATAGGGACGATCACTTAGCGTTTATATTTAGAGGAGAAACCGAGAAATCAGTCAGGATGACCTATGCAGAAGTGTACAACTCTGCGGCGCGTTTGGCCAAATCGCTGCGGGAGATAGGGATTGTCCCGGGAGACCGAGTGTGTGCCTACATGCCCAATCTAATAGAGACGGCTGTTGCGATGCTTGCCGCTACGAGTATTGGCGCTACGTGGGCTTCGTGTGGTGCTGATCTCGGTCCACAAGCGGCGCTGGATCGTCTTAGTCAAGTTGAACCGAAGGTTTTGTTTACGGCCGATGGATATTTCTACAAATCTAAGACTTTTGATACTTTACGTAAAGCTGAGAAAGTCGCTAAGGGAATCCCCTCGCTGGAAAAAATAGTTGTGGCTTCATATGTGGAAGCTAAACCTGATATTAGCAGTATTCCTGACTCTGTGCGTTATAATGATTTTCTGTCTCCAGAAAAACAACCGGAAATTCGATTTGAACAGTTGTCTTTCGATCATCCTGTATTTATTATGTTTTCTTCGGGAACAACGGATAAGCCAAAGTGTATGGTGCAAGGAGCCGGTGGAGTTCTTATCAATCACTTGAAGGAGCTGATGCTTCATACAGATTTGAAACGAGAAGATACGATCCTGTATATAACAAGTTGTAGTTGGATGATGTGGAATTGGCTGCTAAGTTCCTTAGCGGTGGGAGCTACTATAGTGTTATACGACGGCAATCCTAATTATCCTGATCCAAGTGCTATGTGGAAACTGATTCAGGATGAAAAAATAACTATTTTCGGTTGCAGTGCGACCTATATCAATTATCTCCGAAGCCAGAGAGTCAAACCGGGAAAAGACTATGATTTGTCATCGTTACGAGAAATATCCCAAACCGGTTCATCTCTTTCGGCTGAAGGGTTTGAATATGTTTACCAGGAAATTAAAAAGAATTTGCATTTTAATTCTATTTCGGGGGGCACGGATATCAATGGCTGTTTTGCCGCTGGAAGTCCCGCTTTGCCTGTATACGCTGGCGAATTACAGTGTCCGGCTTTAGGAATGAAAGTGAAGGCATACAATGAGAAGGGTAATCCAATAGTTGATCAACAAGGAGAACTTGTTTGTGAAGCTCCTTCTCCCTCGATGCCACTCTATTTCTGGAACGATCCAGACAATGAAAGGTACGAGGAGGCTTACTTCAGCTTTTATCCAGACCGGAATGTGTGGAGGCATGGCGATTATATCATGATTCATAGCGACACCGGTGGAATAACTTTCTTAGGTCGTTCCGACGCTGTCTTGAAGCCTTCAGGGGTGCGCGTAGGTACAGCTGAAATATATAATGTTGTGGAAAGATTAGAAGGAATTGCCGATAGCGTGGCTATAGGGCAGAATTGGAAAGGAGATCAGCGCATCATCCTTTTCGTCAAACTTGCTCCGGGATATGGTTTGACAGAAAATTTGAAAAATAGGATAAGAAAAACTCTGCGCGAAAATGCTTCCCCCCGACATGTCCCAGCTCTAATCATCGAAGTACCGGATGTTCCTTATACCTTCAGCATGAAAAAGGTTGAAATTGCGGTTGCGAACATAATACATGGCAGACCTGTTCTAAATAGAGACGCTTTGAGGAATCCGGAATCGCTGGATTACTTCGAAAAGATTCTTCCTGATCTTAAAAACGATGCTAACCCCTCGACATAACCATAATGGGCTGCGCGGGCAGATCATTTCGAGACCACATGCTGCGCGCGCCGAAGGTAATAAGAACAAAAAAGGTCACGAATGCAGACAAGAGGAGATTGATATGAGAATCGTAGATTTGACTATGCCCCTAAAGAAAGGTAAAGGTAGAGACGAAACTGGTCGGGGAGTGAAGTTTGAACTTCTTCAAACGTTTGAAAAAGACGGTTGGCAGGGAACATATGTCTCAGTGTATGCACATGAAGGTACACACATAGATGCGCCTTTGCATGGAGTTAGGGGCGGAGCAACCATCGATGAGGTGCCGTTAGAAGAACTTATAGGCCGTGGCGTTCTAGTTGACCTCTCCCACAAGTTCAGCAAGGGGGAAGCCATAACCGACGAAGACCTACAAAAATTTGGGGGAACAATCAGGAAGGGTGATATCCCCGTTATCAGAACAGATCAGACAAAGAAATGGAGTCAACCTGATTTCTACACGACGTCTCCATATCTTACAAGAAAGGCTTGTAAATGGTTAGTGAACAAGAAGGTGAAGGCAAATGTGTTCGACTTTTCCATAGAGTACAGCGTCGGTCGTGAAGACCCAGAACTTGAACCTGACGTTCATGCGATACTTCTTTCCCAAAACATATACAACATTGAGTATGTAACGAACTTGGACAAGTTGACTCAGAAGATTTTCACAATAGTCGCACTACCACTTCTTCTCGTTGGAGTTGAGGGGTCTCCAGCTCGTGTCATAGCCATTGAGAATGGTCTTTTCGGATAGATTGTCAAAACCTAGCGCATGTATGCATCATCCGAAGCTGCCAAGATAATCGAAAAGCTCCCATAACCCTTCTCTTTTCTTCTACTTAGATCGATTAGTTAATTACTTTGCTCAAAAATGGAACTTGCGTGCGCACTTGGTTTTTGCAAAACATCATGTATTGTAACATAGTGGTTAGTTCGCGCGCTCTTAGGGTCTATGGTGTGTATCTGAATGGGTGCCTTGCAGACTCTTTTCTCTCTAGCAGTTCATTTAATGTGGGTCTTCCCTCAATAGCCTTTCCTATGGCGTATCTCATCGCTTTATAGTTGTTTATCTCTATGCGTTTGGGGTTGGAAGCGGTTGGGTGAACGAAGACATGGGCGATCAATACGAGATTATCTAACGCTTCTGAAGGTAATACGCCTTGCTTGACGCTGTCTGCAATGGCTTTGGTAACCCCATTCATAGCATATTCGTACACGAATTTTTCTTGTTGCGCAGTTCTCACGAGAACAGTAGGTACTAGTAGCGTTCGCGGTTCTATTTCTTTTCCATTGAATTTAACGATCGCAGGTCTATGTCCAGGCTTAGGATTTTCTAAGGTTTCTTGAAGTATTCTACCTACTGGTCCATCTTTCACTCCTAGTGAGAGATCGATATGAGCTACCTCGGCCGTGCTGGGAGATGCAAAACCTTCGCCTACTCTAAGAGTGAAGTCGCTAACCTCGGTGGGAGTCTGCGGAACGATATAAGTTTCACTTTTTATTATTGCCTCAGGCTTGATTTTGAACGTTACTGTTCTCTTGGGAATCTTACCTAGTGCTTCTAGATTAATGCGCATAAGTTCCTCGTCTTCATAACGGAGTAGACCCCCCGTTACAAGCGGTCTTCTAGCTTTTCCAACGTTCAACCCCATCATATTAAGGCCAGCCTTCACGGCCAGCCCTCCTCCTCGTCTCGTAATTATCCTTATAAGGGTTTGAATTTTCCTTTGAATGGCAAAGGCTTCTTTGAATTTTCTTTCACGTATCAAATTGTATATTTGAATCCAAACGTCTGGAATTATGTTTGCTGAGGCTATTATTAGACCGTCTGCTCCAGTTGCGAGAGCTGCGGTGGCTATTTCGTCATGCCCGCAGATGATGGATATTTTCCCGATTACCTTCTCGAAGAGGGCCATCATATAGGGCATATTTCCGCTTGAATCTTTTATTCCAACGATATTTTCGATGTCTGCAAGTCCCTCGACGACCCACCACGGAATTTCTACATTGGTAACTTGGGGAATATTGTATAGGATGATGGGGAGGCTTGTCGACTCGGCTATTTTTTTGTAGTGTTCAAATATTTCTTTGTCTGTGGGTTTGAGGTAAAATGGGGACACGATTAATGCTGCGTCAGCTCCGATTTTCTCGGCGTTTTTGGTCATTTCTATGGCTGTGTCTGTACCTGCATCTCCTGTACCTGCGATCACCTTGGCTCTGCCTTTAGCTTGATTGACAGTTATTTCTATAACTTTCTTCCTTTCTTCAACACTCATGCTTGTAAACTCACCTGTAGATCCACAGGGAACTACGGCTGTAACTCCCTCATCTATTACGAAGTCTATCAAGTTTCGCAAGGACACTTCATCGACTTCAAAATTCTCGTTAAAGGGTGTTACGAGAGCCGGCATTACACCTTTTAACCAAGGTTTTTTCATTGTTGTAACCCTCCGAAAACTTGTTTTATAGCGTCGCTAGTTGCCTGGTACGCGTTAATATATAAGATTCGTCTGTCGCTAGCTTCGGGGTTAACGGTAACTCTAGTGATTAGCACGTATGTTTCCACGGCTTTTCTCGGAATTAGGTTGTTCTCTACAGCATCTAATACCGCCTTTCCAATGGCTAACTGAATTGGACCGAAAACTATGCTTGCTTGCCTCAAGCTTCTAACTTCCACTGCTGGCATTACTAGAGTAATTGGCTTAACCATTAAGTTTGGTTCCACTATGGCTGATACAGCCTCGTGACCTGGCGTAGCGTTTGACAACCCTCGAATCCAAGCGTCCCCAACAGGACTATCCTTCGGCCCACCAAGTAGATCAACACGTACGTATACTATATCTCGTCCAGCGAAGCCCTCCCCAACTTTCAGCTTCTCTTTCATAATGGTTTCTGATTCGATGTTAAGGTCTTGAAACCTTTCTTGCAACGGTTTCGAGGGGATTTCTGCTATTGAAAATTTGGATTCTATTATTCCCAATTTTTCAAGTTCCAGTTTCATCTCCTCTCGGACTTCGGGCCCTAGAATCCCCCTCTTCGTTAAGGGTCTTCTTGATTTGCCAACGTCGAATTTCATCATTTTTAAGGCTTCCTTTACAGGTACGTTGCCACCATATCTGCAAAATATTCTCACCAACTTTTGGACGCTCATCTGTATCCTTCTAGCTGTTTCCAAATCTCCTTTAGTAATTGCTTCATACAGTTTAACCCATTTATCTGGAATGACATTTGCCGAGGCCAGTATCATGCCCTTTGCGCCGGAAGCTATTGCTGGTAGAACAACTTCGTCATAACCTATGAGAACGTTGATTCGGTCTCCAACCTTCTCTAAGAGCTCCATCAGGTATGGCAGATTACCACTGCTATCCTTTATTCCAACGATATTTTCGATGTCTGCTAAGTCTTCCACAACTTCTCTTCTAAGAAAGCCCCCAGTACATTGTGGAATGTTATATAGGATTATAGGAAGACTTATTGAATGAGCCAACTCGTAAAAATGTTGAAAGTCTCCTTTATCAGCTCCACGAAGGTAGTAAGGTGCAACGACAAGGACGGCGTCTGCCCCTGCATCTTCAGCGTGTTTTGAAAACCTTATAGCATCGAGAGTTGAACTCGCCCCTGTTCCGGCAATGACGGGAACTCTGCCGTTAACTTCATCTACAACTATTTCTACGACTTTTTTACGTTCTTCCTCTGAAAGATAAACGAACTCCCCAGTAGTACCCACAGGCACTAAGCCTGAAACGCCCTTCTCAATAAGAAAAGCGACTAGATTTCTTAATGCTTTTTCATTTACCTCATTATCCCTTGTAAACGGCGTTACAAGAGCAACATTTACCCCTTTGGGTTCGAAACGCATTTTAAAGCCTCCAAGAAAATTTATAGTGGCGCACAAAGAGATTATAGAGTCTCTTTAAAAATCTTTTCTTTCACATAAACAGCATCCGCTTGGGTTTACTGAAGTGCACGTGAGGGTACAGGCACTTAGCATGTTTTGGTAGACATGCCTTGATATGTTCTCCATTGGTTGTTAATCCATTCTTGCAGGATTTCAATCTGCTTTTCTCTTAAGCGTCTGAATCTACCTTGAAGCTTGAGATACTCTCTTATCGGTTTTCTTTTAGAGGGATCTGTTAGCCCACGGCTTGCACCTGTCAATTTGAACTTTCCGTTTTCTATCTCATAAAGCGCCCACATACCAGTTCTAACAGCGAGTTTTCCAGTTTCTATTGTTTGGTTAATGTTAAACCGCCAACCTGGTGGGCATGGGCATAATATTTGAATGTATCGCGTGCCCTTTTTTTCTTTGGCTTTTCTAACTTTTTGGAAGAGGTCTTGGGGGTAAGAGACACAAGCTGTTGCAACGTAAGGAATCTTATGTGCCGCCATAATTAGTGGGAGATCCTTTTTGTTTTCTTTTTTTCCGAGTAATGGTGTTGTCGTGGTTGTGGCACCGAAAGGTGTTGCTCCTGACCGCTGTATTCCTGTATTCATGTATGCTTCGTTATCGTAGCATATGTAGAGCAAATTTTCTTCTCTCTCCGCTGCGCCTGAAAGCGCTTGGATGCCTATGTCGTGTGTTCCTCCGTCCCCTGCAAAACCTACCACCGTTATGTCTTCTCTTCCCTTTATTTTTAAGGCAGCGATTACACCTGAGGCTAGAGACGCTGTTGTTTCGAAAGCCGTTTCGAACATCGGTACTTTTAACGGTGTTTTTGGAAACAAACCTGTGACGGCGGCTATGCACCCGGCGGGTATTACTAAAATTGTTTTTCTGCCCAACGCTTTCATAGTGTGCCTAAGCGCTAGTAGGCTTCCACATCCGGGGCAACTTCCACATCCAGGGTAGAGATGTTCCTCTTCAGGTAAACCGAGTATGCTCATTTTCTCACACCTATAACCTTAAGTTGACCCATTCAAATTCCTTTTCGACGAATCCTTTTTCAAGATCCTTAAAAGTCTGTTCTATTACGTGCCGTTGGTCAGATTTTTTTATGTCCCTTCCTCCGAGACCTAGTGTATAACCCTTAACTAGGGGTTTGTTGGATGAGTTGTATAGTGCTGATTTGATCTCCATGAATGCTTGCCCGCAATGTCCGAAGGATAAACCTCTGTCCACAACGGCGATGGCTTTAACTTTTTTTGCCAACTCACGTACGTCATCTACTGGAAACGGTCTGAAAGTTCTCAATTTTACGGCTCCAACTTTGTATCCTTCATCTCTCATTTCATCGACCACATCTTTTGCTTGCGCCGCGAAGGATCCCATGCTCATAATGACTACTTCAGCGTCACGGCACCTATATTCATCTAGTAAATCGCCGTGAAATCTTCCGAATTTTTCCTTAAATTCTCTGCATACCTCTTTTATTTTCTTCAGAGCCTTTAACATAGACTCGTTTTGAAGATATTTGTACTCCATATACCAGTCTGAATTTGGATTTGTAGGCGAACACGTAGGCACATAGGTGACAGGGTTTTCTATGTTATCTAGCGTTAGTTCTGGGTTGTATGGAGGGAGGAACTCATCTACATCTCTTTGAGATGGGATGTCTATCGGGGTCGTCGCGTGGGAAAGAGTGAAAGCGTCCGCACAAACCATAGACGGGAGGTGAACTTCCTTGTCCTCACTTATCTTATAATTCATTAAAACTGTGTCAAGCAGTTCTTGATTGTCCTCAGCGTAAAACTGTATCCAACCTGTATCTCTTTGTGAAAGGGAATCTTGGTGGTCACACCATATGCTCCATGGTGCTGAAAGCGCTCGGTTAACCACGTACATCACTACGGGGAGTCTTGTACCCGCCGCCCAATGAAGCATTTCATGCATTAAGGCTAGTCCTTGACTGCTTGTCGCCGTGAATGTTCTCACGCCGCAAGCGGAAGCGCCGATTACCGCGCTTGATGCACTGTGTTCGCTTTCTACACATATGAATTCCGCTTTGAGTTCTCCGTTTTCAATGAACTCTGAAATCTTCTCTACAGAAGCTGTTTGAGGGGTAATGGGGTAAGCGGCCACAACTTGCACTCTAGCAAGTTTTACTGCGTACGCAACCGCGTCATTTGCTGTAAGCATTTTGACAACTTTCATATTCACTTTCCTCCACCATTTCTATTGCCTTGGTAGGGCATTCATTGGCACATATGCCGCACCCCTTGCAGAACTCATAATTTACTTCCGGAAATCCCTCTTGATTTTTCTTAATCAATCCATCTGGGCAGTGCAGCCAACAAATCATACATTTCGGACATTTCTCTTTATTGATTACAGGTCTGGACATCCTCCAGTTGCCAGTTACACCTATAGACGCTAAATCAGGCTTCGCGACTGGAGACCTAGGAAGATCTCTCAAACTCTTCATTTCTAACCCTCACTAAAAAAAGTGTTTCCGTATGCAATTTCAGCCGCTTCCGTATTCGTTTTTCCCCTTTTCTCCCCGAAATAGTCTATTATTGCCTTTTTTACAGAGGCTATTTTAACTAACTTTGTCGCCCTTGCAAGAGCCCCTAACATAGGAGTGTTAAATACTTGGAAGCCGGCAACTTTAAGGTTAAGCTTCTTAGATATGCTTACGGCGTCGACTGTTGCTGTCTTGTAGTTTTTGGCCCATTTAACTTCAGACGGTTTTAGTCTACTGTTCAGCACTATGTAACATTTAGGTTTAAGACCTCCAGTTACTTCCACTATCTTAGGTAACAGAGGGTCTAAAACAACAACGACGTCTGGCTCGTAAACTTGATTTCTAATTCTTATTTCATCTCTGCTCATTCTTGTAAATGCAAGCACAGGTGCGCCTCTTCTTTCCATTCCAAAAAATGGGAAGGCTTGTACCCCTTTGTATCCGTCTGTGTATGCAGCTAACGCAAGAATTCTGCTGGCAACTACCGCACCCTGTCCACCTCTGCCATGCCAACGAACTTCTATCATTTTTTGGCCTTCCATTAGTTTTCAGCTCGATTTCCCTTTAATCTTGAGCTTTCCTAACAGATGAACTTTAATAAATTTTCCGAGAATGTGAGGAATAAAAGTGATAGCGTGCACGCTATTTCGATACTCTGCTCACAAAAACTGGTCCAAGTACATGCTACTAATTAAGCTGGAAAATTTTTTATACGAACACTAACCAACAAAGAATCCGGGTTATCATGTTGACTGAAGTTAGAGAAAGATTAAAGATTGCCGAAGATAACCTAAGGGAAATCAACGATTTCATTTTAAGAGAGGACAACCCCCTCGTCAATCAATTGTTAGAAATCGTTGAAAAGTACGGCGGTGTTGACGAGATAAACCGGAAAGCTAGGGAAGCCAGCAAACTTGAAAATCTTATGGAACGCTTAAGGAAGAAGAATCCTTCTCTTGCTAAGGATTTGGATTGGCTTATCGAACAGCGTGATAAAGACCTCTTCATTAGCATCCCAGAGTATCGTGGAAAAATTTTGGGCGATAAAATTGACTCCATGAAGTTTGATGAGACATTTGCTGTCACTTTGGAAATTAGCGGTTGCAACTTCTTCCCATGGTTCTTAGAAGAATGCAAAAAAGCCATATCCCAACAAGATCTTATGCCAGCCCGTTACATCCGAGTTCGCTCCATGAAAGAACAGGTGGAAGACGGCGACGCCCTAGCGTTCTCAGCAGCCATGCGGGCTATAGGGGCTTCTTTTGTGCAAACTTTGGATACGAAAGGAACTATGCCCGGACCAGACGGCAAACCCATCAACCTTCACCTAGGAGGACCTGAAGCTATCACAGGTTATTTCGGAGGCATCGGTGTTCCAAATGAGTATTCCTTAAGATGGGTTGACGAACTCCTCTATTATTATACTGAATATGGCGTTCCAGAAGTTTTGAATGTGAATACTGGCACTGTGATGTTGGCGTATTGGCTTTACAAACTTGGAGTCGACATTGAATTTAAAATTTCAGTGTTTTTAGGCAACGACAATCCATACGCTTGTTTCTGGACATTAATGGCAGCAAAGCTCTTCAGTCGAGATGACGGGACAACGCCGCTAATAGGCTTGAACGTTTCAAATTCCGTTAACAACAAGACTATTGAATTGTCAGGTTACATAAAGAAGGCTTTCGGCTTCGAAGACATAGTTCGAATAGAACACCACATAGTGGAAGCCTGCAAGAGTATTGTAATACAACCCTACGACAGGCTAAATGAACTGTTAGAAATTGCAGACCATGTGAAAAACATCAGCGCCAAACACGAAGGGGCCTACCCAGAGGTTGAAACAACGAGAGAACACCCATCAGACATCTTAGATTATTTCATCCCAAAAAAGGAAATAATGGAAAAAGGATTGATGCCAAAGCTCTTAATCAACTATCTCGACAAGCATGATTCGGTGAACAAGACAGCTAAAGCCCTCACCGAGCGAGGATTGACATTTATTGCAGCTCAGAATTTACACAAAAAATTATGAGAAAAAGGTGTGCACTAGGTAGACCGACCTTCTCCTATGATTCATCCACTCAAAAGTTGCGCGCGCACAATCGTTAAACGTAAATAATTGTGTAAATGATTGTTTGGTCGATGAGTGAGATGGAGTTTATTGATGTAGTTAGGAAGAGAAGAAGCATAAGGGCGTATAAGCCCGATCCTATATCTGACGAAGATCTAGAATTCTTACTGGAGGCCGCTCGCCTCGCTCCTTCTTGGAAGAACATGCAGTGCTGGGAGTACATTGTTGTCAAAGATGAAAAGAGCAGAATCAAAATTGCAGAGTCGAGACCTGAGTCCAAGGACTGGCTGGTCCAAGCACCTGTGATAGTCGTGGTTTGCGCAGAACCCCAAAATTCAGGTCGTGTAGAAGGCAAGGATTACTATATGACGGACATTGGCGTATCTTTTGAGCACCTAATTCTTGCGGCTAGGGATCGGGGATTAGGGACTTGCTGGGTCGGCGAGTTCGACGAGAACAAGGTGAAAGAAGCCCTTGACATCCCGGAAAACATCCGAGTCGTGGCTTTCACTCCCATAGGTCATCCAGCCCAAGAAAAGGGGGAAGTCCATAGAAGAAAGCCTCTCCAAGAATTTTGTTACTACGAAAAGTACGGGCATAAAAAGTAGTATTCTATGTGTGCGGGCGCGCAAAACAGCGTAAAGTCTTTAATATAAAGAGTTGCTTAACCGTGCGGGAAAAGAAGAGGAGTTAAT
>Ga0224501_10002396_pt1 | contig 14735 bp, 10 predicted proteins | sample SF_Oct11_sed_USG_4_FD_169105 | JGI IMG/M metagenome (GOLD analysis project Ga0224501, IMG submission 169105) | Sediment microbial communities from San Francisco Bay, California, United States - SF_Oct11_sed_USGS_8_1 | ecosystem: Environmental > Aquatic > Marine > Sediment | place: USA...
TACTGAAGTACCTTGAGCTAACGCGTACACTGCGGATTCAATCGCCTCTACAGCCAGGTAAGTTTCTGATAGTCAGGCATTCATCGAGGCTCTGAGTTATTCACTAGGCATTCATGGAGGCGTGACACATCTTAGTTGGACTGAAGCAAGATCAGTGTAGGTTTCAGATTACAGGCTGAGTAATACAAGGATAATAGGATAGCTCGGTGGTAGAGCGCTGGGCTTGCAACCGTGAATACCTGAATTTAGATCTATGCAGGTGATGGTGGTCCACCGTTGCAATATAAGCTCCTCACACCAAAAAATCTCAGGCTTAGGAGATCAATTTAATGGGATGGTCAAGTGCCTGAAAAGTTTTAAATAAATAACAATAGATACATTGATAATCTTTGCGACCATAACTACTCAAAGAAAGTTTGACCTGATTCTGAGAGAGTAGTTTCAGCTTCAATAACATGCATCCCTGCATGAAAACATCTGTACACACGAGGCCCACATAGGGTTACCTGCCGACGGTTAATGACGCATTCAATATGCCTGTTTACTAAATGATGTGAGACTCACGGCTATACTGTGGGATATGAGAACTTTTTTGAGTATTTTAAAAACTCGAACAACTTAATTTTTTTAAATTGTTTTAAGTTGTTAAACTCCTCAGGAAGGGTACTAGTTTCACACTTGAGCACTAGGTTCAAGCCAAGAGCGTTACCTCCCATATAACAGTGGCATTAGGTAGTCGTAACCTCATTCCATAGAATCAGATTCACAGTCATTGTGGACTCACTTGCGAATGTCTCAAGCACTTGTAGTCCTTGTCATTTGATATGTAATCGTTACAACCTCAGGTTGAAAAGTCATTTAAATATTGCAGAAATTTCCCTGGACTGTCAAATATTCCCAACCGAAGGGCTAACTTAACCATATCTCTGAACTGATCGATTCACCCTGTTGTTTGGGTCATTGGGCTGGATATGAATTATAGCATTTAGATTGCTACCCTGTGTAAAAGAAAAGGCGTGTCCAAAGACTATACCAAGATAACTATCTCTCATTCAAACCAACGGAAACAGGTGAGGGTGAGGTGAGGGGCCCGGTGTACCCGTCGCTGTACTCGTTCGCCCGATTAGTCCACCCATTCGCTGATTGGCTGAGTGGCTTCCAATAGTACTACTTAATATAACCATTGGAAACCACTCAGCGACTGGGTGGACTAATCGGGTTATAATTTATACCGTAGACCCCGAAATCAGCGATACTGTAGTTTTGCCACACTTAAACTGCTTTTCATCTGCATGGCAGCGGGTCGTGCTAATTTTCAGACAGCGAGTCCAAATCTTTCATCTCTACAAAAACAGCTTAAAATTTGTTCCATTTTGTTTGGTTCTTGGCACGTTAAATTGTTGAGTGTGTTCTGTGTTAACTCTCTAGTTAGAGCTGGCCTAGTCCACACAGCAAAGGTTGGGGGAATACAGCGGTGTGTTCCGATGTATCGAGTTCCTTATCTTGGTATAATCTTTGCTTGTCTGCACATAACAGGAATAAATAACCTTGAAATCATCAAAGACTAGACAAATGGTTGGTAGTCTTAATAGAGATCAAACTAGGCTTCGGGCTAAAGGTTCCTGGTTAGATTTCCCTCTCAGGAGCCAATAGACTTTCACCAGACCACGACGACATTAAATAAAACAGGTGTAAGAAAAAAGTTTTTGTTAATGCGCCCTAGGCAACACTAGCTGACTGAATGACTCGGTAGCTAAAATTCGCTCCACTCACATCCCTGTTCGTTTGCTGCTGCTGACCACTGCTACTAACACTCGTTATTAATTTTGCCATGGCTTGGTTATTGTGGATTTCTAATACATGTAACTTAGAAGAGTTTGACACGCGCTTTATTATTGGGGATTACTATAAGATTATGAAGACTAACTCTCATTCAGCCTCATCAGAGTCCCTCCAGACTCTACAGGGCTTTAGACCTCATGACTGACTTGAACACTTGTTGCAATGAGCACTGTCTATTTGCCCCTGGAAAAAATATGCATCCTATATGTGTACACATGGTCACATCAGTAGCACTTTGGAGTTGTTTGGCATACAATCTCCGCCCAGACTGTAATTCAAATAGAGAGTTTGTTCTGTCGGGTTAGGTTTCTCCCTAAAAATTCCATTCTGTTTACCTCCAGCATACACCATATACAAGTCATACATGTTCAAGCTGCAATCAAAGGTACTCAACCATATCAAAATCATAGGAAATACCCTCTACTTTTAAGAGCAGCACACACGTTCTCGACCATCTTTCCAACTTCGTCTCACTCTGTAGACAGCTATATACAGATTTCTTTGTATGACATCAGCACTGTTGTGTGAAGCTGGCAAGTAAGATACTTGTTTTTCACTAGTTACGGCTTAGCATTGAGTGCCACCAGCGAGTCAGTATCAACGCTCCACCTCATAGTGAGACTTTAGAACTAGGATTAAGAACCCACTATGACTGGGATTCCAATCTAGGTCCTCATATATATAGTTGCTAGCCTAGCACTCTACTACTGAGCTATTCGATTATCCCAGCTATATATACAGTAGCAAGCTAACAGGGGTAAGGTACCAAATGAGATTACCTACATTCATGTATGTCCATGGACTGGCAGCTGCCTAATTAATTACCTGTATGGAATGTGCAGCATACAAGATGAATTATGTACAATGTCTAGGCTTAGCAGATGCGTCCATCAGTCGCCGCATACTTTATCGAGCTTCTTGCCTTTTTGAGTTGGATATTCTATGTAATCTGTATGCTAATTTCTCTGTAAGATAGGGGAAGAGCATTGCAGATGTAACTAAACCACAGCCCTGTTTCTAGGATGATATATGGTTAGTCTCATAGAGAAGGTCCATGATTCTATTGATGAGCCTAGTCATGCTCGCAATCTAATCTGATGAGAGTAAAATGCCGAGGGGTGCTCGAAACAGGAATTGAACCAGCAACTCTGATTCTATTTGGAGTGTCCTATCCATTAAACCACTTCTCCATCGCCCTTCACCTCTTTCCGATGCTGAATTCAATCATATGTTTTGTCATAGAGAGTACAGTGTATTTTCTTTTCATAGGAATAACACCACAGATGTCCCATCCAGGAGAGTAGACTCTGTTGAATCTAATCGCTATCGTGCCGAGTATCGTTTCTCACCGACAGTAATTCGAGAGGCAGTGAGAATTTCCCCACCTCCAGTCATTCATGAGGTACTTATAAGGTTTTTCAATCTAACTACAGGTATATAATGGGTTTATATTTTTCCTGCGTGTGTAAAATATGGTTTATGACTATCAGTCTCCCAAGACTATTCGCCCAGTCTTACAATGCACTGTTTTTCACGGGTTCTCTAGTAGAGAGGAATTGGCCCTGAGAGTAATCAACTTTCACTATACCAACCCTTGTACTCTTCAGTAGAAGCTGTGCTGCCAACTCCTGAGACAGATGAATGCAATTGCTGTGTGCCTACTAATATGACTCGATCACCCCATTTGTATCGTGTGCATCTTTTCATGTTAATTTCTATAGACCAAGACGGCTTGATTATAAACACTATAGTTGAAGTGAGAAGCTCATACAAGAGGAACCCACCATAACCGGGGTTGGAACCCAGGTTATCATGGTTGAGACCTCAACGCTCTACCACTGAGCTATCTCGCTATCCCAGATTGACTATAAATGCTATAATAATGTGTTATAAAGCACTGTTTCCCTACTGACACTGTCATTCCCTATGTTGTCCTATGTTGTTCTTTGTAGCCAACCGAGCCTGAACAGGTAAAAGTAGACCCTATATTAAAATTTCAAAGAACACCCCGATAGGGTCATATAAACCAAGCTACTCTTTGAATTGGAATCTGCTGGAGTTGAGCTGCTATTCTGTACTGGTTAGGTTTTCATGCCCTGGATATTTCCCTGAGTTAGTAAGAGTAGCTCTGAGTTGAGATCATCCACCGAGTTAACGAGGCCAAGCATCTCCTATAGCTATTGTCATACTAGCCATACAGTGTGCCATGGATAGCGTGTGATTGTATGCATGCTGTCTGCGCTGCTCACCTTTACTGCTACAGATACCTAGAATGAGTTTGTGTAGATCATAGTTATCCTAAAGTTAGGAGAGGATAACTCCATGACATAGACAGATTCATAGCCTGGTTTTGTTCTCAATAGCGAAGTCTGTTGAATTGGGAAAGCATTTTTAACATGATTGGATGGCTTGCTTGGGAGGTAGCAAAGCTAGGGACAACCAGCTCGACTCATTGTAAGAACGCCGCAATCCAGGGATGATCTAATAGTTTTGAGACTAAAAGGCTCAGACCCTGCCTTGTGTGCATTGAATGCACGTTGAATGCGTAATAAGGTTATTGACAAGACTTTGGGCAAACCCTATATATACTGCCATTTACTATAATTGTTTATGTGACTTTTTAGTTTATTGTTTTTTTGATTATTTTAGCAAAAAAACATGACATCTTCTGGAAGCAAGAGTGGAGTTTTGGCTCAGCAAATCCATGAGGAATTTCTCATTTGTAAAATCTGCCTGGAAGGTTTTAAAAATCCCAAGAGTCTCAGCTGTCTTCATACTTTCTGTGAGGAATGTGTAGAAAATCATGCTAACTCGGAAAGTTCGTACAAGAAATACAGTGACTATCGCGAGTTCACCTGCCCTCTGTGTCGTAAACGAACCACTCTGCCAGTAGGTGGCGTTAAGAAACTTCCGGATAATTTCCTGGTGGCATCGTTGGGTGCAGTAATCGAAAGACAGAAACCGTCCCAGTATCCGTTCTGTGACATTTGTAAATTAGTGAGTCGGAAACATAAAGAAGCTTCGTCGAAGTGTCTCGACTGTAACAAGCTGCTCTGCCAGTCATGTGTGGACCAACATTTAGAAACCAAGGTATGGACGAGTGCAGATTCTATTTTAAATTTACTGTCTACTGCTCACTCGGGCACTTGGCCGTCCTATGGCCGTTGGACCTCCTAAGCCTGAGCCTTGTAGGAGCGGTATTGGCTGGGATATATGACAAGAGCTCACTCTCACACTGGATGCTTAGCATGACTAGGATTTGCGCCCAGGATCTTTCGAACTTGAGCCAAGCCAAGCCGTACGTTGAGCTATCCTGCAGTTCCTGCTATCCCACTATCCGCTCTCCTTTATCCAGCGAAAATAAACTCACCATGACTTCTCATTAAAGTTGAATATTGCCTGAAAGTAGGCAGCAGGAATCTTGTAATGGAAATTGAGTCATACAGTTGTTGGTATCCTTCAAATCAAATAATTTCTTTTTGAGCAGAAATTTTTTAACTGTATTAAACCAGTTGGAAAGTTTTCCTAGCCATGTAGTAGGACTAAGCTTCTAGCTTGATTGGTTTGATATGAACCTAGCATTTAGTATCATGTGGCACCAAGTATGCAGTCTCAATGGCAGTGCATGGTCATGTGATTTGGAAGAAACACCTATTAGTTTGCAAAGTTTTATAGCAATTGTGTGACAGCAACCGCGAATTTACATTTCGCAAATCACGAATTCCCCATCGTGTGGTGGGTCCTATACTGAGGGCAATCGCTATGATATTCCCTTTCTGATGCTTGTCCTCTAGCGCCATCTGTCTGCATACAGCGGATAGAATCTGAATAGCATTATTTAATTGCAAACTTGCTTTATTACTACCAGACAGCTATAAGCAATTGCATACTAGTTAGTGACCGCCAGGTGGAAATTCATGTAAGAACATTCACATCTCACTATACACTGGATGGTAGGCAAAATCTATCTATCTATCTGCTGTATATAAATTGATTCAATATCAGTAATGGGGGTAAACCATGCCTACAGGGTCAATTCATATGAATTTAGAGGTTGAATTCAAATGTGTAGCGATTTGAATTGAAGACATATAAACTTGTGAAGGGAGACTAAGTTGGTATACCCAGGTTTAGGTTAATTATTTATTAAAAGTTTCCTATTTCCAATCCACCATTCGCCAATCTTTCGATTCAAAGGACATTCAATCCTCAATCCGAATGCCCTTGCTTAAGCTTATCTCAAAGTAGAATGGTATTCGTTTTTAATATTTGCTCTTGGTACTGTGTGTGTATCAAGAATTTCCTTGTAGAGCATCATTCTACTTTACTTGTAGAAGTTGTTATAATTTGACCTGAAACTGATATAGAGGTGTGGAACTTGCGGTTGCTGCAAACAAACAGCATGCTGCTAACTCTATCAGGCAGCAAGGAACTCAGTATGCCCATTGCGCGGGGGCAGTACTAAGCTGTCTTATGTATGCCCACTGCGCGGGGGCAGTACTAAGCTGTCTTAGGTACCCTTTGAGACAATACCTGACCCATGATTTTTCGCCGGTGACCCGCATATCGAGCAGTGGATGGCGACCGCTGCATACTCTCACTCTATTTGTAGGTCACCAAGAACCATAATGTGTTTGATGTGGAGATAGAGAAGGAGATTGAATGTAAAGAACACACGGATGAAGTCGTTCGCTTTTACTGCGAGACTTGCGAAACCGCCATCTGTATTCTCTGCACATTCAATGACCATAAAGACCACGAAGTGGCTCAATTTAGCGACGCCGTTATCAAATACAAGTCAACCATCGAGGAACTACTACATGGATGTCAAGAACAACTCGACAGATTTACCGAACAGCTCGGAGTGATCAGTGAGTGTGAGTCATGTATTCGATCCGCGGAGCAGAAGATTCGCGATGTTTCGATAGATATGATTTCTGATATCCGTACTCGAGAACGGATTCTACTGGAGGAGATTCAGAACATCTATGGTTCGGAGACAATGGAACTTATTAAGAGGAAAGATGCGCTCAGCACTGATCTGGATGCCCTGAAGTCCACGGTCAATCTCACGGAAATCATTCTGAAAGGTTTGTTATTTGATTTGATTTATTTTACATGGAAATTGGAAAGCGTGGGAATTTTTTATGAAGATTTTATAGAGATTCTATTTATCAAAGGTTCTATTCAGTCAAACAAAACCATGCGCCAGAAACAGATTTTTGATGGAAACAGAGTTATAATGTATTCTCTTTCAAGATTAAGGGTTGAGTTGTCCTTTGCTCAGCTAATAGAATACAGTGGGATGACCTAATTGTTTGGAGTTTGAGTTGAAAATTTTATTTCACAAAGATAACTTTAATAAAACCCTAGGGGTTTTTCATGGAAATTAGAGAACCCATTTAGTCAAACAAAGGCAAGTGCCAAAAACAGAGTCTAGAAGACAGTTGAAGTCCAAATCCAGGGTAACATAAAAACAAAAAAAAGAGCTGTCAAGATAATCGCTAGGAGACAATCATGCACTTCTGCAGGGAAACAACTGTGGTTAGAATGTATGGTTGTAACTCAATTCTGACCTGAATTTTGCCTGAGCTCTGACAAAGTTTCATGGATTACCAACGAGCCATCTTGGAGATCCCGAACAGTGAAAAATATATGTGGATAATAAACTGAAAGGAAGAGAAAGCATATGCTGCTCTACCTGCAGTATATTTTCCTTTTTATCGTGCCCAGGTAAAGATATGGAGCTACTTCTACTGAAGAAAGAAGTCCAAACAAAATTAGAAACCCTTAGTCAAAGCATTCTCACCTCGATACCCAACACCGCATCAAAGAAGATAACCTTTATGCCTGGCTCAGTTGATATGGGTTTCATTTTGGACAGCGATCGTCCAAACCTCAGCCGAAGACCTACATTATCTCGCACCAATCAAGTAGAGGACTTTGCGCTTCCATGCGAAATGGCCACACAGACTGACTCTTTAGACACGAGCGACTGTGGAATAAATACATCTGTAGTTTGTACTGTTGATGAGGATGTACAGACGGATGAGGTACCGGAGTCGCGTCGATCACGGCGGGCTTTACGAGATAGCGAGGAGCGCGGTGATGCTCCTCGTTTGAGTTCACAGAGGTCGTTTGATGGTGGTGATGAACATGCATTAAGACGTCAAAGGCGGAGAGAGCGAGCGCGTACAGCTCGCCAAGACAGTCAGGTAGACCAAGGTGTGTATCACTCAGCATCAGATCTGAGTCTACTAGGTAGACGAAGAGACAGGTACAATATATAGGAAAACGACAGTGATACACGTATCAAAGAACTCTATTTTAGAGACAAGTAAAGCGTTTCCGATAGTATTGTGATAGAAATGCATGATAGGTTTGCAGCCACCACCACCCATAAATACTGCTAGTTTTGCAGTGAAAAGTTCCCTAGCAAACTCTTGTGCCCCCTGGTTGTCTTCTGAGTTTGAAAACTAACACTGCGGCTTTGTACAGTGTCATAGCTTTGCTTGGTTAATGATTAGAGGCCTGCCTTTAGGGCTCTAGGGGTAATTATCACAGTTTCCTTATGGTGATTGGGGTGCATTATGGTAGCACTATAGAACTTAAAAGCATTGATGGGAGTCCTCCTAGACTGATGGGAGGTTCACTTGTACTTCTAGGGAGGCGGTTACCACCAGTTGAGCCACCCATCGAGCCTGTAACCACACACCCATCACAAGCACAGACTCAGCAGTGTCGGGTACAGTGATGCTCTATACACAGCAAATTGACCGGTGTATATACGGGTATATACTGGCTGTGTAGAGCTTTAGACATTTGCTGGCTTTCGCATGCTCCATTCTACCCCTACCCTTTCTTCGGTTAGCTAACATATTCTATCTTCAAGGTGAATATGGGTGGTCTGATGAAGGGACCTATATGGTAAGGGCGGTGCTGTAGTTTAGCGAACTGAGTGGCTTGTCTTCCTATGTAACGTCGGTTTCCTTATACTCTGTCCGCGTTTTACCCTGTTGGTAACTGGTGATCATTCGTGCCTTTACAGTTTACCACATCTGAACCCTGCGTGCAGAGTGAAGCATGGTGAGATAAAGCCTTTGTATAGCCCTCCACTAACTGTCTGCACACTGCTGGAATGGTGTATGAACTCTTTACTATCTAAACACTATGCACATGTACTAGGGCAACTAGGCTATCTAACCGAGATTATAAGGGACTAGTAGAGCACGGGATTAGGTTGATAGCTCTAAGTGTACATGTAAATTACTGAACTTTATTGCGGAGTTTAATGTTATTGTTGGCATTTTGTTTGATGCGATTGCTATTTTGGTAATACTTTTTATTCATATTTAGCACCTAACTCACCAATTGGATTGTATTTCCTGACCTTTCTCGGTGGTAATTGACAAATAAATCAATTTTCGTTTATAGTTCTATTGCGTACCTACTTCAAGCATTTTGTAGTTGTTGTTTTCCTGTCTTGCAAACTAACAGAACAAGACCAATGAGGACAGGAGCTCCAAACTGTAGGCATGATGGGAGTCTTCTGTATTAGAGTGCAGTTTAAATGGACTGTACCAGCAATAAGACTGGACATTATTACTTGTCCAGCTTCACGTTTGTTACGAAACATAAAATACAGAAATAAAACCATTAGAATGAAAGCCCTGGCAAACTGATGCCAGACACGACTGTATACAGCCACGGAAACCTAAGAGTTGAACGGATTGCAGGAAGTTTTGGTCTCCCTCAGATTGAGCATTAATCTAACTCAGCCAGTGAATGGTTGACCTTACAGAGATCACCGAAGAGAGGGAGCTGTGGCTAGTTCATCACAATCCTATCGTATAGGAGCGCCCTTTCGGATTGTGAATTGGTACGGGGTATGGTTCGGTGATAGTCCATTCGTACCACACGTTTTTTGATGTGACTCGCCTCCACATATGCAGCGTCACGCGGCTTCCAGCAGCCAGATGCACAGGTTCCTAGAATGAACCAATTAATGTTATCATATCAGAATAATCAATGGGAATAAGATACGATCATCATGTTTAACATAAATGGCATCACTACACCAACGGCTGTTTTTCAGGGTGGTCCATGGTTTGCCCCAAAGAGATTGTACTCACGGGATAGCTCATACGGCTAGAGCACTTACTTCAACAGCCTCAGCCTCAGGTTTTAGGCCACCATATCGGGCTCTCGCAACCAAGCACTGCGTTTCAGTTTTCATTTGTGCTAAATAGGCATTTGGCCAAACAATTCGGTGGACATCTAGCTGGGAATTACGCAAGACGGGCAAACTCCCAGCGGGAGATTTTCACGTTTCTGATAGTCAAGCTTACCTTCAGTGGAAAGAAGATAGGGAACCAGCTGAACATACCAGGGGAATGTGTCTCCGGTACTATGCCTGTAATCAGAGTGATTCAATCATGTGTAGTATCAATGCAACTACATGCTTATGTGACTGGCACAGGAATGAATGCATTAAAATAATAAAGCGCACTCGTCACCATTTTATGAAGGACAAGGAACACTATAGATTTACAGTTTAGCAGATAATGTACTGAACTGAACAACAAATAGGAATAGCGAAGAGTGTGAAACCTTTGCCTTGTCACTTCACTCAGTTAGACTGGTTACACTGTATAGTCGTACAAATACAATCAACTCACTGAGTACGGCATCCTTGTAAAGAACTGTGTCAAAATATCCAGCAAAGCCATGCATGACAGTCTCCAGCTCAACATTGAATCTGTAGCAACCGTATCTCTCGTTGTCTATGGGATTATCTGTAACAAAGAGTTGTGTTCCCATGAAGGATATTCGGAAAGAAAAGACAACTCCCAACATTTAGCGAGCGGCGACTAGGAGTTATGTTTCTACGTCGAATAATAATTCTCCAAGACGACAGCAGAATTGAAAAAGGAGTTGTGCGACCATGATATTTAGTTAGAAAGGGCACCCAACTCTAAATAAGCTGTGAAAAAGCTAATCTTTTTTATTGTGAAACAAAACAATGAAATATTTCGTTTTACAATGTCATTTGAGAGCTGAAGCCGCTGTTGGGACAACAGTGAAGCTTTCATTTGTTAAAATGATAAGTTTGTTAGCACAGATGAAATAAGTTCAATTGCATTGTAGATCTCTACCTTTGTTTGGATGTATGAATGTGAAGACGGGTTGCGGCGGGGCCAGTACCTGGCAGTTATGCAAACGCACAACATACGGAGTTTCAAAGCAGGCCTGCAAATAAGTCCACAATCATTCCATATCTGTCAGTTGTTAAAATTAGAGGACAACTGGGAACAGTGACCAACTACATCATACGGCGACAGTCAAACAGAAAACAGCCAGTGTACCATGGATCACAATCATGCAGGCGTTGACATAAATACCTAAAGTATAAAATTCTTCTCACCTCAGGGTGTTTGTCCTTTTCTCTGGTGCCGGTAACTTCTGAGTGAAGCTTCGGCGATTGTAGAGGGGCTATCCATGAAGTGTATGAGCATGGAATGCTAATGCCATCAGCTGCAAAAACAAATCACACTCCGAGCCAGTCCTAGTTAGATTACGCTCACAGTGTGTAGTAGAACCTAGGTAGATTATACCATGAATGTATGGTAGCTCCTAGATAGTCTGGGGTCTGTAAAAGACCAATAGTTAATCCATGTTTCTCTCTATTAACATCCTCGGGGCCAGGGTAGCCCAGTCAACAAAAAGCACAGAATTACAATCTAATTGTTGTGAGTTCGCTGCCCAGAGCTGGCGGAGTTTTTCCTTGGTTCAGGCCTTTAGCAAGCCTCTCACTCTGAATCGCTAGCCTGGTGGGTTTGGGTTACCATGGTATAAATAGTATAGGTCTCAACCAGTGGATAAGGAAGGCAATGGAAAACCACCCCAGCACCATACTACATCACCATCATAATAGCAGGTCATGAGAAACCTGCCTTCAGCAAAAACCTCATCTGATATCTAGTCTAACCTATTGGCAGGTATGACCTAGCCATTAATTCCACCACGTATACGGTTCATCCTGACTTACGTTTGAGATAACGCTGAGCTCCATCCAGGCATTCCGGGGAAAGCTCATTATCACTGAACGAACCGAGAAGTTCGCTGACTAAGATATCGGCCATGACTGGCGCTTCCCATTCTCGCATGTCACATGACACAACGGTCACCTGATCGCCCCACTCATCATACTTCATGTTCTCCAGCCTGCAGAGTGTATTGAAGAGAGGTTACTAGTATACTAGTCTGGCACAATCTGGTGCGGAGAGTTTCACTTCGTCAAACGCCGGCGGTTTCAAGGAAACCTTTTTAAGCAGTTGGCATGATTTGCTGGTAACCATTTCCCCTGAACATGTCTGCAGTATGACAGGCAGTCTCATAGCTTTGATATGCTATTGCACACAATAAGCATTAGCGAATGATGGGAGTCACATATGATGAGGATTGGGTTACATTGTATTAAAGGTTTACTACATGTTTAAAATGCGTTGAAACGGATGTGGAAAAGTGGGGATGAGAAAACTGACACTAACGGATTGTACAAGTGTATTGATTTCTTTCGAGAAGCTTGGAAGTAGTAGCACCCTCCGGGAAATCAACAAAAATATCCGAACAAGCGTTCACTTTGCCTTACAATCAGCTGGAGCTAGGGGTTATATTGAGACCAGAGGGCGGTTGTGTTTTCGCTGCTTACGTGATGACCGCGTTAGGATTCTTCTCTACGGCAAACACCTGCACCTTCCTGTCGGCCTTGCGCGCAGCCTCCAAACTTGCCCTGACCAGTGGGCCTCGTCCCGCACCGACCACCATCAGCACCCTGTAAGAATGCAATGAGTCGCCAAGCTCAGCGAAGAGGGCACGGGTTTACAATGAGCCTCGAAGTCAAAGGAAACAAGGAGGACTCAGACTCAAATGGTCCAAGACGGAGTCCTATACTGAACAATGCCAGAGACCAGACTTCGGCGTCTCTTCGAAAGTCCTTCAAAATGAAGAATGAATATTAGGATTGAATGCTTGTGGTTCACTCGGATTCGAAATTTTAGCGCGTGCAGACTGAACCATATAATATTGTAATGCTGCCCATTTACTTAAGATACAGGAAAAATATGTGAAGGATTACAACTCCACAGACCTCTCGCTAGGAATGTAGACATTAATCAAAAATGAGAGACAACTACTGCCAGGAATACAGATGCTACGTTCTATTACAGACTAGGGCATAACCTGACCATGCTTTCATACGTCAATGTAGATAAAAAACAAAATTTGCATCGCGTGTGAGGCCTCAGATAGTGACTATTATGTTCACGAGGACTTAAGCTATAATAAATAGCACAACAAACAACTCATTTGACGGGAGTCTCTCACCAATGACGCAGTGATAAGAGACAGGATGTGTGGTAATAGGGCTTAAGGCAGGAAATCTCTGGCCAAGTGAAGAACCGGCACAGTCCTTCAGGATTTCTTTAACAGGGGATGGTTGAGAATGGGACTAAAGGCTAAATAGTTGTTGACTCCTGCAGGTAATTGGGGTATCATTGATTCTAAGTGCTGTGCGCTATCCGCTAGGTAACCTTCTTACTAAACCGTTAAAGTTTTCTGTTGCACTTTCATCATAATATCAAACTATCAGTGAGGATCCGATATATCGATTCGTAATTCACCAAAGTGACACGTGTTTTCTTAAATTGCGTGATACAAGTGCTTTTCTGGCAGGACAACCCCATAGCATTACGCTTTTTGAATATAGCTGAAGCATTGATGGTATGTTAGCTGCAAGGGGCTGGATATCAATTGTGAATGGATTACACATGTGTAGCCATGGCTAGGACTTACGTCGTGCGAGAGTTTTTCTCTGTATCAGGTACCCGATCCAGAAGAGCCTTATACACAGCCTCCTGATATTTGGCATACTTTATTGGGTCCTTCTCGAACGTTTCATACGTCTGAGACTCTAAGTTATCCATCAAAGGCTGTAAAATAGACTGACATTAGCATCCACCAAACGACACAACATTCATCATGCTGGTGTGTGATCATGACACAAAACTACGAAAGCTTTTCTTGACAAAATTAAAATAATTTGAATAAGTATTATAAATCATGTCCTAGCTCGTTTACATATCTGATAAAACTCTAACAAGATCATACTTGCTGGTATCGGTTGCGGCATGACATCACTGGCTAGAACAGACAGGACATGACGCGAGGCGATTTCCTATGATTTTATATCCGCGTATGCTCGGGTCAACGGCTTACTCAGTTCCACGTGAGGATTAGACGTTTTCAGTGAGGAGTTCTTCTCAGTATTATCGGATAAACAGGATTCGACCCGGCAGGGATTAATAGCGGATTAGCCGCCAATAAATCGTCCATTGAGCAAAGTTTACTTTACGATGTCAAGCGGCTTTTCAGAGATAACAAATGGATCAGTAGGATGTGGGTATCAGAGTGCGAACTGAAAAATCAATCATTCTGATATTTTGATAAGGGCGCTAGAAAAACTGCATTAGTAGTGTACCTTCAGCCAACTTTCGCGAGTCAATATAAATGATCCACCTTATAGTGAGGCTTGTTTTATTTTTTGAGCTATTATTAAAGTGACGAGCTCATACAGCGGGAGTGCACCATGACTGAAGTTTCAACCGAGGTTCTCACTCTTGCACGCCCAGAGGTCTACTAGTGAGCCATCCCAAACTGACCTGTAAAGGGCATTGGAGGAAGTCTTCATAACCCTTGGCGAAGGTGGTAACTGAGTCGGCGGGTTCCTGTACACGGTACAGATGATCTATATACTGCTGGTATACCAGTCCTCCCTTCGGATGGTCTATACTGCCTGTGATAACAACCTGACAGTCGAGCTGCAAACGATAAAC
>Ga0224501_10002397_pt1 | contig 14734 bp, 9 predicted proteins | sample SF_Oct11_sed_USG_4_FD_169105 | JGI IMG/M metagenome (GOLD analysis project Ga0224501, IMG submission 169105) | Sediment microbial communities from San Francisco Bay, California, United States - SF_Oct11_sed_USGS_8_1 | ecosystem: Environmental > Aquatic > Marine > Sediment | place: USA...
CTGGTCCATGAGGCGGGGGTTCCCGCAGGGGCGCTGGCCTGCCTGCCCGGCCTGGGGCCGGAAGTGGGCGCGCATCTGGCCCGGCATCCGGAGGTGTCATTCGTGGCTTTTACAGGCTCTCTGGGGGTGGGGCTGGAACTGCTGGAAGGCGCTGGACGGGTTCCTCCGGGGCAGCACATCATCAAACGGGTGGTGGCGGAAATGGGGGGCAAGAACGCCATTATCGTGGATGACGACGCCGACCTGGACGAGGCCGTGCGCGGGATAATGACCTCGGCCTTCGGATTTCAGGGGCAAAAGTGCTCCGCGGCCTCCCGCGTGGTGGCCCTGGATGGCATATACGACAGGCTGGCGGAGCGCCTTGCCGGGGCGGTACGCGACCTCAGGGCCGGGCCGCCGGCTGATCCGGGCAGCGATATCGGGCCCCTTATCAACCGGGCCGCCCTGGAAAAGGTGCGGCACTACATCGAACTGGGGCGCACCCAGGGGCGCGTGCTGGCCGAAACCGCCGCCGCGCCGGAAGAACCGGCGGGCTGGTTTGCAGCCCCGGTGCTGCTGGACGGGCTGCCGGAGGACTCGGCGCTGCTTGCAGACGAGATATTCGGCCCGGTGCTGGTGCTGCAGCGGGCCCGCAGTTTTGCTGAGGCTCTGCAACTGGCCTCACATCAGCGTTACCGGCTTACCGGCGGGCTGTACTCGCGGCATCCGGAGCATATCAGCCGGGCCCGGCGTGAATTCCAGGTGGGCAACCTGTACATCAACCGCCCCATCACCGGGGCCATTGTTCAGCGCCAGCCCTTTGGGGGGCTCAGGCTTTCCGGCAGCGGCTTCAAGGCCGGGGGGCCGGACTATCTCCTGCAATTCATGGATACCCGCACCATCAGCGAGAATGTGCTGCGGCAGGGTTTCGCGCCGGTGACCAGGGGGTTTTTCGGTGGCAATGGCGGCGGGGTGGAGTAAACCTGTTCAACGGCACCGTCCGGCCCGGCAATTGCATTCCAAAACTGAAAAGGCAAACCGGCCCGCCGCAGTGGCGACGGGTGGAAACTGAAAACCATTGCCGCCGGACGGGACAGGCCTTGCGGCCTGCCGCCGGTCAGGGAGTGAAAACAAGATGCGAGTGATCCAAAGCATATTCGACCGCCATGTGGACCTGCTCCACAAGTCGCTGGACATGCGATCCCGGCGCAACAACCTCCTGTCCGGGAACATCGCCAACGTGGAAACCCCGGGCTACAAGTCCAAGGATCTGGTGTTCGAGCAGGCCCTGGGCAAGGCCATGAAGGCGGATATCCCCGGGCCCTTGCGCATAACGGACTCCCGCCACATGGATGGCCGGGGGCTGGTGCCTTTGGAGCAGGTACAGCCGGAGGTCATTCTGACTTCCAACCCGGTGGGCAACCTGGATGACAACAGCGTGGACCTGGAGCGGGAAATGGCCAAACTGGCGGAAAACCAGCTCAACTACCAGGGCCTGACCCAGATGATCGGTCATAAATTCGCCCAGCTAAGGGCCAGCATACGTGAAGGAGGTGTCTGATGAACTTTCTTACCGCCATGGGAGCCAGTTCCTCCGGGATGGCCTCCCAGCGTTTTCGCATGAACATCATCTCGGCTAATCTGGCCAATGCCGAGACCACCCGCACCCCTGAAGGGGGCCCCTACCGGCGGCGCGATGTGGTATTCGGTGCCCTGCCGGCGGCCCGGACCTTTGAGGAGGAGTTGCGCAGCAAGGCCATTCAGGACAATCCGCTTCATTCCAAGGTGCTGGGGGTGGTGATTGACGAGCGGCCTCCCATGCTGAAGTTCGATCCGGGCCATCCAGACGCCAACGAGGACGGCTATGTGGCCATGCCGAACATCAATACCATGGAGGAGATGACGAACCTCATGCTGGCCAGCCGCACCTACGAGGCCAACGTGACCTCCTTTAACGCCACCAAGGCGATGGCGCTGAAGGCCATGGAGATAGGCAAGGCCTGATAGGGGCCGGTCGCCCGGCCGGTGTTGAACCGACGGGAAAGGCCAAAAGCTTGCATTACTGATGGGCAGGAGTTTGAAAAGCCCGCCGGGGAGTTGGTACAATGGGTTGCACCAATCCCAGAACGGCAAAGGCTCCCGGCAATACGTCAGGGAAAAGCTGTCCCGGAGAGGCTTTTCGCCAAACCTGGACGGCGGGGGCTCATGGCCCGGCAGAACATTCCCCGGGGTGATCCGGGAAAAAATTGCCGAATGGCGGAACGGGAAAAAATTTCATATGGCATCAACAACCATGATTTGCGGACACAGATTTTCAATACACGGACACAGTATTTTTTCAGGTCACAGTATTTGCGTAACCAATAGTCATATAACACATCGGGGAGGCCAGGAGGGGAGATGAAGGACGTGATTATCGGAAACATAAAGCCCGTTGACGGCAGTCAGCGCACCTCCAGGGCGAAGGAAAAAGGCAAAACCTCCGGACAGGGGGTGGAGTTCCAGAAGAATCTGGAAAACGCCCAGGTCAATATCAGCAAGGCCGGCCAGGAGGCCAAGCCCGCCTCCGGTGAACTGACCGCATCAAATGTGCAGCAGGAAATGGTGGCTGCCAACAAACAGCTTGAACAGATGATGCTTGCCAAGCAGCATCTTTCCAAGGCCTATCAGATGGTTCAGCAGGGCAAGGCCGACAAGAAGGAATGAATATGAAGGTTGATCTAACGGAGAATTTGTCATGGAGATGAATCCCATAAACCCATTGGGCGCGAAACAGCTCCCTGCCGGCGACAGCAAAACCGCCGTCAAGGAGATGTCCGATACGTTTTCGCGCATGTTTGAAGAGGTGAACGGCCTACAGCATGAAGCTGATCGCAAGATCGAGGAATTCGCCACCTCACAGGAAAAGGATATTCACGGCACGATGATCGCCCTGCAAAAGGCCGATCTGTCGTTGCGTCTGTTCATGCAGGTCCGTTCCAAGCTGACGTCCGCATACCAGGAGATAATGCGGATGCAGATGTAACTGGCCGCAGCCGGTTGTCCTCCTTCCGGGGTAGCCCGCAGCCCTGACCAGGGCGGTCTTCCCCGGAGCCAGCATTCCACAGGGGGTTCCACCCCCAAACCCCCTGCCTCTTTCCCGGCCTGCCGGTCGTGGTTCATGGCCTGGGGCACTGCCATCCATCCTACAACCTGATTTTTCCGTTGCTGGGCCAGGCTCCCGGGGTGCGCTTCTGCGCAAAGGTGTCGCCATGGCCGTCAGGGACACCTCCGGCTCTAACAGGCGTGACGAAATGGAAAGGCGGATCAGCCTGGAACTTCTTCCCGGCTGATCCGCCCTGATTACTGCGTTCCGACAACTTTGTTCCGACAACTTTGTTCCTGCTACTGCGTCCTATCGGCCCTTCGGCTGGGGACGCCTATTCCACATACTCGCACTTGCTGGCGGCCGTGCGGGTATCCATGTTGCGCCCGCGGTTGATGTGATCCTCGATTTCCGCCGCGGTGCCGAGGATCCGGCCGAACAGGAACACGGTGAAGGCGATGCTCTCCAGCTCGTTGTCCTTGATCTCACCCCGGTTGTAGGGCTCCCAGAGAAGCTTGAGGATGATAACCGCGATGACCGCGTCCACGTTGACGCAATAGACGTTCTTGGAAACGCCCGCCTTGAACATCGCTTCCACCAGGTTGTGGTAGAACTCCAGGAACACGTTGTAGGAACCGCGGTTCTTGAACAGGTCCCGCACGAATACTTCGCGGGGGTCGTGGTTCACCGGCTGTCCCTTGAAGACCGGATGGTTCACGCAGGGAATCTTGGCGTAGGTGATGTTGCCCACTTCCTTTTGCCTGTCCTTGTACAGCCGGTACTCCTCGGCGTATTTGGTGGCGATTTCCTCCAGGTTGAGTCCGTGATGTTCATCTCCCGGGTCCTTCAGGCCGGAGTCCTTGAACCGGTCCAGCAAAAAGGCGATGGCCTCGTAGCCGTTTCCGCCATGGGCGAATCCGGTGTGGGTCAAAAAGCCGATGTAGCCCTTGTTGATCTGCACGCGGAAGGGGTCCTCCGGGCCGTCTGCGCTGACCGCGCCCTTGGCTCCCTGGGCGGAGATGGTTCCCGGGCCGTTGCTGATGACCAGACCCAGGATGATGTTGAAATCATCCAGCTCCTCCTGGGTGGGCCGCCTGCCAATGAGGGCTGTGTAGGCTGTTTCCCCGAAGCTCATCCCGGAGATCATTTCGCCGATATCCAAGTCGAGGAAGCTTCCGGCTCCGTGCTTTGCAGCCGGGGCGGCAACACCCACCAGGGTGGCGCACACCTTGAAGTGCCAGGGCAGGTTGTTGATGGTGATCACCGAGACCCGCTTGCGCATGAAGGGAGCCCAGGCCAGCGTGGTGGTGATCGCGCCCAGCAGGGCGTCCGTGGTGGCATGACCGCCGCCGGTCCGGGCCAGCTCCAGCACAAAGTCCACGAATACCGACTTGATGCCGGAGTTTGCCACGGCATTGGCTATGTGGCTGGCCAGGGCATCCGGTTCGGACTGGATGAAAACCGAGGCATCGGTCTGGGACAACTGCTCGGAGAAATCGAAACCGGAGTTTATCGGATCGGTGATGTTCTTATGCTGGAACAGCTCTCTGAGGGTATCGGCCGCCTTGCGTGATTTATCAACGGTGGCCGGCCCCACAATGGCCGCTGCCGCTGAAAGCACGCTGTTGGGCGAGCTCTTGGCCGCCCGGGCCGCTTCCGCGGCTGCCAGGGCGGGCTGCCCATGCTGGTTCATCATGGCGTTGAGAATGATCCCGGCCAGTTTGGCTCCCTCATTGGTGGGGTACTCCCTGATGAGGGACATAACCAGGTTTTTCTCCAGCGTGTACCTGGTGGCGTCCAGCACCGAGATGTTGTGCACCTGGGTTACCTGGGTCTTGGGATCCATCCGGGAAGCTCCCGAGGCATCCTTCATGTTGCGCCGCGGGAAGGTGGCGCCCACCTGCTTGTTGACGGTTTCGATCTGTTCGCTGTACGGCTCAATGGCATTCACCACCGGCACATCCAGCTCAGGGGGCAGTTCCACTCCCATGTTGTTGCCGAACCAGGCCTTCTTGGAGAGGTCTCCCTTGGGGGTGAAGTCGGGCTTGACCCCGTTGGCTTCCATTACCAGGTTCAGCGCTTCCGGGATGTGGGCGATGTTGATAACCACCGCGCCCTTCTTGGAATAGACCGGCTTTTCCGGGGTGAAGATGTTGTCCACACCGAAGTAGTTCATGAACCACTTTTCCTTGGCCAGGGCATCGTCACCGGAGCCGGCCAGTGAGCCGGCATGTCCCACGGCCTTGCTCAGGCGCTTCTTCCAGCGTCCCACGATGCAGGTCACCACGGGCTTGTTGAACTTCAGGGCGGACTCGTAATACCCGCCCGGCTCGATATACATCACGCCGGCCTTGGTGCGCTTGTCGTTTTCCATGGCGTTGACAAACTCGGGGGCCGAGAAGTGGATATAAATATCCTTGCCGCTGGAGATGGAGGTGGTGGTTCCCCAGCCCTTGCTGAGCAGGTAAAAGGCGATGGTTGTGGTGAAGTTGCCGGAGTTGGAGTAGATGGCCACCGATCCGGGGATCAGGGATTCCTCCGGGTGTGTGCCTCCCAGGGCGCCGCCAATACGCACCTTGTTGTGCGAATCAGCCACCCCAAGGGCGTTGGCTCCGAAGATGTCCAGTCCGTACATCTGCCCGATCGCCCTGATAATGCGGGCGTCCTTGACGGGAACTTTTTCCGTGAGGATGACGATCTTCTTGAGTTCCGGGTTGGAACGCGCCACCTCGGCCACCGCATCGCGCACCCCGCTGGGGGGCAGGTAGATCACGGCTGTGTTGAAGGCGTGGCCCGCGGCCAGCCCTTCCGGGACGTTGTTGTACACCGGAACGTTGCCCGCCGGGGTTTCCAGCACCTGCCCGGACCGGCCGGGCATTGTCCCGAAGACCACGTTGCCGCCAGAAAAGGCGTGACTGGTGGGGGTCACCCCGCGGCTTTCATTGCCCAGGATATTGAGTACGCATATCCGGTCTTCCTTGGTGGCGATTTCCTCAAGGGAGTCGATCCCCACAAAATATTTTGAGAAACTCTCACTTCCACGTTTGTGCATGATTTGGCCTCAATTCTTTCAACAACTGTTGTTATTCAAAATTCCGGGTTGAAGTTCCAGCATCGGTTCGGCAGTCGCTTGATCCGGGTCGGAACGGAAACACCTGGATGGACTGGAAGAAGCAGTGCCATGTCTATATCTATAGAGCGCCGGCCAGGGGATCAGCCCCGGGCTTTCAGCATCATGGGCCTAACACCTTCCTTCTTCATCCAGTCGTCAACGTCCTTGGCATAATTGACAATTTCACTCATTGCGCTGTCGTGGCCGAAGAACCGGTATGGTATCCGCAGATCCTCCAGGGTGTCCCTGAGGTAGGCCATGCCCCGCACCAGGTTCGGGCCGCCCCGTCCCACCACCACAAAGAGCGGCTGGGGGCCGTTTTTGGTGATGAAGGAGCGCAGGCCGTCTCCCATGGCGCGGAAGGTTTCAAAAATATCCGTGTTATTGGCCTTGCCGCCGATGATGAACAGCACGTTGCTTTGGGGGAGCCAGTATTTGTAGCAGATATCCGCCACCTGCTTCATTTTTTCATACGGGGGATTTCCTCCAAAGTCCGAGGAGATGGTGGCCCGGTCGCTGAGCAGATCCGACACCAGCGCATTGGCGCCCCCCCCGAAGGTCATGGGGGTTATCGTTCCCTTGTCGTTGATCACGAACACATCGCTTTGCCCCTGGTAGGTGCGAAGCTGGTTGATCTCCTGCTCAAACTCCGAATAGTCGGAGGCAAACGCGCTGTTGGGGATTCCCAGGCGCATCCAGTTGGGGTCGTCCCGGTCAAATGAGCACTTGAAATCACAGGCCACCGGCACCAGCCGTTTGTTCTGGGGCATCATCCGGATCGGGTTGAGCTCGAGCATGGTCATGCCGTAGTTGTGGTACAGATCCCACAGCTTGGGCAGATGCTGAACCAGCGGGCTGATCAGTTCCTGGGGGGCTTCCAGTTCGCGCAGGGCGTTGGAGACGATGAAGCCCTTGAATCCTGTCAGGGGGTCAAAGGGGATCACCTTCAGCTTGTCCGCAGGCAGTTCCTCAATATCCATCCCCCCGTGATGGGTGATGGTGATGGTGGGGGCCCGGAAGCGCGTGTTGTCGGAAATGGAAAAATAAATCTCATGCTCGGCCGGAATGGCGCTTTCATAGGTGACGCCTTCCGCCTTGGCCACGTTGTTCTCCGAGATATGCTCAATGAAGAACAGCCGTTCCTTTTCCCGCAGGGCATCCTCCACGCTGTCCACGCGGCCCAGAAGTCCCATTTTGCCTTTTTTGCCCACGCCCCCTTTGAAAATCGGCTTGATAAAAATCTGCTTGTGACGCTCCAGCAGATCCTTGATCTCGCCGGCACTTGCGTCCGGCCCCAAAACATCAGCACAGGGGAAGTCCACATATTTCAGCAGCTTGTGCCCCCAGTATAGTCCTGTTAGTTGCATGTATCGGCACCTGTTATAAAGAGAATTGTTGGCGGCTCAGGCCCGCTGGAGGACAGGTCCTCCATTGCCGGGGTCCCAACGCCGGTTGGGGAAATCTCCGTTATTGTAATTGAGCTTGTGGACTGTAAACCAATCCTGAAACAAACTCCCGTATTCCCAGTCGTCATTGGACGGCTGCCGGGCATTTCAAATCCTCCCAAGGCTCTTGCCGAGAAGATTTCCACAGTCTGCCACAGAGCCGTTTTCAGCGGCCGTTCCCTGGGAAAAAAACTAAATTCAATAGTTTATTCAGTGGTGAACCCTCCCCCAGGAGGACTCAATCCAGTCTTTTACAATAAAAAGGCTTGTTCTTCAACCCCAAATTGTTTGACACCTTTTACATAACCCAAAAGATTCCTGATATCAAATAATATTGAACCCCTTTTCAGCGGAAAATCTCATTCATCAGGTGGCTGGTTAAAGCCGGTGACTCTGTGGGAAGTCATGCGCCGGGAAGGATTTTGGTTGCCTGTACATGGGGAACCGTGAGAAAAGAAACATCGGGGAACAGTTTCAGGGATAACTTCGTCTGGCAGCCAAACCTCATTCAGAGTGAGTGTTTGGCCCGGGTGGATGGTTGTGTCCTGCATAGGCTGGGCTCCGGCACGGCTAAAAACCGGAAACAATTTTACTAAAAACAAAGCAGCATCCTACAAGAACCAAGCCGGTAAGAAGAAACCGAAGTAAAGGGCCGGGAAAACACTATGCAACTACGGGAAGATCTGCCAATGGTCAGCCGCCTGATGGTGGCCAACAGGGGTGAAATAGCGATAAGGGTGTTCAGGGCCTGCACCGAACTGGGAATCCGCACTGTGGCCCTGTATTCCGAAGAGGACCGCCTGGCCCTGCATCGGTACAAGGCTGATGAAGCCTATCTGGTGGGCAAGGGGAAGACCCCCGTGGCGGCCTACCTGGATATTGAGGATGTAATCCGTCAGGCGCATCTGCACGATGTGCAGGCCATCCACCCCGGTTACGGCTTTTTGTCGGAAAATCCTGAGTTCGCCAGGGCCTGCAAAGCCGCGGGATTGATTTTTATCGGGCCGGAACCGGAGGTTCTGGAAAAAATGGGCGATAAGCAAAAAGCCCGCAAGGCCGCTCAGGAGGCCGGTGTGCCCGTGGTGCCGGGGTCTGAGGGAGAAGTATCCGAGCTGGAGGAGGCCCGCGAAATATGCAGCCGGATCGGGTATCCGGTGATGATCAAGGCCGTGGCCGGTGGCGGCGGAAGGGGCATGCGCAAGGTCCAGAGCGAGAAGGAGCTCGAGCAGGCCATGCAGGAGGCCTCCCGTGAGGCCAAGGCCGCCTTTGGCAACGCGGGCGTGTTCATAGAAAAACTGGTGGATGCCGCCAGGCATATAGAAGTGCAGGTGCTGGGTGACAAGCATGGCAATATCGTGCATCTGTTCGAGCGTGACTGCACGGTGCAAAGGCGTCATCAGAAGGTGGTGGAAATCGCCCCCGCGCAGAACCTTTCACCCCAGACCACAGAGAAGCTTTTCGGGTACGCCCTTAGCCTGGCCCGGCATGTGAACTACACCCACGCCGGCACGGTGGAATTCCTGCTGGACACCAAAGGAGTGCCGTACTTCATTGAGATGAACCCCCGGATTCAGGTGGAACACACCGTCACCGAGGAGATTACCGGAAGGGACCTGGTTATCGCCCAGATTCTCATTGCCCAGGGCTACCGGCTGTCCGACTCCCCCATAAATATTTCCGGCCAGGATGCAATCACCCTGAAAGGGGCGGCCCTGCAATGCCGGGTCACCACCGAGGATCCCAACAATAACTTCATGCCGGACACCGGGCGCATTCTGGCCTACAGAACCGGAGCCGGTCCGGGAATCAGGCTGGATGGCAGCACCGCCGGCGAGGGCCATCGCATCAGTCTTAGCTACGATTCGCTGTTGTTCAAGATCACGGCGCGGGCCCTTACCTTCCCCGAGGCGGTGGCCAAGATGCACCGTTCGCTGAGGGAGTTCCGGGTCAGAGGGGTCAAGACCAACATCCCTTTTTTGGAAAACGTGATCCAGCACCCGTCCTTTCTTTCCGGAGAGGTCACCACGAGTTTCATAGATGATCACCCCGAACTGATCCGTTATTCTGAGCGCAAGGACAGGGCCACCAAAATCCTGAACTTCCTGGGATCGGTCACCGTGAATCACGACCCGCACCTGAAGGTGGGCAAGGGGGAACGCGAGTTTCTGGCCGCCCCGATTCCGGATGTGGACTGTGAGCAGCCTCCGCCGGAGGGAACCCGGCAACTGCTGGAAAAAATGGGGCCGACGGAATTTGCAAAGTGGATCAGAAACCAGGAGCGTCTGCTGATCACCGACACCACCTTCAGGGACGCACACCAGTCACTGATGGCCACCCGGGCGCGGACCTACGATCTTCTGGCTATTTCGCCGGCCACGGCCAGGATGCTCCCCAATCTGTTTTCCATGGAGGTATGGGGAGGGGCCACCTTTGACGTGGCATATCGCTTTTTGAAGGAATCCCCCTGGAAAAGGCTGGAAAAACTGCGTCAGGAAATACCGAATATCCTGTTTCAGATGCTGCTCAGGGGATCGAACGCGGTCGGTTATACGGCCTATCCGGACAATGTCGTCCGCCACTTCATCCGGCAGGCCGCCGACTGCGGAATAGACCTGTTCCGGATTTTCGACTCGCTCAACTGGGTGGAAAACATGAAGGTGGCCATTGAGGAGGTGCTCAAGACGGGGAAAATCGCCGAAGGGTCAATCTGTTATACCGGCGATCTGACCAATCCGAACGAAACCAAATATACCCTGGACTATTATCTGAACATGGCCCGGGAACTGGAAAGCCTCGGGGTGCATATCATAGCCATCAAGGACATGGCCGGGCTGTGCAAGCCCTATGCGGCGGAAAAGCTTGTCAAGGCGCTCCGGGAAAACGTCAAGCTGCCGGTGCATTTCCACACCCACGATACATCCGGCAACGGGCTGACCTCGTTTTTCAGGGCGGCGGAGGCCGGCGTGGATATCGTGGACTGCGCGATCAGTTCCATGAGCGGACTGACCAGCCAGCCCAACATGAACTCCCTGGCGGCCGCCATGAAGGGCTCTTCCCGCGATCCGGAACTGGATGCGGGAGCCCTGCAGGAGCTTTCCAGCTACTGGCATGTGGTGCGCAGCTATTACTTCCCGCTTGAGTCCGGATTGAATTCCGCGGCGCCGGACGTATACGAGCACGAGATTCCGGGCGGACAGTACTCCAACCTGGTGCAGCAGATACAGGATGTGGGGCTTTCACACCGCTGGGAGGAGGTGAAGCGTACCTACAGGGAGGTGAACACCGCCTTTGGGAATATTGTAAAGGTGACACCAACCTCCAAGGCTGTGGGTGACATGGCGCTGGCGCTGGTCAGCGGCAACATGACCGCGGCGGACCTGGACGATGAGAGCAAGGACATCACCTTCCCGGACAGCGTGGTCAAGCTGTTCTCCGGTCACATGGGACAGCCCATGGGCGGGTTCCCGGAAAAACTGCAGAAACGGATTCTCAAGGGCAATGCCCCGTTAAAGGGCCGGCCCGGGGAACAGCTTCTGCCGGCCGACATGGAAGGAGCGCGGGAGAAAATCCAGGAGCAGTTTGGTGTGAAGCTGAGTGAAAGAGAGCTGTCCGGATACCTGCTCTACCCGCAGGTTTTCACCGAGTTCATGGAGTTCTACAAGGAGTATGGCGACCCGTCCAACATTGATACGCCGACCTTCTTTTATGGTCTGAGGGTGGGTGAGGAAACCCAGGTGGAAATTGAGAAGGGCAAGAGCCTCATTATCACGCTGCAGGCGATCAGCCAGATCATGGAGGGCGGATACCGCACCATATATTTTGATATGAACGGGCGGCCCCGGGAGGTAACCGTCCATGATGATTCGGTGCCCAGGGACACCCATGTTACCCGCAAGGGAGACCCCCACGACGCCTTCCATGTGGTGGCCCCCATGCCGGGCAAGCTCAGCCGGCTGGAGGTGGCGGTCGGGGAGAAGGTCACCAAGGGCGAGGTGGTGGCCATCACCGAAGCGATGAAGATTGAAAACGCCGTGAGCGCCAAGACCGATGGCGTTGTGAAGGAGATTCTGCTTCAGCCGGGAGACCCCCTGGACGCGGGCGATCTGATAATGGAGCTGGGTACTTCATAAGCATGGACGGGGTAAGCACTCCCAGCCTGTTGAATGCGCTGGGAAAAAGGAGCTGACTCACTGGACAGCAATAATAAAATGCACTATTATTTTATAATTGTTTTTCCGGGGTATTTAAAAGAAGCGGGAAGTGGGTGAAGCAGAAAATATCGTAAAACAAAATGTGGTAAAATTGACAAACCGTGGTAAAAAGGGGCAGGATTGGCAAGCAGGAGAAAGACAAAAAAGATGGTCATGGCGGCAAGAGACGATGGGGAAAACTACCGCCGGACCACATGCTGAACAGCAGATGGGTAAATAGAAGGGTAAATAGTAGGGATGTTAGGGGGAAACAGTTTGGCAAGGCGACTGGTTGAAGCGTAACAAGCCGGGAACAACCATGAACGAAGGAAAAAGCCGGCAAGTCAACGACTGGGAGGAAGCACTCCCGGTCTGACACCGAAATGGAGTCTGGCGCAATTTGCTGCCCGTCACAGGGGCAGGTGCGGTTCAGCCAAAAGCGGAAAAGCTCGATACTTGCATTTCAAAAGATGCTTTTACGCCTAGCCAGCCGAGTGGCTGGAAAATCAGGGCCAAAAAAATTGGGGCAGAAAATAAGGGGCAGAAAATAAGGGGCAGAAAATAAGGGGCAGAAAATAAGGGGCAGTAAATAAGGGGCAGAAAGTATCGGGGGTGGGACGGGGTTTCCCAGAATATATATCGGTGAAAGAAGTCAGGGGCACAGGGGTCTCAGAAGTGAAATAATCACCGGATAAAAACAGACAAGGGCTGGTTGAAGTTCAGGTCTGTATCTGGAGCAAGGGATGAAGCCGGGGAAATATATAATTTTATATGTGTTTTCGGGGGTAGTGCTGGCGTTTGCGCCGGGGCTGGCGTTTGCGCAAAACGGCAACGGCAATGGAAACGGCAACGGATACGCGCTTTTTCAAATGTCCGTGCCAAAGGGGTCCCTGGGGCTGGTTTGGGAGAAAAACATCTGGAAAAACTACGCGGCCAACCAGACATATGAAAGCCAGGAGTCAGTGCAGAAGAAAGAGCTGCGGCTCTCCTCGGACATCGTCATTTTCCACAAGCGGTTCATCAGCATGAACCTGTTGGGTGTGTGGGAGTTCGAGAAGAAAAACAGGGATTCCAACGAAACAAACAACAAGGATGTATCCTATAGGATGTCGGGGGATTTGTTTCCCCAGCACAACATAAACACCCGGTTCAGCTACGATAAAAAACGCATCGAGACACAGCACACCCTTACTTCATCCTATTCCACCGAAATCAGGAGCACGGAGTTGGGAGCAACCTGGAACAGGCTCTTTGGCATACTGCCCTTTCCACTGTCCCTGCAATATACAAAAAGCTCTTCCAATGCCAAGAGCATATTCAAACAGTTGAATATTGACGGAGTGGGGGAGGGCAGTTCCGGTTCAGAAATGAAAAGAATGGTATACTCTTCTCATTACGGCCTGAGAAGGGGTGCCATATCAGCGACATACCTGCATGAGCGCAACAAGCGGGTGCGAGAGTTTGGCAACGATTATTCCGATATCCGCTACGTCATCCGCGACTTCAAGACACATGCGTATAACAGCCTGGGGCATAACGGGACGTTCCGGTTCGATTTTCGCTTTCAGGGCAAGTCCCAATCCGCCTTTCCAAAATACAGAATCAGGAAAATCAGCGAATCCCAGAACTTTAAGATATATGACACCTTTGCCAGCAGTCTGTATGGAAACCTGGGTATCAGCGGGGACAGGCGGATTGATACCAGTTACAATCCGTTTGAAAAGGATGAGAAGACGGTCTTTAAATCATCCGGAGGGCTGAACCACCGTCTCTACAAGAGTCTGTACACAAAAATATCAAACGACTACACCCTGGAACAAAACCCAGATTACAAAACATCTGAACACAGAACCGCCCTGAACACGAATTATCTCAAGAATATTCCCGGGGGTAAGTTCAACTTCAAGTATGATTTTTCCCGGACAAGGGTCGATAATTTCGGGTCCAATTACCTTTCAGTTTTGCAAAGGATGTACAGGATAAGCTTCACCATTCCGATCATCCTGCCGCACGAGAGGGTTGCGCCCGGTTCGGTGGAAGTGTGGAGCCAGGACCTGCAAACAAAATATCTGGAAGGCGTGGATTATATCCTGATAGAGGAGGATCTGGTTACCACCATCCAGTTGCTTTCAACCACTAGCATCATCAACAACCAGACCGTGCTGGTGAGCTATCAATACAAACCACTGTGGGGTCATTATTTCGAGAGAAAAAAGAACTACAGCTTCCGACCGCGCTGGAACTACCTGGAGCCTTTTTACAATCATGGGTTCACCGAGTACAGGGTGATGCAAGGGGACCGGGAGGATTTCAGAGGGGGCAGGAACACTAATTTTGGGGCCAGGATCGGGAGAGGGTATTCCATCAACAGGATCGAGCCTACCCTGATTCTGGAGCGCAAGGTGACCGCCACCAGACATGACACATTTGAACAGACCCGCCGTGAACTGGAAGCCAATTATTTGGTGAGCGCCTTTATCCGGACAAAGGGCAGATATACCCGGATCAACTCCAGCCGGTCCGATGGCAGTCACCTCAGGCAGACCGATGCCAGAATTTCCATGAACTTCCGGCGGGGCAATGTGAACAGCACGGCTGAGTTTGAAAACAGGAAAAGCTATCGCAAAGCCTATGACACCGATGCCAGGTCCCTGGAAATAAAAATGCAGTATAAGTTCGGCAAGTGGTATATCACTCCGTACTACAAGACCGCGGCCGAAAAGCAGTTCTACGGAGGCTGGAGCACCAACAGCACCCAGAAGAAATATACCCTGGGATTGCACCGGAGCTTCTGATCGCACAGCGTTCCGGCAACGCCGGGGCTGCAAATCACAGCATTCCGGCAACGCGGGGGCTGCAAATCACAGCATTCCGGCAACGCCGGGGCTGCAAATCACAGCACTCCGGGGCGAATCTGTCGGCC
>Ga0224501_10002398_pt1 | contig 14734 bp, 9 predicted proteins | sample SF_Oct11_sed_USG_4_FD_169105 | JGI IMG/M metagenome (GOLD analysis project Ga0224501, IMG submission 169105) | Sediment microbial communities from San Francisco Bay, California, United States - SF_Oct11_sed_USGS_8_1 | ecosystem: Environmental > Aquatic > Marine > Sediment | place: USA...
ATTTGAACTAAAATTAAACATTCATTATTTATAAAAATAACAGAATCGGTATGTATTCTCAGACTTTCAGCAGCTTTAATATGCGATAATCTTGCAAAAGAATCGCAATGATATTGACAGTGTATTCCGAACCTGGTAAAAAATTAAAATTTCAAAATGCAGGAAAGTTGAATTGCTATAGAGTAGAAAAATTGTATCTATTGCGTTTTTATCAGCATGATTCTGTAAATTTCAATATCATCGGATATTACAGAACGGTGATCTTCCTGAAGAAGTTCATCAAGGTGGTATTTGATAATATCATCAGCAATAGCTGCGGGAAAAGGATTTTCTGATGAAAATAAAAAGAAGACTTCATAATTTGGAGCATCATCCAGTTTAAAGCTGAAAGGAAAGTTACTTCTGCCGTCCTGAAACAAAGGAGCGGTTTTAATTCTGAGCTGCGGCATGAGATGAGAAATGTTCCGGTTCCCATCTACGGAAAAAAGAACAAGATTTCGGGATTCCTTTAAGTTATAATACGGCTGAATTACATCGCCTTCTTTTACTTCTGAGCCTTCATCAAGCGGTATCATTTCATTGCTTTTAAAAAGATAAATTTCCAGAGGCCAGGGATCTTCCGGTGTGAATTTTTTAAATGTATCGTAGGACATGGGACGGTTTTCAATTTTAGTGAAAATAAATTTATCTACCGGTTTTAATACCGGGTCTGCAGCAGTTAGAGGAAGTCCGGAAGCAGATAATAAAATCAGTATGAGAAATACAGGTATCCCCGCAAGGATAAATATTTTTACTGCATTTTGAAACAGTGCAAGTAAAATTGAAATGAGAGATACGATGAAGGAATGAGGTTTGATCTCATTTGAATCGTGAATCACAAAGGAATCTGTACGGCTGCTGTCAGAAAATTCTGGAAAAGTCTGTTCCTCTCCCTCAGCTTCCTCCTCTTTTGGAAAAGATTCGTCAGCAGAAGGCGTTCTTCCGTATTTCAGCTCAAGGAGAGTCTTTTTCTTCCGGATCCGGGACGATTTCCGGCCGAGAAGAAATGCCGAATAAAAGATGAGAGCGAAAAAAATATAAAATCCAGAAAACACAATTGTAAACAATGGCGGCCATTCTGAATCCGCTTCTGTAAAAAATTTTGAGGTGGATGTATTTTTGATGCGTGAGCGTTCGGGTCTGTCGGAAATATATTCAATTGCAACAGGCAGTGATTCATTCAGCTGTTGGTTTGAGTAAGATTCTCCGTAATACTCCCTACCATTTTCTGACACAAAAAGATACCGGTAAACATAGATTCTCCAGTCGGAACCTACTCTATCGTTGCGAGAGTCATAAATCTGTCCCTCTGCAAGGGCTGGATTTCGAAATTCAATCTGTGCAGAAAAATCCAGAGCAGGAATAAATAAAATAAGAAAATATAAAAACGCAAAGGTCATTCCGAGGCATCGGGCAAGATTTTCACGGAGGCTCAAAGAGCCGCCCAGACGCACGATGAGTTCCAGGATAACAGGAACTTTCCGCGCCTGTCTGTGCGAATATTGAATTTCATCCTGCATGATATTTATCATCGGGGCTTCTGATTATATGTAAATAAAAATTATTTTGTCCGGGAAAAGATATTTATCATAAACTGAATGTTTTCGGTAAGGACTCATTTTTAATTTTTAGATCTGCAGAATAAACATGAGCGCATTTTATTGCGTTTTCTGCATTTTAATAAATGCAATTTTATAGGTAATCTGAAATGGTTCGGGGCTCGTCCTGTCAAGATGGCGGATCAATTTTTTAAAATCTGATGCGGACATACGCGAACCGTCTTTCGTATAACTCGCCCCGATTTTTTTCAGGCTTCGGAAAAAATCCAGAGAGGAAGGGAACTGGATTTTGACGCTGTTTTGAAAAATGTTCAAACTCAGCCCCTTACTGCAGACAGATTCGATCTCCTTGATGCCGGGGAGCTGGTTTTCCGGAAAGTGCAGACCGAGTGTTCTGCAGGCTTTTTCCCATTCCGGAAAACTGCCAGCAACAGGCAGTGAAAAAATTAAAAATCCGCCGGGCGTTAATGCATTGATGATTTTTTTTAATGAAGATTTTATATTAAAGAACCACTGAAAGGCAAAACCGGAAACGATCAGGGAAAATTCGGAGGAAGAATTGATTTTTTCTGCATCAAGAATTTTGAAACTGAAATTTTTGGATTCAGGAAACTGATCTGTTATTTTTGTCCGGCAGATTGAAAGCATTTTTTCAGAAATATCTGTAAATATAATTTTATTTTCATAAAATTTTCCTGCAAGCTTTTCGCTAAAAAGACCCGTTCCGCATCCAATTTCCAGAATGGGCTCATCTGAAATAATTATTTCAGGATTGATAATATCGATCAGGGTATTCGCTGCTTTCTTCTGCAAATCCGCATTTTGATCATAAAAAGAAGAATGTTTTGAAAATTGTTTTTCGACAGAAGAAAGGCGCATGGTTTTTTGAAAATTTAAGAAAGGATTTTTTAACTCACAGGCAGAAATATAAAGCGCTTCTTCTGAAGCAAGTCTACGATATAAAAATAATTATGCTTTTTATCATATATATCAACGTTGATAGATCTGATTGGGATTGAATAAAATCATTTCAGGATAAACGATTTTGTTTTATAAAACAATAAGGAAAAAATGGAATGATCCGGTTGAATCAAAATAAGCGGTATTTGCTCAATTCAGCTGTAAAATAAAAAAGGCGGCCCCAAAAGCCGCCTTTTTGCTGAGTAGCAAAGTCATTAAAATGAATTACTTTGCGTTGACTCCGTCAACAATTGCTTTTAGAACTCCGTCACTGGAAGCTTCTTTTATAGTAAGAAGCATTCCCTTCTTTTCATAGTATCCTGCAAGAGGAGCTGTTTTTTCATTGTAAACATCAAGGCGCTTATTGATGGCTTCTACAGTTTCGTCTGCTCTCTGGATGACAGGGCTTCCGCATTTCTTGCACTTATCGCCTTCTGCGGGAGGATTGCTCTTTACATTGTAGATTTCCTGGCAGTCAGTATTGGAGCAGGTTCTTCTGGTTGTAAGACGGTCAAGAATTACATCGCGGGGCACGTCAATATTTGCCACAAGATCAAGCTTGATATTCAGTTTATCGAGCATCTCGCCAAGTGCATCCGCCTGGGGGATGGTTCTTGGAAATCCGTCCAGTAAGAATCCTTTTTTGCAGTCGTCTTCCTGGAGACGCTCTCCCATGATATTCATGATAAGTTCGTCGGGTACGAGTCCGCCTGAATCCATGTGGCCTTTTGCTTCTTTTCCGAGTGCTGTTCCTGCTTTTACGGCGCCTCTTAAAATGTCGCCTGTTGAGATTTGAACCGATCCGTCATGGGCGGTTAAGAGTTTTGCAACCGTGCCTTTTCCTGCACCGGGAGCTCCGAGTAAAATAATACGCATTTCATATCCTCCTGAAAATAGCCCTGTAAGTGAAATTTAATAAAATCACAGAGACTGGGTCATTTTTGGAATTGAGGTACCCGGAACAAGTACTTTTTGGATTCCTTTTAAACAGGAAATGGATTGGATTTTCCTGACAGATTCTTTTTCAGTATAGATCTGTAAAAGAATCTTACTCTGAAGCTGAAATATAATTGAGCGACTGACCCGCTTGATTCAAATACGCCTGATTGGAAATTTTTTAAAATTTGCAGTCAGGCGAAACAGCTAAAATATTAAGGCACAATAATTCCCACATCAAGATTGTCATTACCTCTGTCACTGACTCCAAGGGTACCCGATGATCCCGTGGCACAGGTACCGGTCATTGTATCGGTGGGACCTCCCCTGTCTATAAGCGCTGCCCTTATGTAATGGGTTCCTGTTGGAAGGGGGGGAAGAGTATAAACAATGGATCTGCTGTTCAATGTATCAAGGGTAAAGTCTGTTCCAGGAAGCATTACCCAGCTTGCAAATTCTGTAAAAGTTCCCGCTGCAGTATTGTTCATGAATAGTTTGAGATGTACTCCGTCTGTTTCAGTATAAATTCCGAAAGAAGTTGGATTAAAAAATACATTTACATGGATCTGTGTGGGACTTATTTGCGTAATGGTCATACTGACAATATCATCCTGAATACTGGTGGAGGCGCAAACATCTGTAGGCGAATCAGTATCAGCAGTAGCTGCTGCAGAATAGGGAAGGGCTGTTATGCTTTCATAATTGGTTCCAGTCTGATTTGCAAGCGCAGCACCAGCATAACTTACATCTGTTGTAACCTTTGTTAAATTTACTGTAAAGGCAGTATTTCCGTCAGAGGTAAAATCATCCAGTCCCTGGACATAAACATGCTGGGCAGAGGACCAATTGGTGGGACTGAATTCCAGTCTGCCTCCCGTTGAACAATCACCATCGATTCCCAGTAAATGTCCTGCTCCTGAAACAAGCTGAACTTCGCCAGCGCTTCCCGCCGCAAGGGCGACACACACTTTTACAAGCGCTGTAGGCTCTGTAGATAACCGAATTGTGAAATAATCCTGATGCCCGGATTCTGTTGTTAAAAGTCCTCCAGGTGAGGAAACTATGTATGAGACCGCTCCTTCATTATCCGCCGTGCTTCCCGAAAGCGAAGCGATGGTGATTGCATTATAAGGTGCATCGGCTGTTACCGTTGCCATGCCGACACTAAAGGCCTGCGCTCCGTCTTTTATATTATCGTCTATGGGAGCAACGTTTACCGTCTGGACAGTAGACCAGTTCAGTGTTGTAAATTCCAGTCTTGCCTGAGGACAATCAGCATCGCCTGCAAGAACATTTCCCGCAATAACAAAATTCGCTTCTGTTGTATCGCTCATAGAAAGACAGACTTTAACCAGGGCTGTGGGCTGCGTGTTGAGAACAACTGTATAACTTGTTCCAAGGCCTGCTTCAGTGACGTTTAAGGGACCTCCGACAACGGTAACGCCAGCAGCATCGTCGTCATTGTTGGTCATGCTTACGGTCTGTACGCCGAGTCCTGAATAATTTGCATCGGCTCCGCCGGGTGTAAGATTAATGTCATAAGTAATATTTCCATCCACTGAGGCAGGTGTATCGTTCTGTCCTCGAATTGTAACGGTTTGAGGTGTACACCAGTTCCCTGTTGCCGGACAGGCGCCTGCTGTAAATGTAAGAGGCGTTATAGCCGTAGCCGCGAAAGCGTCTCCGGCAAGAGTTTTTACAAGTCCTTCCAGTGCATTTGTCGAAGAAGGCGATACAGTAACAGAACCGGTAGGCTCTGAATCCAGAACAACGGTAAATGTGGATGTTGTACCGGTTTCAGAAGTTGAAACAGGAACAGTGGTTGTAATTCCCACAGTATCGTTATCATTATTGGTTCCGGTTACTGAAGAAGGAGTTAAACTGTTGTAATTTGGATCCAATGTTACTGTGTCCGCTGCAAAAGATACGGTAAAGGGCTGGGGGCCGTCCTGAAGGCCGTCATCAACACCGGTTACGGTAACTGTACGTGCCGTACTCCAGTTCGCAGATGTATAAGTAATGGAAAAACCGCCGGGACAGGTAGCATCGGCGACGACACCGCCGCCTGCAACAATGGCAACTTCTGCCGGAAGATCCACATCCAGACAGTTTTTTACATCTGCAACGGGAGCTGCCTGCATCAAAACAGAAAAGCTGGCTGTGGTGGGCGCTTCGCTTGTTACAAGGCCTCCTGTAGGATTGACCAGAATATTAGCCGTTCCTACCAGGGCGTCATTGTCAATATTTAATGCCGAAATAGCCGGAGGAGTAATGCCGTTATAGTCTGTATCTGTGCTGGTGGCCGCTGCAAAATCGATGCTGAAAACAATATTTCCGTCTATAATGGCATCATCCACTCCCGTTACCGTTACGGTCTGGGGAACACTCCAGTTAGAGGAAGTAAAAGTAAGATTTGTCGGCGCTGCTGTTCCTTCTGTTGTATCTGGAACATTCAAAGAAAGAGAAACATCCGCTTCAGGAGCTGTATCCAGAACAACTGTGAAAGTGGCTGTGGTTCCCAGTTCTGAAACAAACATACCACCGCTGGATCCTATGGTAATGCCGGGTACTCCAACACCCGTATCCTGTAAAAGGAGAAGAAGGGTGAGCAGATTGTTGTCTGGAAATTTCTTTGTGCATGAGAGAATTCCTGAGATGGAAAGAATAAGGATTGCTATGTATTTTGAAATTTTCATTTTTATATTAATATATTCTGATTCAATTCAGAGAAAAAGTTTTCTTCAAGTAAATATTTAAAACACAATGACATTTCTTTGCTTACCAAAAAATGAATCATATGGAAAGATTTATATGATTTATTTTCGTCAAAATTAATGTTTATCTTTCACATTAAAGAATACTTAAATAACAATTATGTAAATGATTTTTTGCAATTTTTAATAAAAATAGTCATTTTACAGTTGCCAGACCAAAAGGATTATTTTAAGGCATTGAGTATAAAAATATAGTAGACTCAGGCTGAGAATCTAAAAAAATTCTTTATATAAAGACCAAAGAGATAATATCGAAAAATGATTCGAAATATTCCGTACGTATAATTACGAATATACAAGCGGTTTTGGCGTTTCTATATGAAAGCCCTGGGCAAAGTTTACGCCGATTTCATTGAGCTTGTCAAGGATTTCTTTATTCTCTACATATTCAGCTATAGTTTTAATTCCCATAACGGAACTGATGGATTTAATGGAATTGACCATTGCAAGGCAGATGGCATCGGAATTGATGGATCGAATAAAGCTCCCGTCGATTTTTACATAATCAATGTTTAAATTTCTGAGATAAGAAAGAGACGAAACTCCGGTGCCGAAATCATCAAGGGCAAATAAACATCCCATTTCTTTGAGGGAATTGATCAGCTCGGATGCCTGATGCAGATTGGAGATGGCGGAAGTTTCTGTAATTTCAAAACAGATCCGGTTGGGATCGATCTGGTATTCATGTATCAGAGACTGGATAAATTCAAGTGTTTTGGGATCGCTTACAGTTGGCCCGGAAAGATTGATGGAAATGATTTCTCTTTCGCTTTCAAAATGCATTCTGCTGAAAGTTGAAAATACTTTTTTGATCACCCATCGATCGATTTTATTGATGATGTTGTAGCGGTCTGCTGCAGGAAGGAATATATCCGGTTCAATGATTTGTCCTTCTTCGTCAACCATTCGCAGAAGAATTTCGTGATGCTTGTGATCTTTATGCACACCCAGAGGAATGATGCACTGGCTGTACAGCTGAAATCGATCCTGTTCCAGAGCGGAATTTATGGATGCGACCCATTGCATTTCAGTCTGATGTTTTGTGATGTTCTGATCCTGATCGGTAAAAAGATGGATTCTGTTTCTTCCGCTTTCTTTGGATGTGTAGCAGGCCATGTCTGCCTGGGCAAGCACTGTGGAAATATTTTTGCTTTCGCAGTTGATGTTTGTAAGGCCGATGCTGGCGCTGATTTCAAAAGAGCGGTTTTCCCAGGAGAACCTTGCATTTTTGAGTTCTTCACGGGTCTTTTCAAGAATAATTTTCGCCTGTTCAATCGGACAGAATTCCAGAATAATTCCGAATTCATCTCCCCCCAATCTTGAAATGATGTCCGAATCGCGGATATGTTTTCTAAGGATCGGCCCGATCTGCTTGAGGAGCTCGTCTCCTGCAATATGTCCACAGGTATCGTTCAGAACCTTGAACTGGTCAAGGTCAAGGTAAGCAAGCGAATGTTCTGTTTTATTTACACGCGAATCTTCAATGATCTGCCCGAGTTTTTCTTCAAAAACATATCTGTTGAAAAGACCGGTCAGGCTGTCATGTCTTGCATGATAGGAAAGCCTGTTTTTAAGCACCCGTTCAGTGCTGACATCGCGAAATACCATGATGGCTCCAATTACTTCTCCGTTTCTGTCTCTGATGGGCGAAGCGGAGTCTTCAACTGCGAATTCATTTCCTTTTTTATTTATGAGAATGCAGTCCTGCATGATTCGACTGATGGAGTTGTTTTTAATGCATTCAAATACAGGGTTTTCTGCATTTTTGCCTGTTTTTTCATCTATTAAAGGCAGAATTTCATTGATTGGTTTCAGCCTGGCTTCATCCAGAACCCAGCCTGTCATTTCTTCGCCTACGGGATTGATGAATAAAACATTTCCCTGAAGGTCTGTGGTGATCACACCGTCGCCGATTGAGTGAAGAGTCACCTGGGCTTTTTCCATCTCTTCAAAAAGCTTTTCTTCGGATTTTTTTCGTAGCGTGATGTTTTTGTTGATCTGAATCATGCCGTGGAATGTGTTGAATTCGTATGGCGTTACTGATACTTCATGCCAGAGATCTTTGCCCGGAAAGTAAATCTCCTGATTCCGGAGAGATGTTCCTTTTTGAATGTGTTCGCAAATTATGCAGTTTTTCTGCTGTATGGACCTGTCGTGAAACAATTCATGGACATTTTGATCAAGGATCCTTTCAGGATCGAGTCCCGAGATTTGGTGGGTGGATTCATTCATGTTCTGAATGCTTCCATTATGGCCTACCAGAAGAATGATTTCCGGTATGGAATCAAAAATGCTGGAAGAGCGCGACATGATTTTATAGGGCTCGGTAAGCGTATTCTGTATGATGGCCAGATAAATCATCCAGAATGAGATGAGTTTGAAAAGGTGCCCCAGCATATTTGAAAAACCGAATAGGTCCACATAGTAAGTAAAAGCGCTTTCTGATGCAATGGTCATTGCAATGGATGCAACCATGATCTTCATAACCGATGAATCAAAACTTTTTCTGTTGTAGTAAATGAGAGCTATGGAAGAAAAAAGAACTGCAATAATTGCATATTCGCTGTAGATTTTAAACGGCGTCAGACCCGAACCTTCAATGAAGGTTGTCGGAAAATATCCGAAAAATATAACAAGAGTAAGCACAGCGCTCAATGCAGCAAGGAATAGAATGGGTCTGTTTTTTTTAACCTTTCGCTTCAGGAAATAGACCGAAGTCAGCATAAGGAGCGCTTCAAAAGATCTTGCCGCAATCCAGATCTGTATGGAAAGATCCGGGATGGATGTGGGTATAATGGAAACCCCTTTGTAGGAAAGAGCATGGAGAAGGTCCAGAACTCCGATCCAGAAAAAGCCGGAACCCATATAAAGAAGATAGCTGTTTTGTGAAATGTTAAAGGTATGCCAGACGACAACAAACATGAGAACGGCAACGGCTGAAGCGAACAATTCTGCAAGAGTATGAAAAAGCGGATAATTGATCCGGCTGATAAAAACAAGCGCTATGGTTGAAATCACAGGGAAAATGATTTTATAATCGAGTAGTCTGAAAGTATTAGTTTTAAAAATTCCAGAATTCACAACTTCATATTTAATTTTTGTTTAAATTTATGTAAATAAAAATATCTGTAAAATTAAGTATTTATACGCTGTTTTGTTCGGGATAAAACGATATTTTTAGAGTAAATTTAGAGAAATTCTTCAAGGATCCATTAAACAAGAGTATCATTGAAGAATTGAAAATAAAAAAAGCCGCCTGTTTTCAGGCGGCTTTTTTAGAAGGGTGTAAATGACTTACACGGATCCAATCATTATTTGGATGCAATTTCCTTTTGATAATATTCAATAAGGATTTTTGCCACTTCCGGTCTTGAAAATTCAGGAGGAGGAGCTTCTCCGTTTCCGAGCATTTCGCGGACCTTGGTTCCGGAAAGAAGGATATAATCATCCTTTGTATGATCGGGATAGTCTCTCATCATCACAACCTGATTGAGTTTTTTGGACCAGGCGGTATGGTCTGCCATGAACATTTCAATGAGAAGAGATCCTTTTGGAATTTCGTTAAAAATTTCCTGAGCTTCAAACGGTCCGTAATAATCGCCAACGCCTGCATGGTCGCGTCCGATGATGAAGTGTGTGGCGCCCATATTCTGACGGAACACTGCATGGAGCAGAGCTTCGCGGGGACCTGCATAAAGCATGTCGAATCCATATCCAGTTACTTCAACAGTATTGGGCGGGAAATAGACTTCAGCCATTTTTCTGATGCATGCATCGCGGACATCAGCAGGGATGTCTCCTTTTTTCAGTTTTCCAAGAAGCATGTGAACGATGATTCCGTCAGCATTGAGAGAATCTTTTGCCATACGGCACAGTTCTTCATGTGCTCTGTGCATTGGGTTTCTTGTCTGGAAAGCAACGACCTTGTTCCAGCCGTTTTTCTGAATCATTTCGCGGATTTGAACAGCCGTTCTGAAAGTGTCTTTGAATTCTTTTTCAAAGTAGGAGTAATTCAGAACCTGGATGGGACCGGCAATTGCCATGGTACCCTGGGCAGTAAAAGCGGCAACGCCGGGATGTTCTTTGTCTTCTGTGCGGAAAGTATTTTTTACAAGGATCTGCATTTTATCTGAAGTGATTTCATCGATAGAAGTTACATCCTGAATTGCAAGGACGGGATTTCCGTCTACATTCGGATCTTTAAGTGCAATTCTCTTTGCGTCTTTAATGGAATCTGCAGTGGCTTGATCAACGATGTTCATTACAGGAGTCGGCCAGAACATACCGTCAGTCAGTGTGTATTTTTCTGCAACACTCAGAGCATCTGCAAGGTTCATATATCCATTGAGAGGATTGAAATATCCTGCACCAAGCATTACAGCGTTTCCTGCTGCGCCGGATGAAATCATAATTGAAGGCAGGCCTGCCGCTTCTTTTTCCAGCTCTGCCCGTTTTGCATTATCGCTTACGAATAATGGATTTAAGTTATCGGATCCATGTGGTTTAATCATGTTAAATCTCCTTGGAGGGAATGGTTTGATTGATTTCTGAAAAACCCTCCGTGAATTGATCAGAAATTTTATTTATGATTCCGATCCAGATAAAACGTGCTGTTTCAGAAAAAGATCTCTGAAGATTATGTCGCACAAGTCTGATTCCGGATTCAGTCGGGATTCGAGCCAGATTTTTCAATTCTCTTCTATGGGTCAAATACTTATTACCGTATACGGCTTTTCAATGGCCGATAATCCATGTTATTGAAGCTTGAAGTACCTGGCTATCAAATTGGACAGAATTCTTTCCAGTTTTTCATCTGAAGTAAAAGAGAGGATATTGCTGTGCAGGGGATTCATGATCTGAATAAAGGCATTAAGCATTTCAGGATCAAAATGTTTTCCTTTTTCTTTCTGCATAATTCTGATACTTTGTTTCGGGCTGACTGCATTTTTATAAGGCCTTTCCGATGTAAGAGCGTCAAATACATCGGCAACGGCAAAAACTCTTGCTTCAGGTGAAATCTGTTTTCTGCGAAGCCCATCAGGATATCCTTTTCCGTCATAGCGTTCATGGTGGTGCGCCACAACATCGTGAGCGTCTTTCAGCCACGGATTGTTCTGGATAATTTCAAGTCCGTATCTTACATGATTTTTCATGATGTCGAATTCTTTTTTATTGAGTTTCCCTTCTTTTAAGAGAATAGAATCCGGAACGCCGAGCTTTCCGACGTCATGAAGGAAAGCGCCTTTAATGACGCTGCGAATTTGAGCATCGGTAAATCTCATTTTTTCCGCAAGTCGGACCGAATAAATGGTTACTCTGTAATTGTGCGAATTGGTGGTGCTGTCCCGTCTTGCAATGGAGCTTCCAAGGGAATTCAGTGTGCTGATATTTGCATCAAGGAGGTCCCTGGATGTGCGGATTAAATTTTTATTCAGGATGAGAATGAAAGGATAGAGAGCCAGAGAACTGAGAAAAACTGAGGCGAAAGTTATAAAAACTGAAAGAATCATGCTGTTTATAATTTCTTCAGTTTTGTTTTTTTTAATATGATAAATTCCTTCAAAATAGCCTGAGAGTTCCCCGGAGCTGTCTTGTAAAGGAAGGATAAATTTTAAATAGAGCTGTCCTTCGTGATAAACCCAGGCGTAATCAGTTTGATTTTTTTCCGGAAAGGGATGGACCTTTTCTTCCAGCTCTGCTGTGATTTGTTCGATATCAGGAAGGGAAAGTTCTATTAATTTTTTTTTGTCTGCATTGTAAATTTCAAAAAAAATAAAATCATTTTGATTGAGTCTTCTGTTAAGTTCTTTTTCAAGAGCGGTTCTTGTTTGTGATTCAGGATTCCTGAAATATCTTTCAAAAGATGAACGTAGATATTCTGATTCTTTGAGAGCAAGTTCCATTACAGTATGATCGGTCCATTCCAGTTCAATGAGGCCTGCTGCGGCGCCGGACAGAATAGACAGCAGAATTCCGGCCCCGATGATTACAACGGCAGTTTTCCTGTATATGTTGATATGGCTGATCATACTTTATAGGACTGAAAAATTTTTCTGCAATTTGGTTAAAAAAGTTGAATGATGCCTGACTGTCTGGAATTTTTTAACTTTACAGGAATAGGATTTTGCAATAAAACTTATGGGTCCAGAAGCAGTTTTACGGGAGGAAGATTGTCTCCCATTTCGCCGGGGTTGTCTCCAATGTTATTTGTATGCCCCAATCCCAGCTGGCCGCTGTTAACGCCCCAGCACTTGATCTGCATATTATCTAAAACTGCACAGTTGTGGTTCCAGCCTGAAGTCATAGAAATAACAGTTCGTCCATACCCAAGATCAACATAGGGCAGATAATCTCCCATTTCTGCAGTATTATTACCAAGAGCCGTATTATGGCCAAGTCCCAGTTGACCAAAGTTGTTGGCGCCCCAGCACTTGATTCGATTGTTATCCAGTATAGCGCAAGTGTGATTGTAGCCTGTATGGATCGATTTAACAGTCCTGCCGATTCCGAGGTTTACATAAGGAAGGTTGTTGCCCATTTCGTTTATTCCATCTCCAATGCGAAGAGTTGGAACCGATGCTGGCAATTCCAAACCCAGCTGACCATTGTCATTATTTCCCCAGCATTTTACATATCCGTTATTTAAAAGCGAGCATGCATGTCCTGCGCCGGCGGCAATTTCAACGGGATATCCTACTGTTCCAAGATTTGTATAGTTATATGCTGGGTCGGAGAGGGTAGAGGTTGAATCACCAAATGTAGAAGTTGAACTTTCCAATCCCAGCTGTCCGAAAAAATTATCCCCCCAGCAGAAGACCTGGTTTATTAAACCTGAACTGTCTGACCAGATGGAACAGACAAAATTTCCATGTGCACTTTTGGCGAGTTTTTTTGACATAAAGGTGCCAGGTACCGAAACAGGACTTAAAGACACTCCCATTTCTCCTCCAACGTCTCCAATATTTTCTACTGTTGAAATATTCTGTCCCAGTTTTCCGGATTCATTTCCTCCCCAGGAAATCAGCGAACCGTTATCAAGGATGGCGTAACTGGATCGATTCGGAACGGCAATGGGCGGATAAGCGCTGGTTAAAATATCAACAATGCTTCTTCCTGTTCCCGGATCAATCAATGTTATTGAATCTCCCATTTCTCCCGGGTTGTCGCCGATTGAAGCTGTATCGCCTCGTCCAAGTTCGCCGTTATTGTTTCCGCCCCAGCATTTAACCGAATGATTGTCCAGAATTGCGCAAATATGCCCCCTGCCGACCGACAGTTTTTTAATTGTGCGTCCCGTTCCCAGATCTATATAGGGAAGAGCATTTCCCATCTCGCCGGCATTATCGCCTCGGGGAAGCGTATCGCCCAAACCCAGCTGCCCTGCATCATTAAGCCCCCAGCACTTAATTTTGTGAGTCGCTGTAGCAGGATTCCTGTCGTCAAGAATGACGCAGGTATTTGATCCGCCTGCAACAACTGTTGACGGAGAGTTTTGATCGATTAAAAAAAGACGAAGAAGAAAGGCTGTAAGATCGTCCTCTTCCTTATGGAAAAAAGCGCTGCAGTTCATGAGAAAGAGTGTAAGAACAATCGCTGATATTTTAAGGAAACTCAGATAAAAAATAGAAATGAAAATTTTTTTCATATTCCGCTGCCTTTATGGATCCAGAAGCAGTTTGATGTGAGGCAAATTGTCTCCCATTTCGCCGGGATTGTCTCCTATGTTATTTATGTGCCCCAGTCCCAGCTGGCCGTTCGAGTTGCTTCCCCAGCATTTTATCTGCATATTGTTGAGTACTGCGCAGTTGTGATTTGCACCGGCAGTCATGGAAAGCGCCGATCGCCCCGTTCCAAGATCAATTGAGGGAACGGATGCAACGGAAATGCCGCTGTTGCCGATTACAGTTGCATGGCCCTGTCCGAGTACCCCGCCTGCATTTGCACCCCAGCACTTGATTTGATTATTATCCATAATTACACAGGTATGATTGGCTCCGGCATGGATGGACTTCGCCGTACGTCCCGCTTCAAAATTTACGTAGGGCAGATTGTCCCCCATTTCAGAGGAAGTATCGCCCCGTTCATTGCCTGCCGCTTCGTCCAGTCCCAGCTGACCGTTTGCATTTGTTCCCCAGCATTTTACTCCGCCGTTATTTAAAACAGCGCAGACATGCCGTTCTCCTGCAGCGATATCCACAGCATAGACTCCTATTCCGAGGTTTACATGTTTATAATCGGCATGTGTAAAATCTCTGACATCATCGCCAAAGACTTCAGGCGTAGGTGTTATTATGGGGATTTCCAGACCCAGCTGGCCATTTGAATTAACCCCCCAGCAGTAAACGCGATCAGGCAAACCGGAGACGTTAGACCAGATTGCGCAGACGAAATGTCTATGGGCGCTTGTTGCCAGTTTTTTGATCGACCAGCTCCCAGGGATTTCAATTGGAGTTAAAAAGGCTCCCA
>Ga0224501_10002400_pt1 | contig 14726 bp, 11 predicted proteins | sample SF_Oct11_sed_USG_4_FD_169105 | JGI IMG/M metagenome (GOLD analysis project Ga0224501, IMG submission 169105) | Sediment microbial communities from San Francisco Bay, California, United States - SF_Oct11_sed_USGS_8_1 | ecosystem: Environmental > Aquatic > Marine > Sediment | place: USA...
GGGGGAGTATTGGTAGCTTTCCTGTTTGTGATTGCGGGAGTTTTGCGGCTGGCAAGGTTCAATGTCAAAGTTGTGGAGAAAGATATCGCTTATTTCGATGGTTTGTGCATTCCTGTGACAGGGGGCATGTTAGCTTCGTTCTATGTTTTGCCGTTCAGGGCAAAGGAGATGCATCTCTTGTTCAGTGCAATCCCCCTGATTATGATAGTCTTATCTTTTCTCATGGTGAGCAAAATCAAGTACATAAATTTAAAGAAAATAAGACTTACCAAAAGGCAGCCGTTAAAAATCCTGATTGTTATGGTGGTTGCATTAGTTATCTGGTTTTTTTCTACTGAGTTGATTTCTATAATATTTCTTATATATTTTGTTGGTTATGCGCTATCAGGTATAGTGAATGCACTGTGGAAGTTTTACAGGTTACGCTTGGAGTGGGTCAAACAGCGCTAAAAGTTTTACTCAGTAAGTGGAGGAAGAGAAATGACATTGAAGAAAGAGAGAATATTAATATTCGATACAACCTTAAGAGATGGAGAACAATCTCCCGGTGCGAGTCTGAATATAAAGGAGAAATTAGAAGTTGCTGAACAGTTAGAGAAGCTGGGTGTGGACGTTATTGAAGCCGGTTTCCCCGTATCTTCGCCGGGAGATTTCCAGGCGGTGAAACTGGTTGCCGGAAAGATCAGGAAGCCGACAGTCACCGCCTTGGCGCGGGCTACAAAGAGAGACATTGATGTCTGCTGGGATGCAGTAAAGTATGCCAAAAAACCGCGCATTCATACTTTCATTGCTACCAGTGACATTCACCTGAAGTATAAGTTGAGAAAGTCGAGAGAAGAGGTCCTTAAGGAAGCGGTTGCTGCGGTAAAATATGCGAGAAAATTTACCGGTGACGTAGAATTTTCGCCGGAAGACGCTGTGCGTTCTGACCCGGATTTTCTTTGTCGCGTGGTGGAGGATACAATCAAGGCAGGTGCTACCACAATTAATATTCCGGATACCGTGGGCTATGCGCTGCCGGAAGAGTTTGGGAGAATAATCAGGATGGTAATTGAAAGGGTTCCCAATTCTCACAAAGCCATTATTAGTGTCCATTGTCACAACGATTTGGGATTGGCCACCGCCAATTCACTGGAAGCTATTTCTCTGGGAGCCAGGCAGATTGAGTGCACTATTAACGGTATCGGAGAAAGGGCGGGGAATGCTTCTCTGGAAGAAGTGGTGATGACCTTGAGGACAAGAAAAGACCTGCTTCCTTTCTATACAAATATCGAGACAAGGGAGATTGCCCGGACAAGCCGTCTGGTCAGTAAACTTACGGGTATTATAGTTCAACCCAATAAGGCTATCGTTGGTGCCAATGCTTTTGCTCACGAGGCAGGAATTCACCAGGACGGAGTAATCAAGGAGAGATTGACTTACGAGATTATGACTCCCCAATCGGTGGGATTAGGGGGCAGGAAACTCGTTTTGGGTAAACACTCGGGACGCCATGCTTTTCGCAAGAAGTTGCAGGAATTAGGTTACAAATTGAGCAACGAGGATGTGGATAAGACATTTCAGCAATTTAAATTACTTGCTGATAAGAAAAAAGATATTTTTGATGAAGACATCGAGGCTATAATTGAAGACCAGATATCCCTTATCCCCGAGATATACAAATTGGAATATATAAATGTAACTACAGGGAATAAAGTGGTTCCTACGGCCACGGTGAGGTTAAGTAAGTTGATTGCACCCGGTAAGACGGCCAGGAGTGAAGTCCTGCAGGAAGCTTCCTGTGGCGATGGCCCGGTGGATGCTGCTTTTCGGGCAATAGACCGAATTACAGGTGTCAAATGCAGACTGATCGATTACAGCCTCAAGTCAGTTTCCGTGGGCAAGGACGCCCTGGGAGAGGTTACAGTTAAGATTGCGCCCGTTGCTCCCGGCCGTCGTGAGGAATTTAAGAATATAGTAACCGGTCGAGGTACCTCTACGGATATAATTGAAGCCAGCGCCAAAGCATATCTTAATGCCTTGAACAGGATGATTGTTAAAAAAAGAAAAAGGTGACAGGTACATTTTTCAAGAAGTTAATAAAAGAGAGATAGTGGTTTCATTATGGGTATGTCAATTGCAGAACAAATTTTGGCCAGACACTGCGGTAAAAAGAACGTTGCCCCCGGCACCTTCATTGAGGCTAAAGTAGATATTGCCCTGGGAAACGACGTAACCGCACCTCTGGCGATTGAAGAATTTGAGAAAGCGGGGGGAAATAAAGTCTTTAACCCTGATAGAGTCGTCCTTGTTCCCGACCATTTTACTCCCAACAAGGACATCAAATCGGCCGAGCAATGTCAGATTCTCAGAAGTTTTGCGCGGGAACAGGGTTTGCGTCACTATTATGAGGTAGGAAAAGCGGGGATTGAACACGTGTTGCTTCCCGAAGAAGGTGTTATCGTTCCGGGTGACCTGATCATCGGAGCCGATTCCCATACCTGCACTTATGGAGCATTGGGAGCTTTTGCCTGTGGCGTGGGCTCGACTGACCTGGCTTTCGCCATGCTTACTGGTAAGTGCTGGTTTCGCGTTCCTGAGACAGTCAAGTTTTTTTATAAAGGGAAATTGAACAAGTGGGTCTCAGGAAAAGACTTGATTCTTTATACCATTGGAGATATTGGGGTAGACGGGGCTCTATATAAGGTTATGGAGTTTACCGGTCCTGTTATCACGCGGTTAAGTATGGCTGACCGTTTAACTATATGCAATATGGCGGTAGAAGCGGGAGCGAAGAGTGGAATTATGGAGCCGGATGAGGAGACTATCGAATACATTGAGGCCCGGGCAGAAAGGCCTTATGAGATTATCCGCCCGGGAAAAAGCACTCGCTATGCGAAGGTTATTGAGTATGATTGCAGCAAAATTGAGCCACAGGTTGCTTTTCCTTCTCTGCCTTCCAATACCAGGCCGATCAGCCGCGTGGGAGAGATCTATATTGACCAGGTAGTCATCGGCTCCTGCACCAATGGAAGGATCGAAGACCTTAGAATAAGTGCGCAGGTTTTAAAGGGAAAAAAGGTTCATTCACGTGTGAGGTTAATAATAATTCCCGCTACCCAAAGAGTCTATCGGGAAGCATTGAGTGAAGGTCTCCTGGAGACATTTATCGATGCAGGAGCAGTAGTTTCTGCTCCCACATGTGGCCCTTGTCTTGGTGGCCATATGGGAGTATTGGCTGGAGGTGAAAAGGCAATAGCCACTACGAACAGAAATTTTGCTGGTCGGATGGGACATCCCAAGTCGGAAATATACCTATCCAATCCTGCAATTGCTGCAGCCTCAGCTATTGCGGGAAAAATCACCAGCCCCGAAGCGTTATAGAGATTAAAATGGAGATTAAAGCAAAAGCCTATAAATTCGGGGATAATATTAATACAGATGATATTATTCCCGCAAGATATTTAAACACTTACGACCCTAGAGAGTTAGCAAGACACTGTATGGAGGGAGTTGACGAAGATTTCATAAGAAAATTGGGTCGCCCCTCAGTTATAGGACATTGCATAGTGGCAGGTAAGAATTTTGGCTGCGGCTCGTCGCGCGAACATGCTCCTATAGCTATTAAAGGAGCTGGCATCTCCTGTGTAATAGCAGAGTCCTTTGCCCGCATCTTTTATCGCAATGCTATCAATATCGGACTTCCCATTTTAGAAAGTAAGAAGGCGTCGGAGAGAATAGATTCTGGAGATGAGGTTTTAATCGACTTAAGTAAAGGTAGAATAACCAACCTCTCCCGGAAAGAAAATTATAAGGTACAGCCTTTTCCAGAATTTATCCAGGAGATAATAAGAGATGGGGGGCTGATGAATTACGCAAAGGAAAAGTTAAAAAAATAAAAAAGGACGCCAAAAAACTCTGGAGTTGCCCCGATTCCATCGGGGGGTGCAACATATTTTCCGTTGGACATACTTTGGGGGTTCTAAGTGTATAAGATTGGAGTTATCCCGGGAGATGGAGTGGGCCCGGAAGTCATTACAGAAGGGCTCAAAGTCATAGATGCTGCTTCCCAAAAAACGGGGTTTAAATATGAGACAGTAACTTATGATTTTGGCGGCGAGAGATACTTGAAGACGGGAGAAGTTCTTCCCGACTCTGCATTGGAAGAGATGAAAAAGCTCGACGTCATATATTTGGGAGCAGTAGGGCATCCCCAGGTAAAGCCAGGCATATTGGAGAAAGGCCTTCTCCTGAGACTCCGCTTTGGGCTCGACCAGTATATCAACCTCAGGCCGGTTATTCTTTATCCAGGGGTTCCCACTCCCCTTAAAGATAAAAAACCTGAGGACATAGATTTCGTGGTGGTGAGAGAAAATACAGAAGGTCTATACCTGGGCATTGGAAGGTTTGAGAAAAAGGGCTCGCCCGAGGAAGTTGCCGTCCAGGAGATGGTCAATACGAGAAAAGGCGTGGAAAGGTGCGTCAGGTATGCATTTGAATTGACGAGGAAAAGAAAGAAGAAGATGAGGTTAACTCTTGTGGATAAGGCTAATGTCCTGACATTTGCTCATGACCTCTGGCAGAGGGTATTTTATAAAGTCGGCGAAGAGTATCCCGATGTGGAGAAAGACCATGCGTATGTCGATGCCTGTTGTATGTGGTTCGTTAAGAATCCTGAGTGGTTTGACACTATTGTCACCTGCAATATGTTCGGGGACATCATAACTGATTTGGGAGCAATGATTCAGGGTGGTATGGGAGTGGCAGCGGGAGGAAATATCAATCCTGAAGGTGTTAGCATGTTTGAGCCAATTCATGGAAGTGCTCCCAAATACGCGGGTAAGAATGTAATAAATCCCATTGCTACTATAGTTGCCGGAGAAATGCTTCTGGAAAATTTAGGTGAAGAGTCGGGAGCAAAGTTAATCGACAGAGCCGTCCGGAAAGCTCTATCTTCGGGAAAGATAAAGGGCTTGAGTGCAGGAAAGATGGGCCTGGCCACATCTGAAGTTGGCGACCTTATCGCTAACTATATTAGCTAAGTATGAGACGGAATGCACAAAAAGTTTGTGGTCCCGATTCATCGGGACGAACGAAGGGAAGTAATCTCGTAACAGCGAGTTAAAAAATGAAAAGATATAATGTTGCTGTAGTGGGAGCGACCGGGCTTGTAGGCAGGGAAATGGTTAGAATGCTAGAGAGGCAGAATTTTCCCGTAGCTAACTTAAGACTCTTTGCCTCTGAGCGTTCCCGGGGGAAAACACTAAGATTTAAAGGGAAAGAGATTGTAGTCGAAGAATTGACTCCCTCTTCGTTTAAGGTCTCTCCTCCGGAAGAGAAACCGGGCCTATCGGCCAGATTAGATATTGCACTTTTTTCTGCTGGTGCCTCTATTTCCCGAGAGTATGCTCCCATTGCTGCTCAGGAAGGCATATTTGTGATTGATAACTCCAGTGCCTGGAGAATGGATCCTGAAGTGCCATTAGTCGTACCGGAAATAAATTCCCATACTTTATCTAAGGATAAAAAAATCATTGCCAATCCCAACTGCTCAACGATTCAAATGGTGGTTGTCCTGGCTCCCTTGCACAGGAAAGCCAGAATTAAGAGGATTGTTGTCTCCACCTATCAGGCGGTCTCTGGCGCAGGCCAGAAGGCAGTGGTGGAACTGCAAGAGCAGGTTAGTGCTATTGCCTCTGGCAAAAAAGTAAAACCAATGGTCTTCCCTCATCAAATTGCCTACAATTGCATTCCCCAGATCGACGTATTTCTGGATAACGGCTACACAAAAGAAGAGATGAAGATGGTCAACGAGACAAAGAAGATAATGGAGGATGACTCTCTGGCCATCACCGCCACCTGTGTCCGCGTACCCGTTTTTCGTGGCCACTCGGAAGCAGTAAATATTGAGACAGAAATAAAGATTACTCCCCGGGAAGCCCGAGAGATTTTAAACAAAACAAAAGGAATAGTAGTTGTAGATGATATCAGTAGATTAAAATACCCGCTGCCCACAAAGGCTGCCGATAGCGATGAGACTTTCGTTGGTCGCATTAGAGAGGACCAATCCATACCCAATGGACTCAATATGTGGATAGTAAGCGATAACCTCCTCAAGGGGGCTGCTCTGAATGCAGTTCAAATAGGGGAAGCATTGATTAACATGAAAATGCTGGGGTCCTAAATGTCCTTCTTAAATAGCCTCACTATCGGCCGCTACATCCCTGACCATTCTCCCGTTCACCGGCTCGACCCACGGACAAAGATTATAGCGGTTCTGGTTATATCACTTTCCATATTTCTTCTTAAGAACCTGTGGAGCTATTTTCTCCTGGCTAATTTTTTGCTGGCCGTAATTATCATAGCGCATCTCTCCATTAAGTTCGTCCTTAGAGGACTTCTGCCTCTACTGTGGATTATCGTATTTACTTTCTTTCTCCACCTACTTTTCACTCCCGGAACTCTAATTGCTTCTTTCGGTCCACTAAAGATTACCGAGCAGGGTTTATCCCTGGGAACGTTCATTGCCTTGAGGCTAATTTTTCTAATACTTATTGCTTCTCTTCTGACTCTCACTACCTCGCCTCAAAAATTAACTAAGGGACTGGAATTTCTTCTTTCTCCGCTGAAAATAGTGAGGATATCTTCACATAAGATTGCTATGATGATGACTCTCTCCTTGAGGTTTGTACCTTTACTTTTCCAGGAGATGGATAAACTTATTAAGGCACAGAAGTCGCGGGGCTCAGATTTTTCCCATAAGAATCCTATCAAGAGAATCCGGGCCATTATTCCTATTCTGTTACCCCTTCTGGTTAGCCTCTTTCGGCGTGCTGATGAATTCGCTCAAGCCATGGAATCGCGAGCCTACGACCCGGATAATCCGAGAGGAGACGTGGAAGCAATAAAGTTCAGAACTTCCGACTTGTTAGCAATTTTGATAATTGTTGCGTTCGCGGTAGCTATCATAATTTTATAACATCTTAGAATGCGAAACATAAAACTCACCATTGAATACGATGGAACCGACTATTTTGGCTGGCAAATCCAGAAGAAAAAATCTACAGTTCAGGGCGAAATAACAAAAGTCCTGAAGAAAATTTTGGAGGAAAGGGTAAAACTGATAGGGGCAGCGCGCACGGACTCGGGAGTCCACGCTCTGGGACAGGTTGCCAGCTTCAAAACCATAAATGAGAGATTGACTTCTTACAGAATGATTAAAGCATTAAACAGCCTCCTTCCTTCGGATATCGTTATAAAAGAAGCTAAGGAAGTTCCAGTCAACTTTAATGCCCGCTATGATGCTAAGAGTAAAATATATCGCTACCAGATTCTAAATCAATCGTTTCCTTCAGCACTGGGGAGGAGATTCTCCTGGTATATCCCTGGACCTCTTGACTGGGGAAAAATAAAAGAAGCCGGTAAATATTTCGTCGGAAAATATGACTTTTCTCCATTTTCCGTCACAGGATCGAGCAGAAAAAGTAAACAATGCACCGTCAGAGATTTCAAGATTAGAAAGGAGAAGAACTTATACATCCTGCAGATTGAAGCCGATTACTTTTTGTACAAGATGGTGAGAAGAATAGTAGGAGCTCTGATTGAAGTAGGAAGGGGGAAAATCAAGCCAGAATACATAATGGAATTGCTGCACGGGAAAGGCTCTAAGTTACGTGCTCAGACCGCTCCTCCCCATGGACTTTTTCTGATAAAAGTAAAATAAAAAATGGGGTCAGCTCTATTTTTGATTCATTAAAATAGTTAAATAGAGTTGTGATAGGGCCAAAAATAGAGCTGACCCCATTTTTAACAAACTATCTTTTAAATGATGTAGCGGCAGAGCGAAGCTCTGCTTTAATTTCACGTCTTGATTTTTAAAATTTTTGTTGCTGGGAAAGGCAAAGAGCAATATAATAATAATAAAAAGTATTATTGCAAAATTTAAGGAGGGAAGATGATGAAGCAAAAGTTCAAATGTTTTGTGCTTTTTGTGACTCTATTCTTTCTCGGCTTTCTGGCTTTTCTTCAGGCTCAGGAAAAAGAGATGAGGCCGGAAGTCAAGACAGCCATAGAGAAGCTTAAGAGTGAAGATGTAGGAGAGAGGAGGAAAGCAGCAGAGACCCTGGGCGGGTTGAGGGATAAGGTAAGTTTGCCTGCATTAATGGAGGCTCTTCAGGATGAGGATTTTGGTGTGAGAGTAAATGCAGCAGATGCTCTGGGTAATCTGAGAGACAAGTCCGCCACTCCGGTCCTAATTAAGGCTTTGAAAGACGAACATGATGGGGTCCGCATTAGTGCGGTTGTTGCTCTGGGTTATATTAGAGACCAGGAGAGCGTTCTGCCTCTGATTGAATCTTTAGACGAAGATGAGAATGAAGGGGTGCGCATAAGTGCAGCTCAAGTGCTGGGGAATTTACGAGATAAGAGAGCGACGCCAGTTCTCCTGAAAGCTTTGAAAGATAAGAGCAGCAGGATTCGCGCTACGGCGGCAAGGTCTTTGGGTAGATTGGGTGACCCTGAGGCTGGTGAGGCTTTGATTGAGGCGTTAAAGGATGAAGATGTGCGAGTGAGATTGTACGCTTCTGAATCACTGGGAGATTTGAGAGTAGCAAGCGCAATTGAGCCTTTGAAAGAACTGTTAAATGATGAAGATGCCAGGACTCGCTGTGCCACTGCCAGCGCTCTGGGAAAATTAGGCGATAAGTCAGGGCTTGACGTCGCTTTGGGAGAATTGGAAAACGAAGATATACGAATCAGGACAGAAGCATTAAGAGCTTTAGGTTATATTGGAGAGACTACTGAACCTGTGGTTGATGGTATTAAGAAGGCTCTAAATGATAAGAATAGAAGTGTGCAAAGGGTTGCTGAAATGGTAGCAAATCAACTCAGAATCGAAATAAAGCCCGAAAAGGAGGAGGAACCCGAGAGTGGCCAGTAGTAAGAAATCTTTCTGGTTAGTAATCTTGCTTCTTAGCTTCTTATTGGTGGAGAGTTTCAATGCGCAAGAGTTACCTGCTTCTGAGAATCGCTACCCCGTGGTAATCGCAGAGGTTGAGAACCTGAACGATTTTGCACTATTTGCTACCAGTGGCTGGGATGGCAACTGGTACGTTGGATATAACCATGCCTGGGTTACCAAACTGCCCAGGGCGCCCGAAGGCAATTATGTAAAGGCTTATTTGGGAGCCAAACTGGGTAGGGCCAAGAATGTCATAAGGAAGCAGCTTGAGCGGGCAAAGAACCACTTCCAGCGATTAGAGAATTTGCCAGAGGAAAAGAGGGAAGCATCGGCAAAGCAGTTGAAATACGAGAGTTTCCAGGAGATAAGTAAAAAGATAAAAGAATTGGAAAAGAGACTATCCTCGCCCCATTCGGGTAAGATATACATTGGAATTAACTCTTCTACTCGTTGGGATAAGAAACACTCTTTTTTCTTAATTTCCGAGGAGGATATTCCCCTGGAAGGTGATCCCGAGGAGGCTCTGGAGGAAGTAGGGGAGGCAAGGTGGTTCTGGGTTGAGATTCCCCCCGGCCTGGTAAGTTTTGATGAAGAAAACTACGTGGCTATCTGGTCACCAGATGAGAACTTAAATTCAGCTCAAGTATCACCGATACTGGCTAGTGCCTGGGGAAGCAAGGAAGTCAATACCTGGCTTGACCAGGAAGCGAAGGGTAAACCTCCCTCCTCTTTGAGCCGTTCGGTGACTATTTTCGAACCTGCCCTGGCTATTAAACTTGTGCCACCAAATGAGAAAAGGGTCTCCGTGGAAATTCTTGATATTGGCGATGGCGAAGAAATTAAAGAAAAGAGGGTAATCACTGCTTCAGTATCAGGTGAAGATATTGTGAGAGCGTGGCTGGAAGTATCTCGTGACGAAAGCACAAAGCAAGCTAAGAAATGGGCAAAAACGGGAAAGCTTGCCTTTGGAGCTCCCTATTCCATTACCCTTGATGCCGCAAAATTGGGAGAGTCCATCTACTATTTGCGAATGGGGGCTGAAGATTTCTGGGGTAATGTTGGCTACAGCAGGTCTATTAAAATAGCGGTTAAAAAATAGCGAATTTTCAGGTAGCTATAATTTACAATTTTGTCCTTGACAATTAAGAAAAGTTGTGATAATATAATAGCGAAAATAGAATACGAACTCCGACAATAGCAAACCATACCGAAAGGGTGGGACGCAAAGCCACGGGCCCCTAACGAGGTAGCCGGGCCACCGAAGAGTCGAGCCGAATTATCAACCCACACTTACGGTGAAACGCCGAGGGCGGGGTTCTAGAATTTTGATAATTCGGCTTTTTTTGTTTATTTATATAAATAAAAGCAAAGAAAACATAAAAATTGCGTGTTCGCAAATTCACAAAAATCTTTGAAAATTGAATAGGTTACTCCGATAAAGGCAAACCATACCGAAAGGGTGGGACGCAAAGCCACGGGTCCCGATTAAAATCGAGATAGCCGGGTTACCGAAGAGTAGTTCTGGAGTCTAGGTAAACTATCTAAGTGAAGTATAGTTATGTTCAGTTAGTTAACCTAACTCGCGTAAATAGCGCCGAATTGATGCATCACCCTTTGGTAGGGGACCTTTAGGGAGATGCTGTTGATTCGGCTTTTTTTATTTACTCTTTCACCCTCTCCCTGTAGGGAAAATGGGGTCAATTCTATTTTTCCCAAAGGGGAGGAGAGAATGAATCGAAGAAAAATAGAGTTGACCCCATTTTCTTAAGGAGAAAATTATGAAGAAGAAAATCAAAAAGAAAGATTTCATCATTTCCGTTATCGGAAGAGATTTGAGGAAGACTCCAGAAGCAGAAGAGAAGCGTAAAGAGGACATTCAAGAGTCGGAGTCCCGCAAAGAAGACTCTGGAAACAATAGAATTTTGAAGAATAGAACGCAATATCGCATTGAGTATACGAAGGACGGGCCAAAATTCTGGACGCTACATTAGGGAGAAAAATATTTTGAAAGAAGCAAGTCCCAAAACCCAGTTGAATAGAAGATACTTGCCGCAAGACCTTGAGGATTACTTTTCTCACCCTCTAGCTCACCGTAATATTTTCCCACCTTCCAGCCGAACGCGCAAAATGAGAGAAACTTCGAGTCAGACCATCCACCTTGGTGGGAGTTCTTCTATTCTTTTTCTCGTTTTAACACTTCTGTGCGTCTTGGGATTTATCCTGTTTACCCAGAAAGCGCTCGTGGGAGCGATAAATACGAAGGATTCAGAAATTAGTAAAGTTGCAGGAGTAGTCGCCAGTGCAACATCAGCTCTTGAGTATTTCGGAGAGGAATAATGGACGAGAGCTCAGGAAATTGGCATAGAGACAAAAATATTAAAGGCTTGCCGATTTCTATTTTATTTTTTCTTTTCTTTGCATTCTTGCTTCTTAATTGCCCTTCTGTGGAAGCAGGGACCGCGTTTGTAAGCGAAGGCCATACCCAGATGTCGAACCAGAGAAAGATTATTGCCAATGAGCATGGATTCTGGGTATTCTTTAGTTCAAATCCTACTCTGGTATCCAATCCTCCTGGAGCAGACGATCAATATGTTAGTGGGAGTTATCCAGACCAGGATGCAAGTGCTGGTGGCGGTGGATTTATGGTCTCATATAGTGCTGATGGTTTAAACTGGGGTTCACCAACTGAGATTTTTCCTGATAGGCCCGATGCCTTTAGATGTGGTTCAGTTGCTTATGACCCAACAACCAAAACTGTCTGGGCGATTACTGGCACACGGAGATGGTCATATGCTCTATATTTCACCAAAGCAACCCTAAATCAAGGAGGAACACCCAGCTGGGGTTCAATCAAGACAACGACAAACCTGAATGAGGGAACCTCAAGCACCAGTGAGAACGTGTTAGCCATGGGTTACGTTACAATTTGTAAGGTTGCGGGTGGGGATTATGTTGCCTATGCTTCTCCTATTGGTGACGGACTTGATGATGACGACCGAAAAGTAGCATTTTCTTTTGTGGATGGCAACCTTGGTAGTTTTGCCAGCTACGGCCAGCTGGGTGGGAATATAGACGATGCGCATTATTATGACGATGCTGTTATTCTTCCGGCAGACTCCAGCACACAGCTTCTTTGTATGTCTGATGCTGGTGATGCCAGTGGAGATACAATAGAGTCTGACCTTGATATTTATGGATCGATAAGAGCAAGCCCCGCTGATTATGGTGAGGCAACCCAGACTGGTGATAAGCAACTTAACAGGAATAATGAGTACCATACAATCTCAGCAGTGGCTGATGGAAATTATGAAGCTCATATCGTCCATCCATCAATAACCAATGGATATTTATATTATAGAAGATATACGGATAGTGCTGCTGGTTCTGCTGTGCCTGCCGGAACAGATATTGGCAATGGGACAACCGCAAACAGGAATCCATCAATAGGAAAGGTAAAATATGGCGATGGAAGTGAAAAACTCATTGTTGTATATGTAAATTCTAGTGGTGAGTTATACGCTGTGGAAAGTGATACTTTTACCACTTCTGCCCCTTCTTCCTGGGATTCTCCTTATTTATGGAAGAAGAAGATAGAAGATACATATGAAAACCTATTTCCCATCTGCCAGGAAGAAACTACATCACCGAATCCTTTATGTGTTGTCTGGTCTGCCGAAGATGGGAATGTATATTTTGATAGAATTGCAATTTCCACAAACCCCGCGCCATCAATTACCTCGATAACTCCCTCAACAGCACCCTTTAATGCAAAACAGTTTGATATTACTGTTAATGGATCGGGTTTTGATAACTCGGGAACAGGGATCACTGCAAACTTTGTTCTCGCCTCGGATACAGATACCGTAGCCTCGGTTGACCAGATTAAGATATCCTCGGTTACATACAATGGAACAAGTGAGATAGTACTCACTGCGAGTTTAGGGGATAGCATTCCCACAGGAGGAGGAAATTATAAAATTGTAGTTAACAATCCTGATGCCCGCTCATCAAGCGCTTCCAGTGATACGTTTACAGTTCTTGCCCCAATAATAACCACAATCAACCCGCTATCCGGTGGCCAGACCGCCCAGAGGACAATCACTATAAATGGTTCCAACTTCCAGATCTGGGGTTCAACGAAGCCAACAGTCTCTTTTGGCGCCGGCGTAACATTCTCTTCCTGCACATATATAAGCTCTTCGCAGATTCAGGCAACGATAAATATTGCTGCGAATGCTACCGGGGACACCCGGGATGTCCGGTTAACCAACTGTGACGGCCAGTTGTCAAATATCCTTGTCGATTCATTTACCGTTACAGCTCCTCAAGTCTCCATCAGCACGCCAGCGGCAAATGGAGATATAGATATACAGACTCAACTACTCGATATTTCGGGAACTGCCTCGGTTGTTCCCGCAACTCCAGCCACTGCTCTTGGCGCTGAAGTGCGCATCAGGAGGCAGTTTGATGACTATTGCTGGAATGGCATTTCATTTGAAGAAGAGCTTGGTAGTGAATTCTGGAACGATGCCGATGGCACTGATTGGACTTATCCCAGTACTACCTGGGACGACCAGCAGGACGGTGAGACTTATATTATCCAGGCAAGAGGACGCTCTTCCGATGGAGGACATGGTTATAACAAAGTGGAAAGAACAGTTAAACTGGATGCCAATAATCCCACATTAGCCATTAGTGACCCTGTGGATGTGAAGAAGAATAAACAGACATCAATAAAGGGTCAGGCTACTGATACTGCCAGTGGAATTCCAGGAGCAAATAAGATAGAAATCTCGATTAAAAACCTTACGTTGGGTTCCACTTACTGGAATGGTTCAGTCTGGATCTCTACAACGACCCAGCAGTGGCTTCAGGTAACCAGTTACGTTAACCCCAACTGGGTATATAGCATCTCCTATCCCACGGCCTGCTGGACCAATGGACACCAGTATGAGATAAATTCTCATGCCTGGGACAATGTAGACCATTTAGGAACTCTCGCTTCCACGCAGAAGTTCTGGTACGATGTGATCGCACCCACAGCCACCTTGACCATGCCGGAAGATGGCAAGTGGTATACTTCAATGGAGGAGATTAATGGCGCTGTTACTGATAATACCTTAGATAAAGATCCCAAAGGTACGGTATGGTTAAAAGTACAGAATATGGAAAATAATCAATACTTGACCCAGGGAAGCACCTGGACTGCCAGCGCTACTCCTATATGGATTCAGACAAGTTTCCGGGGCACAGGAAAAACGAGAGAATGGTATTTTGACACGTCTGCGGTCGTCTGGGCCAATATGGTCGATTATGATGTCGAAGTATACGCCGTGGATGGAGCAGTAGGACAACCGACGGGTCCCAATACTCAGGCTCAACCCTGGCCTACGGCAACTTTCACTTACGATGATAGTGTTCCTGACTCCACTATTACCTCCCTTGTTCAGGATAGAATCTATAGTAGCGGGCCAACGCTGGAAGGAACAGCCTCAGACGAGTACGACAACCTGGAAGAAATAAGGGTATGCCTCAAGCAGTACATCGGAGGTTCAAAGTACTGGAAGGGCGGCACGCAATTTGAGGTGGGATACGACACTAACTGCTGGCAGGTGGCTACGGGAACTACCAGCTGGGAGTATACGGGATTTTCCGATTGGGAAGATGGTCAGAGATACAGGTTCTGGTCCAAGGCATATGATAATGCAGGAAACGTGGAGGATGTTCCTGATTCAAATATAACTGGTGATATTGGAGGCAAATACTTTGGTTACGATGAGAGTGCCCC
>Ga0224501_10002401_pt1 | contig 14721 bp, 12 predicted proteins | sample SF_Oct11_sed_USG_4_FD_169105 | JGI IMG/M metagenome (GOLD analysis project Ga0224501, IMG submission 169105) | Sediment microbial communities from San Francisco Bay, California, United States - SF_Oct11_sed_USGS_8_1 | ecosystem: Environmental > Aquatic > Marine > Sediment | place: USA...
AAACAAATCGCCGGACAAAGAGTACCTAGGAATACCGCCAAGCGTTCACCCTGTCTAGGCCGAACTACAACGAAGCACTGTTGGAGAAGATGGACACCCAAAATGGTATTATTGAGAGACAAAATGATCTATTACATTTACCCAAATGATTATGCTTGTCAATATATATGCTCAGTTTGTACAGGACTCAAATAAACAATAAGTAAGGCCAAGACTGTAGGTCAAATGGTATTCCTGTTTGATGGTTCGGTAGGATCTGCCTAGGATGCTCCAGTAACATCCCAAAATAAGACTGGCGGAGTCTTGATCATGACTTGGACATATAATCCAATGAATCCGTACATGTATGAGCCATCGCTCGATTATGTGCTGTTACTCACTCAGTCACTTCAATCTCTCTCAGTCAGTCACATTCAGAGTAATACCAAGTGAATAGATTGGTCTACCGTCCTATGCAACAGGCAGCTAATTAAAACTCTAGTCTACCTGCATTATTAGATTAAATTTTACATGACAGTAGGAGCGCTGCTAAGATTGACACCCATCAGTAACCGGCACCGAGTGAGGGATCTTCACTAATCATGCCCATAACTCCACTTTCAGTAGCCAGTTCAGAGTCGGATTTGACTGAATATACCGACATAGTCATAGCAATAGCCATTAAATCATTCATTCCATAAAACCCATGTCTTTGCCATGGCATAGAGAGTAAAATCAGAAACTGAATGAGTCACCCATTCAGTGACTGTACTATCATGACGGACTCCGTGAGTGAGTAAAGAAGAATCAAGAACAAGGCAATCTAGAATAGCCACAGACCGTACTAGAACCTAAACTCAAACTCAAAGGCATGCCTTGAGTCACACTCAGTGACTCGCCATCTCGCTCACGATTAGTTAGTAAATTAATAGTACGCAAGTGCCCAGTCAGTCAGTAAGAGCAAGTGAGTGGCGGAGAAATTGTAAAACTGAAATGAACGACATGATTCTCATCAAGCCATCATCATGATCATGCATTGACTTTTGTCCCACTCAAATTCACTCTCACAATCACAGTCTACCCCAGCGCCTAAAACATGTGACTAACAACTAGTAAATAGCCAATTTAATAATTACTACCTCGATAAATTTAATTTCGTATTAGTTATTTAGTATTACTATTAGTTTCACTTTCAAGTTCATTACATTACATAATGATAATACTAATAGTAATAGTTCTTTCATTGCAGCTCTGATTCTGAATTGTGAAAGTGAAACGTCACACCGAGTGACTGTTGAGTGTTGAACTGTTGAATTAATCGAATCCCATCTGATCACCGTGAAAGACTGAGTGAGGTGAGTGATCACTGATCAGAGTCAGGCTCAGAGTTGAGACTGAGAGTCAGATCAGTTCAGACTGTTCGGTGACTGTGAGTGACCGACTACACTACGAGTACGACTGCAAACAGCAATATAGGCTGCTGAGGTCAATACTTTACGCCATCACGGGTCAGAGCGTCTCGGACTGGAAAAATGGTGTGACTTCAGATGTGTCTTACGATGTGCAAAAGAAGAGGGCCGTCGCCCTTCAGCGAAAGGCAGCTAAGCTCTGAGTCTGAACTCCTTTGATTGAATCTTTCCCAACTATATTCGCGGACGGAACAGACAGACATTAGAGCCCCTGGCTCAAATATGTTGAAATAATGGTGATAATCCTATCCAGTGCGGTCCAGGCGCGTGCAGTTGCCCGTCCAATAAGCAGAAGCCGGGCGATAACCCAACGGTACTGTTTCGCTTTGACTTGGAAACCGAATTACTATCTCAACACACATCAGCACAACTTGGAGTATAGAAGAATAAAGTCATGGCAGACAGCGAGCTTGCAAAGAAACTACAAAGAAGAAATCAATTGAATGAAGTTGATGAAAACGGTGAACCAGCACCTGCCATTCAACCGAAAAGGGTTGTGGTAAATGTTTACACCGACTTTCCAGAGTTCTCTCGTAAAGAAATACAGCAATATGAGAAAACATTCAAGAAGTAAGTATAACTGACTGAGCGGTCTCTATCAGACCTCTGACTAGTAAAAGGAGACAACTTTCAATCAGATAATTACATTTGTGATTTGATAACTACCTTGGTAAAAGGTTTGCATGCATATCGTAATATCAGCGAAGAAAATGGGTCTCGTCTATGCCTAGACTAGTGAATATCTTCTAATTTGGTGATTCTAAGATGCTGGTAGTGATCTTACTTTACACAACTCACTCAGTTTTGAAATCCGCAAGGGATAATTCAGTATGCACGCTGCCCTGTTTCGGTTGTAGAAACTGTTTATACATCAATAGTGATTTCATTTATAACACTGTAGATATGACACAGGAAACGATAAATTTATAGACTTTGAAGAGCTAAAAGTTATGATGGAAAAATTGGGTGCCCCGCAGACGCACTTGGCACTAAAAGCCATGATAAAGGAAGTAGATGAAGATGGGGACAACAAAATTAGCTTCAGAGAGGTAAGTTGGAGGCTAGAGAAAACTAAATCATCCAAGAGATGGGAGGTGGGAGCTCTAGTGGAGGCCTCGCAAAAGCTGTATCATTCCACGAACCAAGATGATTTGGTAGCTGGGTGAGGGCCTTAATACCATTCAGCTTCTAGCCTCTTATTGAGTGCCCTATCTTGGAAATACTGCTTTAGCTTTGTGTGTCATTTACCTGTTCGAGGTGAAAAAACCTGACACGCTTGGTACCTTGGTGCATGGCAACCAGCTGCTTGGATGAACAGAAGTTTGAAATGCATATCAAGCATCCTTTCATGCGATAATTTGCAGTCACTGATGGTATCATAATCACATTGCAGCGTGTTATTTAGCAGTGTTCGAAAGTCAATATTATTGTGTCCCACATTCAAACTAAGCACCCAGTTGAATGATGTACACTAGTACCAGGAGCGACCTATGGGAACTAGATTACATCACTGGGCTACGGTTGACATGGAAACTAGGGCTCCCGTACTGACCTAGCATGACCTAGCTAGCGCATGACCCATGCAAGTATGCCTGGACAATTTGTTTTTCCACTATCATAACAAAACTGGGTAAACATGATCTGTCTCTGTGTGTGATTTGTTGGTGATTTGTTGAATCTTATTAGAATTGTTGGACCAATTTATGTGAACGAATCAAGACTGTAAAACTACAAAATACAGTTGGATGTGATCCTGTAAAACTGATCAACCTGACAACAAAACCCATGTGCTGGTATAAATGGTATTAGTCTTGTCACAAAACCCCGTGGGCTCGCTGTCCAGTATATACTTCAGTAGTGCTTTCAACTTGTCGCACCGGTACTGTAGTTCCCACTGACTCATAGTGAGCTGTGTTACAAAGACGATCTTTCAAAGCGGACACTAGCTGCGATCACTTTTCAGTTTTTGTGACTCCAGGGTTCATCAATCCATCATTGAGTGCTTGTAATGGATGACTAGGTGTCTGGAATGTCCCATGCACCACTAACATCCACACCTCAGTAGTTTTATGATAAGACAGGCTTGTTAACTTGTCTCCCCTCTTGTCCTGTGTCAGTAGCCTGGAAGCCTAATCCGTTGGTTTAGCTGGTTAGTTGCTGAATTGCATAGGTTAAAGCTTATCTCCTCTCAATTACTTTTGTTAGCTATGGAATGCAACCAATTGTTTGGTGCGAATGAATAGACAAATATTGTGCAGCATTATGCAAGATGAAACCCCCTCCCCCCCCTGTCATTGGCCAAGTCAGAGCAATGCGCCTGTCCTCTCTTTTTCTCTACTATAGTAGAATGTTTATAAGGAAATTAATAGCTACTAACCCTTTGATAATGGAGAGCTCGCCCAGTCCTGTCATAAACTGCATAGTTATTCACCGATCCATACTGTACACATAAATCTATCTTGTGTGTCTATGGGTACTACTACTACTACTACTACTACAACCGTCACAACCACCGCGGTTTCCTCACCCATTAATCATGGTTGGGGTGACCATCAACACACTGAGTTTTAGGTCACAGGCCACATTTTGTGGCCATTTGCAGTGAGTGGTTACACCATTGACATCATCAAAAGTGAGAAATCATTTTTTTCATACGCGCAACATATGCATATTATGCTTTGCACACTCCCTCAGACTTATCTTTGTTGCGGCTGTGAGAATCAGTTGGAGGACTCCCCGTCCTAACTCCTAGTTCCACACAAAAACAGATCCTTTCATATGGTTTCATCATTCAGGTTATCTGATGGGATAACTATTGTCTAGACTAGATTCTGAGCTATAGGGTCAATTTGCCCATCAGATAGCGAAATCAATCCCTGATACTGGCTTCTCTAGGTGCCTTTAGGCATATCATCCCAGGATGTGAATGAAACCTCTACTAGGCTGTTGAGTATGTAGACCCATGCTTTCATTCCCAGTAGAGAGCCCAACCAAGATGAAGACCTGATAAAAAAACTAACAGTTCATCTATCAAACTGGACAGTAAATGTCAAACCACTGCGCTTTTCAGTCATTGACCACATTTATCTGGCTGATCACTGGTATTGGGGCATGTAGATGGGGTCCTACCAATCTTTATTGCTTGGTATTGATCAATACACAACGGCATACCTCCGAATTACTAATGAAACAGGAAGTGCCCAACAGACATAGAACTCACAAGTTCGCTGTACTAGAATTGCCATGAATGGCTCATGAGTCAGCTGCAGCTAATCATCTAGCTGAATCATAGTTAGATGAACACAACAAAGCAACCAATGAGCTAATGACTTTAATTATTGAGGTGGCAGGCAGCCTGTTGGCAGGAGGGCCACAGACCAAAATGGGAGTCAATTCCAAACATCCGGGCGGGCGGGCACACCAAATAACAAAATTGTTGGAACTCTTGAGCAAATTTTTCTGATTTGTTTGACCCATGGCCAACATATGACAAACCATAAAGGCGCCTTTTCATTCCATCGGGTGTCCGGTCCGCCTCGTACTCAACACGGTTTGCGTCTGATTTGGCGTTGAACCTTGGATCCGAGGACCCCTTTTAACTCCAAACAGATCCGTCGGATGTACGATCACGAATGACTTTAGAGCCAGTCAGTGACGCCGAACCTGTGTTTCCAGAAACGGCAACCATTTTTTGCTCATAAATTCAAACTAAAGTCAATCCGCTATTCAATTCTTTCACTACAGGTCACCTTTCTTTCCAGCGCAACTTAGTGCTGTTAGTCAAGTGAATATTGTTGCGGAATTAAATTAATTTCCCTTTCCAACGATCCTATAATGGGGAGGGGGTAAAGGTTAAAAACAGTACCTAGTTTTTTCCTGCTGGTGATCAAACCAATTAGTTTGTGCAGCTCAAAGTTGTCTTAATATGTTTTCCAATGTTTTGAATTGTGGTCCTTTTAGTATCAGATAGTGCACACCACTACCATACGCTAAACTCAGGGGTACTAACCCAGAGATAGGCACTTGCCGCGGAAACTTTTCAATCAAAAGACTACTTGTAGACCCTAATAGCCAGGCCTCTAACTGACAGTCACGAAAATTCATGCCCAATGACTGCTGCCTACTCAATTCTTTTATGAATTCAACAACCCATGAGTTTCTTTGTCCGTAGCCTTAAAGCCCCAGAGGGGCTCTATATCTGTCATTCGGCTGCTAGACCGTAAAGTCCGCAGGGTAAGTGCCTATCATCAGGTTAGTACCGCTGAGTTTGTCATGTGGTAGTGGTCGATACTAAAAGAACCACAATGCGAAACACTGGCAACAGATTTAATCAACTTTGAACTGCGAAAACATGTTGGTTGGACCATCAGCAGCAAAAAAGCGATGGCCATTTTCAACCTCCCGACTATAGTACGAGACTGAAAACGAGTGAACGTTGCTAGGTAATGCGTGGAAGACAATTTGGTTGGTTGATGAGTCAAACGTCCAAGGCCGATTGGACTCATTTTGTCTCTGGGAGACAGACGCTCCAGCATCCGAGAGAGCGGACGAGGCCTTTTCACTCCATTTCTAATGGGTCAGACGCCATCTCAAGCATCCAGTTCGAGGCTGATCGGACAATCGGATAGGGAACAAGGGTTCATTTAAAGGCCCAAACAATGACTGAGATGAGGTTCATGTTGTAAATGTTCTACTGATCAACTTGTTTAAATCACTGATGGAGTTCGAAATGACCCAGACAAATGTATGGGTTTTTGTGTGTCTCCGTTCATCCTATGGAGTCTCAGCTCAGGAAAGTCACCATTATCACGGCTATATCCGTGTGCATTTATTTTCAGTTTCTTCTAATCTTCCGAAAAGCGAAGGCCGGAGAATTGGAGTCATGCTCAGGACTGCAAGATCTTTATTCCCAGCTTCAGGAAGTCAATGTAGATGAGGTTGGAGTGGGAGGTGCTTCCAAATTTTTTGAAGCCAAAGTAAGTCAACCAGTTGTAACTGTATTGACACATTCAGTGCGGTTTAGTATGGTAATAGATTGCTGATGATTTTAATTTGTGAATGGCATCTCTAGCCCACCTGAACACAAACATGTGTCATATGTCACCATTTGAGTTTTTCAACGTCTCCCACTCGTAATTTGGTCAGCGAAAAATTGTGGCACTGGCAGTTCATAATTGGATTTGTTGGCTATTTCTGGAAGACATGAGAGAGAGTGTTCTCTGGGAGTTAGCGTCTACCAGCTGACAGAACTAGCGCAATCAAGACTAATCACTACATATTACCTAGAATTAGGAAGGGTAACTCAATGAGATAGTGATTTCTTCCAACTACTTATATCATACTCATGTCGAAAGGTGTCACCATCAGCAAAGTTCCCATTGTCATTCTAACTGTAGAGCAAAAAACTTTGGTTTGACATTTGTTAACCATGGGTTCTCCTATCTTGTACTATGGGCTGTAACTACCCTGAACTAGTAGACTGACCAGAAACCAGGAAGCTAGTTTACAGCTCTGGACTAGTAGGCTGAGCAGGAACGAGGAAGTTAATTCACAAAGTACAAAGCCCTATATAAAATAGCATGTTCCACTTTTCTCTACTGCCCTCCAGGGCACACAGCTTTTTATAATTAGCCAACCTACTCTTAGACTTGTGGGTCTTCTCTAATCATAATCTGACAATGTGCTTATTTACTATTTTCCCACAGCGAACACCCATACAAGAAGTGAAAAACAATCTGGATTATCATTCACCTGGCAGACTAGAGCTGTTGATACCATACCAATATCGTTAGGGTAATCATAACGGCATGTGGTAGTCTTGAATTGCGGAAGATTGAAAATTGTGGGTTAGCAGTACTATAACTGCTCATATTTCAGAATTGCCCACTCATATGTACCTGCATTCAATGAAAACTCAAGCTGGTGGCACCTGATAACCCAAGTATTACAATGGTAAATCGTAGAGAACAATATATTTGTAGTTACAATACAAAGGTCCCATGATAATGTCCTATCAATAACGAGTGAGATTGACTTGATGAGGTAGAGAACTATTTGGGTTGATTATACATGAGAAGATAACTTCGACTTATCTGACGGGGAAACCCGGCCAGTGTACAAAATAGCCAATAATAATGCAATACCTCATTCCGAGATGACTCACAACTTTTACTCCCTCGTTTCCAGTATTAAGTGATATAATCGAGGGAAGCATTTTGTAGATTGCAGATCAGGCAAAGGGAGGCAAGTTTGAGGAAGAGATTCGTCAAGAGCAAGAGGAAAGGAGACGTGAAGCTGAGGCCAAGAAGCAGAGGCAGCAAGAATTTAAAGCCAAGGCAGCCATGTTTCACTGAGTGTTTTCTCAGTAACACCAGCCAGCTAAACAGTAAATGAGTTATACTGTAATCATATAAAGCCTGATCTTTAAGAGTTTTTAATTAGTTTCTATCTTGTTGATGGGGTTCAGTTATACAGGCACTGCTTAATCTCATTTCACAGTTAACAATTCAGAGTTCTGCTAGTGTGCTTCACTCTCAGCTATGAATAATATGGAGATCAAATTTTACAGAAGTTTAATAGTTTATGAGATTTTATTTCGTTGTTATGAACTATATATAAATGAGTGTATGTCAGAAATGATACCATAGTGTTACTATACATATTTCTAATGCAGTTTTTTCCGTGCTTGTAACCAGATTGATTAAACATCTAATCAACATTCACTGGTGCAGCTGCAACAAAAACTATGATATGCTCTCTATTTAGTTCTCTTTTTTACATTCTTCTTTCCAAATACAGCCTAAATACAGGCTGAATACTATAATTATATTCAATATTGTATCCTTACGCATATTGCAATAGCCAATTTTGTGACAATATACAAGACAGGTATGACAGTCTGAGAGAAATCATGATTGGGATAAGTGTACATAATCTGCCCATATGACCCAAGGTTTCGCTATCAATGCATTTACACCGCCTACAGCGACAAAACACCATGTGCACAAAGCCATCTAGACTCGCATTGATCAACATCCGGTATATGTACCCCAAGAATACATGTTATGTCTGTCCCATGTGCGGTTTGGTTTTGGTATCGGTCTTACATTATCGGTTTTTATCAGTTTCACAATTTATTATCAAAACAGTCAGATACAATGACAAATTCCATCGCAGCCGAACTCAAATATTCATCGAAAGTGGATATGTACCAGATTCCTAACCATGGACAATAATAGCCTTCCATTGCTGGGCTTGTACTGCCTATCTTCCTATAGATACCAACAACATCATGTATAAGTCATTCAAATTCATGAATTTTTCGCTTTTATACACGTGAGTTGAACTGTACATGTTTATACTTTGCTCTTTTGCCGCTAGCGATTGAGTGGCTACCACTATTTGGGCCTTCTGCTTTTGTACCGTTGAAACATTTTTCATGTATTATAAAGATTCTGTTCGTGGTCTGTCAATGAATGAAGATAAACTCCGGGCATACCTTGATATCCAGTGCCTCCTCGGACCACCATACCGCCATGAGGGCATCATTGGGGCCCGGGCTAAGGCTATAGCCCTCACATTGCATCACGTGACCCAAGGGACCAACCATCTCGTGATTGTGATGCTCTGGAGGTAAGTTCCGCCCAGCCAAAACATTTGACTTAAAAGACATTTCCACGTACCTGGAAAAGAAAAAACCTGATTTTTCTTATCTCCTGTCTCAGACTGGGCCAATCTACAGTCTCCGACATCATATATGAAACCTGCAGCGCCATATGGAAGGTTTTGCAGCCAATTTATTTACCTGCACCCAACGGCCACGACCAACGTCAAGATCAATCTGTGTCTCGTCTGTTTGACAAACGTATCTATCAATAAAATCATTCGTTTCCATGGCAGATTCAACACACTGTGGGAATTATATCTGACTAAAGTGTAGATGGGCAACATGTTATGATAAAACAGTCCAGCAACAGCGGGAACTTGTTCTTAAATTACAAACAATGAACTATGGCATCGTGTCATGGCGTCCTATTAATGGGCTAAAATTTTTTCAACACTATATATCCCGATCCGTTACAAGTGCCTTTTCACATGATCGGATGTCCGGTCCGCCTCAGACCGGATTCAGTTTGCGTCTGATTTGACGTCGAACCTTGGATTCAAGGACCCCTTTTCACTCCAAACGGATTCGTCGGACGCATGATTCCGGATTACTTTGGAGCCAATTAATGATGCTGAGCCAGTGTTTCCAGAAACAGCAACCTGTTTTGCTCATAGTCTCAAAAGACAGTCAATTCGCTAATTCTTTCACTATAGGTTGTCTCTCTTTCCGGTCTAACTTCATGCTGTTAGTCGAGCGAATATTGTTGCGAAATCAAATAAATTTCCCTTTTCAACGATCCTATAGTCGAGAAAGTTAAAAACAGCCGCGGCTTTTTTTATGCTGGCGCTCAAACTAATGAGGTCCCCTGGTTCAAAATTGGTTTAATCTGCATTGTCAAGGTTTCCGCATTGTAATTATTTTAGTACCAGATGGTTCATACACCTACCACATGTCAAACTCAGGAGCACTGGACCGGAGATAGGCGCTTGCCGTGCAAACTTTTTTGGTCTAGCAGCCAGATGGCAGAAATAGAGCCCCAAAGGCTTTCACTTTATAGACGCGGAGATCCTCCGCATGATTTACTTGCCCCATTCTCAGTTGAATATAGCAGACAAGGGGGATCTAGACGAGGATTTCAGTGCCTAGCCTCGGCGGAGTGATCCACGCCTTATTATACAATGAGGGTTGTCGCATGCGACTATGTAAACACCAACAAGATTAGCTTTAATATTACTCATTCACCTTACATCAGAGATCTGTTTACCTGTATTCCAATACAGAATCCATATTTCTATCTGTTTTGGATCTCATTGATTATTTACAGGCGACAGCAATATGGTGTGCGCTGTATGCACTGTGTGCGCTGTATGCACTGTGTGCGCTGTATGCACTGTGTGCGCTGTATGCACTGTGTGCGCTGTATGCACTGTGTGCGCTGTATGCAGGCCTTTCGCCAGATTTGCTTAAACTTTTCTGTTCCCAAGTGAACAGGCTGCTCCGGAGGATCGAAAACACACTCTCATCTGTGACAAAATGACAGTTAAACAGGGTTTAGCATCCGGCAGCAAAAGAGATGGAATGGAGGGGTTTGCTGACCTCGGCCCTGTGCTAGGTTCGTCGGAGAACTCGTAACACATCCAATCGTGTTCTTAGTACGGGGGATGGGTAAAGAAAAATGGAAGTAACCTTATTATTGTTATTTTCTGACTGAGTGATTCGAACACAGCACCTCACCACTCCAATAAGACAAGGACTGGATGAGTGTAGCAAGATCGGACGCGATGCAATGGTCCTTATTTGAGACCAGGGTGCGAACAACAGAGGCGCATCGACTGTGCCTAGCTATCCTGCCCATCAACCATATATCCACCATCTGTGCCAAGAGATAGAAGTCGTTTATGACCTCTGCACCGCCTAAAAAACATTCGAAACAATCTGAAATTGAATCGTTTTTGGTAGATGGATTCCCAATATCATGGAAATACATCATGGACCAGAAAAATTAAGAGCGGGCACAGAACACTGAGGCGCTCAGCCAGCAAACCCGGAGGGTCACGTCGTCTGCGATATATCAGACAGACTCGGAAATGGTGTACTGTGTGCTAATTGCCTGGATAAACTGCGCATATACGCCAAAATGATATAGTGTCTTTGCTTAAAAAATTAAATGAATGGGGCTGTGTTTCCGGTCAACAGCTAGTTCGTTTAGAGTTGTCCTCCCCTACAACCTGAAGACGCTCTATGGCTAACCAGAATGTTAGCTCCACATTGGTTTATAAGAAGTCTATTCCCTATAGTTTTGCTTATCTATGGCAATTTAGGCCATATAGCCTTTTCTACCACCAGGAGAGTACTTTTACCACCTCACTCAGTTCATAATTGTGTCTCACTTATAAGTTAGCTTAGGACTCTAAAATCGACTCAAGTTAACATTATTCATGGGCGCTAACTGCTAAGCACTTTACCGAATAAAACATCACATCCTAGTAAACCGGCTAGGCTACAACACCATTATTGGTTAGTATTACACATGCTTTAGCCTTCGGCATAAATTGAGTCGGTCATCCAGCTTTATTCCATGACAAGCGAAAGACAAGAACCCAGACTGGAATGTGAGACTGAGAACGTTTTTGCAGCAGAAGGAAAATGCGAGAGCTGTAAGATGTAGGATGTTATAATTTTGTGGCGCATCACCATAGTAAGTAAGTTAAGTAAACTAGATTTTTATTGCCATTTCAAAGAAAATTCAAAGCTTATTTTATGTTTGCTCGTCAAATCTATTTCCTAAGCAAAAGGGGAGAAGGAGGACTGCAAAGTATACAGAGTACACTATTCTGATTTGCCTTAAATAGAATCACAAAACTCTTTGTTTCTAGCGAGGGATGACTTTCAGACTCTAGTGGAAGTTCAAAAAGATGTGTTATGCAGAATAACGCAAAAGATGGCTTGAAAACTGGTTCATCAGTGGTACTCAACACTTACAGAATAAGATGTCATGCCAATTGATAAAACCTCGATCTGGATAGTGATAAGTGAATAGTGACGGTGAATTTCTTTGGGTGTCCAATGATAACATCTATGAAAAAGCCAATTTCAACACCGGTCAAGCACCCAATAGTATAGGTGCAGACTCCATAAAGTTGCTGGGATAGTCGTAAATCGCTCAATGGCTAGAGCGTGGCTCAAGATCGAAATATCCAGAGTTCAAGTCAAGTCATGAGATTGAGCTCCTCACATCGTTTCTCGTTCCTACAACTTCAGGATTAGGACACCAAGTGCCCTCGCGAAACAACAATAAAATTATACTTCATTGGAAAGCTTGATATCTATTATATGAGGATACTCGCCTACCCTGATACCCTTATTCCACGGTAGCAATTTAAGAAACTTATGAGTTGGAGTTTTCTAACCAAATCAGTCAAAAGATGCAAAAAAGCAGAAGTTCAATTTTAATAGAGATCTTTATTTGGTCTGGGTAATGCAACCTGTAGTCATCACGTTTACTTCAAGAACAATGCATCCATCTTTGTAAAACCCATTCATGGGATCCATGATGTCGCACCATCTTATAAAAGTACTGAATCCCCAATCACTTTGTTCTTGACAGAAAATGTGGTAAACTTTACGACAGAAAGTATCTGCTGCACAAGCTTGATTGACTAATCGAAGCTCCACACGAGCCTCACAGCTCCAGCATCTAGAAAACACAAGTAGAGTTTTATATAATTGAATCTTTAATTTAAACAACTTCAATAATTGATATGAATTATATGGTTCAGGAGCTGTGAAATTCAAGAAAACATGTTTACTTGAAATTATGCAAAATTGCGAATGTTTTTGTTAAGGGCAAACAAGATGAGACTGTCCGCAGCAGGCAGCCTTATATTGCAAACTAATTGTCGATCCAATTCATATCTATGACTTCTCATATCTATGACTTCAATAAAGAATCGATATGTGGGATTTCAATTGAGCAGCCATTTAATCTAAACATCTTCTAACTCAAAATCTTTGAGGGGTGAGGTCGCTATATCGCTTGGTCTTTCTATTTGGCCCTAATGTGACTGCGTGGCTGACTTCGTGGCTGACTTCATGGCATGTCACTGGCTGTATTGATAGGGGTTTGATTACTTCATTGAGGATCATAGGCCGGGTGAGGATAGAGCCTCTTGGTAGACACCAGGATTTTTTTAAACAACTCATCAATTTTTTCCATTGCCTGAATGATCTGCTCACAATAGCTGAGTGGGAGAATGAATGAATTTCATTGTCTGTCCTCGATCCCTGTGGCCCAAGTTCAATTCCCAGCTGTGGCGGAGTGTTTCAACAGATTTTTCCCTGGCTGATCACACTCGGCCGAAGTTCAACTATGGACAGACAATGGCTGAATTAAAATAAAGACCTGCTAACATACAGAATCCAATGCTGAATGAAGGGACCGAACTCCATAGCAATGTTCAATGGCAAACTCTATTAATTGAGGCCTCTAGAAAAGGCTTCGATGGTGAAAGAGGCACTCACGGATTGGTTGATTCTTTGTTGCATTGTATGAAGAATGCCAGAAAGTCTGCACACTCGTTATCTGATCTACACACTCGGCGTTTTTCAGCCATCACGTTCCAAGGTAAACATTTTACCCAGAAACAAGAGCTGTATGTTGTGGTGAGATTGCAAGCATCCCTAATTTTAAATCTAAAGATCCCTCTTGTTGCTGATCGTTGTTGGTCATCCAACCCCGTGGAATGAATTTTGTTATTTGGTAGATTCGAATTGTATAGTCGTTTGGTAGGCACCGTGATGCTGTTGCTGTTGTTATTGCTGTTTTCTAAACTATGGAAAAAGAACTGAGGTCTAGTCGAAAAAACTAGTTAAATTAGGTAACAGCATGAAGCGCAAATAGTACGTATCAAAATTAATGGTAGGTTTAGACAAGGAGAAATATCGAAATAAGACCTGGCTGTCTTTCTTTATTGCAGTAAAACAATTTCTCGGATTATACGCTGTTGGTGAGCTGACAAAGTCCCTGGACTATGGACATGGACCAATAAAACACGCCTAACTTCATACAGGTCAATTTTTTATCGTGTCAGATGTCCAGGCCCCAATTTTTGTGATTTTTGTAATTCACTTGCACTAAACTACATTACGGTACACTAACATCTGATAAGTTCCTCAACACAGCATATATATATTGGAGAGGTCTCCTCGCATAATGGATGACTCGTCAAACACCAATTGACGGCTACACTGGCAACTGGATTTAGTCATGAACTTCACAAATAGAAGAGAGGTATATGAAGATCAGGCTTATCATGAAATACAGACACAACTGTTTAAAAAGCTGGTGGCGAAAAGAGCGCAATTCAGACGAATCATCACCTTCTAGTACAATATCTGTGATAACATCATTCATAAGCATCCAGTGCGCAGCGAGCAACACAAAGAGGGGCATTGCAGGGGTGTTTACACAAGTGCCATCGCTGTCTCTGCCTCTCTCTATGCGTCTATGGACGTCAACTTCCACCAATACAGCGACATAGTGCCGCTGTGAGCCGAAGCTGTATGCCGAAGCTGTATGCACTATTTTTCCAAGCGACACAGCCACAGTGACCAGTCAGAACATCGATGTTATTTATTTTAGAGATTCGCGTTTGCGGTGTTTTGGTG
>Ga0224501_10002402_pt1 | contig 14718 bp, 6 predicted proteins | sample SF_Oct11_sed_USG_4_FD_169105 | JGI IMG/M metagenome (GOLD analysis project Ga0224501, IMG submission 169105) | Sediment microbial communities from San Francisco Bay, California, United States - SF_Oct11_sed_USGS_8_1 | ecosystem: Environmental > Aquatic > Marine > Sediment | place: USA...
TCGAAGCACCCAGCACCCTCCGAATGCCAATCTCTTTGGTCTTCAACTCTGCAGTGAAAGAGACCAGACCGAGAAGCCCCAGGCAGGCAACTAGAATGGAAAGAGACGAGAAGATCACGAAAATCTTCTGCATCTTCCTTTCACTTGCGTACAGCTGATTAATGCGATTATCCAGGAAGCTGTATTCAAACTGTTCTGCGGGAAATGCGGTTTCCCAGGTCTTTTGAATAAAATTCAAAGTTTTCCCGATATCGCCAGGCATTATTCTGACTGAGATCTCACGAATATAGTTTGGATAAAGGAATAGGGCCATCGGTTCAACTTCCCTTCGGAGAGATTTAAAATGGAAGTTTTTTACGACACCCACAACCTGAGCCTCACTCTCCGAATATCCCCCTTCCAGTTTTTTCCCGACCGCTTCCTCAGGCGTCCAGCCGATTCTATGAGCCGCAGATTCATTCAGAATGATGGTCCCTTCTGTATCTGTGCTGAAATCCCTCGAAAACGCCCGCCCTGCAAGGACCTCCAACTGGTAAGTTTCCACATAGTCATGGTCGCTGGAAAAAAGAATCATACTTATGGGTTCATCTGATTCTGGAGGATTGACGTGGGAATTGCTGTAATGGGAATCGGCGGGAACCTCTGAGGACGCGGAAGCGGCTACAATCTGAGAGTTGCGCATCAGTTCGGTCCAAAATGATCCATAATTTTGAGCGATCTGCTGGCTTCTTACAGGAATGATAATCACATTTTCCTTATCAAAACCCAAAGACCGGGTCTGGATGTATCTCATCTGTTTATACACAGTGAATACCCCAACAATCAGTATGATGGTAATGCTGAATTGGATGATAACCATGTTCCTGCGAAAAACAGACTTTCCGCTTCCTGACAGCGGACCTCCTTTCATGACTGCGACAGGTTCGAATCTGGTCAGATAATAAGCTGGATACAGACCGGCTAACACGCCGACGGCAAAGGTTGCTCCCACAAGAATGATCATATGCTTAAGCTGCAAAAACAAAGAAAGCGACAGATTTTCGGCAAAAATCCCATTATAAGACTGAATAAAAAGTGAACACATAAAAAACGCAAGAACAAGGGAAACAAAAGCCAATAGCACGGATTCCTGAATAAATTGGACTTTGAGCTGGTGTTTTTCTGCCCCCACTGTTTTGCGAAGGCTCACTTCTTTGGCTCTTTTGCTCGCTCGAGCTGTGGATAAATTCACGAAATTCATACAAGCGATAATCAGGATAAGGACGGCAACACAGGAAAAAATATAGACCGACAAGATGTTTCCCCCTGGTTCCACTTCCCAATCGGCAGTGGGATGCAAATGGATGTCTTTTATGGGGAAGAGATGCATTTTGAGTACCTCATGGATACTTCGGTCTTGAAGAAGCAAGTCCCCGTAATGGGCCTCCAGTCGTTGAGTGACAAATGTTTTTAACTTCTCCTCGAGCTCAGATTTCGAAGTGTTTTCCGAGATCAGAACATATGTATAAAGGTAATTACTTCTCCAATCGGCGAATTCCTCCTCCGGATAGGAAGCTATAGAGATCAACATATCGAAGTGAATATGGGAATTGTCGGGCACCTCTCTTAAAACTCCCGTCACTTTGAAGTCGGTCTGTTCTCCCTGCCATTCAAATGTGAGTGATTTTCCGATGGGATCTCCTGTCCCAAAATATTTAACTGCATTTTTACGGGTCAAGACCACGGTCAAGGGCTCTTCAAGTGCGGTATCCTCATCGCCTTCTTCCAGGCGAAAATCGAACATTTCAAAAACGGAATTATCCACAGCGAACATTCCCTGCCTGTGAACAGCATTCTTGTTGTCTTTGATGGCGAATTCTCTTCTCCAGAAGCGCACGGCATTTTCGATCTCGGGATAATCGTCGATCAGGGCTTGTTTATAAGAGCCACCTACAATAGGCCATCTGCTGTACAAGTTATCGCGGAATAATTCCCGTTCTACCCTGTATATCCGATGGGCTTTTTCATGAAAACGGTCATAACTCATCTCCCGAAGCACCCAGAGGCTGATGATCATGCAGATAGAAAGACCGATGGCCAGCCCGAAGACATTGATAAAAGAATACAATTTGTGCCTGATAAAATTCCGGTAGGCTATTTTCAAATGATTCATAAACATAGTGAACCTCCAGGACAGAGTGAGTTTTAGATATCCCACGACCGATTTTAGGGCATTGCCCCAATACCACCATTTCGCACTGAAGCTGCCCTCTGATTTCTTGATTTCTGAGTAAGTCTCTTCAAAGTCTTCAATGATGGAATGTTTCTCGTGATAGCCCGACATCAGGCTTAAGAGTTTTCTTGCTATTACAGGGCTGTTAGTGCTCTTCTTTAGAGTCATTTCCTATTTTCCTGATTCAAAACTCGGAATACTATTTTTTAAGTGTTCATGCATCCTTAGAGTCTCTTCAAGGGCCTTCTTTCCTTTTTTGGTTATCTTGTATATGGTTTTGCTTCTTCCCCCTCTTATAGGCTTAGGATCGCTTTTATGAGATGTGACATACCCTTTTCGAATAAGAACTTCAAGTAGATTATACAGAGTCCCGTATACAGTCTCTTTTTTAGACAATTCAATGACCTTCTTCCTGAGAGGAGCACCGTGGGAGCTTTCCTCCAACATCAGGAGCGCGCTTAAAATAATCTCTTCCTTAACTGCCAAAATCGCCATTCAAACACTCTCCTGCGTATCATCGAATAGTTCGAACATATCGATGCAAAAAATATGCCAGGACTATCGCCTGAGATTTTCTGACTTTCATGAATGAAAAAATATCTATTTTTGAACTATCTTTATCCAATCCCGGAAAGTGGAAATCGTTTCACACATATACCTCGGAATTTTGGGGGATGTTAATGACTGTTCGAATTCGGATATAAATTGTTCATAGCTGGACACATAGCGTGTAATCAGGCTTTGGGAATCCCAGAAGAACATATTGGCATATTTTCCGCATATAAAAATTTGAAATGTCATTTTTTTAAAAACGCCATGAAAATGGGAGACTACCATGTTAAGCAATTACGTTAAGATTGCCTGGAGACATCTTACAAAGCATAAAATCTATTCGGCCATAACCATGTCTGGATTGGTGCTGGGGTTGGGAGTTTTTATCCTGTTTGCTCTCTTGTTGTACTCTCAATTCAACTTTGACTTATTTCATAAAAATGCCGACAGGATCTACTGTCTCGTCCAGGTTCTTCCCAGAGGTATGGAGAAGGACCACCATTCGGCCATAACCCCGGCGCCGCTAAAGACTGCTCTATTAGATGAATTTCCGGAAATAGAAAAGGCATCAAGATTTTTCCCGCCGGGGAGAATGGTTGTCAGACACGAGGATAAAATATTCTATGAAAACAGAATTCGATTTGTCGACGCTGATTTTCTATCCATTTTCACATTTAATCTCATAAGGGGTGAAACCGAGACGGTTTTAACAAACCCCTATACCATAGTTCTTACGGAGGCCTCGGCAATAAAATATTTCGGGAATGAAGAACCCATCGGCAAAAACCTGACTTTAAACAATGATACGGATGTTATTGTCACCGGAATCATCGAAGACGTTCCAGAGAATTCAAGCATTAGATTTGACTTCCTCGTGTCCATGGAAACAGCCGGAGCAATGAACATCCGGATGGATGACTGGAGCGTTAATAATCAGGCAACATTTCTGCTTCTTTCAGATGGCGCCAGTCCCACAAAGCTGGATGCGAAGTTATCCTCTCTTATTAAGAAATATTACGCCGATTCTCCTGAATCTCCGAAGCGCTACTATCTTCATCCCTTGCCGGATTTTAACTTGAATTCAACGGAAATTGACTGTTATTGGAGTACTTCTCAAATGAGCAATATCGCGATATGGATCGTTGCTGTTCTGATATTAATCATCGCCTGTATCAATTTCATGAATCTATCCACAGCTCGTTATGCGTTGCGTGCCAATGAAGTGGGGATGCGCAAGGTCATCGGTGCCAAACGAGTTCAGTTGATAAAACAGTTCTTGGGAGAATCGATTCTCATGACCCTTATTTCATTCCCTGTAGCCATGCTGTTCTCCGAGATTGCACGTCCGGGATTGATTGCGATTATGGGAGGAGGGATCTTTATTGCTTCGATTTGGGATTTTCCTCGCGTATTGATCCTGGCTTTAGGCGTAACCATACTCACAGGTTTTTTTGCGGGCAGTTACCCCGCTTTCTACGTGTCTGCCTTTCAAGCGGTTCAGGTTTTTAAAGGAAGGCTTATAAAAGGAAAGAAAGGCAGTCGATTTCGCAAAATACTTGTCATCACCCAATTCACATTTTCCATTATTTTGATTTTGATGACCATTATAACCGTAAAACAAACAAATCATAACCTGAAAGTTGATTTAGGATTCGACAGGTCAGGGATTATTGCTGCAAATATATCTCATGAAGCCAAGGACAAACTCGACGTTTTGAAAAAAGAGTTGGTCAAGCACGCAGATATTGTCTCTGTCTCTGCCGCGGCTGCTTTACCTATTGAATGGGACACGGAACAGCAAGTTGTCCCTGAGGGGTTGGATGAAGACGACGCATTGAACATGAACACATATGGTGTCGATTATGGTTTTATTGAAATGCTGGGAATGGAGATCCGGCAGGGGAGGAGCTTTTCTCAAGATTTCGCGGATGTCAATAGCGTTATCATCAACGAAACAGCAGTCGGGCAACTGCAGTGGGAGAATCCGATCGGAAAGCAACTGGTCATCGGAGAAAAAAAGGGCATAGTCATCGGTGTCACCGAAGACTATCATTTCAAATCGATCTATTTAGAAGAAATCTCGCCGGCTGTTCTTTATCTCGATCCTGAAGGCCTCAACTATATGTATGTCAAGGTTTCTTCTCCGGATAAAATTTCCAGCGCAGTCGAATACATGAAAAAACAATGGAACACTTTAGTTGTAAACTTGCCCTTTGAGTATGAGACTCTGGAGAATGCATTCGAAGATATGAATAGCGGCGACAAAACGGCTGAATTGACAGGGGCTCTGGCTTTAATGGCAATATTTCTGTCCTGTCTGGGATTATTCGGGCTCTCTTCCTATGCTGTTGAACGAAGACTAAAGGAGATCGGCATCCGAAAAGTGCTCGGGGCTTCGGTCTCTGGGATTGTTCAAATGCTCATCAAGGACTTCATGAAACTGGTTGTCATCGCCAACATCATTGCTATCCCCATTGCCTACTTTTTTATGAATAAGCTAATCCATTTTATTTATGCGTACCCCATAAACATCGGAGCCGGCGTTTTTATAATATGTGCTGTCCTTTCGTTGCTGGTTGCCTTCATTACTGTCTCATCTCAGACCATAAAATCTGCTTTATTGAATCCGGCAGAAAGCCTGAGATATGAGTGAGTGAATTCGAGGAAAAACTGTTTACTCAGATCCTGTCGCGCCCTCCGCTATGAATAAAAATAATCCTGTCTCTACCGATAATTCTTCGCCAAATCATGATGAGCATTAGAAATCCTTAATTTCTATCCACTGACATCCTGAAATAAGCTTACCACAGAAAAATAGAGATAGAGAGCGCTGAGGAACTTTCGTTTGAATTTGACTCCTGTTCTGCTTTATGCATACTATCGTAGATAAGCCAAAAGACAATGGACCTATTGATCAGGTTATTGGTCCAGAGAGAAAATAATCTGTTCATTAGATCCCAGGCAAAAAAAAGATTTAAATTACCACCAAAGGAACAATGAGATGGATCGACGCAATTTCATAAAAGCCGCCCCGCTAGCGGCTTGGGCTCTAGCCAGGGCGCCCAGGAGTACAACGGTTAAGACATCGCGGACTTCTGCAAGGATCAGGCTCGACACGTTCAACTTCCAGGGAGTGCGGCTGCTTAAAAGCCGCTGGCAGCAGCAGGTCCAAGGCGCCAGGGACTTTTATTTCGGCCTGTCGGACGATGACATCTTGCACGGTTTCCGAGCTGCAGCCGGGCTGCCAGCGCCAGGGAAACCGCTAGGGGGATGGGCTCGAACAAGCACCGGGGGCCTGCTAGGTGATTGGTTGAGCGGTATGGCGCGACTATATCGGGCCACGGACGACAGCGCCTTGTGGAATAAGGCTCAATACCTGTTGACGGAATGGAACAAGACCGTCAAACCGGATGGCAATCCCCGTATGTCGTTTGACAAGCTGATATGCGGGCTTGTGGACATGCACATCTATGGCGGCGAGACTAAGGCCATTCCTATTCTAGAGCGAACCATCGACTGGGCCATCAAGAACCTCGATCGTGAAAGAATGCCTGCGAACAAGGACCACGACGTGTACTACTACGGCAGGCCGGGGGAGTGGTACAAACTAGCCGAAAATATCTACCGAGCCTATCAGGTGACAGGAGATCCGAAGTTCAGGAGCTTTGCCGAAGTCTGGCTTTATCTGTCCTACTGGAACAAGTTCGACAAAACAATGGATCCGCCTGACGCCCAAGGCATGCATGCCTTCAGCCACTGCAACACCTTCAACAGCGCTGCGATGCACTATGCAGTCAGCGGCGATCCAACCTATCTCCGGATCGCCATGAATGCCTACGACTACTTTCAGAACCGGCAATGCTTTGCCACCGGCGGCTACGGTCCTAATGAGCGACTCATGGCAACGGACGGGAGTCTTGGAAGGTCGCTCGATACTAGGTCCGACACCTTTGAGACCGAGTGCGGTTCGTGGGCTGGATTTAAACTGTCGCGGTACCTGATGCAATTCACTGGAGAATCACGGTATGGCGACTGGATCGAGCGGTTGTTTTACAACGGGGCTGGCGCATCCCTTCCAATCATGGAGGGCGGCCGGAACTTCTACTACTCCGATTACCGCGTTGTCGGAGGGATGAAGGTTTATCGCTGGGACAACTTCACATGTTGTTCAGGCACCTATTTCCAAAATATGGCCGATTACTACAACCTGATCTACTATAAGGATGGTGCCGGCCTCTGCGTCAATCTGTACGTCCCCTCCGAAGTGACATGGAGCCGGCAGGATAACGACATTAAAGTCGTCCAGCAGACCGAGTATCCCCTAGAAGAATCCAGCAAACTGAGCTTAGAGATGAAGCAGAGCATGGATTTCGCGATGAACTTCCGGGTTCCGCAGTGGTGTTCCGACATGTCGGTGAAAGTGAACGGGGCTGCGGCGAACGTGGCGTGCAAGCCGGGGACATGGGCAAGGCTGGAACGAACGTGGAACCCAGGGGACAAAGTGGAGGTTCGGATTCCGATGTGCCTCCGCATGCAGCCGGTGGACCGTCAGCATCCGGATCGGGTTGCGGTGGTACGCGGACCGGTGGTGCTGGCGCTGGATTCCGATTACCACGATCCGGATTTCGAGCTTCCTGCCACCGGCGAGGAGCTGAACAAGTATGTCGTTAGAGATGACAGCCCCTTGGCATCCCGCTTTTCAGCACCTGCTGTGCCTGGCATGTTTCGTGTGACGCGGCCGGACGGGCGGAATGTCAGGCTGAGGTTTCGGCCGTTTTACGCCTATGAAGAAGGATTCCCCTACCAGATGTATATCGACAAGAAAGCCTGGCCCTACAAGCTTTGGTAGGAGCTGCGCTCGTGTTATTTTGAAACACTCACTTGCACTGCCGCGCCGGGGCCAAAGTTGTAGTAAGCCTTGGTAGCGACAGTGACGTTCGTCGCCTCCGCCGCACGGGCAAAGGTGCCTTTAGCCAAGGTGACCTGAACGTTGGTGGGATTCACCACGATTTTGATTATTTTCTTGGCTGGGATGATGGAACCATCGGCTTTGGTTATCACCAGACTCTCTGGGTAGAGCAGGGAATCTTCGCGGATATAAGTATAGTTTCCCCCCTTCCTGGCGTTGGCATTGGGAATTCTCTGCTGCATTTCAATATTCGTATCAAAAGTCAAATCCGTGAGGTTTTTCAACTGTGCATTGCTCAAGACCACGCTCTTGAACAGATCGGCGTCCTTGGTTTTATTGACGGTGATGGTGGCGACATCATCTGCCGTGTATGGGCTGTTGGACGGATCGGAGGAATCGTAATGGGTGATCTCGTTGACGCTGATGGTTACGCCGGAAGCGGGATCAAAAAAGACATCGCCCGGTTGCCAGCAGCAGTCGGGGGAATCATAGCCGTCGAGGCTATTATCGATGGGCCGCCATAATCCCGTCAGGTTTCTCGATCCACCGACAGCTGGACTGTCATAGTATTTCTTGGAAATAATTTGCCCTGTATGATCGGTGCCTCTGGCTCCTGATTTAGTAGCATCAATCCGGTAAATGAGAACTCCTGAATATTTTCCCCTATCATCCAGAAAGTTAACCCCTAGCCTAGTGCGGAATTCGGCGACATAGGCGGTAGAGAGTCCGGTTCGAATGACCACCATTTTGCTGCCTCCTGGGGTTTCCACAGGTGTGAGGAAGTGAGTGGTAGGATTGGGGCTAGATTGGCTGACCACATCTACCTGATCGTCCCGGATCCAGCGCAGTTTCCACTTGTGCCAGGCCAGGAAATCCGTGGAATGCCCTGCGATATAGCCCATCATATCCCAGCCTCCGCAATAGAAGAACGCGCCGACCTTGATGTCTCTCACTATGGGATCATACGTGTAGATGTCCGGGATCCCGAAGGTATGCCCGGACTCGTGGACGGCCCACCTGTATCCCCAGCGGAACAAATCATTGCCAGCGGTGATGGCCGTATCAATATAGTGCGGCTTATTATCCCGATCGACATAGGCCACGCGGTTGGTGTTGGGCTCTTTGCCGTCATTGGGATTGTGGTTGATATTGGCCGGGCCGTTGCGGAGGCCTGATTTGCCTCTGGCCGGCATAATCAAAAGCAGATCATAGGCATCGGCCTTGATATCCCATGTATTGTAAGCCTGCTGGCAGGCTTCTCTGATATAATTGAACATGGCAACGGTTGAGCCACCCCATTGATAGTCGCTTGCGTTCTTGCTCATCATGATCCAGCCCAGCTGCTTGTCTACTTGGGGGCATGCCCAGGAGAAATGGAACTGGCCATAGGATGATCTTGCGAACCATTCAACCGCTCCCTGCATGAATTCGAGGTATGGAGAGAGTTCATTATAGGGGGCGTCCGCATCCGCGGCGCGCCGGTCGGGAAACTCGACCAGCAACATCAACATGGTACTGTCCCGGTGGACGGGAGTGTTGATACGGCCGTTATCCCAATCGATAGAATTATTGTTGTCATCTCTATCCGGGGTTACCTCGGAGAAGCGGTTTAGTCCCTTCTCACCGGTTACGGGATCGATAAAATCGAGGTCGGTTCTGATGGTGTTCCAGCCTTCATCCAGCCCGGTGCTGGTCCCGATGATATGTCCGTTGATGGCATGCTCTCCTGTCCTTTGGACTTTTATGGCCGGGGAGGATCTGAATTGACCGAAGGCCTTAGTGGCAATGGTGGTGCCTTGGGAGGTTATACGGGCGAATTGATCGGCATTGATCACGACCGACAGAATGTTATCCGAGATCGTGATACCGGTGATCTTAGAGGGTGGAATTTCCATGCCGTCAGGTCTGGTGATAGCGACATGGGCTGTGTCCAATCCAGTTAGCGGGACATTCGTGGTCACGACGATTCTAGTCAAGCCGTTGAACCGGGCGTCACTCAGAGTAACATCGATGGAAGGCTGCTGTCGACATACAGTGGCGGACAGCAGCATGCACAGGCATAGAAAGACATAAAATTGACGTTTCATAACAGAGTCTCCTTTGCAGAGAAATTATAGCTTGCAGTTCCGCGCGTTGCAAGACGGTTATCCGTTTCAATTTCAGCGGATTAGGCGGCTCAGTCTCGGTTTCGCTTTATTTGGATTGTTATTTGACAAAAATGATGAACGAAAATATAAATTTCAATTGGAAAACAAATTCAATACCAATGGAAATGTCTAAATTAAAACTTAAACTCCGTTCATCGTGTTTTGTTAATGCGGAAGTACTGCTTATCTCGCGCATTCGTTATATCGATGGGTGCGATAGGTTCCCTCGAATAAACCAATCATTTATGGAGGTGCAATTCATGATATACAGCCGTCGTTTTCTTTGTACAGCAGCCATCATCATCCTTCTTGCGGCGTTCGCCCTGTCGCGTGTTCACATCGGGCGGCTTTCTGATACCCAAGGCGATGGCATCGCACTAGAAATCAGTGGTGCAGTCATGGTCCGTAACGCTATCGCACGTGACGTATCGCCTCCGCTTGTCTCCTTGGCAATCGTCTGTAATGGAAACAAAGCCATCCAGGACAAGGCAGAATCCGGCACCGGTGAGGATGATGTCGAGGTCCCGCCACACGCTCTTGCGCCCGAACCGAGTAGCAGAGATAAGGAGGGAAAGAGAGGCACGTCCATCCCGCTTCTGGCGGTGACGATTCCACTCACGTCGGCATCCGTAGAACAGAGGGAGCACGGAACAAAGGCGCCCCCGGAAATCGTAGCGAATTTCGACGGGCTCGGCGAAGGTTTTAGGGGTCCGCAGGGCACGGCTATGTTTCGCAACCCATCCGACAACTCTCTGGCTGTCGGCCCGGATCACATCGTCCAGACCGTGAACTCCCGGATGGCGATTTTCACGAAAAAAGGAGCGCGATTCGACACAACCGGAGAGGTGCTTTACGGCCCAGTCCCAACGAACAACGTATTCAGAGGTTTTGGAACCGGCGGGAAGATCAACAACGGAGACGCTGTCGTGCGATACGACCAGCTCGCCGACCGGTGGTTAATCGTCATGCCGATCTTCAGGCGCCTTCCGCCCAGGGAGAATGAGCCAACACCAGGTAAATCGGGCGAGCCTGCACAGCGGAGTCAACCTGGGATGAGAGGCCAACCCGGCTCCGCCGAACCGCTCTACCAGCCACCCCCACCGACTCCTGAAGAGGAAGCTGCCGCCTCTGAGGCACGAGAGAAGAGGAGGGGACGGGGCCCAAGGCGGGAGAGGCGGGATGAGGGTGGTTCTTACGCGATATGCTACGCTGTCAGTACCAGCCCCGACCCGCTCGGGTCTTACTACCGCTATGAGTTTGTTCGACCGTTGTTTCCTGACTATCCCCGGCCGGCCGTCTGGCCCGACGGGTATTATGTAGCGACCAGCACCGGCGATGACGTCATCCAGAAACACGCGTTTGTGGCGGAGCGGGAGAAGATGCTTAAAGGTGAAGCTGCAACCGAGCAGGGCATCATTATAGATGATGTGAACTTCCTGAACAATGCGGACCTCGACGGGACACAACTCCCGCCAGCAGGAGCGCCGAACATCATGATGGCTACCGGCGGAGCGCAGTTGAAGAGTATCACGGAAGATGATGGCATCTATGTGTGGAAGTATCATGTAGACTGGGACGATCCATCCAAGACGAAGCTGGACGGGCCGGTGAAGATTCCTGTGGCGCCTTATCATTATCTTGGTGGCGGACAGTTGACGGAGTGCGTGCCACAGCCAGGGACCGAGCAGCGCCTCGACGTCCAGGGCGACAAGATCATGGCACGCCTGGTCTATCGGCGAATTGGCGCACGCGAATCGATTGTCGCGGTGCATTCGGTGATCACTTCCGCGGGAGGCGGCGGGGTCCGCTGGTACGAATTCCGGCTGGATGATAAACGCAACGTCAAGCTTTACCAGCAGGGGACTTATGCTCCAGGCGGATTCTACAGGTGGATGGCCAGTCCAGCTATCGATGCCAGAGGCAACATCGGTATCGGATACTCGTTCGGTGGGTCAACCCATTTCGTCGGCCAGCGCTTCGCGGGCAGGCTCTCAGCCGATCCCTTAGGCATGCTGACGCTGCGTGAGGCGGTTCTCGTCGACGGCGAAGCCGCGCAGACGAACTCGAAACGGTGGCAGGACTATACACAGACCGCCATTGATCCCACAGACGACTGCACGATCTGGTATGTGGGCGACTACCTAAAGAAGGGCGCCACGAACTATTCGACACACATCGGTGCCTTTCGCATGCCTGGCTGTGGAGGTGCTCAAAGCGTGAATTAGGACATAACCTCTTTGCTGCTTTATTCTAGCCGATTAAAATTTTGGAGCGCAACCCTGATGGAGTTCATAAACAAGTTATATCAGCAATTCCATCTTGGCGTTGATCGATGATCCAGCTCCATCTATAATCTAGGAGGATTTGGACTCTATAATGACCAATGAAATAATAGAAAAGGAGAACATGATATGAAACGCCGATTTCTGTCTAACTATATCCATATTCTAGTGATGGCATTCATTCTGGCGCTTTTGTATACCTTTGCCCAGGCCGACCAAACCAAAACGCTCACGGTTAATCCCACACGGATTGAACAAAGGATCGAAAGACTGGCCAAGTACGGAAAAACACCGGAGGGCGGAGTGAACAGAGTGGCCTTCAGCGAAAAAGATATCCAAAGCCGAGAATACATGCTTTCACTCATATCGAATCGCATCCACTGGATTAGCAACAGCCGCCCTGGTCGCCTGGCAGCCGACAGTTATAACGGCTAAAAGTAAGGCAACAAACCCAGAAATAACAAAAATGCCCAATCCGACATGAATCCGGTAAGCAAATTCGTTCAGCCACCGACTCATCATAAGATAAGAAACTGGCCATGCGATCACATTAGCCAGAAGAATCCACTTGGCTAATTGTTTGGACAACAACAGAATAATCGAAGAAACCGATGCACCCAAAACCTTTCGAATGCCAACCTCCTTGGTCTTCTGTTCCGCCGTATATGATGCCAGTCCGAACAGTCCCAAGCAGGAAATAAAGATGGCAAAAGCCCTAAAAATCTGAAAGAGAAGCCCAAGCTGTTTTTCAGACCGATATTGAGATTCATACAGATCATCGAGGAACAGATACTGGAACGGATACCCGGGAGAAAAACGTTCGAAGATTTTCCCGATTCGCCCCAGCGTTTCTTGTGTATCCCGAGGATCGATCCTGACAAACACATACATATGGAATGGCCTGTGGATGCGGAAAAGAAAAGGCTTGATAGCGTTGTACATGGACTCACTATGAAAATCTTTGACAACACCGATAACACGAACATAACGTGCAGATTCCGGAAATTCTGGATGATTAAAATAGATCTGCTTACCCAAAGGCGATTCTTTGCCGATCATTTTGCTCAAAGACTCATTGATGATACAAGCCTCTGTCGCATCGGGAGAAATCGCTTTCGAAAACGGCCTCCCTTCGATAATGTCCATCTTAAAGGTTTTGAAGAAATCATAGTCAACAACTGTGTATTTCACCACAAAATGTTCTTCTCCCAGTCGTCCTTCCCAGTCGATGGCAACGCTTTGCCCTACTTTTGTCGGCTGTTGGGCGCCTGCCGTGACATGGAGAATGCCAGGCATACGCTCCAATTCACTCTTGAACGTATCAAAACGGCTGTTCAGATCCGGATTGTTCATCAATGTGACCACATCATGTCTATCGAGTCCCAGATCCTTCTCCCGGATGAATCGTAGCTGCTTCGATACGATTATGGTCGCGATGATAAGACCGATGGAAACGGAGAATTGAAAAACAACGAGGATTTTTCGAAATTGAGAATGGCCCTTTAAAAATCCGGATTTGTTTTTCATCACGTCCACCGGCCTATAAGAAGACAAATGAAAAGCTGGATAGCATCCGGCAAGTAGTCCTGTCAGAGGGGCTACGATAAAAATCAATAACATCCAATAATCAACAGCATCCTTGGTGAGGCTCAGTTCCTTACCTGTGAAGCCATTGAAAATCGGCAGCACAGAATGAGCAAGAGCCGCAGCGAGTCCAATGGCTAAATAACTCAACAGGAGCGATTCTCCCAGGAATTGCTTGATAAGTTGAAACCTTTGCCCTCCGATGACTTTGCGCAAGCCGATTTCCTTAGCACGCCTGAACGATCGAGCCGTAGTCAGGTTTGTGAAGTTTATACATGCAATCACCAGAATGAAAAGGGCAATAACCGAGAATATGGAAACCTGTATGATAAGCCCTGGACGACCATAGGCAAAAAGATGAACTTTGGTCAAAGGCTGAAGAACCGGCCTGTAGTCGGGCGTGTAATCGAGATGGCCGTAGTAGATAGTGGCGATTTTTTGTTCAACGTCCTCTTTATTCGCATCTCGATATAACAGGACATATGAAGGTGCCACCCATTCTTCCCATCGGCGGATGCGATCCTGGCCGAGCAGCTCGACGCGCATGACCATATCGAACTGAAGGTGTGAATTTGAGGGGATATCCTGAACAACCCCTGTGACCGTGAAATCGCTATCGTGCTGTGCAACGTATAGAACCTTTCCGATGGGATCCTCAGACCCGAAATAGCGGCGAGCCGTTTCCTCGGTGATGACGATGGAATTCAAGTCGGCTAATGCCGTCTCTGTGTTTCCTTTGATGAATGGAAAAGTGAACATCGTGAAAAATGATGGGTCTGTGAGATAAATACGAAACTCGTCGTAGTTTTTATCCTGATACCTGACCAGCGAGCGATGCCATGGCCAAACACGGCAGGAATCTTCGATCTCGGGATACTTTTCCTTAAGCTCAGGACCAAGGGCGTAGGAAACAGACGTCCCAAAATTTCCGTTATCAATGGCATTCAAGAGTCGAAAAATCCGGTCTTTTTTGGCATGAAATCGGTCATAACTCATCTCGTGCTGTACCCACAAAGAAATGAGGATAAAACA
>Ga0224501_10002403_pt1 | contig 14716 bp, 12 predicted proteins | sample SF_Oct11_sed_USG_4_FD_169105 | JGI IMG/M metagenome (GOLD analysis project Ga0224501, IMG submission 169105) | Sediment microbial communities from San Francisco Bay, California, United States - SF_Oct11_sed_USGS_8_1 | ecosystem: Environmental > Aquatic > Marine > Sediment | place: USA...
TTTCTCTCAGGGGCCTCTGGGATATCCTGTAAAGGGAGACATCAGGCACTCAGGGCTACTCACTTGCTGTTCGGCTGATCTCAATAAGGAGATCACCAAAAGAGTAAAAACCAATGTGATGGAATTGTCAGTGGGCGGATCAGTTATAAATTGTTCGAACTGGCACTTCGCATCCGATTGAGCGGATGGGATAAACCCCAAGTTTGTCGCAACTGGATTATGTGAGGAGGAGCTCACACTGACAGAATGTCAGCCAGGCATGGTCAGAGCCTGAAACCAGGATTTTTCTACCTCGAGCCATGCGCTCTAGCATTCCACTATCTCTTTGTGGTAATTTACCTCACCAAACTCATAGAACGTCCCATCGTCTTTGCGGATGTCGTGTTCCTTCAAGTACTCAATGGCTTCTCTATACTCCATTCGCTTGAACGGTCTCTTGGGTGCTTTGAAGTCCTACAGCGTAAAACATAATACCTGGGATGATATATAAAATCTCTAGGTGTCACTCGACCAGTTTTATGATAAACAACGCATGGAGTTATCCTTTCTGCTAATGATAATCACTGGGGGAAATTTTTATTGACACCCAGTGCATTCACCGCCTGAACACCAACTACAATGTTGAAGAATGACATGAAGAGTGGTTGCTAGATGGCAATAAACAGTGGAGGAAGCGGGTCCTATGTGTCCTCCTAGTTATCATACCGGGTTGAGATCTTTCAGGAGGCCGCTGAACGGAGACGCCAGCACTCTGTCCACGGTGTCACAGATCAGGTCCTCAATCTTGTCTAGAAGTTCGTCAAAAGTGATAAAAGGACATTCTCCCTCTAAGAAAAAGAACCAGATCATATGGTGACTAAGTCATCAAATGAATGGGGTCTGACAGTAAGAAATTGAACAGCAGGTTCTAGATTTTCGCACAGCAAGGCTGTAACCACTACATCCATGGCAATTATTGGCTATACACTACACACATTTACGGTGGGCTACAATCTCTAGTACTACAGTTTTTCCAAAGGGTCCATAAACTTACTTTTTCTTTGGGACAAGCAGATGCACCATGGGAAGTACTAATTCAAAGACTCAGTAGGTCAATTTCTGCATGGATCTGGCAATGGTCAGGGTTAGACAGAAAGAGAGGAATGGTTTAACCAGCACCGGTACTCATGTGTCTGCTGACCTACCGATGTGGGTATACTCGGCTAAGTGTCTCCTGGTGCGACTCTGCTCGGCTCGGTATGACTGAGCGATACAGAACACATCTCCCATCGCTGGAATGGCCGTCTCCAGATACAGTTGAGATGACTGAGTCAGATAAGCCTGCAGGAGAGAATGAGTATACATTACCATAGTACGCATCTTACAGTTTCACCAAACTACTAACCATATAAATGAATAATCCCTGGAGAGTGAGTTAAACTGATGAGTCAGTTGCGACCATAGTGATCCTTTCCTCTACGGTTGCAACTCAGAAGAAAGGGTAGCAACAAATATCAAGAATTTGAACCAGAAACACTAACCAATTAAGTAGGAATTTATGATATTATTTATCTGAGTAATGCCCTTGGCCGATATATACCTGCTGCCCGAAGTAGTCTAGTCCAAAGAGAGTGGATCCACCTTCGCACATAGTCTGCACAAGGGTAGGTGGTGTCACCTCAAAGTAACCGCGAGCAAAGTAATGTTCTCTGAAAGCTTGCATGAGCACTGAGCGCATCTTCAGGATCTTTGAAGTCTACAACAGTTTAGTATTTGGAATTCAGTCATATATTTAGACAATAAAACATTTTAGAAGTTGTCCAACCTTGTCAAATATACTACAAGAGAGGACAACTCAAACTAGGCCTATAAAGCAAAACAGCAGTGATGAAAGTCTTGGATAAGATCTAGATTATAATGTTTTCTTTTTAGTGAATTACATTTTAAGATGGAACCTTGTTCACAAAAGGGTTTGCATTATTAAAATTATATAAATTCTCAGGCCTGAAAGTAAAAAAAGGATAGGCATTACAGAACTACAGAACACGGAGGTTCAACTGGTGCATTTTCGCTTGGGAGTACTGGACCAGAGGAAAAAGGGGACTCACATTTTCACCGCGGATCATAATGTGCCTGTTATCAAGCTGGACGTCGGGGTTAGCGTCCTCGTTCAACAAGTTGTCAGCGCCACCTGCTGGGGCATCACCAATCATTTCCCAGTAGTCAGCATTCAGTTCACGGTTACCTGGTGCCTGTAAAGAATAGTGACATGACTTTAGTTTGTTATCCTTGTTTTTCAAAATGTAGATGAAAAACTACATTCCAGTGTTCACGCTGACAGCTTGTCAATCGCATCTAGCCCATTTTTGAGAGTTGTTTTTTCTATTCCGAGACCTGATTTGACAATCAACGCACCATTGGTTGACAGAATCCGTCTTACAGATCAGAAGGAATGTAATCATCAACCTACCAGCATTTTCTGACTATGCCTATGCAAGGCCCTAAAGTAATTACAACTGAGAAGGGTTTTGGGTAATTACCATAGTCATGCAAGACCACCTGGGTGATTAATCTGCTATCGATTCCGGCAAGTCGAGTCTGACTACTATTATTTCATATCAAGTGAAATACATGTACAGCTCAGCACCTCATTGCGTACATGTCTTAAAGTCATCCAAGTATAGCACTTACATTCTGACCTGGTGGTACCTCACTCAGGGTTCCCACAATCCTTACAGTACACTCCGTTGTCAGTCTCAATGCATCGTATGTGTGACACTACCAATCAAAATGGCAAATTATACCATCAGGCCAAATAAAAGTTCTTTTTTTGCCAAGCCTACATTCTAGCTAGCCAGAACACTTAGCTAGCCTCATTTAACGTCTAGCTTGGTCAAGCGTGTGTATGTTTGAGGAATTACAGTAAATAACCATGTGGAAACTCGGGGACTTAGTCATCCTATGTAACGGATCTCCTAAGGGGGGGGGGAACTTTGCTCAGAGTAGGCACCCAGCACAACTAAGACATGAACTCAGGACCATTCGATCTTGAACCAGTGCTCTAGTCATTGAGCTATCCTACACCCCATGGTTGGCATGCCGACTAAGGATAGGATAAGTTGAAAGAAAAACAGTAGCAATGAGATTTTCTCCTACCAGCTGATCAGAGCAGAGAGCTTGTAGATAACCAGTGCCATCACGTAATACTATAAACATCAGGTTCTTGCCCTGTCTTCGCAGTCGGTGTACCCAAGCTTGAACAGAGATCCTTTTCCCTGAAACACATTGAATAGACATCTCTATTTTTGAATGCATGGGGTTATCTCTATGGTTGGATGTATGCATAAGAGATTCTTTAAAATGACTAAAGCATCCAATTTAGAAATACAAAATTGGTCACCCAGTCAATACATCCGACAGCGTGCTTGTTTTCTGCTGGTGAGAACTATGTATTTGGACCACAGACAATGTGACACCAAAAGCAGTTCAGATTGGGTTGAAAAGAAAGCAGTGGCACCAGCAGATTGGCTGCCCTCAGCTAAACCTTCATTTTTAGACACTGCTGGCCAACACGCAACCATTCTGTTTTAAAGCAATGTCACAACTGAACATATTTTCTTGACAAATTAGTGCAAGTACCTATATAGTCTTGTGTATCACGGATTTTCACTAACACACTCTTTGGTAGGGAGGGGTCTTCAGTGATAATGATGCTCTTTGCCGCCTCCAAGTTCTCCCGTCTACTTGCCTCTTTCTTCGCATCCTCCGCCTAAAACCAGGGATAGTTAAGTTGTTAGAGCGCTTGGCTGAATATCTAAACACATAGGTTTAAGCTGGGTGCTCTCTACGAGTATGAGTTCCTCGCATAGTTCCTAGCTGTCCCTTCCTTAGGAACAAGTATCAGGCATGGGAGGTCAGATGAAAAGGATGGGCAGGTATATAAAGCTAAAAATGAAGAGAACAGACGGTGATGATCTCCGAGGTCAGGCTTTGAGAAGTCCATACACAGTAGTGCTTAGTTTATAGAGCGGGGAGCCTCCATGTGACCGCAAAACTAACCTTAAACATCAAACCGTGGCTTCCCGGTCTGAGGAATTATTTGACTCGCCAGACTGATTTGTGCGAGGAAAACATACACAAAAGTTATTCAGTCAAAAATAATTAACAAAATCCATGCACATCTGCTATCGCAAGAGCCGTGAAGGGTTTTCCTTAGCCGGATATTTGATGGGAGGTTGGGAGGCCCCCTCACTGGCTCCTATTCCATAGGGTAATTATTCAAATACTGTAACCACCCACAAAGCAACAGGAACCTTTCGACTACTTGTGAAGGTATGGCGTAGCAAAGCGATCAATCATAAGATCAAACTAAAGATTTTTAAGTCAAATGTGATGTCAGTGCTACTATACGGTTGCGAGACTTAGACGTTTACCGCGAAGGATGTACGGATGCTCAGGGTTTTCCAAATGCGCTGCCTTAGGCCCATTCTGAGTATACGATGGGAGCAGCGTATAACTAATGATGCTGTTTTGAAAAGATCTGGGCAGGAGGATGTCTATCTGGTAGCAGAAAAGAGAAGATGGCGATACATGGGACATATCTTGAGAGGACCAGCAGAGATCACAAATGTTAGTCTCGGTTGGGCACCCGAAGGTACCAGAAGGAGGGGACGTCCCAGGGAAACGTGGAGAAGAATGACTCTGAGAAAGATGGCATCGGCTGGACTGAGATCCTGGGGAGAGGCTGCGGCTGCTGCTAAGAACAGGACCAACTGGAAAAAGCTGGGAGAGTCTGTTGTGGAGACGCTATGCGGCACACGTCATTCAGCAGCATAAGCAAGTAACCACCCAGCTTGGCCCGCAGTGCAGTGATAGTTAATGAAATGGTACCGGTGGTTCTACAGACCTTGACACCTGGCAGATTTGACAACCAGCTGTATAAGTTATCGGATTAAGGTGTGATGATTACCAGGTTCAGCTTATACACCTTATAAGCCAATAGTATGAGTCCGAATGTTTAACTCGTTCTTCACACACTGGCAAGACAAGAATTTTTTTGTTCCAGACCCAGTAATTATTCATTTGGTGCTATTTAACAATTAAAGGAAGTGAACGATTAAAACCTGATCCTGGCATATGAATATCTAGATGGCTAGACTTTTTGAAAAAGAAAATATGAATACTTGAATGGATTATGCTAACCTTTCTCGCTTCTCGGGCTTTCTCCTTCCTTAGTTCAGCCGCAGCCAGTTTCATAGCTTTCTTAATTGCTGATTCCGAAAACTTTTCATATTTCTTTTCTGTCTGCAATACACACTCATCTATTATTTATTCCACAAACCGACAGGGCAACTCTAAGGTGTGACTCAGTTGGCACAGAAAAAGTTCTATTTAGGTTCCAAAACTTCTGTTCCATTTATGCGGTTAGAATGCTTACCTGGGAGTAATCAGTGAACACTTAACAGTTGATTTGATCACTCCCATGGCCAAAATAAAGGAAACTACTTTGTGGCTAAATCGCGGAAAAACCAAAAGTTGATAATGGGGAAATCTACATGGGTCCAGTTTCACGCCAAACATAGGGGCAGAAGTACAGGCATATTCACCCAGCCCATAAGGCACATACTATAAGTCAACTAGATAGTGTGCACAGGAGCGTGTACAGAGAAATAGAGATCTTGATCCTGTCTGGCTCGTTACCTTAACACTGTCATATTCAATCAGGAAGCACTCGACAGTGATTGATAGGTTCCTAAGTATCCCAGGAACAATGACAGAGTGCTGAGGTGAGCCATGTGTTAATGACGTATAATGTGTATGGCGTTGAAACTATTTTTAAGACTGAGATTGAATTAGGTGTTCATGACAAGATCCAACATGTGTAACAACAAAAATAAAATGTAATTCATCATCTCTAATCTCGGCCACACATTTTAGACAGGTTATTGGAAATAGTAAAACCCAAATTGCCCGACCATTCACATTTTATATTAACTTCTTCTACAGGCTGTCTCCCTGCGTCGGGTCCCCGATGCGGACACTCTTCCTCCAACTCTCTCTATCCCGCGCATCATCACATTTTATATTATTAGGACTATACAATTAACCAATTACAATCGATCTAGGACAAGCAACTCCCCATTGAAGAACACCACCAATACGACAAGATGGATTTGTCCAGGGTCGCATATGTATTAACTATTTGCTTGGGATGCCCATATATCACTGTGATGTCATGTCTACAAATAAACTGTATGAACCGTTTCTGGTCTGATGGCTGGAACTCACTTTAGCTTCACAATGTGTAACTTGTGAGGTCAATGTTATCCTATTACCATGGAAATCTCGCTCAACATCATACCTGAGTGCCATGCATGGCACCTGTGAAATAATCTTGTAATCTTTTAGTCAGCATATTCAACCTTATGAATGTTCACTGGTATACTGCGTACTACTATCCATGTATGGACTATATTTAATTGACCTGTTTATTTTGAGATTTGTATATATTCCTTCAAGAGAAACAACAAACTCTTTTCTGTATACATTAAGCTGGAGTGTAAAGGTTGAAGAGTTGTGCTGTACTTCTGTGAGTTACCTAGTGAGGCACTTACCTCTGACTCCACAAATCGAAACCAGCGAAAGTCGGCTTGAGGGTTGTTGTTCTTGATGAGTATCACCTTCTTGCCGGCTGCTATGGCCGTCTTGAATGGGTGATCTTCTGATCCATCACCAGTCTCATCGGAACCAAATGATTCCGCTACGTAAACTGTCGAGTAGAAAATAATTTTTCGGATAGAGTACACATGTTGTGAGAATGAGACAGGCCAAGAAGGACGGATGCAGCCAAACTGAACGGGGAGGGGCACATTGAGTCAGGTCCTGGGTGACTAACATCCAGTCGGCATAGCGCTCGACACCCTAGCCCAGGCTTATCAGAATCTCTAAGGCTTATCTTGCCGATGTTTCAAGTCCAACTTCTTACCGATTTACAGCCAGTAGGGTAGTGAGAAACTGAATCTGAGTACCCCATACTCTCGAAACCATGTGCCCTGTACTCTTAGCTCGAAACCATGTACCTTCGAAACCATGCACTTCGACCATAAATTTGACAGAAAAGTGGAATAACCCATTAACCTTTAAAAATTAATGTTAAGCCCTTGATTTTTCAGCATAAAAATTATGTTTATTATTTTCACTTTCAATACTTAGGTTGAGACATGCTGACATGGTATTCTAATGTAAAAAAGATTGGTGAAATTCCAAGTGATGAAAGTGGTGGAATTTATTCGATACATTGTGCCTTAAACTGATTATTGAACAGGAAAACACGCAAATGGTTCTACAGTTTGTCTCTTTCAAGTTGTGTTATACTGAAAACACAAGGACTTGGCTTAATTTTTAAACATTATTGGGGTTATTTCACTTTTTTGATCAATTTCTGACGAAAGTACAGGGTATCTGGGTGCATAGTTTCGAGCTTGGGGTACATAGTACATGGTTTCGAGAGTACGGGGTACCTGGTTTTGAGAGTAGGGGTGCATGGTTTCGGAGTTACTGGGTTACAGGGTATGGGGAACATAGTTTCTCAATACCCACAACCAGTATACCATTCACTAACTTTACTTCAACTTCAAGTTACCGGAGGCTCTAACACTAGCCTAGTGTTAGAGCCTCCTAGGTCTGACTAGTGACTAGCTTGTAACACACACAGCCATTGAAACAAAAAATTGACAAAATGAAACTTCAAACTGAAACTGAAACCGAACCGAATGCCTTCCCTTCAGTCTTGCTTAGTTAGTGTCGACTACGGACAGTGACTGACTGAGTCAGTGATGAGTGATGTGAATGAATGGCACACACAGTCACACACCGGACGCCACACCGACACTCACTCATTTCACTTTCATTTCAGCCAGTGAGTCACTGGCTGAAATGAAAGTGAAATGAAATGTATGAATATGATATACTATTTATATAACTAAGTAAATAAGTTATAAACAAAATACACACTGCACAATAACTGAGAAACTTAGTTAGTCTAGAAAGCCAAACACATGACCTTGCTTTGGGCAGCTGACAGAGTCACGGACTTGCCCAAGTAACTATGTTATGTAGTATGTAGTATGACTATGTGGTTTGTAACTAGTCTACTGAAAGTGAAACTAACGCAAAGCCAACACACTACATAACACACAGCTATTGAACTGAAGTCTAAACTCAAACGGAGTCAGTTAATTAATGAGTTAGTTAATGAGTTATTACTTAGTCTTAGGAGTTAGGTTATTTATTTACTGAATTACTCACGGAGTGATTACTGATTACTCATTTACTATTTACTAATTTAGTCATTAGTACCCACCAGAAAAGACTTCGCTCGCCTCTGCCATGGTTCAAGTCCAGGTCTCGCTGAATCTGGTAGGTTAACCTAGTTGTCTCGGGGTACTACTGGGGTTCTTCTATAGGCGGGGTTCAATGAATAATGATGAAAAACTAGGCAAACGGAAACGGCTGATGATGCAAGGCATGCGATAGAAATGAAAAGGACGTGTAAGCGAAGAGTGTTGGTTTCTTTGACAGCAGAGTATGCTACGAGCATTATCGTAATTTTATCGTTATCGATCGACTGACTACGCTCGAACATCTTTGGCCTCGGTATAGACAAAGTGGTAAAACCTTTTACCACTTTGAGTATAGACAAAGTGGTCTTTTTACCACTTTGGATATAGAGGCCTCGTGGCTCTGATTTCGAAACGCGGATAACGAATCTTTGTCCTCTCTGTGGCCAAAGTGGTAAAACTTTGTCCGAGGCCCGGGTTCAATTCCCGGCCGTGGCAGAGTAGAGGGTTTTCCCTGGCTGGTCACATTTTGCCAACCCATCCTCAGCCAACATGGCGGGAAATGGCCCAATCTCCTCTCAATGGCACCACAAAACAAGGAGGAAGGCCCATGTCTAACCACCAACAGATAATTGGCGAATGGCTGAAAAATGAACCAGCGACAGTCACTTTGCTTGTCGATCAAGTCGAACACACGGAATATTATTTCTGTAACTGAACTACAGATAATTACCGTCTTCCAATGAATAGTGCCTATAACAATACGCAGGTGCACACAAGTTTCTTTTCAGACCCCACCTTTTAAATAGCATTTACTGTATCATCCCCTCATTCATATCCTGTCGAGGTTTTCGAAGAATTTATGATTTCCTCATGAACAATCTTCCTACCATACTAAACGCAAAAATCTATGGTATGTCTAGATGGTACGTATATGCGATTATCATAATGTGCATGTACATACTGGTAGTCAAAAGATACCATCAAAGAAAAGGCATATGAGTTATGTCTATGGGCTCTCGGACCAATGCAATACCAGACTGGTGATGTAGAACAAAAGAATAAGATTGTGTTTCACTGTAGGTTCTCTACTCTCAAAACTAAAACCCAGATGCATAATATCGATATCAGATCTCCAGGCATTCACCCACCGACCACTGAATGGCTTTTTACATAGAGTGGATATTAATGCAGCCATGAACACCTATCAAATATGTAGGTATTATACGCCTATGGAAGCACATGCGGCTAGTGGCTAGACTGATAGATGATTAGTGACTGCCAATATCACAAACCGACTGATTGCACAGAAGCAACAATATGTCTAAATGCGTGGTCTTGATAGCAAGTGAATACAGAATTGTGACCTTTCTCATTTTTCCAACGGTTGTAATTGGCACACACTGGCGATGACGTATACACAAACCCCAAACAATGAACCTCAAAAAAGACATGAACTGTAGCTCATCTATAGAGATGATCCGCTTGGATATTGGCAGCAATCTCCGATTCCCACATATCTCCATTGTTTAGCAATTTTTCCTTGTTATAGAGCAGCTCCTCGTGAGTTTCAGTCGAATATTCAAAGTTGGGACCCTGGAAAATAAGATTTGATTGCAATGTTATTTTATTGAAAAAAAAAGGAAATAGATAGAGATTATACAACATAGTGTAAGGCAGAAGGGCAAAAGGGCAACCTGATAACCTATACTAGTACGCTAGAGTGGCGACAGCACAACTAAAAAATAAAAATTACTCGCATGCCATCACATGAACGACCATAGCCGGCTGGACCATCCCGGACCTCAAGCAGAGCATTGATCTTCAATCCAATTTTCTATTTTTGTGTGGTTTTACCTGAGTGGAAGTCATGCCATGAACATGGTCTTCCAGTGGTGACTATTTTGGGCCAAGGTTGACTAACAGCATTGATCCATGATAACATCCACTCTATTCAGAGTGTTTCAGAAATGGAAACCACCATGGTATCCAAACTAAAGTCAAATTTTCCATGGGCAAGGACACATTTTACATGAGCAAGGACACATTTTCCATGGGTGTTTCCTGTTTTCGACCGGTGAACCTCATGACATGCTTTCAGCAATGACTGAGTAGTTACTACCAGTGTAAACACGCAAATGTTGCTGTTATGAGGGCAACTCTGTGGAGTTAAATCGGTCCACATACCTCTACAATAGCATCGACAGGACAGGCTTCCTGACAGAAGCCGCAGTAAATACATTTAGTCATGTCAATATCATATCTGGTCGTCCTTCTGCTTCCATCAGCTCGAGTTTCAGCCTCAATAGTTATAGCCTACAACCAGCTATATTTTAAAAGACTGATAATCATATTACAACCAAACATATTAAATAAACTCTATGGAAAGTTATTTGTCAAACAAGACATACAGTATACATATAATGTGAAATGAAAGCGTCATTTGACTCCGGTTAACAGAAGGAAGCGGCGGCTTTGTGCTTAATGCATTGGACCAGGTGACCTGGGTTCAACTCCAAGATTGAGCACCACTTTGTGCTTTCTCAACAGATTCGGATAGCAGGATTAAATAAAAAAAGCCCCACCCATAGCGTACTAACTTTATGTGGCAAATGATGAATCATCCTGAAACTAGCCATTAGCTTAGTGATGCCATCCATGTAAAACTAGACGATTTGTTTCCTATCACCCAGTACCTCCCCTGATCCTCACCTGAGCTGGACAGATAGCCTCACAGAGCTTACAGGCGATACATCTCTCCTCTCCAGAGGCGTATCGTCTGAGCGCGTGCTCACCTCGAAAACGAGGGCTCAGAGGTCCCTTCTCAAATGGATAATTTATTGTGGCTGGTTCCTTGAAGAAGTGACCTGTATGTATGAATATACCAGATTGTAGATATGCAGCTCGATCTATAAGGGTCTTTCATTTGGCAGGACGTTTTAAAAATATTCAAAAGTGTTCAAGTACCAGGGATTTAGATCCGTTTGTGGCCAGATGTTTGTTTCGTTAGAATGGGCTTACTTATTAATGGTGACAAATGAATAGTAAAAAGGTTCCAGTATTACTAGAGATGCGTTGAGTACATACCCAGAGTGATACCCAGTCCTTTGAATAGCTCAGACATGAATGAGTAGTCCGCAACTCTATCAGTCATTGAGTCCCAGTCCATTGATTGAGCAGCCGGCGATACATTTTCTATAGAAATGATGAGACAATTTTATTCTGCGATGACAGCAGGACTGTATTTACAAAATATTACAGCAGCAAATGGTAAAACAGCAGTAGGCTGAATCAAGCTGGTTGTTTTTCACTTGATAATTACATACTGAACCTCACTCATTTACAACATGGGGGAGAAACACACCATTCTATTAATAGCTTTTTTCTCTTTTGTTCTACTTGGGCCGTCCTACCTAATGGACCTCTCAAGCCTGAGCCATGTTGGAGTGGTGGGAGCTAGGATTAATGTGAAGTGCTCGTACTCACAACGGAAACCTGTCATGATTGGGATTTGAACCCGGGTTTTCATAGTTGCGTGCCCAGCGCCATACCACTATCCCACTATCCCTAGCCTATAGGTAGACTCACTAATTCCAATTTCATAGCTTAGTCTAGTTGCAGAAAAAGTCACTTACTGAATGCAGACTTTCCAGATGCATTACGAGACTGAATAGAAGTTGTCAGAGATCCTCCATACTTATAGCATCTGGCCCCTGGAAATATGCGAATAAATGGAAACAAAGATTTACAAACTTCAAGGGTCTGTGCTCTAGCCTCTAGGCTCCACCGACTGAGACAGTCACCTATAGAGTGAGTGTGACCTGTGGGTGTGACTTTATGTTCCATTTGTGGCTTAGGTAACTTTAGGTTCACAAAGCAACTCTTCAGGTTCAACTCACAGACTGAGTCAGTGAGTGCGAGTGACTCGGTCAGTGACTGACTGAGTCGGAGAGTATTGACTTATTTAGTCACTTACTCAGTTACTCACTTACTCGAATAACTTACTGGCTTAGTTGGTGACTTGGTTAGTCGCTTAGCTACTACAACAAGTTAGTGTTACTGTTGACTGAGTAGGTATGGTTATGGTACTGGGAGTGGTTGTAACTAACTAACTTACTAACTAACTTGTCATCAACATGATCAACTGCTAACTAGTAAGTTTAGTTAGTAAGTTATCAAGTAGTAACTTGTAAGTAACTAACTGTAGTAACAAAGTAAATTTGTTTAGTAATTCAGTCAGTCATTGACTGATTCAGTCAGTCACTGGCGAGTCACTGACGACTGAGTCAGTCAGTGAGTCACAACTCACTGACGACTGAGTCAGTCACTGACTGAGTCACTCAGTCAGTCAGTCACTGATACCGTCTACTAATACCTAACGTCTATTTACAACTACAAATTACCAACAATAAGCTAGTAACTTGAATGTTTCCCAAGCCCCAACTTCCTAAAACTTAATGAGATATCGATCTAGAGGAAGCTGCCTTGCCAAAAACTCACCGGCGGTTGCAAAAGCCGAAAACTTTGCAGTAAGAGCCATCATTAAATTTAAAACCGGATGCGAAAGCTTCGAGCCTCCATTTGGAAAGATCCGGCTGATTTGAATCGCGCCTTGTGACATACTGCTAAATAACTAATAGCAATAAATATTTCGTAATATGGCTTTGGTGCCTAACGATTCCAATGGCTCATGTAACCAACAGGATACCGGCTGTTCTTTTAGCTTCTCAACCAACATAAGCTTGAACAAAATGTGGGTAATGTTTGGAACATGCCGAGGTTGTTACACGGGAGATAACTCCACCGGATACAGCATTTTCCAACTATTTTGGTCGTCCGTTGTGTCGCTCCTCATTACAAATACAATTACTTAGTGAATTACGTCTACTGATCTAGACTCTACAGCTCACTACTTCCCTTCAGTGAGCCCATCTGCACTATGTCCACTTAATCTACTTACCAAAGTTTCTCCAAAGGTTATCTCTGTGGCGCATCTTGACTGGTTCTGCACCTGTCTGACTCTGAGCCTGAGTAGTGAGTAACTCAACTGAAAGTGAAAGTGTAACTGTAAGTTTATAAATATAATTCGTTAACCGTTTAACTAGTGTTAGTATGTACAACTACAAACTTGTAGTACAAGTTGTACAACTACAACTGAACTACTCAACTAGTGAACTACAATACATACGATACACGATTTGATTGATGATACAATGATGACACATTACAACAACTCGACACCAGTCACTGACTGAGTGACTCAGTCTCAGTGACTGAGTTAGATTTTAAGTTAGAGAGTGTACTCGTCTCATTCTCAGTCAATTTGACTATTAGTTAGTCACTATCATGACTGAGTGAGTATCACTATCAGTATGAGTATGACTAAGACACGTAAGTAACGACTTCAACTTCAAATTCGACCCACTTTGAGTTGAATTTTTAGTTCAAATTCAACTAACTAAGCAGTAAGTTGCATTACCAATGAATTATAATTTGCACTTAGTAACTACGTAAGTCTTAGTTGTCATTCGAGTTATGGCTGACCGCTGAGTGAAATAGTAAAATAGTGGTTAACTGTTTTATTTTAGTTAAAGGTTGGATGACGAGGCAAATCTTTTTTGGCTTATCAGAATCAGTGTGTCTCAAAACCTACCTGAGTCGAATAAAAGTTCATACTGAGTAGGGGATGTAGTAAAAAAAATATGGCTAAATCTTGGAATTCTCAAATGAACTTTCATTCAGTTGAAATTTCCCTGCGTGACGTAAATTGTCGCAAAAGACATCACAGCAGGTCCACGTTATTACATATGCGCGCCTGCGCGATTGGTAGCCAAAGCCCAACTTCCACAACTTTGTCACACTTTTGACTACTGGGATCGAAGTATGAGCACGAAATGGGCCCAAAAACGAAAACAAATACCTATGAATTCACTGAGTTCAGCTTATTCCTAACTCTTAGTCTACCTCGCAATCAAACTGAGTGATACTAACTTGGTGACCGAGTGAATTTACTCACCTTTTTCGAAAAGGGTCTTTCAGTCTTAGTTTGTGTTCGTTACTAATTGCAAAACAAGTGCTCTTATTGCGTAAACAGGCCAGCAGTATGTTTGCAACCTAGTCCTATTCCAAGTGGCTGTCTGACGCTGTAATATGTACTGTTTTCTACCAGTTGACGCCATGGCGTCAACTCTACCCTTCACCATGATCAGTGTAGCAGGTCACGTGCATTCCCTGGGATTCCCGGGCAATATGGTCAAACGTGGCTCTCTTTACGCTTGTTTTGACAAACCTGTGTACAACCTTAGGAATGTGTCAATGGTTATGAGGTGTCCCAAATATTGGGACACTCTCTGTAAAGCCAGGTAGAAACCGATCAACTTTGAGTGCCTGGCCATTGA
>Ga0224501_10002405_pt1 | contig 14709 bp, 9 predicted proteins | sample SF_Oct11_sed_USG_4_FD_169105 | JGI IMG/M metagenome (GOLD analysis project Ga0224501, IMG submission 169105) | Sediment microbial communities from San Francisco Bay, California, United States - SF_Oct11_sed_USGS_8_1 | ecosystem: Environmental > Aquatic > Marine > Sediment | place: USA...
TACCTTGACAAAAGACAATCCAATCAGAATGAAACAGCAGTTGACTTTTCTCTACTCACCCAGGGTAAATCTTATGTTTGTATCGAGCATCATGTTATATAACCGAGCATGCAGTCTGTAGAGGTGTGAGATACAACTATTGGCTAGTCAGTGCCTCTTTGGATGACTAACAAACCGGCTATGACTAGCTAGTACTAGTACTGGTCACTTTGACCTGGACTGTTACCTGGACTGTTACCTGGACTGTTTCCAGCGACGATCCAGGTCTAAATCCAGCGTGATTTCTTATTTTCATGGACCGTAATGAAAAAAGGACCTACGACCCTACTTAAATTATGTAAAATCTTTCATTCAGATATTCCCAGAATCAGATTCAATGACCGAAGTCTTCACTAATAACTGAAACTGCTTTTTGCAGTCTACGTGGGCGCATGGCCATTGTATAATTATGAGATCTCCTACACTCTATGCTTTCTCTAGAATACATACAGGTACCCAGCCAGCTTAGTCAGTGTCTCACTGGGCTTTCCTCATTTAATAAAACAAGTATTGACTTGAAAAAGTGGAACAGCTCAGCGACTAGAGAACTTGACTTAAGATAAAAATTGCCTGCCTGGGTTCAAGTCATGCTGATTTCCCACTGTGAGAATAAGTTCCTCACATAATTTCCAGCTTCAACTGCTCCAACAAGCCTCGGGCTTAGGAAGTTCAGTAAATAGGACAGCCAAGTGTTGAGTAGAACAATAAAATAAAAAGACAGACGATAGCTATTTAAATTAATTCGTAATTGTTAACTCATAATACGCGTTTTCTGACAAGCTAACATAGCCCCATCCCAACACATTGGGTAAAAGAGGGCTCTATCTTAATTTTGATTTGAGAGAAATCATGTGAACGCGAAAATTTGCGTTGGCAACTAAATAAAAAGCGAAAGTCCAACGTGTCTGTCGGAACAACCGCAACAGCGAGTCAACGTATTTTCTCGTTATCACACAATTAACTTCGAGTCGCCTCATCCTAATGCCTCCGGGCGACTTGTTCGATCAAGCAAAAAACTTCAATGTGCATCTTCGGGCAGTACAGCAACGCGCAATGGCTATTAGCGTGTCCGAAAATGCCTCATGTCAAATAGTCAGGTATGATAGCTCAGTCTGCCCTTTCCGTGGCCCGTAGTATTTCAATCGATTACCCCTGGCTGATCGGATACGCTGTTTTGTACCAAGCTCTGGAAGGGATAGGACCACAGCTAGAACAGTGGGTAAGTAAAAGCGGAGTGGCGCCCCGTTAGAAAAACACCTTCAATCTCGTAATGATTATGAGATGACTATGGACCAATCCTGGTCTGCGGCAAAAAAAAAGTGAACTATCTAATACAGAGATACTAACCGAGAGCGCTGGCTGTATTGGAAGGCGATGGTGATGTGATCGGGTCCCTTCCTGTTTTCAGCATTATCTGTTCACGAAGACTATCTAGTTGCATCTTCATACATTCATAGCTGGCCGTGTGTAATGCGGTGAGCCACTCTTCTCTCTCAGTCTCACTCCTAGCAGCCAGAAATATAGGCGTCTCCGTTCCTGCCTGACCTGCATTGCATATGCGATAATAATGGAGTCATTGTATATTTTTATACGATAATTTTTATGTTCGCTCGCCTCAGTGACTTTTACCCACCGATCTAAAGCGATTTTTGATTCTGGGTAGGAATTTTACTCATGTCTATGATTCCTTCGTATTTTTGATACCTCTTGACGCCTGCGCCTGTTCGTCATGACTCTTTTTGTTAAGTCTCTGGGCGTATCTCCTTTAAGCTTGCGTTTTTCTATAACCCTGTATGTACATGTGCGCTAAACTGCCCATGCGACTGGTTTATATGAAGTGGTCATAGCGTATGGTTTAACTTTTAGATGTTTTTGTGGGTCAAATCTGTTGTCAAAATTCACCAGTTGTGCGCAGTGTGATGATCGCTAAAGGTGCATTCAAACCAGACAACTTATCTTATCGGTAGGGCTTACCGATAGAATTGTTCATCGAGAGTCCATCGGTAAGGGCCAATTGGTAGGATTTGAGCTCTTTGGCGATCAGTCAAAAACTGCCGATGATCCGTATAGTTTTAGCCTAAAGCCTATAGCCTAAAGCTTAATAAAGCAAATGCAGTGACCAATAATCTGCGACTTGACAAGGACTAATCATCGTACACCTTTTACCTTGCCTCGTTTCCGGGGCGTCGTAACAAAAAACAGTCCTCGTAACTTAGAGAGATGTTTGACCAATTGTAATGCGGACAAACTATGATGCTAAAGCCCGCGGAAAGACAATAGGGACATTGCATCGGCTAGTTTTCCACGCAGAATCAGTAAGCCATACCGACCGGATAATCGGTCTAGCCTGAATGCACCTGCAGTAGTGCTTTTCTTGGAGCCTTATGGCCTGGTCACATGATCACCATCACACATCCGGATTCTGAACAATCTTCCAGATATGCTGACCAACTGACTGAGAGAGGGACTAATGCTTCTCTGGCCAGTTAGCCAAATCTCGATTAGGATTGGAGTTGCCTACACATTTTCGAATAAGCTAACCTAGCCCTCATGTGTTGGGTACAAGAGAGCTCCATCTTTATTTTAATTTTAGATGGCCGGCGGGTAAACCAAGCAGGTTAAAATCGTGCTAACGCAAAAAATTGCATTTTCAACTAAATAAAAACTGATAGCCCGATGTGTTTGTCTGTCCGAATGTAATTCTCTTGATATCGCACAATTTGCTCCTGTGTCACCACATTTTAAGCGCTACGGCGAATTGTTTGATCGAGGAGAGAACTCCAGTCTGATTGGGCAGTACATCACATTGCTAATACACACTCGCTTAATGCAGGCTATATTCTGAACCTCACAGAGACCTCCAGATGTCACACAGTCATCTATCCAATGCCGTGGTATTTTAACATGACACGACTTTCAAATAACGGAACTGTTCACCTGAGCTTCTGACATGGCCGTGCTAATAACAAAGATATCCTGGCACGAATGTGATTGGCCGCTTAGCACAGGTCCCCATCAGTGTCAAACATTAGTTGGACCTTCGGTCAGGGTGTACTCAACATGCAATTGTTTACAATGTTCTATTAGTACAATTGTGACCTGTGCTACGTTCATTGGAGTTGTTTCCTTGTACATAATTGGCCAACTGTGAAGAGGGCTCCTGGCAAACCCGGGCTCTGCTAACCACACAGGCTCTGCTAACCGCCCGGGCTGTACGCCAAGATTAAAAGTTTAGTTTAGTTCAGGGTCTGATTCGGGCGCCATTGTAAACTCAATGAATTGACACATGACAGAATAGAGAGTTGCATACCCCACTGTGGAACCGGAATTTTCATAACATTGGTGATTGTCTACAAACTGCGGCAGACTCATTCGATAGAACTAGATAAAGGAAAACGTATTAGGTCTGATCGAAGAGAATTTGGAAGAAATTTTGTATGAACGTACGGAAACTCGTCTGCATTTGCGCGCCAAAGACGCCAATCTGGACCGTTTTCCGTTTATGTATACGGGATCACAACTCCGTAAACTCAACAATATCACTGCTCTCACTCACCGATCACAAATGAATAGAACTCTCCCTCCTCATCTGGATCTAGTTCTATTGAGCATCTTTCCAGCACAATCACTCCCCCTACACCGGTCATCTACAAGAGGGGGTTTGGATTGCCAGTTGCGCATACGTACTTCACTGAATTGAGGGCTTGAATATATTACTCCAAATACATGCTGCCCGCTACCCGTACATTTTTGTCCCCGTGAGAGATCTCTGGATGGAGGCTACATTGGAAACGAGGAAATTTTTTAAAGAAAGTGTTTGAGTAACCCTGCCACAAAACTAGAATGGGTCATGCTCGTAATCACACAGGATAAGATTCACAGAAAATCAGTGTGTACTCTGGTGGAGGAGGATTGGCTCTGGTCAACTTGCACTATGTCAATCTGTCTAGGCACTGGTAGATTCCATATAAAAGCTGTACTATTGTCCCCTGTATAGAGTTATCCTCACCTAGATCTATAATTTCCTGAGACAGATATAAGTCATTAAGGGGTAAGATGGCTTTATCTCATAAGCGAATATTAAGGAAGAGCACTGTTGATACAATGGACCAAGACATGAATTGTATAGACATCATAAGTTTACAGGTGATAAGCATAGCCAGTATCAAAATTGTAGGAACTAACTGACATTTGAGAGTCCGATAATCCATAGTTGATGGTCGATAATAATTTTTAACCTCTTTACACTCCGCATTAGATGCTTTCAGAGAAGCTAACACAACCCTAACGCGTTAGGTAAAAGAGGGCTCTATCTTTATTTTAATTCGGGTGGCCCACACGTTAGCCAACAACACTGAAATCATGCGAACACATAAATTCCCATTGGCAACAAAAAACGGAAGTCCAACGCGTTAGTCTGCCCGAAAAATCGTGACAACGTATTTTTCTCGCTATCGCACAATTAGCCCCGAGTCGCATCATCCTAACGCATTCGGGTGGCTTGTCTGGTCGAGCAGAAGACTCGGGAAGTATGGCGCGTTGTGGGTGTGTTGGATTAGCGGCAGGGCAACGCGCAACGAACATAAGTTTGTCAGAAAACTATTGTGATTATTTATTATTCCCTATACAAGTGCAGCAGGGAATTTGTGTCCTGCTTGGCCGGGAAACTTTATCGGAGCTTAGGATGTCCTTTCTGTCACCAGTGACTTTTCTGGAATTCAATTTTTGGGACTCACTGCATGCATAGTGTATTTCAGCTACTAAGCCCTGCCGGGGGTCTATTTCTCAATAATCATACTGAGTTAGTCATAGCATAGCCCCCATAAAGCAGTAAGGCTTTTTCTATCCAAGTATTTACAGCTCTGACGGTGCCTTTCAGACAAAACAGAAGATTTTCTCTCAGACAGAACCTATAGCGGGTCTACCAAGTGCTGAAGCTTTTTTTTATTTAAAGTATTTAAAGCTTACCCTGTCGGTGCCTTTCATACAAAACAGAAGATTTCCTCTGAGACAGAACCAGCGATTGACATAATCTGTAAGCATAACAACATATCTCCATTATGATAACACAGTACTTGGCTAGTTAGAAATTATGTTGAGCAGCACCTCACATCCGCAACAGTTGCCCGGCATGACCAGAATCAATATAGCGCTGCTATGATGGAAACCTTGTCAATGCGAGATCGGATTCATTTTTCTCGTTCGGTGAGGGCATTTGGGTGGTGGAAGCTAGACATTTTAGTCCCGAGTAGTTTTGACATGCAGCACAAACTCGGCATGAGCTCTGTGGTCCGGCAGTCTAGAATGAATTGCTCTACTGCCTCTAACCGCTAGGCTATCTGACTAACCTGACTTCGACTTCTTTTTACGAAGTTCCTTCCATTTCACGCAGAGTAAACCTTCTTTAGAGAAATACTGTAGAGGCTGTGAGGCAAAGCACGCTAGTTCATCTCCATTGAAATGCATTCTGAATATCTTGGTATTGTAAGTACTGTTTGGTTGTTACCAGTCTGAAACACATTGTCAGTGAAATGTAATCGAGGGAATTTTATGACTCGTAAGTCACGTGAATGTATGAGTCATGCGGGCGCGCATACTATTTACTGATGGATCGCCAAAATGAAACTGGGCATGCGCTCATGACCGCTGAGTGATCATGAGCTGGTCGCTAACTTAGCTAACCCATGAAGATGCCACTGACCAAGGTTGGGTGGACAAAACCTGGGCAGAGAGAACTGGATGTGTATAAACATAAACTGTAAAGTAAAGGCTCTGTAAACCATTGTTGGAGTTCTATTCCATGAGTAGGAATCATAAATAAATGCTTAATACAGAATCATAGTTGACACATTCGGAACACCAGCCCGTGGCATTAATCGTAATTATATATTTCTGTTATTGGTTAACAGGCATCTAGTGTACTCACAACGAGCAATGGCAAAGTCTAAACGGGTGAGAAAGTCTTTCCACATAATTAAGTCAGCACTATTACCATTATTAGGTGAGTAGGAGCTAGTCACAGCTTGCAGTTGTTCAAAGACTCTTTAACCCCATTGTGTAATGTGTAAAGACCGAGTAATTCAGTCACTCATCGACTGGGCGATCACTCAGTCATTGGATTAGGCTAGCCTTAGGTGACTGACTGAGTCAGTGAGTGAGTCACACTCACACTGACTCACTCACAGTCAGTACCCACTCACTGGACAGACTACCATGTATAGGGACAAACTGAAACTGACCATAAGGTAAAAGTGACCATTGTGTCTAAACGGAACGATCAGACATGTTGAATAGTTGTAAGTATAATAAGTCTGTGCTATCTGCACCAGACCAGAGTCTAACAAATCTAGACGTTTTGTTAAAACAGGAAGCAGGTGGGCGCTGGCTGGTTGACCGGAGATATCTGCGGACTGCGCGGATACACTCAGATAGCGCCCCCTTGCCGATCAACGTGCAAAATGACCTTGAGTCCTTTGGGCACCACGCGTGCGCACTGTTTCGGATATCTTCTATGGTGACATGTGTTTAGCGTTCATGGTTTTCTAATTTCCAACACTAAATTTACCCCTTATTAACCTTTAATCCAAAGCATTGCAGCGCAAACCGTTACCAGACTAGCCGCTTTCACCCAAAATATCGTTTTAAACATCGATTGTTGGCTAAACTGGTAACCAAACGTAAGTATTTCTACTGCACCGGTCGCTTGGCGGCGTGTGCAGGGCGCACTTATCGGAGACCGTGACTGGAGTTATTTGACGAGTTCAAGAGAACTCCCGTCATAATCGACGCTTGAGTATCCGCACAGGGCTTGATTTGTCATCCACCGACGTCTCTGATTCACCGCCAGTCTAAACTAGCACAATTCGTGACAATTTATTGTAGGGTAGTCTGTAGCCGTAGGTAAGAGTAACTAAGACAAGTAACTAGTAAGACCCGATCTGTGAGTGTGATCAGCCATGACCCATGATTGACTTGACTGAGTCACCTATTCCGTGATGGTTGACCCGGATGCTCTCCGAATCCGAGTGACTACTGGAGACGATCGAATTAACTTGAGTAACGCCTATCTAATCTCGAGTGTAACTAATTCTAAGTACGATATAAGAAGTAAATGACTAACGGTAACAATGCCTTGGCTGCTACTGCCTGTTCGATTGTTTCTCATTTCTTGACTTGGCTGCAGCGAGACCATAGACGGCAGTTATTGAGTTGGTAACTAAGCTGCTAGTTTGCCTTGACTTGAAAATACTGAATAGGGTTTGACTTTGAGACTCAATGACTGAGCTTTCAACTTTCCTGGGATCTTGCTTGGTATGACCGGTGGTAACAATGTCGGTAGGCCTAAGGTGACCCCACTAAAGTGTCACCATTATGATCTTCTGAATTTGAATGATTGGCAACAAAGTTTTCCCCTGGTTTTACATTTTTAATGGTGTTTTTTTGCAGTTGATAGCTGTGCTGGTATCATGTCAGTAGAAGTGGCTGCACAGCCGGACCCTGTGCTGCCCACAGAAGAGTCAAAGCACAAAAATGATGAGATAAAATCAGAGGAGAAACAGGGAAGCAACAAAGAGAATGTCAATGCTAACCTGAGCCAAGACAAATCCGATAAACTCAAGTCTAAAAAGGATGACAAACCAAAACCAAAAGAAGAAGAAAAGCCCAAAGGGCCGGTGACATTTGACAAGGACAATTTTGTAGAGGCACCCATACCCAAGACTAACCCGTGGAACAAACCCACTCCGTCGGCCCCCGCGAAGCCTACTGCTCCAACCTCTGGTAAGGAGCAAGCAAAAGCCGCAGAACCCAAGGGTGAGAAGCATGTAGCTAATCATAAACCTACTGGTAACCCAACTGGTAACACTCAACACAAATCGCCGCGACACTGGTCAAAACAAGGGCCGCATAAAGACAGATCTAATGGACCCCACGGGCCCACTTCTCGCTCTGACAGAACTCCCCACAGAGAGAAGGACCACAAAGGATCATGGAGAGACAAAAATACCAAAGCAGCACCAAAGGACAATGCAGTGACTGGTGAGTTTGCCATCTCAATTCTAATTTCCATCCGCCGTTTTGATCTGGGTATAAGGGGATTATCCCAGTGGGTAATCCCTCGGTGATACGATGCTATGCGATTTAATTGGTACCCAGTTCAGCTAATGTCTTGTTTGGTACTGTAACTGCACACGGATTATGTCGCCGTGATCTCTTTCTAGTAGCGATCTCCGTGTTGTTATATCATTCTATTGTGTCACCGTATGTTTGGCAGCTAATGGGACTGCAACGTGTCATGCCAAGGCTAGTATTATCAACTAGACAAGCCCCTTACCGCTTCTTATCAGTCCAGTCAACCAAGGCCTTAATTTTTGGATTGACCAGGTGGATGTTGTCATACAAACATATTTTCACTATTGGTAGCTGCATGCATTCATTTGGGGATTAATCATTCCTTTGAACTATAAGAAACTGCGCTAGGGAAACCAATTGTGGTCGAAATTCAAATCTCCTAAATGGGTGGTGGAAATAATGATAGACCCAGTTTGGCTGCTGGACTTTTACGAGTACTATAGTACTGACTGGAGTGGCTTTCTCTGGTGGTAGCCACAGTGTGGTTGTTGTTAGCTTGGGAAAGTTATCTCGTCATGAGTCTTTGTAAAACCGGAGATGCTAGGCGAGTAGTCTTACCATAACTGGTAAGCCGTAATCAGTGATGCATGCGATGCTTGATACTGCCACCCTCACAGTTAGGATTATTATTGTGGTGCATACTGATGTTGTACCATCGGTATTACCCAGATAAGAATAAGGTCGCTGCACCTCCGAAGAATGCACCCGTTGTTGAGAAGGCTCCTGTGGTTGAAAAGGAGGAAAAACCCAACACTGTACCGAAAACATACACAGCTCGCCCAGTGAGTCCTAGCCAGCCATACGCTGCAGTCACGGGAGCCAAGGAGCCTAAATCTAAGGATGGTGACCAGGCAGCGGAAGGAAGCAAAGTCACTGAAAGCAAGGCTACTGCTACCAAACCGGTCGCAAATACCGGCGCATCGCCATCGACCAAAAAGGTGGGCGACTGGCTCGATAGTTTGTCAGTGGTGTTTACATTCCCCATTCAATGTTCAATCAGTTCAACAGTTTACCATTAACTGGCCATGTACCATCCAGCTGTGTATCCCTTGTAGTAGCACTAGTGACAATTTTGCAATGACCGGACAAGCTACAAGCTGGTACCGTGTTCGCCAACTGTTTTCTTGACAACCATTCCCACAAGCTTTGAGTGATGCCTTATCTCTATTGAGCCTGGCCCAGCTGCAATGCTCATTATCATTCAGTCACCAGTGCTGCTGTGAGCCTAGTGCAATAGCAATCTTTTGATAGTCATCATGATAACTTGTAGAAGCTGGATGATAGCATGTGGCCAACTCTGACTGGACCTCAACCAAAACCTACTGACAAAGAGGTAGGCTATCCAGAAATTGAGTTTTCGTTTCAAACCTGTTTGAGAATGATTGTGCTGAAATTTCTGCAAGCAGTGCAAACGTTAGGCTTTATGTCACTGGTTCAAGTCAGCTGGTCTGTTGAGAATTCATTATGCTGGTAGTCAGTCTATTAGTTATGCAGAGTCGGGAACTTGCATATTTTGGGTGTTGGGGGATGAGATTAGCCTTGAGGATTTGCGATCCTCATTATATATACCCTCTGGAAATACACCTGACTCACAATCCTCGACACTTGCATTACGTTTCAATGGTTTCGCCTGTTTATAATTGTTTTATTTTGCCTCTGCAGCCGAGCGTTGAGAAGAAGACTAAGCCTTCCTCACCGGTCGCCAAGGAAGAGTCTACGAGTTGGGACGTGATCTCTGCACAGGAATCGGAGATGGTGGTTGACTCCTCGGAGTTCCCTGTTGTCTCCTCCGTTGCTAACGGTACCAACAGCGTGAGCAGCGGCGAAGACAATAAGGAGAATAAGATGGACGGACTAGAAGAAGGACAGAGGACCCCCAATAAGCGACGAGGTGATTGTCACAACGTCACCTGGTGGACGGGGAAAGGCCAGTTGTTGATAGTTGTTGGCGGGTGCTTGCCCGTTGTAATTAGGCAACCTAGGGGAAAATAGATTCTCTATGTGATCGGGCAATGCTCTGACGAGTTGGGCTACGCTAGGGCTTCTGGTGAATTATGATCTAATTTCTTTTGATGAGATTGCTGCCTGCTCGGTAAGACTCACTGTCACGTGTAGCGCCAGTCGCGTGTGGCGGCAGCCGCGCGTAGCTGTATGTAATATCCTGCTGGCAGATAGAATGCGCCATCTGATTTTAATGGGCGCAGTTACATAGAATGCTCTGCTCGCTCATAATCACCGATAACAATCAAACAGCTTTCCATGCGATCGTCACGCGAGTTCATTGTCATACCTAATGGTTTAACAGGTAATGGCAAGGTGCACAAGTGGACACCCATGGAGATTGAGGCACCAAAATACGAGCGTACGAATCGCGGTCGAGGTCGCGGCAGAGATGATCTCCGATCTCCTCGTGAGTCCCCTCGCTTCCGCAAAAACGGACCTCATACAGGTACGCTGTGCAGACAATATCCCTGCCCCACACCAAGTATTTGCTTTTACAATATGTAGGCATATGATCTCGCCCGAACGCATGATGTTAACATGATGGAGCAGAAGTAAAGGAATGCTCCGCATGCGATTGTTGTTTTCCCAATAGCAAAGTTATCCTCCTCTTCCCGATGGTCACTGGTGGCTTGCTGCTCTGTTCTCGCTTGCTGCGCTAACTGGAGCTGGGTCATAACTCAATTTCTCTTGTAGCGGATAACGGTGGTGACCGAGACCAAGATGATGACGCTAGGTCGCAGACGTCGGTCGGTAAAAGCCCGCGGGGTGAATATCGAGGCCGTCGGGGCGGCAGAGGGCGGGGCCGTGGTGGCAGCCATAGAGGTAGAGGCGGTCGATATCATCATGATAACAACACAGGTGGGTCGCACTATCCAACGCCTAACCCGATACCCTTCCCTATCATCGAGCAAAGTGAAGGAGTAAGGGCGTTGACTGTATTGAACTCTTGATCGGAATGGCTTGTCTGTATATTTCTGTCTATATAGTCAGCACCAGTCTAGCATCGGGCATGACGCGTGTTTATGCATGTGTCTGGTACTGCCACACTCATTCAGTCAGGCAGTGTCTTGGCACTCTGCTGACCCTTTCTCTCTCGTTCTCTATTAGTGCACATACCCGTCTTGAACGGGTTCACTACGCCCATCTTACTAGCAGGTAACTCTTACTATCATCGCAGAATAAGCTATGTGTTCATCCTCACTCTCCCTATGCCAAAATCAAGTTGATGTCGCTCCTTGGTGCGTGCCTGAGTGCGTGTCTATAGCTACCCCGGATCGCGCTCTCCTTGGCATAGGGAGGACGCTTTGGACTAGTTGTATGTTGGCTTAGAGTGAGAAAGTCATTTCGAGCAGCGGGTCGCTCGCTTGACATGGTTTTCCCACCCTTGACTAACCCCCAGCAGCTGTGTTTGAATTCACTCTGTTCACGTGTGAAATGTGGATTTGACGCTAGGTTACATTGAGCGAGCTCGGAACCCAACTGCGGGTTAGCAGTGTCCCTCCTTCGGGGTTTAGCTAGTCATCCTCTGCACCTGTACTTTCACAGCACCAGATAGTGAAGTAAACTGCCCATGGTTACAGGTTATTAATGTGCTGACTGACGTACAATAGTAGATATCATTCCTCAAGTAATATCACATGTTAATGTACGGCCTCAGGCCGGTCACTAAGGGATGGGTGTCCTGAGAAAATAATACCTAGTGTCCTCGGCTCGAGACCATTACACAAGGTTATGTAATAGTGTAAAGATGTGTGAACAGTCTTATTATGCTGGTCGGGTTAGCTACGTGAGCAGGCGTAGCATCATCAATGCATGAGGGCTGTTAACGGGTGGAATAGCTGCTCAGCATGGCTCGTATAGACAGCCCCCTGAGCGTGTGCACGTCCCGAGCATGGAAGTAAAAACCAGAGGCGCTATTTCTTGTGATTAGGCGCTTGCAGCAGATTTTTGTCTCAACTCCATGCCTCTCTCGTTTCACAGCCGTGGCCCCCAGTTTCTTCTACTCTGACGATGCAATTATATTGGACCCCACTATGTCCTATGGGCCCTACGGATTGCCCTATGGTGTCTCACTTCAAGTCGACAGTGAACAGCTCAAAGAATATGTAAAAGCGCAAATGTGAGTATACCCCCATCGGTGCGTCTGTTATCGGGAGGAAGGCTACACTGTTATATTTATTGTCCCTCCTCTCCCTTCAGATAACCCTACGGTGCTCATATTGGGAAATCTCTTTCTTTTACATGGGTAGAGCCTGATTTCTAAGATGGTCCGTGGTGTGCCCTAAAGAGAAACTTACTGAAATTAACAATCCAAAAGAGGGTGAATGAGGAAATGGTTCCCAAAACTGGTATGGAGCGGTCGGCGGTAGGCGGGCAATAACAGAATAGGGTTTCTTATTCTTATCGTAATTCACAAACAATTAAACCACACATCGTCCTGTTCTGTAGTGAATATTACTTCAGCAACGAGAATCTGCAAAAAGACTTCTTCCTGAGGAGAAAAATGACCACAGAGGGTTGGATTCCCCTGAGTCTCATAGCATCCTTCCATCGAGTGCAGGTAAGACTGGGGAGCAAGCGGTGGTAATAGAGGAGGAGGTCGAATCCCGGTAAGACAGGGGGACGAGCGGTGATTGTGAAGGTAATTCCGGCTACTCGTAGGCAAAAGGGCCATAGCTCAGTGAGTGCTCGGCCATGTAATATGAGCTTCCTAACCGTGCATCAAACCTGAACATTATCATTTAACATTTGGTAACCAGAATGGTTGCGTCATAATTTATGTCGCCACATTATGTCAGGTGTTTTTACTCCCTGCCAATGTTTGTCGCCTCACATACACGGTTCGATACACCTCGCTCACACACGCATACATTCTCTATGCCCCGCGCGCACACATTCTTATGTCCCGCTCATGCACTTGCACGTCTTTTGTCTCCGCAGGCTCTCACTCAGGATGTGGCCTTTCTCATTGAATCAGTCCGAGACAGCGCCGTGGTGGAAATTAGCGAAGATAACTGCTTCCTCCGACCAAAAGAGTCGCCCCTTAACTGGCCGTTGGAGGGCACCACCACTCCACTCAACACAACTGCTCCCAGCAAGTTTAATCCCAATGTGCCTGAGTTTGTGCCGTCGTTCAGAACCACAGCACCCGCCGCACCAACAGGTACGAGCGACTGCCTCGCTTTCATGTCTAGAAACGCGTCACATGCGGACTCAATATCTGAACAGTGTGTTATTGTGCTCATTCCTGGCTGGATTAATGCCTGTTTTCATCACACGTGTCATTGAGCCATAATCAGTAATACATTTGTAAATCTGCCAACGCTGATTCGCGTGACTCGAATCTCGGGTTATAGCTGGAAACAGTTTGGCTTGTGGCTGAGGAAATAGTTTGCACTGAGGTTAACAGGTGACAATATTTCCTCATCGTAATTTGCATATTGAAAAAGTGTTTTGCGCCACCTTTGATTATTACACCAATGCTGTGTGTACCTCCGCCCCTCACTCTCGATTACTGTCTGATAGGTTCGGCTCCAGTATCTCCGCCCCAGCCTGCAGAGCAGTCTGAGGAAGCCCTGGATCGCCTGAGACCTGCCATTACACCGGGCCTCAGCAGCTCAGCACCCGAACGCTCCTACATGGAGGAGTGGTCTGAGGTAAGCCCCGCCTCTCTACTGTCCTTGACACAGGGAACTAGTATCTTTGGGAGCCAAATAAGTATTCCTTGTTGGTTAGCGTTTGGTGTCATTATTTCGCTCCTGGGCGTTCGATGTCATTACCTGTATTTAAATGCAAAATCCCACTTATTTGTTGGTATTTTGGCAGATTCTGGATGTCGATAGTATCTTGTTTCCGCAGGTGAAACGCAGGAGTCATCGGAAAGAGCCACAAAGTGAGAGGAAGCCTCCACGGCCGGTAGCGTCAGCAGCGAGGGGCGAAGCACCTCCGAGTAACCCGCTAGGCGACGATCAGGAAGAGCTTGACTTTATGTTTGATGAGGAGATGGAGAAACTGGGAGGCGGTGGACGTCAGAAGCAATTCACTGAGTACTGGTAACTGTGTGTCTAGAAGTGAAGTTCCTTGGCCCTGATTTAACGTTTACGGCTAGTTTCTAGAATAGACACCTAGTGACTGAAATGCCCACATTCCCGCCTCCCGTAACTACATTTAGTGGGGAAGAATTGTTTCCTGGTTGTACTGTATGTCAAAGAGGAATAGGTTCGGCGGTGCAGCTTGCTGAAGTTCTGAGCAGCCCTGTTCGTAATTAGACGCCCAATGGATGGAAATGGTGGCTGCAGTGTTTCCGTCTGATAAAGCCTGCCGTGTTGTTTGCAGCTCGGACTCGTCGGACGATGAAATTGATGACAAGGCCTTGAATAATATACTGATTGTAACGCAGACACCCCCCTATATGAAGAAACATCCCCAGGGTGATCGCCACCCGAATCCGGACTTTGTGCCTCGCGCCAAGATGACTGCAGAAATCGCTAAAATGATAAACGATGGTCTCATTTACTACGAGGAAGAACTGTGGGA
>Ga0224501_10002406_pt1 | contig 14702 bp, 7 predicted proteins | sample SF_Oct11_sed_USG_4_FD_169105 | JGI IMG/M metagenome (GOLD analysis project Ga0224501, IMG submission 169105) | Sediment microbial communities from San Francisco Bay, California, United States - SF_Oct11_sed_USGS_8_1 | ecosystem: Environmental > Aquatic > Marine > Sediment | place: USA...
TTATGTTAGTGTCGCTGTGTGCAAGTAATACCGATTTCCTTTCGGTTACGCCCCATGCACTTGACACGCAAATGATTAAATCATTCAACAAGACAGCTCATTGATGGTAAGCCCTATTGCTTACTATAACACACATCACACCATAGAGAGGGGAGGATAAATCTATGCATCACACACTCAATTGCTCCTGAAAATACTGTTATTTGAACTATGACACCATAGCCGCTAAGGGGGGGCACTTCGACTCTTTTTTTCCTGCATTTGGTTAGCACCATTAAACCAATGGCTTGTTTCCTTAATGGTCCATGAGGACATGGTCCATGGTGTGCTCCGTAGAGAAGAGAGAGGGGGTTAGTAAATGAGGCAATCCAAAACTCGACTATGAAACAACATAAGGTTGCCGAACCAGGAGTTGAACCACAGCCTCCTGATTATCAGCTTAATACGCTATTCAGTAAACCAGGTTTTTACCCTTTGCACGGGCATATTATGAATATGATCTAACAGGCACGCGATGGAGTAAATCAGAGAAAGACTGCATTAACCTTTTTCATGAATTGCTGTACCACAGGATTGCTACAGGCATGTAGACTATGCAGACTGAGATGCAGGCTGTATGAGAATTGGTGCCTGTACTTGGTCTGACATGTCGAGTCAAACAGAAATCGGTCTTGTGAATCTGTTGACAGACTTGCAATGCCAGACTAAACTCCGATATGCATGGCAAAATGCATTTCACTGCTGTTTCTAACATGCAATTAACTCCACATATGCGCCTACACCTAGGCATTGACTCACTCAGTGAACCCAGTGCTGCTCGGTCAGGTTATATACAGAGACTGTAAAAACACACCTGCACTTTTCATTTAGTAAAATTAGCTCCATAACTATAGCTATGCATCCGCTTGACAAAAAATGAATTGAAAAATAATTAAAGTTTATCCATTCAAATTTCACCTTATTGCCACTGAAGACGAGCGCAGCTCTGTATTTAAATTACATGTCATAATCTGATATCAAGTCTGGTCAGTCATGATAGCTCAGTGGAATAGCTCACTGTCTGTCCTCCCTGTGGGCCGGGCTCAATTCCCAGCCACGGCGGAGTATTTCAAGGGATTTTTCCCTGGCTGATCACACTCTGCCAAGCCAAAAATAGCTCAATCTCCCCTCAATGACACCACACAACCTGCGGACAGCGAGGAGGAAGGCCAATGTCCAACCATGGATAGATGATGGCTGAGAATAAATAAATCTGATATCTGAAAATGGATTACTTCCAACTCAGTCAGTCTTGTAGCAGAGTGCTTGCACACAGAGTCAGCTGGCAGCCAGTGGATTGACTTTGGGGTGTAGCATCATTTCCCCACAGGTACGCAGACGCCAGTGTTATGTTCTTGTGTTTCATCATTCTGCTGCTTACAAGATTTGATGAAGCGTTTGGACAGTCCACCTCATATGAATCCCATTGAGCCATGAGGACATGATCACCAATGTACCGGTTTATATGCTATGGAAGGTAATAGCTGTCCCTTAGCCAATGGCGGTGTGGGGGAAGAGGATCTAAGATATTTGTACCAGCAACAGAATAACTGAGGTGGGGTGCCCCTTCTGTCCCCCAACGCCTTCTCCTTCTCCACCTCTGAACGGAGCCAGATACTCATTACCTGCTGGGTGAACAGAGAGGGCTTTGAAAAGTCTCCTAATAGCACAAGCTGTCCTAACCTTCAGCGCAAGCGGTGACGTGCGAGTGCCTAACTACTCACCACTCAGCTACAGGATCTCTCTTCAGAACACATTGCTCACCTGTATAGACCATTTTGGCTTCTTCTTGTACCTGGAGTTTCTAAAAAAAAAACCCAGGGAGAAATGAAAAGGTTTTTTTATTTGTATCCTGATCAATGGCATGCAGGGGCATGCAGAAATTGGTTTACATAGTCTTTGACTTCGCGTTTGCCAGGGTGCATCATGAAGAGATCTTCTGCTTGCACCTGCCTTCCCTCTCGAGAAGATCACTCTGCGGGTGATATCTTTAGTTGTATGATTTTAAATAACGAAAATAATTTTATACTGCAGCTATGCCACTATCACTCTAGTTTCTAGGCATGTCCCATGATGACCTGGATTCGAATCCGAGTTACTGTGATTGTAATTCCTGTGCCCGACCACTGAGCTTTCCCATTTTTCTCAATGAACTCTGAGTGGGTGGTCACCATTGGGATAAACTAGATGCCCATGCATTCGAACATGACCGATTTCGCCATGATAGCTTGAAGTATCAATATCGGATGAGGCTGTAATTGTCTTATAGCTATAGTGTTTGCTTTGCTTTATATGAAAAATGATTTAAACAAACTTATTAATTTTTTAAATCGCATATCGTTATGATAGAACATGCTCGTGCATGGCATCAATAAATCACACATGCTTCTTTGTTGCGAATCATATTCTTATACTTGGGTGAACATATAAGGACGCCACCCTCAAGGGATATTTTCTACAACGAATTAAACTGCGATCATGAAAAATTCAGACCGATCCGTAGAGTTAGCCTGAAGATTTTTTCCGCGAAACACCTATTGATTGCTGACTCACCTGTTCAATCTCGGTGATCCTTTTCTCCAATTCTGTCGATCTCACGTATTGAAGGCCGGAAGTGAGGGCTAAGCCCACCATGGATACAGCTAATAAAGCAACAAGGAACTTGACGATGCCGAGTCCATTTTGGTTTTTAAACTCTGTATCCTCTTTGTGCCACATGATGACGGGCTACTCGGTGGCGTCGCAGATCCCAACTGGTTAGGCGTAGTGTGGTACCGTGACTCCACACAGTATCATATGGCTAATTATAAGGTTGCTCTCTCCAGTCATTATAGTATATAGATAGTTATTTTCCACTTTGCAACCCAGCGGTGCATTTGAATATATTAGCTTGTATTTTTGGAATTATTGAGGGCATATCATTTAAATCATAGCCAAGATCAGAGAGAAAGTGCTGACCCAACTATAGCTAACAGCAGATTACAAGCTAGGTAATAATACACGTACAACTGTCCTGAATACTCTAGACAACTGTACCATTTAGGAGTACCTTTCCCCAGTCCTAATTTGGTGCCGTACTTGTATTAAGGGTAAAGGTCAAGGTCATGTGAGAGAGTAGCTGTTAGCGATCCAAATTGTAAAAGAAACGGTGCAACTGAAGTGGGATGTGACTTCTTTTCCTCACCGTCTTCACCTGCCCTGGTCTGAAGGGCGCTGGGTAGCCATCCTCTAATGGGTGAACAGGGAGTTTTTAAAAACCTTGTACACAAGCTGTTTTGAACCCAGCGCTAGTGGTGAGCGATTTATCCACCAAGTCACAGCACCTCCCTACTTGTATACCTGCGTCGATTGCGGGGTGTCTTCAGTAGTTTTACAACGAAAACACATCGCTGAATTCGGTGGTATTGTCATGCATAATAGACCTCTCTTCAAGGTGGTACCATACCGGTCAATTAAACAAAATTTCACTACACACGGTTTTACTCGGTGAAATCATTCCACATTTTCGGTAGACGGCCTTTAAAATATGTCGAATTACATGTTTGGTTCGCCATATAAGTGAGACAGTGTACGGTTCACTGCAACATATAAGCTGTTATTTCATAGTAAAACAGTTAACGCCCTATAAGAAGACCGCACCCGCGTTACTCCAATAAACATATAATACTATGTCAAATATAAATTCATGACTAATCCTTTACTACCAGTGTCTTTTATTTCCTACAAGGATTTTAACTTTGCTTCCAAAGGCCTAGAAATGGAGCAAAATCAGTTCTGAGACCTCAACAGTTGGATAACATCATATTGTTTCATACGGATGGCATCACTAAGCCAACGGTGTGTTTTCAGGATGGTCTCTCGTGTGTCCCATGGCGTTGATACTCTAATGAATGGACCTGTTTATGTATCGCCGCGAGACGAATCTGTTGAGGGAGAAAGCCCAAAGTAGTATCGAATCCAGGTCACCTGGTCAAAAGCTGAAAGCACTACCCACTCAGTCACTGTTTCTCTCATCGGTAGAAGAGGTCAAGACTGACGGGTAAGACAAACTGCTGAATACATGGTTGGCAGTGTGGAGGTCGTGTGGTAAGGACACTATACAGCAGGTTCCAGTCACTAGCCGATAGCTAGTTTTTCCAATTTATTGATATTTTTTGGATCTCTATCACTAAAACAAACAGCCGTCCAATCTTTACTCTAGACAGTCTGCTCTGATTTTGAGAATTGGCTTTTATTATAGCGGTCAGTAAATACAGATTTCCATTCAAGTATCTAGTAATTGTTGACAAAGCATTTAAGATTTTAGCTGGTAATGCTATAGCAAATCGTCACTTCCTCTATCGGAGTCACCGATACTCTGCAACCAGACCTTTCTCTAAGACATGTAAACATATATAAGAGCTTAGTCTCCATCCATCACTTCCTGGTTTTATTGGTTTCAGCACTTGAGAAACGCGAGTCAATGCTCAAGTTTCAACTTGTCCATTTCGCCAATGATCTGTCAACAGAGCGACTATATGCACCAGCACACTTGGCTAACCAATCAATATCTGAGTCGCAGTGATATCTTTAAAGCCAAAGGTAGACTAATGATTCCCTTTCAATTTCATATTTTCTGTGAAAACAGAAATCTTTGTGGAAGAGAATGATACAATCTTAAGAACGGATATGAAACTGTAAACACAACCTCTTTAGATATGATGTCTGTGTTGGTTCATTGTGCCACTCTGTAACCATGCGGCTATGTTGTGTAGTTGGAGACAGGGCTTTATATCCACAGTACAAAACCCGTATAAACGTCAATTGGTTGTATTTTTATCGTAGCGGTCATCGGGTGGAACTGATGACAGGAGAAGCTGTCTTGATGTTCTTCTTTTTCTTTCTTGTGTCTTGTCGGTGGATTTGTGACAAGTTTGTGGTGCCTGTCTTCTCTTCAAAATCTTTTAAAACCAGGCTCATAACGATTGGGAGCCCAGTGCTCTGCTACTGACCTACCCCAGTATCCCTGAACAATTATCAAGTCACTCAGACATTCTCAGTGTGAAGCTGTATAGTTCAAACCCACACCAACTGGTTGAACAAGCGGCTGGTTTGACATGTTATTTTCTCACTGATTGCTTGGGAATTCTTGTCTTGTACCATGCCCAATCATTATCAATAATGCACGTAATATGCGTCTTTCAGATCCAATGAAACTCCTTTGGGCATTCATTACCAAAATAAGATATGAGAAACGAGACTGAGATTTCTAATTGCCTGCTCAACTCCGATTATAACGGAGCAGGGATGAACTTGTGTCGTGGAACTCGATAGCTCACCTTTATGACTTGTGATCTCCTGTTTACAAGACCGATGCTCTGCTACTGGATACGGTGGCTTTGTTAGCTACCTGTGATATAGAAGGAAGTGGCAATCTGTGGTCTCTGGTGGACATCCACAGCCCAATCAGCAGACAGCGGTGAAAGGTGAAAAGGGTGAGAAACCTTATCTACTAGCATTCACTATTACAAACTTAATTTTCCATATTTCACACCCTGTTCAGTGTCAGGGGTATGCAGGTACCCAGCAAGTATCTTACCCCCAGTAACAGGGGTATCATGCAGGCACCCGACAGGTACCCTGATCAGTGTCAGGGTATGCCGGAATTGATGAGTTTTTCATTTAGCGTTTTACGGGGTGTGTCATTAGGAGACTTTTTGCTCTCCCCCACTTTTCCTAATAGAGATCACCCTATGAGTGAGGCCTTTAGCTGATTATTTTGTATAGTGAAATCCATTTTACATTGCAGCTCTGCCACTACCACTTTAATGTCTGAACATGCACTTGATGATGGTGAGATTTCATCAAAATCGCAAAATTTACCCAACAGCGGCCTGTCTTAATAGCTTATGTAGTTGTTTTGAGAGAATAATGCCTACACTTGTTTGCTATCTTTGAGGCTATATTACTTCAGTTTCTTCCAATGCTCAGTTCATATGCTGTCATACTTCCATCTGATATATTTCATGTGACGCAACTGGTCTGAAATTTCACAGCGTACCTGTTTAACTACGCCAACATTCGCTAGTTGTTTAACTCGTATCACATATCCATGAGGCCTCCTTGGATATTTGATGACCTGTCAATCATCTGTTTTCATCGACTGAAGGGATTAGATAAGATAAAATAATCTTGTTTTCCATGGAATGCCTCGCTATAAGCCAAATGGCATGTTTTCAGGCTAGTGCATGGTTTGCCCCATAGAGTTGGTACTCTATTGGTGAGCTTCCTCTATTTGATACCATGATCCGAATTTGACAAGGGAGAAACGACCGAGAGACGCATGAGCTTGAAATCGAACCCGGATGCGCTACCCACCAAGCCGGTGCTTCTTCCTAATTTGCTTGTCAGCGAAGTGCGAGTCAACTAATGATCATGCACAAACGCGGCATAACTTTGCGTGTTGGTATCATGACCTATATCAGTTCTTCCGACTGTGGTAATCAGTAACTGATAGCTCTTTATATAAAATCATTCTCATGTCTGATAATGTAAAAATTGTTGGGCCTTGTCATTACCTAACTGGCGGTAATATTTTCATGCTTGGTCGATCCCAAGAACCTCATCTATTGTTTCCACTCCTTGAGTATGGATGACTGAAGATGATAGCCAACAATTATTTATTATTGCACTTGGGCTTGGCTCCGCATTTCCTAACCAAATCTCATACTCTCCTTAATTTAAATGAAAAGAGACCAGAAGATTAAGATTATCTTTTTTCTACAAGCCAGATTGCAACAGTAAGCCGTAAGGTTTTCTGCAGGATGGTTCATGGCGTACGATAGGCGGGTCTCTTTGATTTAACGCCACAAGGGTGAAACCCGTAAATGCGCCCATACCGGATACAAACACCTAATCCTGGGCCTAGCCACTGCTTCATCACATAGATTGAATAGAATTTATAGTGGCATAAGCCAATTGGTCATAATCTCTTATTGTAGCTTTAACCAAAGTTAAAGGTTCTAACCAGGTTAATTCATACTTGTTATTATTATTTATATAGATAGAATCTGCTGGTCATGGCATGACATATATAAAAATGTAGCTGCCTGAATATACATTCAGATTTTGAATCAGATAGACTTTAGTATACAGACAGCTTTACTAAGGTGCCCGCGCGCATCTCAAGCACACTCAGTGGAAACTTTCTGTAAGAGTTTTGTATATTCTGTATGCTCTGACCAATGGCATTTAGCTTAAGGTGAAGAAATTAGCGACTATCGCTTTTTTGTTGGCAGTAATTGAACTGGAAATGTCAAGCCTATTACAGAAGCTGTCCCTTGGTTATAAACTTATGATGTCTTGCCTGCCGAATCACGACTCTAATTAATGGTAAAATATACCGAGGGGGGATAACTCACCCTACCCACAATGCATTGCTCAGAGATAGATCCCCAGTCTATTATTTATTCAAACTATTCTTTTATAACCGAAAGGATCCCGCTTATGAATAAAGCTATGGAAAATGAAAAAAGGTTAAATCCACAAGAGACTGCTCTCATTGTTAAGACCTCCCCCAGAAATAAAAAAAAAACTTGAGAACAAAATGTCACGACTTATTGATTGGTGTGGCTCAAGCACTGATTTAGTGACACATCCGCTCGTGGGGTCTTTTTTGGCCTTTTCTCTGGTATACTTCTTCGGGTTAATTTGTTCTGTTATGAATGAACATACTAGACAATACAGGAGTTCATACTTAATCTATGTCAGTGTCAGGCATGAATAGGTGCCTCGTAGGAACCCTAACCACTGTCATGGTAAGCAGGTGCCCTGCAGGAATCCTAACCAGTGTCAGGATAAGCAAGTGGTCTGCAAGAATCCAAACCAGTGTCAGGGTAAGCAGGTGCTCTGCAGGAACTTTGAGCAGTGTAAGGGATATGCAGGCATTGCCTACAGAGTTTTTGACTCGGCGTTTCCTAGTGTGTGTGCCATCGGCTTGCATTCATGTGCCCTATAGATAAGGTATCTCTATGGGTTGCCTTTCTTGATTATCCACAAACTGATGAGGGGAAGATAAAGTTTCACCTCGGCCTTGAATTAAAGCAAAGACTCCTAGCTGGCTCAAGGTCGAGTTTGGTATCCACACAAGCTATCACATGACCATGTTACTATATATAAAGTTGATGCCAGTTGGCCTCTGATGCAGCATTCACAGGCCATTGCTCTCTACTGTCCAAACGAGGGTCTTTTCATAACTATTAGCTGATTTTTTTCTCTCTAGGGATGATAACACACGAAAGATGCGTTGGACTCTATCATCAACGTTTTCCTATCAAAAATTAATGTCCCCACAAGAAGCGACAGTACTTTATTTCCCATAGCTCCTCTCGCATAATCATCAGTGCGTACAGTCTCTACGAATCTTTTTATGTTTGTTGGCTTGTCCCATGGGAGATGGACAGCTTCTTGCTATAGAGATGTCAAGATACCGGAGTCCTAAACTTAAAAAGGAAAGCTCCTCAATTATTCACTGCCTTCAGGTGACATGAATTATCAGAGAGACTGCTGTCGCAATTTGGCAAGTTAGCTTTTTACTGAGCCAATATTAAGGACAGCTTCGTCAATCTGCTGACCATTTACGTGGTAGCAGGGACTTAGTGGAGAATGCATCCGACTTGGAACCAATGAGCTTAATAAAAAACGCATTTGGACCAGTTGACCCGGGTTTGATTACAAGTTTGTGCGTCTATTTGTACTTTTCCCTCATTGGGCTCACAGCAATGTTAAACTAAGGAAACCCACCTGCAGAGATATCTTTGTTATTGGCCAAATCGTTCCAGGAGCAAAACGCCGGCTCAGTGATTCGATCATGCGCATATGGGCAGTGCTAGGTTTTCTTGCGTTTATGATGTTATTTACCTTATTTATGTAGGAACCTATCCGTTGATTGAGCAGATTATGGTGAAAGTAGAGCCATTCTAAAATGATGATTACTTTCAAGAGAGTCCCTTTTATTAGTTTCGGTCAATCAGCGAATTTTATGAAGGATTTAAATGTTTGCTCAGATTTACATTTCTGACTGTGGAACCGCTGACTTAATGTTAGTTTAAATAAAAATGCTGCCTCTGTTTGTATCAAGTAGGCCTTGATCCGCTTGATTCTAAGCCGACAAAGTGAGCCGGTAATCTTTATTGTGTGTTTAAGAAATCTTCAAGTATTTGTGTGGAACCTCGGATAGGCTAATGTGCCATTGTGAGCTTATCGATCGATGATTTCCTTTGTTTGAACGAGAGGCAGTTTGTCATGTAGCCTATCAGATTAAATCACTGCCATATCATTATTGATGATCGTCAATTGCGGCTGCCGCTGTTTTACTTATTGTCATTTGCAACACTGCTGACTTAGAAGAAAGACAGACTTCACTTCAAGGAGAGAGCTCAGCTCCTAATCCGTAAGTTATCTCAACGTTTATAATAGCTTTTGGGAAAAATATTTCATACATACATATGTAAGTAATACACACCTATATTAACAGTATTTAGTTGCATGCAGAAGGTGACCACTTTTCTTTGTAAAGATTTGAAAATTAAAAAATTCGAGGCTACCAGTTCAACCAGGTTTTCTTGCGCTTTAACTTAATTTGCTTGGACACGCGGTTCAATCTTTACAATTAAAGAAGATAGTTGCACGGGTTGCTAGGTTCGATTTTGTAAGTTTTCATACCATAACAAAATATCAAGGGTGCCTTAAAACATATGGAGTTGAATAAGTGTGAGTTTTCACACGAGTTTCTACCTTAGATTTTGTTTTATCCTTGAACAATCAGCACGTAAGAGTCGCACCGGCAATCTTGACTTTTATTACGGTATCTAGTCAAGCAATAAGGTGTGATTATTTATTGGTGGGTGTGTCGCTTAAGATCTCATTCAAGAACCCTTACTGAATTCTTAACAATCTCTCAAGTGGTCTAAAGACTTATTCCCGTGAGATCCGAGTCTGTAACTGTATGCTGGAATAGTGGAATAGTTCCGCAGTGATTACAGCACAGGTTTCGTGATCGGAAAATCGGGATAGTGGAATAGTTCCGCAGTGGTTAGAGTGCTGGGTTTCCAATCGGAAGAACCTCTAACATGGTGGGCTCCTGTTGTGACCATGAGCTCCTCACATTAATACTAGCTTGAAAACAAAAATTAACTCTCACTTGGAGCTGGAGTATTGGTACTGATCGCTGGTGTTGCTCCATGCTTAAACGTACCTGGTGAAAACTCACAAGTATCTTGCCCTGCAACTTCGCTGTAACTGCCCAGATGTTGTACAAGAACGAAATGTCATATTGATCAAAGACGAGAGACCGAGCAAACCATCTAGTGTTTTTCCATTGTACATAAAACTGTCTAGGAGTTTACGTCCTGTGAGTTCTAAAGGGTCACATCTTAAAATCAACTGAGGCGTGTGCACTGAAAAATAAGATTGATTACAATGCATTGCCTGAATGGATGGTAATTTGTGTCTATATGCCGATTTGTGTGAAATGCTTAGAGGCAACCTGCTAGGTTGTGAAGGGCTGAGCAGCAGAATTAAATGAAAAGTGATTAAATCACCTAGCAGCTAGGTATCCGAATGCACCCTTAATTAGCTGTATGATACAGAATTATGATGGTAAACAACTTGATATAATTATGTGCATGTAACTGAAATGGATGCGAAGTCCAGGCGCATCTTAATAATTGTGTTAGGCTTTTGGCTATGCATATGTGCGCGCATATGATGAGAGATTCTATAGCTGGGAAGGGTGTTGGGTATATGTGTCTATGGCTTCGTATATCTAAGGTTGTACAATCACATTTCACGGTCACAAGAACTTCCAACCATGCTCCACACTTCGATGTGACTATATACTAAAGCTGACACAGATCCCAGCAGGTGCTAGCAGGTGCCTACAGCCTTTTTAGTGAGAGATTTTATCACTGAGATGGCTGTTTTGTGTCTATATCTATGTGCCTGTATACCAAAGGTTGCACAGACACGAAAGTGCCTTACTTGGTCTCTCGGTCACATGAACTTCTAATCATGCTTCAAGCAATGTGACTGCATATTATAGCTGGTACAGGTGCCTACAGAGGTTTTTATAGCGTGCCTCAATTTGGAGTGTTTCTACACGTTTATGAAGCACCTAGATAATCATGATCATACATGGTAGGTTTAATCTAAATATTGGTTCGGCATGTAGGTGTTCATAGAGATTGTTTTGATTTTGGCATGCACACCTGTGTGCCTGTACATCATTGCTTATGTGCGTCGGAGGAACAGCATTGTTGATGTTGTCAACTGTGCCAACTGCACGAAATAGAAACCGCTTAACTAAAGTTTGTTAACTTATTTTTACCTTTTTCATACATGTGAATGTATGTGATAGGAATCAGCTAAAAAACAAGGATGCCTAGCCATGTAATGTATCAGTTTTGGTCTTGCAGACATGATAGGCGATAACAGAAATAGAACAAAACTCCAATTTACTCCTCATTGATAGAGTGATTGCCAATAAATGATTAAGTAATATGGGCAATGCATTTCATTGGGAGTTTTCTCCCCTTGTTAGTGTTCGCTAATATTGGCGAACTGCGAGTTGCCTCGTGCAGCTGAGACGACGCGACGGCTTAATGGGCAGTGTACTGGACCTTGGATCTGGGGTCCATGGTTCCATTCTCGATGTTCAACAAAGGAGGTTGATCCACAGAGTTGCCTTCTCTGCGGGCTACATGGGCTCAAGCGGAAAGTCTCCTAGGCCAATTTCTGCAAACCCCTGACACCGGCCAGGATACAAAAAGAAGCAAAAGCTTATACTGTCATATTATGAGTTATCATTTAGGGGCTATTGTCTTATAAGAAGCCTCATTGTTTCTGCTCAAATCAATGTTGGTTTCATCAGTCTTATCTTTTACTAAGACACTACACACTATTGTGTAGTACTGATAGCAAGACTTATTCGTATCACCAACAGTAAACAGGTTGCAATACGGTGCAAAGATTTCACAACTAGTCACAGTTGTCACTACACTGCTAAGGCTATGAAACAAGTTTCTTTTTATACTTGTTGCCAAACACTTGTTAGGTGGATTAACTTCCTTGTTTGTTGTATGAAGTGGTTTTCAATGTTGATCCCGGGTCACATGGCATCACGTGATTCTCTGGGTTCTGTTTAAAACGCATCAGGGTCTCAAGCCCAAGTTGCCACTGGGCGAACCTGGGTTTGAATACCAATCATTGCGGACTCCTTTGTGAGTATGAGCTCTTCACATTTACCCATAGCTCAAAAAAGAAAACTAGCCTCCCTAGAAGGTGAAGCATTGATATTGATCCAGCCGTGGAGCTTCATGCTAAGCGGTTACTGATGAAGAAACAAGTATCTAAGTATCTAATCCGGGAGCTTCGCCACAACAGTGACAGTGAGAAAAAAGAGAGTTTACAAACACTGTCATTTCATCGCTAGCATGGTCTATCGCTGGAATGAGTACATCAACCTTCTACTCCAGCATACGTTTTACCGAACTCATTTGGTTCATGGGCTCGATATGACAAAACCATCTGAGTGACAATGGATTCGGCTGTTCACAGAAAACCCACCTATACATTGTCTTATAATTATGGTTGAAACTCAAGAATTTTGGCCATCTTATCGAACTGAGCTATATTTCACCTGAGGCTTATTGAAGCCCCAGGAGCTATTTGAGGAGCTCATTCTCACTTGGCGTTTTTATTCAGTGATGCGCACACCTTGAACTGTGGTTATTTGAAAAGCTTTACAAGGATTAGCGGTTTAGTGACTGCTCGATGACACTGCGCTAGCGTGTCCTGATAGTGGCTAGAATACCAATTCATGATACGTATAGTATAAGAATAAATCATCTGCAAGTGGTATTGCATTTGATACGGGCCTAATCTGAATATTCAGCCGAAACCAACTGTTTCTATCATGCGGGTGGGATCAGTTGTTTTCTTATCAATCTCTCGTCTTTTGATCATGTTATCACATTTAGGGTAAAGTGGTAGGTTATGGGTAGCGCATTTGACTCTAGACCAGGTAACTCGGGTTCAATTCCATGTTTGTGCTTTAACCCTTCTCGACTCGGATTGTGAGTTGTGAGAGACCCATCCATAGCGTATCAACTCTTTGGAGGAAAATGATAGACCTTTCTGAAAATAAGCCATTGGCTAGGTGATCCCATCCATCTGACAAAAAGATGACCAAATTCTATTATTTCATGACACTACAATGCCCAAAAATTTGCAGCTGGATCAGACTACGAATTGCAAATCGAAGCAACACTTCCTCGCTGATTGCGTAGGTCATATCCATGTTTCTGCTTCCTGGAACTCCTGATGAAGATATCAGATTGTACAAACTTAATGTTTAGAGATGAGGGCTGAAAGATTTACCCATGTCTCAAAGCACTACAGCACAACATAGTGTATTTATTCTCGATATTTTGTGCAATGTGTGACTAAATGGTGCGGCAGAGGTGTACACTTCAACCATGATTTTACTTATAGTCTATTCAGATTCCTACTGCATGTACTTAGATTCAATTCTTACCGATTCTCTGCCTTCTGCACTTTTGAATTCCATCCGATTTAGATCGATCATCATACCCTGATATACGTTAGGAGTCTTTAGAAACTGCGAATCGGAATCGACTCGATTCTTGGATCGATTTGTACACCTCTGTGGTTTGGTGGTTAGGTTGACTCATTTCATTAATAAAACTAAGAAGCCTGGAAAGATATCGTCCCTGTAGACACTGGACAGTTCTCATAATGACAATACCTTGTCTGGCAGACGCTATAGATCACAAGCTTATGATTTATGTCCGAAGAAGCCGTGTATGTTACCCGCGTGCCATGTAGAAAACATGGGCAGGGCCCATCATCTTCGAGCATTCGCGGTTAAATCTAGAGACATCGAGCCGGTTCGTAAGTTTTATTATTCACACACTATAGTAAATAACCAGCACGGATACCGTAATCTTCATTCGCCTTTGCTGAGGATTTACTAGGTATTTCGGTGCTTAGTACCAATGGATTTCCTGTCACCAAAGAATTTAGTGAATATAAAAACACCAGGTGATTCAAAGGTCGGGTGGTGCTGGAGTGAATCAAAATAAGAATGTAAAAAAACAAGTGCATGTACCAAAACAAGCTGCTAAGATAGTAAACCAACCACTCCGTTATTTTAATTCGCGGACTATGCGACCCATCATGCTTATACCGTGGTGGCAATTTGCCAGTTATGTCATAGGGGAATATTCCAGGTGAGCTGGAAGTTTGTTCAATTCCAATTTTACACCTTTCGATGCTGATGGTTTGTTTTGTACTTTCGATGCTGTACAGCTGCCAACAGACATGACCTATACCTAATTTGTTGATGTATACCTACCATTCGGGAGGCTGTGGGTCAACGGTTAAAGTGCTCATCACTGGCGGTGAAGGTCAAGACGAAATTTTTCAAAGACTGCTTCTGTTTGCCCAGCAGACAAAAGGGTACCCAACTATTATCAGTGATGGGATAAGCAAAGGCGGCGAGGAAGAGGACTACTTGGTGACCTCACCTCAGTTACCTCGATACTAGTACAAGTACACTCTCCAACAGCCATTTCCCCAAACGCCCCTTCAGTTATGGGTATAGT
>Ga0224501_10002407_pt1 | contig 14701 bp, 16 predicted proteins | sample SF_Oct11_sed_USG_4_FD_169105 | JGI IMG/M metagenome (GOLD analysis project Ga0224501, IMG submission 169105) | Sediment microbial communities from San Francisco Bay, California, United States - SF_Oct11_sed_USGS_8_1 | ecosystem: Environmental > Aquatic > Marine > Sediment | place: USA...
TCCAGTGCGACAAGATAAATATTGATGTTGTCTTTTTCACTTTGATAAATGTCTTCCAGATTGTCAATGGATGCATGACAAACCTGACACCAGGGCGCAAAGAAGTAAATCAGCGTTGGAAGCTCATTATCGCTAAAATTCAGGTTGTGTGTTTTGCCTGCCAAATCAACCAAATGCAGTGCAGGTGCTTGAGTATCTCCAGATGTTGAGAGCATATCCTTTTGCTGCCACCAGGTGATGGTCATAAAAATAGCGATATAAATAGATAACTGAATGGTACCAGAAACCAAATTCTTGAGTGTCATTTTTGCTTTAATTTTTTCAAGCAGGGTTTTCAGTTTTTGCATTTTTAACATCTTTAACGCTTTTAACATCTTTAAATAATTGCCTTAAATTATATCCCACTTGTTCAGTAAACCAGGCATTAATTAAGTAAAAAGAGATGGAAACAGTAAAGGGAAGTTTTAATTCACCTTGATGCACCAAATCGATTATCTCCTGAGCAGAAAACCAACGAGCTTTTTCCAACTCCTGATCATGTAGATGAATCTCTTCGTCTTTTGTTTCACTGGTGTAACCCAGCATGATAGAAGCGGGAAAAGGCCAGGGTTGAGACATCTGGTATTTCACATTGAAAACATGAACGCCCACTTCTTCCAGCGCTTCACGTCTGACGGCATCTTCCAGCGATTCGCCTGGTTCAACAAAACCTGCGACTACCGAATAACGGTTTTCATCCCAACTGCCTTGTCTTGCTAATAAAATACGTTCATCTTTTTGTTGTTTGTTGATGATAGTAAATATCACTGCAGGATCGGTTCGTGGGAAATGCTCTTTCTGACAATCACCATTTAAACATTGTCTCACATGACCAAATTGCTTTATTTCTGTTTGGCTGCCGCATTGACTACAAAATGGATTATTGTGATGCCAGTTATTAAGACCTTGGGCGTAAAACAACAAACTTAAAATATTCTCGGTTAGAAAAGGGCTGGCAGTTCTTAAATCGAACAATTCAAAGTGATTGAGTTTGTCGTTCCAGTTGAGCAGATTAATTGAAAAGTAATGAAAGGTTTTATCATTATTTTTATTTTCTTTATTAGGCTCTTCACTGGCCAGATAGATTTTATTTTGAGTATCAACACCTAATTCATTGATTTGCTGAAAGCTGAACAGCTCAAACTGATGTTCCTGAATGAGCAACTTTCCCTTGTACCAAACAACAATTAAAGCCTGTTCGCTTTGAAAAGCTTTTTCTACAAAGTTCTGGTCTTTTCTATGTTGAGCATTACGGTTGTTGGAAGAGTTAAAAAGCATCGAGTTAGTTGTTGTGCTTATATCTATTTTTTGAGTGGTGAAAGGGTATAGGCTTAATGGTTAGCAGTCAATGGATAATTAAGAACCTTCGAGGGGATTAATTACCATCGCTAAAATTGTAATAAAGAATATTTGACCAGTTACCCAAACCCAAGCTAAATAATCTCTTCTGTATAGCTTTGTTATCTTCATTAGGCTTGTTACCTATCATTCTCGACAACCAACTTTGTTTGGCTGGTACTCCATCAGCTTTTATCTTGTCCAGAATTCTTTTAATTTCAGCATCAGTGTTGTTTATAATTTCATCAATCAGCTTGGTAGCCTGTTTTTCCATATCTTCATCTTCCATTTCAAATATTTCACCACATTCAAGAATAAAATACTCTTGAACGTTTTCTGATCTATTTATAAATTCTAATGCTTCATTAATCAGCTGTGACGCTTCAGGATTATCAATTTTTTCAAGAAAAGACTTTAATTTTTCTACACCAGATGAGTAATCACCTATCAAAGCAATTTTTTCTTCAGTATTCCATATTGATGAGTGACAGACTGTAGGATTGCCTGACATAAGGACTTTAAAAATAAGAGGAATATCATAATTATATTCAGATATTCCATGAAGAATACGTCCATCAGGAACTGTTTCTGATTCAGGTTTTATATTGGTGGAATATAAATAACTTCTATTTGCCATACTTGTTATTTGTAACTCATATAGATTACCCAGATAATAATCCCTGAAACAATTAATAAAAAGGAAGAGATGTTTCTGATTAGGACTTTCTTTTTATATTGTTTATCAACAAAGTTATCAGCGTAATCCAAATTTTCTTGTTTGACATAGGCTTTTAAGATTAAAGCAATAAGGACATCTGTATCAAGAAGTTCATTATAGAGTTCAGCTTGATTATTTGGCCACTCGTAATAGATTATCAATTCTTTTATCAGGTTTTTAGGTAGTTCTTCCATTTTTGTAAGATCAAGCAACAAATATGAAAGAAAAATCCTATGTGCATCAATACCTGTTTTTGAGGTGGCTTCATCCAGAATAGGAATTGAATCAACAAATGATTGTGAAGACCATTTAGGGTCATCAATATTTGCCATCACTCGTTGATGACAACTACGTGCTCTTATTACCGCAAAACTGTCATCATACTTTGATATTACATTCAGTAAGGCCTTGCCTAAAACTTGTGAGTTAATATCAATGTCGGGTTCAATAGAATCAGTCATTATTGGTTATACTCCAGCTGTTATTTATTATTGTATATTACAGGGCTTTGAAGCCTTAACATTGAAGACTACTTTGTTTTTGTAACTGCAACAATATAAAAATTAGACACACTGAACAGGGTAATAGCTTGGTGTAGGGCAGTCAATAAAATTTATTGGTTTGAAGAATATTGATGACCGCCATTCAATTATTCTCCTTTATCACTAAATGTATGCATTCCCACGCAGGAGCATGGGAACGAGAGTGAAGTGTGTCATTGCGAACGAAGTGCGGCAATCTCCTGAAAACGATTACTCTCAATACCGTCATTCTGGCGAAGTCCAGAATCCATAAACCCCCTCTACCCTTTAGGGAGAGGGTTGGGGAGAGGGCAAGACTATTTCCTCGCTCCTCGAATCTCGTTCCTGTGTATGTCATATCGACCAGCGTGGAGATATCTCCTAAAGACAAACTGATTGACTTTCAAGTATTGCCAAACCTAACCTATTGTTATAACCTGATGGAATCAAATATGCGTATCATGTATATGTTTACTGTTATGTTTCATCTGTTCAGAAGAATGCCGCCAATAATGCTTATTAAAAAACTTATCAAAGGCTCATGCCAGTGACTTCTCAAATACTCATAAATATTGCCTGCACTCTCATAGGCTTGCTCATTGGAAGTAGACTCGCAATTGGCAGAGATAGAAGAAAAGAATTCAACAGCATGGTTGAACCACTGGTAGACATAATCAATAATCAAAATTTAGGTGTCCAGAATAATCATTCCTATACGGACTTAATTCCCCCAACAAAAATTGAAAAGCTTATCAAATATGATTATGGCATTCACAAAATTAGGTTAAAGCGCGTAAGTGATTGCTATAGCCGGGCATATGCATCTGGCATACTTAGAAATGAAAAAGGCATGCAAAATGGTTTTAGCAAAGAACTGCAATCATCAACCTTAAAACTAACAACACTGCTAAAAAGAAAATGAGACATAACAAAAGCCTTTATTTCTACCTGCGGCATGGACTGGCAAAAGCCTGCTGCTTAAGCTGGCAATATCTTTAGATAGGATAATGATATGTACAATAAATTTCGAATGATTTACTAATGAAAGATGAAACCAAAAAGAAAGGGTTCTTCTCTAGGGGATGGGTTACTTTTGTAATTATTGTTACCATTTTTGTAGGAGCCAGATTAATCCATCCAGGTGGTATTAAAGGTATTATTACAGATTTCTTTATTGAATCTAACTCAAACTCCAAAACACAAGAACTTCGTGACGAGATGTTGGAATCTTTTATTCCCATTGGAGCTGCTATGCTCTGTATGAAAAAGCATGGGAAAATAACTGGATTGGAAAATGCCATTATTGAATATAACAATAGAAATGAGTCCGAAATGAAAAGGCTTATTTCTGATATAGAGGCATTAGGCGGGTTGTCAAAATCTGAAAAAGATCTTTTAGATCGTATGGTCTATAGTAAAGCTGAAAAAATGATAGGGTTAGACAGCAGAAAGTTTTGCCTGACTCTAGCAAAGAGATTTGATTCTGGTGAGTTTGATATTCAATCAAGCAAGTAGAATAGCTACACCTAAGGAGCCTCTCTAACTATTCAAAAAAGTTTCGCTCCTAAATTAAAGCTTTCAGGAATGGACAGATAACTAACATTTCCCGCCATTAATATTTATATAACCTGAATCACCCAATAAGAAAAAACAGAAACCAGCAACCACAATACAATCCCTTGCCAAAGCGCTGTGTATTCCAGCTCTTTAACTGTTTCTCTGGTAAATCCAGCACCAATTAAAAAGAGGCTCACCGCCATACCTTTTTTAGCCAGCATTCCGGCATAAATACCATAGGATGCAATAAGTGGAACAAAGCTGGAAATCAAGCTCGCTGCAATAAAAAACAAAATAAAGATAGGGAATTTACCGGATTCGCTTTTATGTTTGAATAAATAACCTGCCATCAAAACCAAAGGAATAATCCATAAGGCTCTGGCTAATTTGGCAGTTGTGGCAACTTTAAGTGCCTCTTCACTATAACTGGCTGCAGCACCCACAACCGAGCTTGTATCATGAATACCTAATGCTGACCAGAGTCCAAAGTCGCTATCAGTCATTTGCAAATAATGACCAATTTCCGGATAGACCAATAACCCGATACCATTGAGTAAAAACACAATGCTCATCGATAAGGCAATTTGTGATTGTTTCGCCTGAATGGTTGGAGCAAGAGCTGCAATGGCACTACCGCCACAAATGGCTGTACCACCAGAGATTAAAAAAGAGAGTTTGCTTTCCACTTTAAACAATCGACCAATTAAATAACCGACAGCCAGAGCAAAGGTAATGGTCAACAAAGTCAGTAAAAAACTATCCTGAGCCGTTTGAGCTATTTCTTTAATGTTTAAACCAAATCCCATCAATACAATACTGTATTTTAATATCATTGCAGAATAGGGCTGAGTTTTGCTTCTGAATGGATTGCCAATAATTAAGGCGTAGGCAATGCCGAGTATAAGGCTGAGACCAATGGAAATATAACCGCTTAGAACAACCGCTAATAAAACAACAAGGATAGCGAGAGAGACATTTTTAGATATTTGCATTTGATTTTCAGTATTGGGTCAAATGAAAAGGATTATAGTGATTATCATTGTGAATTGATAGGACAGATAATTCATATGCATCCAAATAACTGTTTTTACTTTTGATATAAGAGAGACTTTATGTATCATGAAAGCAGTTTGTATTCTTTACAATTCTGACAACCTCTAATATTGGAGAAAATGATAATGAAACGAAGTTACCAATATATTGTATTTATAATAGTTCTACTGTTTCAACAATCGCTTTTTGCCGCTTCACAATTTGATGAAGCCGATAAAATTCTCACCGAGTTCTATCAAAATACTAAAGTCCCTGGTTTATCTGTATCAATAGGCCACAAGGGTAAAATAGTCTGGTCAAAAGGCTATGGTTTTGCTGATGTTGAACAACAGGTAAAAATTGACCCTGCAAATACCAAAATGAGAATTGGTAGTGTAGCCAAAACCTTAACGACATTTGCGTTAGCCAGATTGATAGAAGAGGGTAAAGTAGATCTGCAAGCTGATGTCAGAAAGTATGTACCTGAATTTCCCAAAAAAGAACATACCTTTACAGTCGCACAATTAGCAGGTCATTTGGCAGGTATCAGACATTATAATAGTCGTGATGAAAACTATAGTAAAAAGCCTTATGCCACTGTAATGGAAGGGTTGGATATTTTTAAAGATGATCCCTTGCTACATAAACCGGGTTCAAAGTATCGTTATTCATCTTATGGGTATAATCTTTTAAGTGCAGTGATTGAAAAAGCTGCCAATGAAAACTTTCTCGACTATATGCAAAAAGTTGTCTTCGACCCGCTAGGTATGGAACAAACTTACGCAGATCATCTTGATTTAATTATTTCTGGAAGAGGAAGCTATTATCGCTATCAGGATGGCGTACTTCAGAATGAAAGAGAAGCCGATAACAGCTATAAATGGGCTGGTGGTGGATATATCAGCACAACTGATGATCTGGTTCGTTTTGGCTTTGAGCACCTATATCCTAAACATATTAAACCGGAAACAGTAAAGTTACTTTGGACGCCTTTAAAGACTAATGATGGCAAAGCAACTACTTATGGCCTGGCGTGGATGAGTAGAACTGATGATGATGGTGATTTCTGGATTGGTCATACCGGTGGTTCTGTAGGTGGGACAACTCAATTCTGGTTGTTTCCCAAGTATGATTTGGTGATTGCGACCGTAGGAAATCAGTCTGGATTAAAATATGGTGATGTGATTCTGCAATTAAAAAGACAATTGAAGAAAACATTAAAATAACTATAAAACTTTCATTTAACTTATTGTTTTAAAAGAAATTTAAAAGCCTGCAAGTCGGGCTTTTTTCTTGTTTTATTTTTCTAATCTATCAAGCAAATGTAAATAAATGTAATTTTTACTTGCAAACAGCAGTTTAGTGTATTACTCTACCAATACACTAAGGCGCAAATCTTTAAACCAACGTAAAAGGTACAAAGTATGCAATGGAATAACAAAACACCAATTTTTATGCAGTTGAAAGAAATGGTGGTCGCGTTAATTATCGACGGACAAATCGGCGAAGGCGAAGCAGTTCCATCTGTTAGGCAGGTTTCTTCTGACTATCAGATCAATCCGTTGACTGTATCCAAGGCTTATCAAGAGCTGGTTGATTCCAAAATACTGGAAAAAAGGAGAGGATTGGGCATGTTTGTTAACAAAGGTGCAAAAGACAAATTACTTGAAAGTGAGAAAAAAGAATTCTTGCAAAACGAATGGCCACTGATTATGCAAAAAATTCAGCGTTTGGGTCTGTCACTCAAACAACTAGAAAAAGCTACTGCTACAAGTGGAGATAATGTATGACAAATGTGATTAAAGCAAATGGTGTTTCAAAGCATTATGGCAAGTTTGTTGCTGTGGACAATCTCAGCTTTGAAATTGGTAGTGGCAAAATCATAGGTTTGGTTGGGCCAAATGGTGCCGGTAAAACTTCTCTGATAAATGCCATGTTGGGTTTAACCGATTTTGACGGCGATTTGAAAGTGTTAGGTTTTGATCCAAAATCTCAACGTCATGAAATGATGCAAAAAGTCAGTTTTATAGCTGATGTAGCAATTTTACCAAAATGGATAAAAGTAAAGGATTTGATTGATTATGTGGAAGGTGTTCATCCTAATTTCAGTCGAGAGAAGGTTAACTACTTCTTATCAAAGACAAAGATTAATGTTTGCTCAAAGGTTAAGGAACTATCAAAGGGAATGGAAGCCCAGCTTCATCTGGCATTAATTATGTCAATTGATGCGGAATTACTGGTATTGGACGAGCCGACTTTAGGTTTGGATATTCTGTACCGTAAAGAGTTTTATCATCAGCTGTTAACGGAATATTTTGATGAAAATAAAACGATTTTGGTGACCACTCACCAGATTGAGGAAATTGAACATATTCTCACCGACATTATGTTTATCAGGGATGGCAAAATTATTTTGAATGAAACCATGGATGATTTGGCCGAGCAATATGTGGAAGTGATGGTTAACAAGGAAAACTTTGAAAAGGCAGAGGCTTTAAAACCGGTTAGTCAGCGCGAAATATTCGGCAGAAGGGTTTATCTGTTTGAAGGCGTTAGTCCAGCTGAATTGGAAGCATTGGGTGAAACAAATACGCCAGGTGTTGCTGATTTGTTTGTTGCCAAAATGAAGGAGAATTTCTAATGAACGCAATGAAAGCATTATTAAAGAGAGAGTTTTTGGAAAATAAAGTTTCCTTTCTTTACACACCGTTGGCAATTGCAGGTTTGATCCTGTTTCTGATTATTGTGGAAACTATTACTTTGAGTAATTCATTTCATACATCAGGTATTCAAAAGTTAATGGAAAAGGGAGATGAAATTATTACTGCAGGGATACAAACAATGTTGCAATTGCCAATTATTCTTTTTGGATTGGTATTGTTTGGTGTCACCTTGTCCTATACATTAAATAGTTTATATGAAGACAGAAAAGATAAAAGTATATTGTTTTGGAAATCTTTACCAGTCTCAGATATTTCAACTATTTTATATAAAGTTGCATCTTTATTGATAATGATGCCTGTAATATATTTTGTTATAGCTTCAGTATTTCAACTGGTTTTATTACTTTATATGTCATTTCAGGCTTGGTTAGCTGATTTGTCAGGGTTTAAATTAATTGCTAATTCCAACTTCTTTGGCATGTTATTTAACAACCTAATGGGCTTTATTGTAGCAAATCTATGGATGTTGCCTTTTTGGTCATGGATTATGTTAACTTCAGCCTGGGCAAAAAAGTCAGTGTTTTTATTTACCTTGCTACCATTTCTTTTTATAGCCTATGTAGAAAACTGGTTGTTTGATACGAGTGATTTTGCAGAAATGATTGGACAACATCTTGCCTCTGGTTTCGGTATTCTGAATTCCAATATTAAGCATATAGCAGATCATTCAAAAGTTCATGAACTAGATATTGAAATTATGACTGTATGGTCTGATGTTTTTGGCCAAAGTGATTTCTGGATTGGAATGCTGGTAAGTGCTGTATTTTTAACCGGAGCAATTTATACCAGACGTATAAAAAATGAACTCTGAATTGATTCAATGGTCAAATTGTGCCATGATCACTTCAGGGTATAATCTTTCAGATTATATAGGAGATAAGCATGAACTTTAATCGCAAAACATCTAAACAGATCAGCCGCATGAGTTTGGGCATTGCTGCTCTATCACTTACTGCTATTGCGGTGATGATTCATACAACCTATGGTGCTGAAGTCTCTTTTCTCGCGCATCACGCGGATGAAATTTGTAATTCAGGTTGGGTAAATTTTATTATTTCTCTTTTGTGGTAATCGTAACATTACATCTTGTAAGTTGTTATCACAAATTTTCTTAATTGGGTGGAGTCTGAGTAAGGTTTCACCCAGTATATTCTAAAAATTCTAATGTATCTTCGTTAATTTCAGCGTTAGATATTTCAATATTTTAGACAATAGATGTTTTAAAATGGATTCCCATTTTCATGGGAATGACACAATGCTGTGAAATGACATATATCTCAATCAACCAACTGACAAATAACATAAGGCGCAACAACAACACACCAAAGTTGAGTTGATGGTTGGCAATTAGCTTTAACCCACTCAATGTCAGGATATTTTAATTTTTCCTGTTTAACCAATGGTTCAATAGATTCACTATCGTCATCAGCCATTTGTTTGGCCGTTTCTACCAAATCCACGCCCTTGTCAAGTTGCAGTAAAATACCTTTTGCAAAGAACACTTCCAGTTCTTTCCAGCTGATCATTCCTGTTTCAAGGTTCAGTTTTGTTTTCAAATCCAGATCAAAATCATCAATATTGATATCAGATTGAGAATTTTCGTTAAAAGTTTTATTACTCATATTGTTTCAATGGTACTTTGAGATTAACCCAGAAATTTGGGTAAGGTGATAACAAAAAGTGAACCTCCATCAGGAATATTTTCAAATGTAATTTTTCCTTGATGGAGTTCAATCAGTTCTTTACTGATAGTAAGCCCCAGACCTGCGCCTCCACGATTAAATCCATCGGAATAGATTTGCGAAAACGCGGAATAAATAGCTTCAGCTTGATCTTCATCGATACCTATACCGCTATCGTGGACTTCAATCTGGATTTCTTTGTCATGATCAATCAGTTTGACAAAAATTTCACCCTCATCAGTGTATTTTATGGCATTGCCAATTATATTAAATAAAATCTGTTCAATTTTAGAAGGATCAACATTAATGTACACAGAGGTTTCGGGGTAGCTTTCAACAAGTTTAAGTTCTTTTTCGTCTGCCAATGGCTTAATCAATACCATTGTATCTGTTATTAATAATTTTAGATCAATACGGCTTAAATGAATTTTTAATTGCTGTCTTTGCAGGGAAGAAAGATCAAGAATGTTTTTAACCAGATTTGCCAATCTGGTACCACAAGAAGAAACAATGCGCAGGCTTTCTCTGGTTTCCGCTGATAATGCTTCATCTCCAAACAGTATACTTTGTGATAATCCTATAACGCCATTTATAGGCGTTAATAATTCATGGGAAGTAGAGGAGAGTAATCGATCCTTTAATTTGTCTAATTTTAAAAGTTCTTCATTGAGTTTTTCTTTTTGCCTGACACTTTTTTTCAACATGATAATAATCAGTAAAGAAACGATGGTGATAAACACAATGATTGAAATAATCAGAGTAATTCGGCTAGAGGAGAGCTCCTTATCAGTAAGCAGTTGTTGCAATTCCTTTTCACGAATAATTTTTTCAGCTGATTCTTTACTCAATGCAATTTCTTTTTCCATTTCAAGTTTGGCAATGTGCTGCTTGGCTTTATCTGCAGTTATTGAAAGCTCGGTTTCATGGAATAATTTATAATAATGCAAAGCATTTTTATGATCAGAAATGGCATCATATTGTTGATATATTAAAAAATAAGCATCTTTTAACCCTCTGGTAAAACGTGCCTGTCTTGCTACTTCAATAGCAGGTATTAGAATATCTATTGCTTTTTGCGGTTGGTTTTTGTAACTAAGAAAATCGGCATACGCAATTGCAGTTTCAGCATTTATCAACATTGAGTCAAAATTTTGTGATAACTGATAAGCTTCGGAAATATATTTCTCGGCTAAATTAATATCATTTAATTTAAGATGTAGTCTTCCCAAATCACGAATAGAAATAATATATCCGTTCTGATTATTATTAAGATTTTCGTAATTAAGTGATTCTTTAAAATAATAGAGGGCAGTTTGATAATCCTCTCGCTTTTCATAGACTTTTCCAAGATTATGTAAAGGTTTAGCCAGATTGGCGTCCTGAACATTGGCCAATGCTTCCATTGATTTATTAAAAGACTCTTCAGCTAACTCATTTTTATCAAGGGAAAAATATAAGACACCAATATTGTTGTAAACATCAGCAATGGATTTATTGTCAACGCCAATCTCTTTTTTGATTTTTATTGCTTCAAGATAATAGGTTAAACTTTTTTCAGCATCACCCAGATGACGGTAAATAAGACCAATGTTCTGTATTGTTGAGGCGATTTTTTCCTGATCCTTAAGATTTTTGGCAATATCCAGCGTATTCTCAAGAGTTTGAAGGGCAAGATCCAGTTTTCCCTGACTCCAGTAAATTTCTGAAGCGCGGTTCATAATGTCGTATTTACGGAATTTTAATCCATGATTATCTATGACATTAATTGCTTTCTGCGCGATCTGGTCAGCTCTTTCATAATTTTCAAGATCGATAAATAGTGTTGTTTGTTCAATTAATATGTCAGCCAGTTTTTCAGGTTGGTTATTTTTTTCATAATAATCAATTAATTGAAAGCCAAGCGTTTTCTTTTGCTCTATATTCTTTTGAGATAAATAATCCTTAAATATCTGATTGAGTTGCTCTTCAGATTCAAAAGCCAAAGGTTCAATAGATGGTTCATCAATAGCTTCAGCAGCCGAAACCGTAATGGTTAAGCTGCTGGATAAAAGGAAAATAAAGGCAAGGGCTTTAACAGCTCTGATTACATCCCCTAATAAAATGTTGAATAGTCGACGCGCCAACATTTAAAAAAATTACTCCAATAGTCATCCGTTTCTGCCTTTCGGATTTCCTATCGTCTGGCAAAATCTGGTGTACAACTTTGTACGTTTTTAAGTTTAACCATACCCTCGAATGTAGTAGTATATTTATGAGCAACAGGTTATATTGTTCATTAGATTATCAAGGTTGAGTGCTACGGTTACAGCTTACGTATTCCAGAGCAAGATTATCTTTGACTTTGGATGATTTATCAACAGTTGCTTGTTAGTAATCACAAAATTTGTGAGGTGATCATATGAATTCGTCATTAGTGAAATTTACTGTTTTTGTATCTTTCATATTCAGTTTGCTGTTTGTCCAGACAGCTAATGCAGCAGTTAAAGTGGAACTAATTAAGCCGGAAAAGTTTCTTGATTCAGATATTTCTGACAGAAGCAGAAAAAAAGATCATGAACAATTGCAGAAAGAGTTAGAAGCTCTGTTCGTTGATTTGTCTTCAGGATATGTGAGTGAAAACCAAACACTCTCTATCAAGGTTACCAATATTGATTTGCTTGGGTATGTCAATTATACGAGTTCAGAGCCTGTTAGAATTGTAAGGTCAAATGACATTTATAAACTCAAATTCGAATATCAATTACTTGATTCGAACCAACAATCAGTAAAAAGTGGTGAAACCGTAATTAAAGATTTCTGGGTCGAAAGAAGAGCCAGAATTCCTTCTGTAAAATACAGCAGCTTGTATTATCTTAAAAATGATATTCGAGACTGGTTTAAAAACACACTAGGCAAAACAGAAGCTGAGACTGAATAAAGATTAATAGACTTTTGCATTGTTGATTTTATGCTTTGTCACCAAGTGTATTTTTAGCGGCGATAATTAGCCCTAACCCAATAAATGCACCTGGTGGCAATATTGATAATAAAAACTTTTGATCGGTCAGATAAAAGTGGATAGTCAAACCTTTAGCCCATTCCCCCAGTAAAAGATGAGCGCCATCCAAAATCGTACCTTGTCCTGTTAACTCTCTTACAAATCCCAAAAACATTAGAACCAGTGTAAAACCAATACCTTGAAACAATCCGTCCAAGACGGAAGGCCATACAGGATTTTTGCTGGCAAAGGCTTCGGCTCTTCCTATTATTGCACAGTTGGTAACGATCAATGGGATAAATATGCCTAAAACCAAATATAGCTCGTAGGTAAAAGCGTTCATGATCAGCTGTATGTTTGTAACCAGAGAGGCAATTAGCATGACAAATATAGGGATGCGTATTTCACGTGGGATATGGTTGCGTATCATTGATACAGTAAGATTAGATCCAACCAGAACAAAAGTTGTAGCCAATCCTAAACCGAGGCCATTTATCATACTATTGGTGACAGCTAAAAGAGGGCATAATCCCAAAAGCTGAACCAGTGCAGCATTATTACTCCACAGTCCATTTGTAATAATGGTTTGAGAATTAATTTGCTGCATCTGTTTCTCCGCAATTACTGTCTGAATCAAATAGCATTTGCTGGTTATTTTCAAAAAACACCAAGCTGTTATATACCGCCTTAACCACTGATCTGGATGTGATGGTTGCGCCCGTCATGGCATCAAACTGACCACCATCTTTTTTGACTTTCCATTGTTCTTTTTCAGATAGCAGCGATTGTTCGTCAAATTGTTTGATCCAGTCTGATTTTGCAATTTCAATTTTATCGCCAAGCCCAGGTGTTTCCTGATGGCTTACTGTTCTCACTCCAGCAATGGTACCATTAGCATAGATACCAACAGCCAAAGCTATTTTTCCACTATATCCATCGGGAGCTATAATAGTGGTGAAGATGGCGTAACTTTTTTGCTGATTTCTCATACGGTAAATTTTTACTGCCTGTCCAGACAACAAATCATTTTGCGCTAGCAAGCAATCCTTGTACACCTCGTTATCATAGGTTGATTTGTCTATAATTTCATTAAACTGTCTATCCATTGCTGCCTGTATTTCTTCAGCAATTTTGTCTTTTGTCATCAGATAAGTAAAACCGATAAGTCCGGTAGAAACCATAGCAAACAAGCCCAGAATCAGACCATTTTTCACACTGATTTTAATGATTCCATTATCTGCGGATTTTTTTTCTGATTTTAGCTCACTCATCAATATCACCTTTATTATGGCCGTATATGACTGGTTTGGTGTAGTGATCAATCGTCGGTACAGCAATATTTAGTAATAAAACGGCAAAGGCAACTGCATCCGGATATCCGCCAAATACCCTGATGATGACAATTAAAAAACCGATAGACAGGCCATAAATAATACGACCTTTTGGCGTGGTAGATGCTGTGACCGGATCTGTTGCTATAAAGAAAGCACCCATCATGGTTGCACCGGTAAGCAGATGAAATAATGGAGAAGCATAAGCCTGATCATCATACAAATATAATAAGCCACTGGTTATTAAAATACCAAACAAAAAGCTGAACGGAATTTGCCAGCGAACTATTTTTGAAAATAACAGAAATACACCGCCAGTTAAAAATGCAATATTTAGCCATTGCCAATAGACAAGACCTGCAGTGAAATGTGAATCATTTGAAATTTCCGAAATAAGTTTTGCCTGATGTAATCCGGCTCTTAATTGATCGATTGGCGTTGCCATGGTAAATCCATCTGCTAGCAGGCGATAGTCGATTACCGTATTTTGCTGATTATTAGAGCCAGTGAATATCAGTTGAACCGCTTCTGTAAAGCCAGGAACCTTAGTTGCGATTTCATTTGACGGCAACCATGCTGACATTTCCGCAGGAAAGGAGATCAACAAAACCACATAGCCTATCATTGCAGGATTAAAAGGATTGTATCCCAGACCGCCATAAAGATGTTTGGCAAAAACAATAGCAAATAAAACAGCCAGTATTGACATCCAAAATGGTAAAAGAGGTGGAAGTGCCAAACCAAGCAACAATCCTGTTAGTAATGCCGAGTTATCACTGATAG
>Ga0224501_10002408_pt1 | contig 14700 bp, 10 predicted proteins | sample SF_Oct11_sed_USG_4_FD_169105 | JGI IMG/M metagenome (GOLD analysis project Ga0224501, IMG submission 169105) | Sediment microbial communities from San Francisco Bay, California, United States - SF_Oct11_sed_USGS_8_1 | ecosystem: Environmental > Aquatic > Marine > Sediment | place: USA...
ACGGGGGGGGGAGAGGGGAGAAATTTAACGATATATATCAATTCTGATATGAGTAAAGGCCATTGTTTGTATAGATTCTGGGTTCTCATATCAGACAGAACATGGCATATTTGCTGTCATATTTTTCTGGAGTATATGATTTGATATTTCTATGTGAATATTCAGTAAGTAGAGGGCTTGGAACCTACAGCAACGTTATAAACTTATTCTGGGTTTTCAAATTACCTAACAAAGACCTTTAGAGCCGCTGAATGACACTTACAGAACTCTTATGGGGTAATAAATTCCAGTAATTTACCAATGATAACATTACCAGATTTATTATATGTTTTGGTAAGAGTAGAGAGCTAGATCTGATGTGAACCTCTATGCTGGTGCCCTTGAGTACTTGGCGGAGGATACAGAACACCAGCTAAACGGTTCACTTCTTATTCGAGTGTGGGATTATTGGGAATGCCTCCAAGGAAAACTCATCTGTACTCACATGCGGTGATGGAGCTTTTGCAAAGTTATAAACCGGACTGTAATAATTTCAACAGTGTTCGAGACAATCTATCACAGCTCATCAAGTTCACACGTCTACCAATCAGTGAAATACAGAAGGAGACTTATTCCTATCTAAGTGGTGCCATCATAGGTCTATCCGTGATACTCAACGTTGTAGTGGTTGTCTGGATTATTGTTCAATCTAAAAGTAAGAGCCGCCCACACACCGACGCCTACATAATCTCTTTGGCAGTCTCAGACTTATTTATCACTTTATTAACAATTCCCATGGATATCTACAGACAGAGAAACGATCACAATTGGGCTCTTAGCAACGACTGGCTCACAAACTTGATAAGTTGTAAAGGAGTTTCATTTCTTCAGAATACAGCAGTGCTGAGCTCCATGTTTATCCTAACATGCCTCTCACTTGACAGGTATGCATGGGTCAGTTGATTAATTAGCTGTATTGAAATGAAACAGCTAATTGTTGTATAGGGATTCACTCGGTTTGTTCCGCCGCCGTCATATGGTGTATGATCATGGATACACATATTGCTTTGCTAGTTGTGAGAAAGCCAGTGACATATAGGTCACTGAGGAAGCGTTATTCACTTCTCATGCGCTGTTGGATATTACATACATTGAGAAACAAGACAAACCCAACTTCTGTTGCCCCCTTACCAGAGAAAACTTATATAGTTGCTGATCTGGATGATTTTGTTTTATAATTATAGCTTTGTAGGTATGTTGCTATTTGCCATGCTAAAGGGATGCAGGCACTGAAGTGTGGGAATAGAAAGGTGTATGGAATAGGAATTACCTTAACATGGGTTTTAGCATCACTGATCAGCATTTATGATGCTTACATTTACACAATACCAATGGACCCATCTAAATGTAAGTGTCAGATCTACTATCTACCAGATGATATATTTCTATATATGTGCAGATAATGGATTGATATCAGCGCATGGGTTATGGGACTGAGATATGTTTTACTTGTTATTAGAAGTCTTCTAATTGAATTACAATTGAAACTTTATCTAAAAGACACATTGATATATGACTTATATTCTGTCAGTGCCCAATAGCTGCAATTTTAATTGAAATGAGTCCAATACCTATTTGAAAATTTCAGTAATGAAACCTTTTTTATGTAATGCAGAATTGGTATGCCATAAGCATATATATGAACATAACAAAATAGCATTGCCAGATTTCACAAAGAGTATGATCTGATGGCTCACTAGTGTTGTCTAGATTCATAATACTTTGGTCTGATCTTGAGAATACCACGAGACTGTGATGTCAGTGTCATGGAGACCCATGTGACTTTATGTCAGTTGAGTGAGATGTCACTGCATGGGCAGTCCTGATTTAATTGCGATGCAATTGCACTAAATCACCACTATCATTTTACGTATATACAAGCGCCACGGCCTCTGCACCCTTCTCACTTTTGTAGATTCTGAGCATTATGGTGATGATTACATAAGTTATCTGAAGAATGAAGTGATATTCCTACCCAATAGAAGTGTGTGGTATGAGGAGGGCCGGCTTGTCTATTCGTATGATGCTGACTGTACACCAACAGTGGTGAACCTCTGCAGTGCCTCTGAAACGCAAACTCAGCAGAAAATTTCCCATACCATCATCTTTATCATTGGCTACATTCTTCCTTCAGTGATTATGATGATTTGTTACAGTCAGGTTATAACCGTGGTCTGTAAACGACTTCCAATAGGTGGTAATAGCAATAGGGCCAAGCTCCGACACACGATTGTCCTGATCTTGCTTGTGACAACATATGTCACTCTATGGGGACCGTTTCTGGTCTACACATTGAGGCTAGTATTTTCAGATTTCACTCCATTGCCAGACCTGTTTATTAATGGGCTCAAGCTTGCCAGCTATTCAACAACCGTATTCAATCCGCTGGTATATTTCCTATCTTCAGATATATGGGCTAGATTTTGCAAGCGACTTCGAGGCTTTCTACCTAACACAAAACCCGAACTCAGTGTGGTAAACACAATCACAACTCAACTGTAATCCATCGATGTATCATTATGGCGAGGCTGTTGATTACATGTACTTCACCTTCACAAGATCGCAGTTATGCCCGATTTTAAATGCGGGATGGTACAGTAATAAAGCTACCAAAATTCATAGCACAATACTACTTTCTTCATTCCTTCAACTAACTAATTTTGCAGTCAGTAATAGCCAATTTCTCTGCCTTCATCACCTTGGCACTACCTAGGTAGATGCTACAAGATATCTACAGTATACACATGGCCCATGCGATTGAGGGCCACTAAAGCCAGGCGAAGTAAAGACAATACCCACAATGGTAGTCATCCTCTATTCACATACCTCATCATACGAAAATCATAAGTTGAACATTCTTTTGGAGCTTACATCAAGCTTCAACAAGCTCTTATGTACTCTAATAGTACTGAGAATGTCATTCAAAGTTGATGAAAACGAGCCTAGCCATTATACCATATCAGGACAGAAGCACAAAGCGTTACAAAGCTGAATATAATCTCCTTGGTTTATTGCAAAGCAAAAGCTGTGTCTTCGCACTGATTGCTCGGTTACCCTACACAAAAAATTACAGTCTCAAGAAATGTTTGCCAATAAAAACCACTATTATGCACCTGCATAGCAAGTATCCTGATTTCAGATGGGAGTTTAGAGACTAGGAATAATGAGATACATTTATCCAAGGATGTTCAGAAGCTCTACATCAAAGATGAGAGTGGCATTAGGTGGAATGACGCCAGGATATCCCTTGGGTCCATACGCATAGTCAGGCGAACAAGTCAGCGTGGCTCTTTGTCCCAGGCTCAGCTGCAAAATACATAATGATGGACTACACTCTAACGGCAAAAAGGTGAAAATTGCAGAAATTTATAACACCAATTAGGCACTACTTTGAAACTTGTGTAGAAATCTCATTTACCTGTGCGACACCCTCGTCCCATCCTTTGATGACCTGACCGGCTCCAATCCTGAACTCGAATGGCTTACCCCGATCGCGGGAGGAATCAAACTTTGTACCATTGGTCAGTGTCCCTAAAATACATAGAGGTCATTGGATATGGCACACCCACCATGGGTCATATGGGTATTGTGAATGCAGTTTCACAGAGATTTGCATACATAGATATAGTGTTATATTCTGGGGCCGGTGTCAAATTATGACATTCCATTCTATTTCAATGTGCACAGCTGCATAGAGAAGAATATATGCAATGGAGAGACCGATACTTACCAGTGTAATGAACTTGAACAGTCTGTCCTGGTTTTGGATAAGTAACACCTGCAAGGCAGAAAACATGTACAATAGAGGACTCAGGTTAGGATGTGAACAAGTAAAACTTTTACTTAGAGTTAGACTCACTTAGACTTAGACTTAGAGTTAGAATTTAGTAAAACTAGAAATGAAACTGAAATTAAGAATAAACAAACGAAAGAGGACAGAAACCTCAACTTGACTACCTGGTCGGTGATATGATGGGAGAAATGTCCATTTCTTGAGTTTGATTTTCACTATGATTTGACGATTCACCCAGTTCGACGAATGGATTGTATCAAATTCAAATCAAACCATTTCAGAATCAATTTCAACGAAATGAATGAAAGCCTAAGAGCGGTTTCACAGCAAACCTCAAATGAATTATTTCAATGGTAGAGTTGGTCTGACAGCTTACCATCGCCAGGTGTGATCGTCGCTACCTCAACACCCATTGCGTTTTAGAAGAAAATTGCTGTGAGAATCAAAGCAATGTGGAGAAAGAAATCTCTTTTCCGAGTGTAGAAAGGAGAGTTAGTGATAACGATATATGTGACTATCGCTACGTAATACTAAAGTCGCACACAGTTCACTCTGATCAACAGCAGCCTAGCAATACACATTCTTCGCTCAAACGCTGTAAGTATCGAGGGCAAGGCTCAGAGCCCTTGAAGAGGGCTTTCGCTTTCGACCAATAAACAAAGGGAATAATAAAAACCCGTTAACCTGATTGGCCTTGGTGGTTTGGCGCGTGGATTTCCGACTTCGATCGATGGAATTGCTGGGAGTACAATTTCTTGATTTTTACTTCAGCTTATTATTTATTATAATAATTTATATGTACTGTAGTTTCGCTTTTAGTTTATCTTTACAATAAGAAGTCGCATAGCTGAAAAGACCGTACCCCAATCCAACTCAGGCCTTCGACGATACTAGATCCTGGTAAATGGTGACTATCAGTATCAGTACCACGATGCGATCACTCTGAGTCACGAAGTCTGAGTCAGAGTCTGAACTCTGAATCTGATGTGTCACTATAAACTTTGCAACAGGCTAGTAGTAGTACTAGTAGTAGTACTACTTATTAACTTAGTTAGTACTTACCTACTTCCTACTCAGTAGTAACTAAGTACTAATACTAGTGATAGTACTAGTAGTAGTACCGTTGAAACTCCTCGGGGTCAGTCACTAGACTAGTGAATGCGTGACTGGCTCACTGAGTGGGTAACTCAGTTACTCACAGTCACTCGTCACTGTAAATTACAGGGTGAGTGTAAGTGTAACTGTAAGTCACTGACGTGACCGACTGACTGATGCTAGGATCAGTAAAATGAACCGACTGGCGATGTTTTTCTTTTAGTTCGACTTAGTTATTCACTTAAAAGTTAACTTAATAGTTAATAACATTGAATGATTGATTAACTAATAATTTTATTTTTTTAGTGAGTCAGTTTTGCTTTTACTTTTAGGTATCATCATTCTTAAAATCAGTCACTGACTTTGTTGTGTTTTACTATTTTCAATCATAGGTTTGTCTCATCTGCCTGAGCGACGTGATTGTTTTCACTAGTTGGATTCACTCACTGACTCGGGCACCGCTGTTTTGAATAAGTTACTGAGTTAATCAGTTATTGATTTTCTATGTTGTATCGTGACCAGTGTCAATGGTATGCAGAAACTGGCCCGCAGAAACTGGCCCACACCACTGTCTGAGTCTTTAAAATTTTATTCAGAGGTTCCCAGGATACGTGCCATTAGGTGCAAGCGTACCGCATAGAAAAGGTAACTCTATGGGTGGTTCTTCTTTGTTTAATATCGGATCCAAAACCAATGACTACAAGGGTGTCACGAAAGACAAAGTTTCTGCATGAAAAGGGACTCGAACCAGGGAACCTAGGGCCAAGACCTAGTACGCTGGCCACTCAGCTATCGATTCACCCCAGTCAATGACTGAGTGATACTGACTCAGTGATTAAGTGAGCCGGCTACCTGTCATCGAGCTGACTGAATCAGGAGAGTTGAGAAACTTAACTGTTGACATTGTTGTGCTGACTTGTCGGTTGAGGTAACCAAAATTGATTGCTGTATTTCAAATATGCCATATACTATAGTAACAAAGACATATAGTCATATAGTGTAAAAATATGATGTCTAGTATAGAATATGGCCTCTAGTACAGAGTATGTCATCGTACTATATGAAATATGCCATAAACTATAAAGTTTGTTTTATCACCCCACGAAGGAAACGTAACGTAGTTAGTTTCTGAGAAGGGGTCTAGTTCAACAGGGGTGCCGATATCAGCCAATGCTAAGCCTTTCGCAAAACGTACCTGGCTACAGCAGCGCGTGCCCCAATGTTCGATGTACGGAGTGGCTGGGAAAACGGATTACGCTACACTTGGGGCGGCACGCGAGCGGATAGATCCCACGCTTCACACCAATGTGACCCAGTCAGCGGTTGCTGCGATGTTCGCGTAAAAAATTCTTCGCGAGCGCTGAATTTACAAATTCGGCCAACGGCCTTCTTCGCTAGAGGTCGTTGACCGCTGTAGGAACGCAGTACCGTGGCTACTGACGGCCAGTGGTAACAACAGTCTGAGTTAGAGGTCAAGGACTAGAACCAATTGGCTAAAGCCCGTGGGCTCAAGCTAAGGCTGCGCGTGCGCCGTTTGGCATTTCTGACTGTTAGTTTTCATAGCGTTTGGCTGGCCCCGTAGTTTCCTTCGAAGGGGGGCTCTCTTGCCATACGCTGCCAATAGTGCCCACTGTTTGTTAAGGGGGTAGTTGCTTGCGATAGGCGATGCTGGCATGGCTGGTACTAATTAATGATAAATGAACAATAAATTTATATTTATACCTTACAGAGCTCGTTTGCAAGTGCCCGTTTTTCATTTCATGGATCGGAACAAACATCAAAGGTCCAACAGCTATAGTACAGGTAATGGTCGATTTCTTTCCGTGAATTGGCGAAATCAGTCATCCCGAGGTTTGTTCCGCATACATTTTGCCCATAGGCATTATCTGTCTGGGTGCAATCCTCTTCTCTGTTCTGGTGCTCATTATACTGTTTCTTCATTCAAGGGCCTGTTGCGCACAGTACGCCATCCAAGGAGTCTGTGACAAAAGCACTGCGATTCGCTGATCCTCCAGATGGGGCATCTGGGGAAGACATGGCGGATGGAAATGCTCCACCTCCACCCCGGTTTCAATTTCGCAGGGATTTGCCCTCCCAGTCTAACGTAAGTGCTGCGCGTTTCCTATGTAAGGTTAGGCATTTGGTATTTGCTGTCACCTTTGTGGGATGTTGTCAACGGTAATTCAATGCTATCATTTGTTTTCAGTCTAGCGGCGGTGTGTCTGATATTGAGCGAGACACTATTATTAAGCAGCGTACAGAGCTGCAGCTGATGATAGGGGAGCTAAAAGACAGGGACAGGGAGCTGAATGAGATGGTTCATGCTCATCAACAGCAGATGGCAGCATGGGAGGAAGATAGACAGCGAGGTCAGAATCTGGAACAGAGAGTAATTAAACTGGACCGTAAGTTTTTCCAAGGAAATAATAATCATTTTTATTGACACCTCACATTCGCTGATGTAAAAATCATTTGAGTTCGGTATTCTCTGGTGTTTTCAATTGGATCAAAGTTTAATTTGCCGCGGCACAGAGTGATCCTGCTTGATCGCAAAATATTTAGCTAAACTCCACAGATGGGCATTAAACATTAAGACGTAAAAACTAAATTCTCTGTGCTTTTCTGAAAATCTTGTGGAGGACATGCACTGCTATTCCACGCCCTGCATGTAGTTCAGCATAAAAATCAGTGTAGTCATCATCATACTTACCAGCATCTCCCCTTGACCCTGACAGAGTTTGGTAAGCGTATATGTTTGACCATTGACCATATACTATTCCTGTATTGCTCAATTGCCATGAGCGTTCTCTCCTAACAATTTCCATACATACATATATATTTTCCATTCGGTATCGTACATTTAACCTGATTTGCATTTCTCACAACTATCTGTGTACATCACAATTATCTGTGTTTTGTGTAATATGTGATGACCGCTCATACTTTGGGTAGTTAGTGACCATTTAGCACTAAGTAGTGTGATACTACCGAAAGTTAGTGCACACATGCGGTTTACGACCAATGGTTTCAGGTGACTTGCACAAAAGGAACAGCCAGATTAGAGAACTGTTAAAAAAGCTAAAGTTGGTGGAAACAGAGGCCTTGAGTACATCCAGTGCGTTAGATGAAACTAGAGATCAGCTAAACTCTCTTGCGCAGCAGCATTCTCAAACCTGTACCCAGCTTCATGAGCTTGAGGTATGTTACATATTCCACCACGTACAAGTAAGTGTACACTGGAAAGGTAATCCATTTTTGTCGGTCATACAGCAGCCAAATAAGGCGACTAGGCTATCATCCTGATAATTTTGTTGTTCTATTATCCTAACAGCCTAGAATGTGTGAATTTAGGAATAAATGCGCACTTTGGACTCCCTAAGTGTATAAGAGGTTGCGTTGGCTTCACCTTAGACAGTAGGTAAAAACACGGCGGGCGCGAGTCAAACTCTTTGCACTATCCGGTCGAAAGGTTGTTGACTTAGCAAACTAGCGCTGTTTTCTCAACCACTTGCGGGCAGGTATGCCTGATGGCTGATGGTTAGGGCGATAGGATTCCTTTGGTTACTTGGCTATTTAGTTCATTGGTAATGCTTACCAAGGACAGTTTGTCCGCAATACTCCTTGCTAATGGCCGAACGATCGTTATACCCGGTGGCTTGCTAAGCGAGATCAATCGGCCGTCATGCTGACATTCAGGCATTTGAGGCAGCAGGTTTTGAGCAAGATCTTCCAAGAAATGAGATCAAGGGTACGATGTGAGACCATGTTTTTCAGTTCACTAACACTTAAACATTTTTCTGCCGTTGAGTTACTGATTTGTATCCACTTGTCAACCGAGTATTTCCATGCTCGTAAGCACTGGCATACCGTCATTGGTACGCAAAATACAGACAAGTTACAGTTCGTCTTCAGATACAAGATTTTTTCCCAATTTGGTGTAATTATCTCTGAAACATTCTATTTCTAGTTCATCCAGGTAAGGTCATTGCAGCATGTCAGAAATCACTGCAATGTTATGGACTAGCCTGTAATATGCATGTTCTCTTATACCCAGTATGTGTATTGACTCACTACTGGTGCCAATCTAATGTGAGCAAAGTTTTCAATTCCGCAACCTCTCTAATATAACAGTGTGAGGATTAATAAGTGCGTTTAAGAAGCTAGTGTAATTGTCTTTCAGGAATACAACACTAGTTTGCAAAAGAGTTTTAGGGATGTCTCGCAAACTCTTGGAGAAACCGAAGCTAAAGTCACAAAAATGAAACAACTCATTGAGATGAAGGCAAGTTGAAGATTGCAAATGCTCTGTCTAGTTTACACTAACCATCTCAGTTGAATTAAAGGAAATAGCGGAGTAAAGTGTAGTGCTGAAGTAACTGAAAACACGTCTTTGGTAAACTAATGATTATTGTGCAATAATAGCCCAGTGACTAGATTTCATTTGATCAAAGATTGAAAGATCCTAGAGCGGGAACCCCGGGTACCATTGGGAATGCAAGCTCCTCAACGAATTCACAAGCTCTCCTATGCTGTAAAGTGCTGTATCACCACAACATCTTCTATAGGAAAAGGAAGCGATCGAAACTAACAAGGAGATGGATGGGCTGTCATCTCGCCTCCAATCACTAGAACACTCCTATAAACATCTGGAGTCTATAACATTTGATGTGAAAAATTCGGCTAATGAATGGAAAAATAAATACAATGAGATGAAACAAGTAGCAGACTCTATGAAAGGTGTAGTATTGAAGTCTCCCTTGGCTCCTGGCTCACCCGTGCACATGTGTGTATACGTTACATATAGCAAACATGATAGATTCGCACTAGTAAAGGGTAATCTAGTGCCTTATCTCATTTGACTTCCGACTCACCCGCGCGCTTATGTATATATTTCACATAGTTGAGGTTTTTTTTATTCGCACACGTAAGAGGAAACTAATGCCTTATCTCACTGTAGGCGAGCTCTCCATTTCGAATGCAACACTGGAGGAAAGAGATGAAGAGTTTACCAAGTACCGACAAGAGCTGAATGAAAAAGTAGAAGAACTCAATTATGTTGGTAAGTCTCTGTCATAATTATGCCTGTGGTCCCTCAAGCCCTGTCATGGACAAGATACTGGAAAAGCTGCCAAAACCTTTTCAATTTTGCCTTAATCCGGTCTGAAAACGATCAGAAAGCTCAGTCAAGAATCAGCACAATAGGTGGAGTTAAGGGTAGGAGAACTCCATGATGCAGAGTTAGTGATGACTCCGCACTCTAATAACCTCTCCATAGCTGCCTCCTTCCATATCCATTTCCTCTCTATGGCTTGAATGTGCAGCTGATTGGAGCTTACTTATGTATGTAATGGAAGTCCCACCCAGCGGATAGGGGTTTAGCTCATTCCACGGTTGTCAAATATTCCCGTCTCCTTTCTCATAACAGGATTCGTGCTGGTTGAAGTGTAAACAAATGCCTTAGACTGGCTAAGCCCCGGCCTCACAGGACCGTCTGTTCAGTCTTGTAGCTAGTGTTTCACACCGAATCAGCGAGCGTTCTGGTAGGGTAAAGCTAGTACCAGCTTTCGTTTGACCATGCCCAGGCTGCAACTTCATTGCATGGTATAGTCCTAATAAGTGACTGACACCAGGCCTCTACCTTACCTTACTTATGTATTCTGCAGTGGAACGAGAGAAACGGAAAGATCAGCTGCTTGAGCTGCAGAAATCGAAGCAGGAGCGCACTGATCGTGAGCTGAGCACTTTACGGCAGATGTATGAACTACAGCAACACAAACTCGCCACCCTGCGTAAGGAGCTGACAGAAAGTCGTGAGAAAGAGATCAAACACAGAGTCACCTTCGACCTCAACGGGAATGACGGGTATGCGCTTCTGCTGATGCAGGTTGAACCAAATACTGTAAGCCATTAATATAAATAATAATCGAAGAGTTGAATGCGTTGAGGAGGAAAACAGCTGTATAAAGTCGTAGCTTCTCTAAGAAACCCAAATTGGGTTGCAAGTGATTCCCGCTTAACGTTTCAGTTGAAGTTCGAACGGAATCACAAAAATGTAAATTTTCTGTAATCTATTCTTTCAATCTTTGCTGGCATCGGTTCTGAAACAGAAACAGAGGATGTAGTTGAGTAAGCTGGGGTTTAGGGCAGTACAAAATCATTCACTATCTCCATTTCAGCCAGCATTTTCATTACTACTAACTCATGATTCGCTCCACGCATCTACTATGTTGTACTACCACCTGCTAATAGTTGATTTCATTAGTCTATTTACGTCTTTATCTGATACCATCATAGTGGTCATACGTGAACTGCAATACACAGCCAGTGCGTTGATCCACAAGAATGACACATTTTGATAATTCTGTCTCACTATCTTTTCATTAACTCACTGCACTACTATTCCTTGTCAGACTTGGCAACTAGACTCCACTAACTAATACCTAAAAGCTGCAGGTTGTTGCGTTCATGGAATGTGTCCCAAAATGTGTGATGCCATCACATCCTATAAATACCCCATAGAGTTATCATACAGCCCATGGAGTTATACGGGTGGATAACTTAATGAGCTTACTCTATAAAATATAACAATAATATGTCTATGGGTACTTCTCCCCATAAAGTGTTCTACTCATTCTGCACTTATCAATAAAACTCATAAAATGAATAAATTGCTACGATGTGACTTGCGTGGTGTCATCCTTTTCCCCTTCTTCTATCCTGTCAGCCATGGGGCAGTTGCTAAGTACCGTTGTGCCTTGGGGTGATGGGCTGATATACAAGAGCCTTTGTAGAGATGGTGATGCCTTTGACCTCAGCGATTCCTACCTTAGATCACCGCACGGATCTCCCATTAAATCTCCTAGCCAAAAGAGTTCACCGTACCATTCACCCGAAAAACGTCAATCTCCGCAGAAACGCATAAAATCACCTGAAATAGTTTCTCTGCACACGGTTAGTATCCGAGTCATTACTTGTTCAGACCTGTAACATTGTTCAGAGATGATCATTTAAAACAAATGGCACTGTTTCTGGGAAGCTGTTTGAAAAGTAGATGGGGTGTTGGTGTATGGGGGCTCTGCATTAGTCGCCGAAATTGGGGTGGGTGCATACTGTATACAGAGTAAAATTATTTGGATAGCTTGAATTGGTTTGTCAAGTCAGCAGAAGATTGTTGTTTCCATTTCAAGAGTTGAGACTCTGATCTGCGCATTAAAATAGCTAACCCTCATCTTTTTGCATTTTATATACGGATCTGTTTTTTAGCCAAGCCCTTCGTCCACAGATAGACTGCAGAAGTTGTTGAATGATTCTAAGCGATTAGTTGAAACCATCACAACCAACGACTCAAATTCTCCCACACACAGCTTTTCCAAACTGGTAAGTTTCTCTAGACCTCATCACTACTTTCAGACTCTTTTCCATTGTGAACTTCGGTTACAGACATACAAATTAGGTAACAACTGATTCCTATAAAAACAATCCTAGTGACCATTAGTGTGAACCCATATAAAAATTGTAGTCTTAAAGACTACAATTTTTATATGGGTTCACACTAATGGTCACTAGGATTGTTTTTATAGGAATCAGTTGTTACACTGTTATCACGCTGAAAATTAATGAATAAATATGGCTACCTCTGTCATTTCAGGCAATCGGGTCAAAATTCCAAAAGTTACTACTTCATTTTGGGTGTATTGGCGTCATTTGGATCAGACACAAATTAACAAGTTTCAAACGCGATTGCGCCGACAGTTAAAAACCGCAATGGGTTTCGGGTGCAGTTTTGAGCGTATCGGACTTCTTTTCTCAACGTCTTGCGTGTCCACGAACAAAAAATTGTGCAGTCTGTTTTGCAAAAGCGAAGCAACCCGTGAAGTGACCATTGGATAAGTAAACGATTGATAGCTAGCCTTGACATTTTGATAACCTTGACTCTGTAAACTAGCACACCCTCTCTCAGGAATTCTGTTCTCGTTATCGAATTCACTTTCGAGGTACCTGGCTTGTAAAAACGCACTTCTTTTCAGGCGATCATCGGAGCAGTGAACCTAAGAATGCATCTGAAACCCAGTATTAAGCCAAACTAGCGTTAATAAAGAATAGCTGTTAGCGCATGACTGCTCTTTGATGGTAGCATCACAAATGATCCCGAAAGCTGTACATTCCCAACTAAAGTTTTTATAATCATATCTTGTTTTACAGTCACTATCAAATGCCTCATCCAAGCAACTTTAACATCTGGGATCACCCTCGGCTTCCTGCATAGAAGTTCTATTCATGATTTATCCGAGCATTCCATGCTGAAGCCATGCAGAATAATAATTTCAGTTTTTACCGATCTAAGCTACCTATGATAGATTTCAATTTTATTTTTCACCCAGTGCAATGATCCCTTTATGTTTTTCTATGGACACGTTCATGATTTTTACCTCATTAGGCCTTTAGTTGGAAGGCTTTTTTAGTCAGACTCCCAGTATGCAATTATATGTATACATATTAGCTGCTTTGTTTTACACAATAATCATCATTAATTATTAAATTATGACAGGTTTGATGGAGAACAGTAAACTAGTGAAGGTGCATAGTAGAGAAGAGGGATTTTGAGCACTGACATTGTTCTGAGGACCCGATAAATTCATTATAGTTTTGATCTCTGCTCCTTAGTTTGGTGGCCACGGTGCTAGGGTAGAGATTGTTGGATCCAGGGTTAAACCTTGGGCCATGTTAGATTTTCGCTGTGAGTGCAACATCTATAGTTGCTATTGAAACCTTTCCCAACCGAAAACCATCAGAAATAGAAGGATGACCAAGCGCCTGGCTAAAAAATCTAGTATGTGATATATTACATGATTCTATGGGGATGACACATAGTAAACAATTTGACTCTATATGAAACTAAAACTGCACAATACAGTAGTTTGGTTACTGTCGTGGCGTGACTTAATTGAGAACTGTAGTTTCTTGTGTTCCAACTCCTATGCTCAAGGCTGAGTCACCAATATGAAGTTTTTGGAGTTGTGCGCTCATACTTAATTTAGACGGTACATCGTTGGTAACGCATTTATACCGCCACCCATCGGCAGGGATGGTTAAGTATTCTCAGTTTATAGTAACGGTTCCCTGTGATAGCGATACCGTCTCTGGAGACCTCAGTACGTCTGAGAAGCCTGGTGATGGGACTGAAATAGATTCAATCAGTCAAGCTCCGCTACCAGCCTCGGAGTCAGGAATAATTCCTACTAAAAAAGTCCCTACTGAACCAGTTCAAAATGAAGAGTCAGACTCAGAGTGGAAAACGAACGCACAAGCAGAGATCGGAGAGTCCAATCAAGCACCTGCTGCACCATCCTCTGCATCAGATCCACTAGAGACCGAAAGCGAAACCACGGCACAGCCTTCTTGTTCTTCAGCGGATATCCAGACAGGGGATATCGAGATGTCAGTTGTAATCAGAGAAGATGGTCGATCATCTTCTGCAAAGACTGCTGCTGAGAATTTGGCCTCTAAGTCTAACTTGCTGTTAAAAGGTGGTGAGGAGTCCGAACCCACAACTCCTTATGTCACCCCTGAATTCGAAGAAGTAAGTAAGTCAGAAATAAACACAGCAAGTCGCGTGATGTGTTATCACTACTGGTCACACTCAATTCAATAGCATAATTTATGATTATGATTGTGTTGACATTGTGATAGTGATACGCTTGCCAATTCGGTACCGGGCTCTAGACATAGTTTTCAAGACTGCAAAATGTGTTGGTTTTTCACTTAAAGAAACA
>Ga0224501_10002409_pt1 | contig 14695 bp, 8 predicted proteins | sample SF_Oct11_sed_USG_4_FD_169105 | JGI IMG/M metagenome (GOLD analysis project Ga0224501, IMG submission 169105) | Sediment microbial communities from San Francisco Bay, California, United States - SF_Oct11_sed_USGS_8_1 | ecosystem: Environmental > Aquatic > Marine > Sediment | place: USA...
TCGGTGTTGTGTCCAAATATGTGCTACGCGGTATGCAAGAACTCGGCGGCTTAGGTCCTGAAAGTAATTCGCCGGCTATGCAAGGTGGCTTTGACTTATCAGCCGGAGGTTTTTATGCCGGTTATTGGGGCTCCAACCTAAGTTATAGCGATGGTGGTGCAGACAATGGTTTTGAAAACGATTTATATGCCGGTTATGGATTAGATGTTGGTGGGGTTAGTTTAAGTGCCGGCCTAATTCAATATTTTTATGTCGATATCACCAACTTTGACGGCCTAGAGTTTGACGCCAGCGCATCTTATGGTCCAGCAAAAGTTCGAATGCAATATCTTGCCAAGAATGTCATCTGGGGAAATAAAGGCGATATTTATTTCACTGCAAGCTATGGCACCGAAATTATTAAAGGCTTTAATTTGGATTTAGTCGCGGGGTTCTACACCTATAACGACGATGATGCAAGCAATCCATTCATGCCAGACAGTGCAACTGCAATCACTTCCGGGTTCCGTCATCTCAATGTTTCACTTTCCCATGCTATTGGCAAGACGGGCGCGACCATGAGCTTGACTGGAATTTATGGTGGCCAAACCCGTGATGATGAAACCCAAGGCTCAACAGTTGTCATGGGTTTGAATTATGGTTTTGATATTTAAACAAGTACAAAGCGGTGCTTCAGCGCCGCTTTTTAGGAGCTAACTTATGAGACGATTCAAAATAAATCAACTAGTTTTAGCGCTAGGCGTGTGTGCGAGTACTGCTATGACACAAACCACTTGGGCTGCGGATACAATAAAAGTTGGTGTACTTCACTCACTCTCCGGAACCATGGCCATTAGTGAGACCACATTAAAAGATACTATGTTAATGTTAATTGAGGAACAAAACAAAAATGGTGGCTTATTGGGCAAAAAACTCGAACCCGTCGTGGTTGACCCTGCGTCCAACTGGCCATTATTTGCTGAAAAAGCACGAGAACTTATTCAAAAAGAAAAAGTAGCCGCAACCTTTGGTTGTTGGACATCGGTGTCACGCAAATCAGTTTTACCTGTGTTTGAAGAGCTTGATAGTCTTTTGTTCTATCCGGTGCAATATGAGGGCGAAGAGTCATCGAAAAATGTTTTTTACACTGGTGCGGCACCTAATCAACAAGCCATTCCTGCGGTTGACTATTTGATGAATGAAGTTGGTGTCAAACGTTGGGTGCTTGCCGGTACAGATTATGTTTACCCTCGTACCACAAACAAAATTCTCGAAGCCTATTTAAAAGCGAAAGGCGTAGCTGAGAAAGATATTATGATCAACTACACGCCTTTTGGTCATTCCGATTGGCAAAGCATTGTATCGAATATTAAACGCTTCGGTAGCTCAGGTATGAAAACTGCCGTGGTATCGACGATCAATGGTGATGCAAACGTACCCTTTTACAAAGAACTAGGAAACCAAGGCATAAGTGCAGACAACATTCCGGTTGTTGCATTTTCAGTTGGTGAAGAAGAACTATCCGGCATTGATACTAAGCCATTAGTCGGACATCTTGCTGCGTGGAATTATTTCATGAGTGTAGATAATCGACAGAACAAAAAATTTATTAAAAAATGGCATGCATTTATCAAAGACAAGAAGCGTGTTACCAATGATCCGATGGAAGCGCATTATTTAGGTTTTCAAATGTGGGTCAAAGCGGTTGAAAAAGCCGGAACCACTGACCCGCAAGCAGTGCGCGATGCTATTGTTGGTATCACCGTACCAAACCTCAGCGGTGGTTACGCAACTATGTATCCTAATCACCATATTTCAAAACCAGTACTCATCGGTGAAATCCAAAGTGATGGCCAATTTGAAGTTGTTTGGCAAACCGCTGGTACCGTCATGGGTGATGCATGGTCGGACTTTCTACCCACTAGCAAGAGTATTGTTTCGTCTTGGATGAATCCAATCCAATGTGGAAACTTTAATACGGAAACAGCAAAATGTTCCGGACAAAACTTCTAATAAAAAAGTGGGAGGGTCACACCTCCCGCCTCTTATCCGATAACAAACACAGGACGACGCACCCATGGTTCGGCAACTATGTATTTTGATAATATCGCTGCTCTTCCTCCCTCTCGCGAATGGGAATACACGATTTGACCAAGCATTGCTGGATCTAACTCAGCAAAGTTTTAAAATTAAGGCCACTGCGGTTGACATTATCAGCACAAGTCAACATGAAAAAAGCCAGTTACTCTTGCAAACACTATTGGCCGGTGATCTTTATTACAACAAAAATAGCAAGCAACTGGTAACCATCTTAGATAGCGATGATGAACTGGAGGAAGTGACGACTAAATCATTGTTAAGCGGTGAGGAAAGCAATGGTTTAAGTGACTCAATCATTAAAAAAGTTAAGATCAACAATCAAATGCGTATACGCATAAAAGCGGCATTAGCACAATTTGAACTCAAACATGATGACCCTCAAGTGCGTTTGAATGCCGTTCGTAACATGGCCAAAAATAGCAACTCAAACATCATTCAGGATTTGAAAGCTCACTTAAGCGATGAAACTGATTCAAACATTATTGCGCTAATAGAAGAAACACTCGCTCTGTCGGTTTTACGTTTTGGCAACGAAAAAGAGCAACTAGAAGCTATTGAATCCTTATCCCACACCAGCAATGTCAAAGCAAAAACATTATTGAATCAAATTATCAACACCGCAGGAACTGAACACTATTCAACCACCATCATTGCCGCTAGCCGTAATGCTATAAAAAGAATCAACGATACTGAAAAACTAAACAAGAGTGTTGAAACACTTTTCTTTGGCATCAGCTTGGGCAGTGTGTTGTTATTATCCGCTATTGGGCTTGCTATCACGTTTGGCGTCATGGGCGTAATCAACATGGCCCATGGGGAGCTAATGATGCTTGGCGCCTATACGACTTATGTGGTGCAACTACTCATGCCGAACACAATTGATTATTCACTATTTGTCGCTATACCCGCTGCGTTTGTTGTTGCTGGTATTACTGGCATTTTGATTGAGCGCGGCGTGATTCGATTTCTTTATGGTCGACCACTAGAAACCTTGTTAGCCACCTTTGGTATAAGCCTTATATTGCAACAATTAGTTCGTAGCATTTTTTCGCCTTTAAACCGCTCTGTGGAAACACCGAGTTGGATGAGTGGATCCATTCAAATCAATGAAATGCTCTCGCTCACATACAATCGTTTATACATTATTGTGTTTGCCTTGTTAGTATTTGCTGCTTTAATTTATGTTATGAAAAAAACTCGTCTGGGGTTGCAAGTACGAGCGGTCACACAAAATCGTGAAATGGCGCGCTCCATGGGTATTCGGTCAGGATATGTCGATGCACTGACCTTTGGTTTAGGGTCTGGAATTGCCGGTGTCGCCGGTGTTGCCCTCAGCCAACTAACCAATGTTGGCCCAAATCTCGGTCAAGCTTATATTATCGATTCATTTATGGTTGTCGTATTTGGCGGGGTTGGTAATTTATGGGGCACCTTGGTTGCCGCAATGTCCTTAGGTGTTATAAATAAATTTCTCGAACCATGGTCTGGCGCTGTACTCGCCAAAATCCTCGTCTTGGTTTTTATTATTCTTTTTATACAGAAAAAACCACGCGGCTTGTTTCCACAAAAAGGTCGTGCCGCAGAGGGCTAAACATAATGCATAACACAATTTTGTTAAAACATATTTTTATTAATAATCGCGTTCACCCGAGTGTGCTTGCCGTACTAATCACAATTGCTGTACTCGTACCGATACTTAATCTCCTAGTTCCGCCTGATTCATTTTTCCATCTATCCAGTTACAGTGTCACTTTATTTGGAAAGTATTTGGCTTTTGCCCTATTAGCATTGTCTCTGGACATGGTGTGGGGCTACTGCGGAATTCTGAGTTTAGGTCATGCTGCGTTCTTTGCCCTAGGTGGATACGCCATGGGCATGTATTTAATGCGCCAGATTGGCGATCGCGGTGTATATGGAAACGCTGAATTGCCCGATTTTATGGTATTTCTAAACTGGCAAGAGTTACCCTGGTATTGGTTTGGCTTCGACCAGTTTTGGTTTGCCATGCTCATGGTGATTCTGGTGCCGGGATTTCTTGCACTTATTTTTGGATGGTTAGCATTTCGCTCACGTGTCAGTGGTGTCTATTTGTCGATCATAACTCAGGCATTAACATTTGCACTCATGCTTGCTTTTTTTCGTAACGAAATGGGTTTTGGTGGCAATAATGGCTTAACCGATTTCAAAGACATTCTTGGTTTTAGCTTACAAGATGATAGCACCCGCTCGGTTTTATTTGCATTGTCAGCATTCGCTTTGGCATTTTTCTATGTTGTCTGCTTACTGGTGGTAAATTCTAAAGCTGGCAAAGTGGTTACTGCCATACGTGATGCCGAAAATCGAACCCGCTTTGTGGGTTACAATGTTGAACAATACAAACTTTGGGTTTGGGTTTTTTCTGCAGTTATCGCTGGCATCGCCGGAGCACTTTATGTTCCGCAAGTCGGTATTATTAACCCGGGCGAGTTCTCTCCATTAAATTCTATTGAGCTGGTTATATGGGTGGCCATTGGTGGCCGAGGTTTTCTTTATGGCGCAATTATCGGTGCAATTGTTGTGAATGTTGCAAAATCCTATCTCACGGCAGCCATGCCTGATGCCTGGCTATTTGTGCTTGGCGCTTTGTTTGTTTTGGTCACCATATTACTGCCTAATGGTGTCATGGGGCTTATTAAAACCAAGCCAACTAAACAAGCTGATATTAACGGAGTGAAACCACATGAATCAACTTGAAAACTTTCGGGACTATTGGCGACGGGATCGTGTATTCGACTTTGTTAATCGACCGGGTTTTCGCACGGTAAACACAAAAGAACTTGATATTGAACATGGCGTAGTGCTTTATATAGAAGGCGTGTCCGTTAGTTTTGACGGCTTTAAAGCGCTTAATGATTTAAATCTATATATTAATAACGGAGAATTACGTTGCATTATCGGGCCAAACGGCGCTGGCAAATCCACGATGATGGATGTTATCACCGGCAAAACACGCCCGGATGAAGGCCAGGTGTTTTATGGAGGCACCATTAATTTAACACAAATGTCAGAACATGAAATTGCACAAGCGGGTATTGGCCGTAAATTCCAAAAACCGACGGTATTTCCACATCACACCGTTAACGAAAATCTACAACTAGCACACGGTCAACATAAACAAATATGGAAAACATTGTTCCATCAGGAATCAAGTGAGGAAACCGATCGGAAAGATGAAATTTTGCTGTTAGTAAATTTAATAGAACAACGCAATAGCTGTGCAGGATTACTATCTCATGGGCAAAAACAATGGCTGGAAATTGGAATGTTGCTTATGCAAAACCCCAATGTATTGCTTGTCGATGAACCTATTGCAGGAATGACCCACGCGGAAACTGAACGCACTGCTGAGCTGCTAACCAGTCTCAAGGGCAAACACTCGGTGATTGTAGTCGAACATGACATGGAATTTATTCGTTCGATTGCTGAAACCGTTACTGTTTTACACGAGGGCCATGTGCTTGCGGAAGGTAGCATGGATCAGGTTCAAAATAATTCAAAAGTCATTGAAGTTTATTTAGGTGAATAATATGTTAGCGCTTAATCAAGTCAATCAGTTTTATGGTGAAAGTCATACACTTTGGAATATAGATCTACAAATCAAACAAACCGAGATATTTTGTCTAATGGGTCGCAATGGTGTTGGCAAATCTACTTTGCTCAAAACCATCATGGGTTTAGTTCCCTCTCGCTCGGGAGAGATTATTTTTAACAATTCAGATATCGCAAATCGTGATGCCAGCCAACGAGCGCCTTTAGGTATTGCCTATGTACCACAGGGAAGAGAAATTTTTCCACAACTAACCGTTGAAGAAAACCTTTTAGTAGGCTTAAGTATTCAGAAGAAATTCAAACGGATTGTACCGCAAAGAATTTACGAACTTTTCCCTGTGCTCAAACAGATGCGTCTACGTAAAGGTGGCGACCTGTCCGGCGGTCAACAACAGCAACTCGCGATCGGCAGAGCCTTGGTTTTAAATCCGAGTTTACTGATTCTAGATGAACCGACCGAAGGCATACAACCAAGTATTGTACATGAAATTGCTCAAGTCATTAAAAAACTAGTGAACGAAGATGGACTAACTATTTTATTGGTTGAGCAAAAACTTGCCTTTGCACGCAAATTAGCAGATCGCTTTTGTATTCTTGACCGTGGACGCAAGGTAGCACAAGGTGAAATCAATGAACTTGATGAAGTAATGGTGAAAAAATATTTAACGGTTTAGTAATAAACGCACAAACCATCATAACTAGCTGATTGCCGCATAGTCAGCGCTACTATCAATGGAATTGTGAATGGGCAACGTTAAGGTAAACACACTTCCCTGCCCTGGATAGCTTGCGAGCACGATATCACCTTTGAGTAATTCAGCGAAACGTTTGCAAATCGCAAGTCCCAGCCCCGTACCTGCAATGGCCATATTTTGATTTTCTTTAACTTGATGAAAAGAATCAAAAACATTTTTCAGATCTTCTTTATCAATTCCTACACCGGTGTCTTCGACCGAAAAATTTATCTGATTTTGCTCAACTTGGCAGTCCAGGCGAACATAGCCTTTTTTAGTGAATTTTAGTCCATTGCTAAGCAAATTTAGAATTATTTGAAAAACTTTGGTGCGATCACTCGTCATTTCTAAAGTGGCTGGTATTTTTGCAATTATGAGTTGAATTTTTTTCTCATCAAAAAGTACTTGGTTTTGTTCCTGCAGCTCTTTAAGCAGCGAAGCGACCTTAAATGTTTCCATATGGGCTTTCATTTTGCCTGCTTCAATTTTTGATAAATCCAATATATCATTAATCAAACTTAACAAATGTTTTGCACTATTGTGTGCCATGCCTAATTGTTTTTCCTGTACTTCATTGACTGCGCCTGCCATACCCGACTTAACAATTCCAGTGAAGCCAATAATCGAATTTAAAGGTGTGCGTAATTCATGACTCATGTTTGCCAAAAATGTTGACTTAGATTTTGTTGCTGCTAACGCTCGATCTCTGGCAATGGCTAACTCATGTGTTCGCTCACTAACTAGTCCCTCAAGATTATCTCGATGTAAATTTAATTCCAATTCAATTTGTTTGCGATCTGTAATATCCCGAATCACTTGAACCGTTCCCATATTAGTTTTATCCATTGATATTGGTGATAGGGAAAAGTCTAACCAGGTATTCTTATCGACATTCTGAATTTCATAATCGTGCAATTCGATACCGTCTTTCATATGTTGACAAATTGTGCAATTTGATTCTTCTAAAAATAATGGGTGAAATACTTGATGTGCATTAAGTCCGACTAGTTGATTTTTGGTCATGTATGCCATTTCACAAGCACGGTTATTCACTTGGCGGATTCGATTGTTTTGGTCAATGACAATTGTTGCAACCGGTATTGCATCATAGGTAGTAGCATCTTGCGCCATGGTGCTGAATGGCTCTTTTAAAGTGGTACGTACGATCGCTACAAAAATTAGCCAAAACGAAACTAACTTGAAAATATGTCCTGCTTGGTTCGATATGCCATAAACCGATATGTAGAAGGTGAAACTTAATTCAGCACATATAGTTAAAGTTATAGAGGCAAAAATCATTCGTGTGATTTTTGCTTCAATATAATGACGCCGTTGATACAAAAACCACATGGAAAACGCTAACAATGTCATAATGAGATATTCACTGGCCACTTTTGTTTCTGTCAGACCTTGCCCTTCGATAAACATTAATGGAAACTGATCTAACATGACTAGAAAGAATATGATACTTGCAATCACCCCGTAACCAGTGAATACCAAATTTCGATTCAAACCTCGGTTTAAGAAAAAAGGTGACGTTAGCAATAAGAACGCTTCCATGAACCGTGTGCCAATCCACAATTGAATACTTGTATCACTGCTAGTGACATGAGAAAAAATATTCATGTCTTTATAGGCCAGGGTGTGTGCCATGTCTAAACACGCCACCCAGAAATAGCCACAACCGAGATACATGAGGAAATTATTTCGGGTAAATGGATGCGTTTGCCATGCGACGACGCACATGAGAATAGCAACGACAATCGCAAAAAACTCCGCTAGCGTATGGAATAGAAGAAAACTATAAAAACTCGTTGCTACAACAATTGTTGCCAACAATAAGGGCGTTAACCACACCAATATATCTTGTTGTTGTCCTGCTCGAAGACTTGAATCAGACTTACTCATTTATAACAATCAATCCGTGATAACGTCAAAAATAAAGTGAGATCTATAACAATCGTATGAAAAGGTTTGGGAAAGTACTGCTCTTTCTTGATTTAATCCTATTTCAAACCAGTAAAACTATATTATAGACGACTAGGAGATTCAATCAGCGGTGTCAATTTAATACGTCTACGGTCGAGCCGACGCAGATTAAACCGCTACTTTCCGGAACAAGATTTTGACCAAAATAGATCTTCCTTTGCCGAAGGCGAAACTCACCAAGCGTGCGCAATACCTCTGAATTACTTTTCGCAGTATTTGGATCGATATTAGGAATACTACAGCGGCTACACGGCTTCACCAAACGAAAAACAACATCATCAATTTGAATGCGCTGCCAAGTATCTTCGGCAAAAGGCTCACAACCATCAAGCACAATATTAGGGCGAAAACGATGCATTTGTACCCGCTCTTTCAATCGCCGATTGAGTTCATCAAGTGACGCTTGTGTACATAATAATATTGGAAATCCATCGGCGAAACTTACGCCCTCGCCCACCAGCGCATAGCTTGGATCAATTGGCCTAAAATAATTATCTGCAAAAAATACCAACCGACTATCATGTGAAAGAAAAACTGATAGCCATTCCGCAGCCGCATCACCGCAATCAATTCCATCACATAGGTCATTCCAAACTTTCACTTGTTTCACCGGTCCATTGCTAGGTATTTGTATAGTGATGGCAGCCATTTCAGGCGCGCTTAGTGTAATACCAGCACGTAAGTCGATCGAGTTGTTTAATTGCGCTTGAATTAAGCACATTCGAGGCAATAGACGCTGACTTAAAAAATTTCCTTGGCTATCGACCAGCATCCAGCGACGATCGCCAAATATACCAATGGTATCTATGCTTGCTACCTGATGATCTACACCCGCTAATGATTTAACTGGATAGCTCATCAATTGGCTAACGCTTAATGCTTTCGTCATGTCACTCTTTCATACACGAATTGAGCAAAGCTTGCATATGGGCTAAGCCAAGCCTACGCGCATGCTCAATATTACGCTGGGGTATATTTTCAGGTTGAAGGAAACTTTTTAACACTTCACTCAAACTGGATTCGCGAATAATGTGAAACATAGGATAAGGTGAACGATTCGTGTAATTTGCCGCATCATTTTCATCTGCGCCTTCAAAACAATAGTCAGGATGAAAACTGGCCAACTGAAATATTCCCATAAAATTCAACTGTTCGAGTAGTGCTTGAGCTTGATCAAGGCAATCTAAAAAATTAAGAAAACTTTCCAAGCCAGGTGTCAGGATTAGCAAACTGGTTTCAATTGATGAATTATTGTCTAGGTGGTGAAATTCATTCTGCAATGCAGACAAGACTTGGTCAGGGTCACTCGCATTTTGTACAAGTAAACGCACCCGTTGTCGTGCCCATTCCGCTTGTGCAAAAGGACAGAAATTCTCACCAATAACGACATTTTCTATCCATCGCCTAGTTTGTTCAATAATCAAATTGTTCATCACTCTGCTCAACACACTTGCCAGTCAAGAATAGTATACCAGTATAGAGGATCAATACCTGCCTATACAATACTACGCTTACGCCATCGGGATATAGCCAATAGACCGAGAAACAGCAATAACTGGATTGGATGTAGACTTGCTCTTTCAGTCTTGGATTCAAGTGTAAGGACTTTTTGCGGCATGCCGGTGATGTTCAAAATTATTGAAGCGCTGCTCTCATATTCGCTATCCGATATTGTATAGTCGATAACGACCACGCCTTCAAATAAATCATCAGATTGGTATATAGCCTCCGCGCTAATGTCTCCTGATGAAGGTTGTGAAAACTTGATGATAGAGAGCTCATCGCCATCGATATCTCGATCATTGTTCAATGCCGCGTTGAGATTAAAAGAGCTGCCGGCATAAAAACTAAAAGCATCATCTTCTGCTACTGGTGCGTCGTTCTGGTTCTCTACAATCACCACGGAGGTAATGGTCTGTGATGACGTTTCGGCATCACTCACATGCCAGCGAAAATAGTCAGTGCCTTGAAAATCTTTATTTGGAATATATTGCAATTGACCACTGCTTTGGTCAAGTTCAATTGTGCCAAATTTGGTTGACGCATCGAGATGATAAGTCAATTCCGTAGAGTCCACATCAGTTGCTGATAGATTGGCTTCCAAGCTGCTGTCTTCTATGCTTATGAAGTTTTGCCCTTGAGGTATAGGCGCATCGTTTACTTTGCTCACTGACACGGAGATTGAGCCGCTTTGAGAAAGGCCATAACGGTCTTGAATTAGATAATCTAATGTATCAACACCATTCACTTCGGCAAATGGTTCAAATACGATTTCACCATCCGCTTGAAAAATAATATTTCCTATTCTCGATGAAGAAACTGATACTAGCGTTAATATATCTTCAGGAAAATCGGCATCCGTGTCATTATCTAAAACATTAATTGAAATACTTTGGTCTTCAAGCGTTTGCATCTGATCCGTTAAGGTTTGTGGTCGACGATTAATTTTAAAACTTTTCATGGTTGTTGACACAAGACCTGCGGCATCAGTGACTCGAAGTTGAGCATCAAGTGTAGGGGTGTTGGTTAGTGGATAACTCATCTGAACTTGATGAAAAACTTCATTGTGAACAGTCCATTCATAAAAAAGAGGACTTTGCTCTGCGTCAAACGAAGACGCCGCTTGTAATACAATTTCGTCGCCCTCTTGATAAATAAGTGACGCATTATTCATAATAATCGGTTCAGGTCTGTTATTAAATCCAAGAACAATGTCGCTTTCCGCTACACCACCATAACTATCAGCAATACTCAGTTTAAAACTAATCGGCTGAATATTGTTTCCTACTTTCGATTCGATTGCTGAAAAGTTAATAAGCGCGTCACCCAATCCAAGCTGACCTGCAACATTATCACCCACACAAAACAATACACCTTGGGAATCAATCAAACACATATTCTTATTCGTCGCCCGTTGCAACCGAATCGGTCCGGTGCCTAGTGCAACAGATTGTTCAGTGAATACGGAAAACGTATAGAAATCACCCCAACCACGACAACTACGTTGGCCATTGATCTGATCGATTAAACAGCTTGAACGAGCACCAAGCGCCAATGTTTCCCCCACTGCTGCATTTTTCCAATAAAACGGTGATAAAATATTTAGTTGCGAATTCTGATTCACTTGATAGTCTGAATTTAATCCCCAACAAAACACCGCTCGATCAGTTTTACGAATAGCGCAACTGTGATGTAAACCAAGCTCGACCGAACTCCATTGAGTATCAACTGCATTAGCACTTACCAACTTCGGTACGCCACTATCAATGTAACTTCCATCGCCTAACGCACCAGAAATGTTTTCACCCCAGCAGTAAAGTTGATCGTCTTGGTTGAGCCCGCAGCTATGATTATTACCTAAACTCATGGAGGTCCAATTCGAATTTGGCACTGCAATTTTCATTGGCGTCGCCGACATTGTAAGCGTTTCAATATCACTAAGTTGAGATGATTGATTATCACCCCAACACCAAATTTCCCCGTCGCTATTCAAGGCGCAGCTGTGATTGGCACCAGAATCAATTGCTAACCAGAATTTTCTGTTTTGTGAAAACCAACTGGCACTACCTAGCTGTTGATTGGAATTATCCCCCCAACAATGGATTAAATTTTCAATATCGATAGCGCAGGTATGTTTCTCACCGACTGTGACATAACGCCATTGATTTTGATTATTGACTTGCGTAGGTATATTATAAATTTCATTCTGCAGATTATTCGTAATTTGCTGAGCGTCATTTGCACCCCAACACCAAAGCGTGTGATCGCTGCGTATAGCACAGCTATGTTGCCAGCCAACACTTAACTCTAGCCATTGAATCATTTTATCTGGCAATAGGAGCGATATTGTTTCGCTTTTTGAATTGTTAAGCGTCAGTTCAGGTCCGCTGATTTGCGTCCAGGTAACATCGCTTATTGTCGCGCCCAAGAATACCTCGCTGCTAGTTGCTGATAAACTGATTTCTTCATTTGGCAAACCCACCACGGTGTCAGTACTGATGGTCGCGACTGGCACTTGCGCCATAATCACTTCAGCTGTTGCGAAAACCGTTTCAATTCCATCGGAAACATTCAGCGTTAAAGTATATAAACCTGGGCTGGCATAACTATGAATTGGTTTCGTATTAGACGAGGTATTGTTGTCTCCAAAGTTCCATTCAAATAATAACTCATCGCCATCCGCATCATCGACCACGACAGCCGATAAATCCAACGTTGCATTGGCAGCGACCAGATAACTATCCAGCAAATTAATTACAGGCTTATTATTTGCGATAACAATAAAGTTGGAAGTCATTGTCTCAGTAAGACCGTCACTCACTGATAGGCTAACCGTATATACACCATTGCTAGCATAGACATGAGTTACTTGTGGCCCTGTGGCTGTTTGGCCATCGCCAAAATCCCAGAAAAACTCCAATAACCGATTATTCGGATTACTGGTTGCACTGGCATCAAAATCGATTGGTGTGCCAGGCACGCTTGCATAGGGACCATCGGTTTGAATTTGTGGTGGATCAAGTACTTGTACAAGGGCGCTCGCAGACACTTCACCATACGCATCATCAACAGTTAACGTTAGTTGATAATCCCCTGAAGTCAAGTAAGCGTGTGCAGGCATTGGTTCTAGTGAAGTTATGCCGTCACCAAAGTCCCACTGATAACTCAACTCATCGGCATCAGCATCCTCAATCACTATCTCGCTAAATATTTTTTCAAAACCCATGGTTGCGCTGATTGTGGACGGCAAGGAAATCGTCGGTGGATTATTCGGGCCAATAAATGCTTTTGTGATAGCCGGTAGGGAACTGACGAATCCATCATTAACAATCAAACTCACCTCATAAACACCACGCTGTAAATAAGCATGAATAGGATTAATGAGTGTTGAACTGGTTTGGTCACCAAAATTCCATTGGAAACTTAATACGCCACCATTTGGATTGCTGGAAGCACTCGCATCGAAGTTTATGTCTTCATTGACCAATGCCGTAAAAGGACCACCAGGAATGGCAATTGGTGTTTCATAAGCAGAAAACTTAATCGACCTAGCATCAGTTAATATTTGATTGTTGAAGCTGTATTGCGATGCTTGAGTTCCTGAGTCATTTTCAACGCCTATTGTCGCAGAACCGCCATTACGTCCACCCAGGCTTTGATAGTTCAGAACAATGTCACCGTTCTCATGCAATTGAACCTGAAAAGATAAACGAGTTATCGATCTATAATAAATAGCATTCTCCCAAGTCACGGTAAATATTTGATTCGGGCTTAGACCCGTCAGCTCATAGCTCACGCGTGAATCGGGAAGCATTTCCAAATCATCCCAGTGCGCATAAATCGCATTATTTGGTTGAAACCCACTAGGAATAGAATCATTGCTATAGACCGTATGTCCAGTTCCAAATGATAAAATACCATTGGTCGAGACAAAAGCGTCGGAGTAAATGTTTCCATAAAATGGAAATTCGAAACCAATTGGTATTGGAGTCGTTGTCGATTGGTCATCACCAAATAGACTTGCCGTTGTTGCCGTATCGGTCGCTTGCCATTGGTAGTTTGGTTCTGTAATCGTATAACGAATTTCGCGAATAACATTAACATCAATTGCTTGACTTGCCGCACCCAACAAACTATCAGTCGCAGAAACAATCAACTGGCTAGGCCCAACATTATTCCACACAATATTGTCGCGACTAAAAAGTCCATCACCGGCTTGAACATCACCGTTTGTGCCATCATCAAATAAAGCCAAAGGCGCACTCTGATCAATACTCAATGAAACCGTAGCGCTTGAAGCCGCAACACCACAACTATGGGCATAAACTTCAAAACGTTGCGGTTCACCAAACAATAGCTCCTGCCCTGAAACAATATTTGCACTACTTAATTGCAATTGAGTAGCATTACAATTCAGCGCGCTATTCAAATTCACACGACCACGTGAGACACTGGCTTGCTGCAAACCAATTATAGGATCACTACTTGAAATTAATAGCTGTCTAAGTTGTAAAAACGATTTTGAAGGATCATGGCTTGCGAGTAATGCAGCTGCACCACTGACAAGAGGTGCAGCCATCGAAGTGCCGGAAAGATAACCATATTGACTATTGGGCAGCGTGCTATAAATGTCTTCACCTGGCGCTGCAACATCAACATTACGCATACCGTAGTTTGAAAAAAATGCTAGATCGTCCGAACGGTTGGTTGCCGCAACGGTAATAATGTTTGCTAGATCAAAATTCGCAGGATAGTCCGCGATGAAATCAAGATTAGCGCTAGCGTTTCCGGCAACAGCCACAAAC
>Ga0224501_10002410_pt1 | contig 14691 bp, 14 predicted proteins | sample SF_Oct11_sed_USG_4_FD_169105 | JGI IMG/M metagenome (GOLD analysis project Ga0224501, IMG submission 169105) | Sediment microbial communities from San Francisco Bay, California, United States - SF_Oct11_sed_USGS_8_1 | ecosystem: Environmental > Aquatic > Marine > Sediment | place: USA...
TCAGGTACTGGCCGTCAAAACGCACCCAGTTGCCGTTGGCAAAGTTCTCCTCGATGGTCGTCCAGGCCGTATCAAAAGCGGCGTCAGCGCCGTTGTAGGCCTGCTGCTGGGAGCGGATGTTACCCGCGACCCTGGGGCCGGTCCCGGTCACCGTGAGCAGAACGATCCCGATGACCTGGAGAAAGGCCAGGACCAGGATGACAATGACCAGAGCTATGCCCCTCTCTGACGAAGAAGGGGTCTCGTGATTGTTTCCTGATAATGATCTCATTGTTTCCTTCACTTTTTCCCTCTTTTATATGGTCCCCGTGTTATACACGTTCAAAGACATGTTCCTGATGTTGGCGGTGGACTCCAGCAGGAATCTTCGGTGTCTGTCTATCTGTGCTCCTGCCGGAGAATCGGCGATAGTCGGTTTTGTGTAGATATAGGTCACCTCGGCTGGCGGGGTTCCGGAGACGCTCACGTAAGGGTTCTCGGTCTTCCCGAGAATCATTATCCTCACAAACCGGATTCCGGCGAGCACGGTTGGGTTTGTGAAGTCATAGATGTCGCCCCAGTTGATGAAATCAAGGCTGCTGATGACTGAATCTCCGTTGTTGTCATCGAGCAGCTGGTCGCCATTCATATCCCCGTGGTACTGGAACTGCAGGTCTTCGCAGTTCAGAGCCAGGGCCAGATGGTCGTAAGCGTTGGACATCGGGTTCCACTGGGAGACGTAGACCACTCCGGGAAGTCCCAGGTAGCCGTTCGACCCTGCGGTCAGTCCGGGATAATTGCCGTCCATGTCCAGCCAGTACGTCTTGAGCTCGATAAAATGAACCGTTCCTCCGCTGTAGTCAGCGCTCGCACCGCCGGGCACCAGTCCGTTGGGCAGGGTAATGTTGATCGTGTTGAAGGTGATGGTGCTGGAGGCGAGGTCGACGCCCGTGATCTGGCCCAGCTCGCCGTTGGTGGTGTTGTCTTCAGGATCGGGGAGGATGAGGATAGCCCGGTTCACGTATCCCAGCGGGTCAGCGGGATAAGCGTTGGCCGTGTAGGGATAGAGGGGCAGTTCGGTCGGCTCGAGCGTGACCGTGCCCGTGCCGGGAACATAGGTCTGGACGAGAAGCCTCAAGGGATCGGAGTTGCCGAGGAAGGTTATCCGGTCTGTCTGATAAGGATGGCTCGATTGATTTATATCGTTATTCACACCCTGAATAAAATAGGCGGCAAACCTCTGGTTCACGCCGGCGCAGATGGACTTGACATCCCTCGAGATAAAAAACATAGCCGAGCGGACATCATGCTGGAGTGAGGCGAACTGCTGCTGGTCCACGGACAGCCTGTTGCTGCTCACATATAGGGACAGCGTGGCCAGCACGACCAGAAGCATGATCACGGAACCGATCAGAATCTCAATGAGGGTGTAGCCTCTTTCTGCGTTTTTGAGAAAATACCGTTGGCTGGGTCCTGAATTCTCTTTTCTCATCTGTGTTGTTCCTGTGTTTATCATGATTCGTCACCTGCTGATGACCGTGCCCATATCCGCCCGAATCTGATGCTGGGTCGGATAATTGATAAGATCCTCGACGCTTGTCAGGAGCTGAGATGCCGGAAAGACCCGGACTCTCACATCCCAGTTAAACCCGACCGCCTGGATCACAGTGACCCTTCTGAAATCCATGTTCCCGTCATTGTTGACATCGATCTGCTCATCGACCGGGCTCGCGGCCAGGTCATTCAAATCCGTGGCGGGCAGGTTCCTGAGGAAGTCGATCTGCTGCTGGGCGAGAAATATCGAGTTGGTCATCCGGTCAGAGCGCTGATTGTTCATCACGCTGAAGGTGAAGAGCTGAGCCAGTGCGAGCAGGGCCACACCGACAAGGGCAATCCCGATCGTTGTCTCTATCAGAGAAAAACCTTCTCTTTTTTTCTTTCCGGGTTTCCCGGAATTCATCCTTCTTTTCAGAAAACCTCTCATTTTCATCATCATTCTCCACCATAGGCTTTGGTGAACTGCACAGAGCCGCCGATATAGACGCTGATCACTCTCAGGTCAGGCTGGTTATAGCGATCCAGTTTGGGGCTCTGGATGCTGATGCTGTTCTGGGTGCTGTCATAGTTGGAGACAAAGCCCAGCGGTGAAAACTGGACGATCTGGTTGGGGAAGCTCACGGTCGCGGTGAACTTGGTCGGGATAAACCTTCTGCTGAAACCGGGCATGGAATTCCAGGTTCCCGGGCTGTCTTCTCTTTCGATGTAGTAAGTCCACATGTCGTGCGCGTAATCAAACCTCACTCTATGGTTGATCCTTGATTTGACTGCCTCGAACTTGGCCCTTTGGAGGGAGGTCAGGATATCCCGGCCCGCATTCTCCAGGCTCCTGGTCTCCAAGGAATTGATTATGCTCGGATACAGAACGAGGGCCATCATGCCGATAATGGCCACAGACACCATGACTTCGAGCAAAGTGAACCCTCTCTGTCTTGATGCAGGGAGATCCCTGTTTATGGATTCCTTGTGTTGAGAGATTTTTGATATGTCTTTCATTTTTTCCCTCACACCAATAGAGTCGGGGACTTAAGAAAAAATATGCAATTTGCCTTCATCCTGGGTTGAATTCGCCCGTTAGGCTCTGGTCTGTTTGACTCTCCGCTCAGTAGCTTCGCTATCCCCATGTTTTTATTGATCTTATCCATTTTCATCAGCATTTTCAAGGAGTCCCTTTATCGCATCAAAACAGAAGAATCAGCGCAATGCAAAATTCTTCCCTTATTATTAAATGTAAATCTACATACATTAAGTCTAAGCTTAATATATAGTATTTCCCGTATTCGTCAATAGCCCTTGAAGATGAAATCACAGGTGATATTTGCTCTTGAGCATTTAACCCTCTGCAAGGAGTGCCTTTCACCCCAAAAGAGTAGTGCCGGAATCAGGCTAAAAAAGCGCCTGCCCCATCCCTTTTTCAGGGGAAAAATAAGAAAGGGATCACTTGGTCTCTTTAAAGGTCTTATTCTGCCGTGCATAATGACTTAAAGGGGGGGTTAGTCCTTGAAGCAAATTTTATGGTCTGGCTCCAGGCTGTGACCTCATTTTTTATTAAAAACGGGGTGATTTTGCCAAAAAAAAGGGGTCTGGGCTCAAAATTAGACATCTCTTTAATGGGGTTTGGACGTGTCTTTGGATTAAAAGACAGTGTTAAGCCTACTCAAAGTGTCTGGCTCGACTCCCTATTGGAGATGCTCCAGAACAAATTCTGATAAAGCCTGAACCAAACATCCTGTATGTCTGATATCGAGCCTGATCCCGATTGTGATCTTGATTGACGATCGGATGATATGCCCCGCGGCTTGCCGCGGGGAACCGATCGTCGGGGGATCCAAGGGGGTATGCCCCCTTGGTCGCAGGGCGTGGGTTCATGCCCCGCCCGAGAAGGGGAGGCAGCGAGCGGAAGCGAGCGTTGGAAGGGGAAAGTCATTTCCTCCTCCAAGGTTGACTATAGTTTTTTTATCTGGAAAATATCGATGGTTCCCTCTTTGATCTTGAATCTATCGGAGACCGGTAGACCCAGGATCCAGACGATCTCGTTTCCGGAGAGGAAGACAGGACGCCTCTCCCGCTCGGAAAGAGGAATCCCTCTGGCGCGCATGATCTCTTTGACCTTTTTCTGGCCGGGCGCGCCTAAAGGCCGGTAGCGGTCCCCCTCCCGACGGCTTCTGACCAGAAGAGGGAATTGCAGCTTTTTAAGGTCGAGGCAAGCCTGGGTTCGGTCGTCAAAACTTAGAGAGGAAGCTTTTTCCATCCGGAATTTTTTTCCTGTAAACCCCAATCCCAATCCTTTGATCTCAAGAGGCTCTTGCCCGCTCCACCGGCATTCGTAATCCTCAGCACGGGCTTTCTTCTTCAAAAAAACCCGGTTCCCTTCTCTGCGCAGGACCAGGCGCTCTTTCAACGAATATTCTTTTCCGTCAGCAAGAGCCAGCACGGATTCCACATCATCGAAGGAGATCTTCCTCAGGCTTCCCCTCAGTCTGGTGATGAACTCCCGGATGACCCGTCTGGCCAGCGCCCGGGGAAGAGAAGAAAGGTACTGAAGGTCCAGGGTAATATCGGCGTTCTTGCCGGCGATTGCCTTCCGGGCCTTTTCCCGGGTGATCTTGTCCAGCAGCCTGTCTTCCTCCCGGCTGATAGCGGCGATCCTTCCCAGGTGCTGGACGATGGCCGGCTCAAAATTCTCTTTGAGATACGGAAGAAGGTCGAGCCGGATCCTGTTCCGGAGAAAGCGGCGGTCAAAGTTGCTCTCATCCACCCTGAATTCAATCTTATTTTTCTTAAGGTAGGCCTCGACATCCTCCCTCTCCACCCGGAGAAGAGGCCTGACGATCACATCGTCCTTTAGCGGGAAGATCCCGGCCAGCCCCCGCAGCCCGCTTCCTCTCATCAGCCGCATCAGAAGCGTCTCGGCCTGATCGGTCAGGGTATGACCCGTGGCCACCTTGGCCCTGCCGATCTCCGAAGCTGTTTTGCCTAAAAAATCGTACCTGAGCTTTCGTCCCGCCTCCTCGATATTCAATCCTGCGGCTTCGGCTTCGGCCCTGACATCTTCGCTGCCCGTAAAAAGAGGAAGGGAATACTTCCCGGCCACGCTCCTGACAAAACATTCGTCCTCCTCCGCACCGGGACGAAGTTTGTGGTTGAAATGCCCGAGGAAAAGCTCAAAGGACCATTCCTCACGGAGCTCAAGGAGGAGATGAAGCAGGGCCGAGGAGTCTGCTCCGCCTGAATAGGCGATCAGGATCCTATCCTTGGGTTCCAGAAGACCCTGCTCCTGGATGGTTTTTTTGACAATCTCCAGAATCATTGATTACGGCCTTAAACTCTTTCCGGCCTGAAATCGAGCCTTGACCTGTCTTTATTGCCAGAAAAAGAGGATTGCTCTTACCCGTTCAGCTGGATGCCAGGAAAGTGGCGGTGGAGGGATTCGAACCCCCGACACTGCGGATATGAGCCGCATGCTCTAACCGCCTGAGCTACACCGCCGAAGGCACAAATTTTAGCCGAATCCCCGGCCCAAGTCAATCAGGCACAATCAGATGAGGATGCGGGGGATGAGCGGGTTGATCCGGGTCACGATCTCATAATTGATGGTCCCCACCAACGAGGCCAGGTCATTGGCAGTGATACTCTCCTCCCCGTCCTTCCCGAGGAGGACGACTTCCTCTTCCACTTCTACTCCAGGGATATCGGTCACATCCGCCAGGATGAAGTCCATGCACACCCTTCCCCGCAACGGCGCGCGTTTGCCTTTGACCAGGACATAGGAGGAATTGGACAGGCGGCGGTCATAGCCGTCATAATATCCCACGGGGACAACGGCCAGGATTGTTTCGCGGCTGGTCCGGTAAGTGCATCCATAGCCGATAAAAGCGCGCCGCGGGACTTTTTTGACCTGAGCGACCCTGGTCTTCCAGGAGAGGACAGGTTTGAGGAGGAGCGGCTCCCGGTTCTGGAGGCGACAGGAAAGAAATGTTTCCTTTGACGGCCAGAGGCCGTACATGCTTATCCCGGCCCGCACCATATCGAAATAGGTATCCGGAAAAAGAATGGCCGAGGCAGAGCAGGACATGTGCTTGAGAGGGATTTCGATTTTATTCTTCTCGAGCATCCCAAGGATTCTCTTAAAAGTATCGAGCTGGTATTGGGCATAGGAATGATCCGTCGTATCCTCGATGTTGGCAAAATGGGAGGAGATCCCCTCCAGGACCAGCTCAGGAAATTCCCGGGCCTTTCTGGCAAAGGACAGGACATCTTCCTCGGTAATTCCCTGGCGGTAAGTTCCGGTCTCGATCTTCAGGTGAAGGTTTGCCTTTTTCCGGAGCTCGCGGCAGGCCTGAGCGAGCCGCTCGAGCGTCTCGAAGTTATAGACGGTCAGACGCAGCTCATGGGCGACCGCCTCTTTCAGACCCTCAAACGGAACATGGCCCAAGACCAGTACCGGAGAGGTGAATTCCTTTTCCCGAAGAAGAATCCCCTCTTCCAGGGACTGAACGCCCAGCCAATCCGCCCCGGCCGCCACCGCGGTCTGCGAAACCTCCAGCATCCCGTGACCGTAGGCATTGGCCTTGACCGTGGCCAGAAATTTTCTCTTTTTTCCGATCAGCCTGCGGAATTGCCGGATGTTGTGAGTCAAAGCAAAGCGGTCGATCTCCACCCACTGCAGGAGTTTCTCGGATTCCGGCTTACTCATGGACAAGGAAGATCAGATCTCCGTTCTCACTTTTTTCAGGTCAATCAGCTCTCTCAGCTCATTTTCCCGCAATAGCGTATCCCGCCTCTCCATGCCTGTGGAGACGACCGCCACTCTGGTCCCCACACAGTCCTCGATGAGCTTGATGTAATCCTTGAAGGTATCGGGCAAGGAGCCGAAATCTCTTATCTTCCCGACTCCCTCCTTCCATCCCCGAACCTTCTTGTATTGGGGAGTGACCTGACTCAAAACCCAGCTTTCGGTGGGAAAACCGGAGAGAAGCTGGCCCTTGTACTTGTATCCGACACACACCTGGACCTCATCCAGGCCATCCAGAACATCCGGCTTGGTCAGGGCTATCCGGTCGATGCCGTTCACCCGGCAGGAATAGGAGACAGCCACTGCGTCAAACCAGCCACAGCGTCTGGGACGGCCGGTCGTGGCCCCGAACTCATTCCCCCGCTCACTCAGGTATTTCCCTGCATCATCGAAAATCTCCGTGGGGAAGGGGCCGCTGCCAACGCGAGTGGTGTAAGCCTTGGCCACTCCTATAACGGAATCGATGCGATGCGGTGAGATTCCCAATCCCGTACACACACCTCCGGCTGTGGAGGAAGATGAGGTGACAAAGGGGAAGGTCCCATGGTCGATATCCAGGAGCGTGCCCTGGGCTCCTTCGAAAAGAACGGACTTCCCTGCTCTCATTTTTTCATCCAGGAGAAGCGAGACGTCCTTGATATATTTTTTGATCTGGGCAGCGTACTCTTTATACTCTTCATAGACAGTCCTGGCATCAACAAGGGGCTTGTTGAAATGAGCGAAATAGATATTCTTGAGCTCGACGTTCTCCTCGATCTTCTCTTTGAGCACGTCGAGATCCAGAAGGTCTCCGACCCGGATCCCCCGACGGGCCATCTTATCCTCGTAGGAGGGGCCGATCCCCCGGCGGGTAGTCCCGATCATCCTCTTTCCCCGTCTTTCCTCGCACACTTCTTCCAGCAGCGAATGATAGGGAAGGATGAGATGGGCGTTCTTGCTGACAGCGATGTTATCATCGACCTCGATCCCGTATCTCCTCAGCTCTTCCAACTCCTCCAGGAAAGCCCTGGGGTCGAGGACGACTCCGTTCCCGATGACACAGAGTTTGCCGGGGTGGAGAATCCCTGAGGGGACAAGATGAAGGACAATCTTTTTGCCCTTGACGATGACTGTATGGCCGGCATTATGGCCCCCCTGATAGCGGGCCACCACGTCAAAAGACGGAGTCAGAAGGTCGATTATCTTCCCTTTGCCTTCATCTCCCCATTGGGTTCCGACGACGAGCAGATTAGCCATAAAAGTCCTTTAAAAGGTTAAAATATGCTTTGATACAAAGGAGAAAGCGTGTTGAGAAAGAATTCTAGCAGAAGTTTCTCCTCCACACAAGCTTAAAAGATCAGAGCCGCCTGAACAGAAAAGGAATCATCTTTCAGGTCAGCATCCTTATCTCTGTTAAAATCATACTCGAATTTAAGGACAAGATTCTCCGAAGCCTGGACCATAAAACCGAGAGCCCAGCGTCGTTTTTTCTCGGAGATCCCTGCTCCCGGGTCATCCGGGCTGATAAACCCGAGTCCATGAAAACCATCCTCGTAATCCAGGAGCTGGTAGCAGGCCACGGGCCGAAGTCTGCCCAAATTCATCGTTGCCTGCACAAAAAATCCTTCCGCAGTGCCTGTGCCATCCGGGATCTCCAGGCGGGCCCGGGTATATTCGGCATAGATTTGATAACCTTCCTCAACCCAGGAAAGGTCAGCCCCCTGAAGAGAAAGGCTGCGCTCATTCGCCTCGTCATACTTTCCGTTGTAGTAGGAATAAGCGATTTCGAATCCCCGGCCCAGGGCCATCCCCACTCGACCTCCCTTGCTCTTGTCCCTGTTGTTGTCCTTGAACTGCTGCCCCCTGGTCAATTCCTCTTCTTCGGAAAGGCCGTTCCCCAAATAGGCCGAATAGAAAAAGCTGCGCCATCTCCCCTGCACCTGGATTCCGATATCCCTCCAGAACGAGGGGTAGACCTTGTCCACATTGAGCGGAGGATGGATCAGCATCGTCTGGTGAGGCCGGTTGAACTGGTTGTATCTGCCAAACTCGACAAGATAGAGGCCCAGCTTAAGATTAAAAGCCTCGGAAGAACCGAGTGATATCCAGGCCTGCTCCAGCTCAACCTCGCTCTCGGCGTTGAACCTGATCTCGGTCAGATAGGAGAGAGTGGGAGTGATATCGCCAGAAAACAAAAGCCCCGCCAGGGAATTCTGGAAGGTCCCGTGGCTGAGACCGGACTCTCTCTCCCCCTTGGTGTAATCGAGGGAGAGGTAGCCGGTGATCTTGGCTTGAAGGGTGGAGAAAAGCGTGAACAGCACCACCAGGAAAAAGAAGATTTTTTTCTTCATACTACCGAATAATCAAAGTTCTCGTCCAAAAGGGATTCCTTCCACTTCTCCACGTTTTTCTTCTCGGATATGAGCCGGCTGATCTCGTTGACCCCTTTTTTTGTCCCCAGAAAGATGAGACCGACTATCTTTCCGTCCTGGACAACGATCTTTTTATAGATTCCTTGTTCCGCCCTTTCCAGTCGGAACTCCTCATAGGATTCGTCCTCGGGATTGACCAGGCCGACAGAAGTGAGGTCGATACCAACGACCTTCAAGGTGTTGTAGGGAATGGTCCCTTCATACTTTTCCCCATGACCCAGGATGTTATGAGCCGCAATCCGGGCTTGATTGAATGAAGCCGGGATGATGCCGTAGACCCTTCCGGCATGCTGGATGACATCCCCTGCGGCCAGTATTTCCGGAACACCGGTCTGGAGAGAATCGTTGACGATGAGGCCCTTGTCGGTCTCCAGTCCAGCCTCTTGAGCCAATCGAATGTCTGCTCTCACTCCAGCCGCCACCACCGTTGCATCGGTGTCAATCTCTTTGCCTCCCTTGAACCGCAAGCCTGTGACTTTATCCTGCCCGAGAATTTCTTCAGAAGCCAGACCCAGGCGGATGCTTATGCCCATCTTCTCGATCTGATGCTTGAGAAGCTCTGCTCCCCGAACATCCAGCTGCCGCGGCAGCAGACGGTCTAAAAACTCCACAACTTCCACCTCCGCTCCTCTCGTTTTAAGCGCCCGGGCTGTTTCCAGGCCAAGAAGGCCTCCCCCGATAACAACCACCCGCCGGTGGTCTTTAATGGACTCCATGATTTCAAAAGCGTCATCCAGGGTTCTCAGGGTGAAGACGCCTTGCTTCTCCGCTCCTTTGATGGGCGGGATGAAGGCTTTAGACCCGGTTGCCAGGAGAAGAAAATCAAATTTTTCTCTTTTCCCCCCAGAGGTCTCGACCTCTTTAGAGTCAGGCAGGAGCTTGGCCACCGGTTGGGCCAGGTGGACGTTAATACTCTGTTTTCCGTACCATTCCTCAGGAAAAGCGAACACTTTCTCCAGCGGAAGATGCCCGGCCAAAAACTCGATCAAATTAGGGCGGGGGTAATAGTGGTATTTTTCCTCCGAAAAGATATCAACCTCGACCTGCTTATCCTGCTCGCGGAGTGTTTTGGCTGCGATCGTCCCCGCTAAACCATTCCCGACAATGATGACTCTCATGAATAGGACCTATCCACGGTTTGCGCTAACCCAGCTTCTGGAAAAATTCCTTGCCCACTCCACACTGGGGGCAGGTCCAGTCAACGGGCAGCTCCTCAAAAGGCGTTCCCGGGCTGATGCCGCTATCAGGGTCCCCCTGTCCAGGGTCATAGATGTACCCGCAAGCCGTGCATTCCCATTTCTCCATCCTATCCTCCTTGATGTCTAATGTGAAGGCATTATTTCATATGTCACCGCGAGGGATTATGGGATTCCTTCACTTTGCTCGGAACAGGCTTAGCAATCTCTTTTTTTCCTATGAGATGGCCACGCTCCTTTCAGTCGCTCGCCATGACAATGGTACAACATTCATTGCGTTTGTATCAGTCATTCAAAACAATCTATTAAAGAGAAGAGCGCACAGAACCTCTCACCCAAGGAAACTTTCTGTCATTTCTAAAGGCTCAGTCCCACTCGAGGACGCGCGTCTCATACTCTTTTTCCAGTTTGAGCTTGTGTGATTTTTCCTGCATCACCAGGAATTCGAAAAGCTTTCTAATCTCTTCCTCTTTTGCTTTCTCGACAAGGCTGGAGTAGAGGTCCACAGCCTTCTGCTCTTTTTTCGCAGCAAGAATCAGGAGGTCCTGAAAATTCATCTCTTCACTTGGCGGTTCCTCAACAAGATAATCACTGATTTTCAGGTCCATGACATCCTCGACCTTTAGGGATTCCGCCTTTTCTTCCGTCAACTCCTGGAGAAGCTTTTTATGATTCCTCTCCTCATTCTGGAGCTCAGCGAGCAATTCCTTCAAGCCCGGCGTTTTCGAAATCTCGATCATACTGCCGTAGGCTTTGATGGCTTCCTCTTCTCTCTCGATGGCAAATTTCACGATTCCCTCAAACGTTTGTGTATCCATCCTGTCTCCTTTCAATCTTATTCTCTGTCTGTTTCAGAGTTTGACCAAACAAACCAGGTTCCCGCAGGTTTCTCTGGATGCTCAAGTTCCAAAGGGTGAAACGGAAAATCTCGGTTTTTGCCTTCTTCAGCCGCGCATTATCTCTTAACAGCTCCCCAAACCTGGGGAAAGCGGTGAAGGCATCAATTGCAATTCAAAGTGAATTACAATTATAATGAATTGGTTTTTTATGTCAACCAGACTTCCATAGAAATCCAAGATTGCCGGATCGGAGGCAGGAATGATAGAAGACTCATTGGCCAAAAAGGCCCAGAAACAGCTCTACAAAGCTGCCAAAGAGATCAACCTGGATAAGAATCTTTTAAAAATCCTGGAAAAGCCCATGCGAATCTTGCGCGTGTCTGTTCCTATAAAACTGGATAACGGGAGGACAAAGGTCTTCACGGGCTTCCGCTGCCAGTACAATAACGCCAAAGGACCAACCAAAGGCGGTGTTCGCTACCACCCTGAGGTCACCGAGGAGGAAATTGTGGCTCTGGCGGCCTGGATGACCTGGAAATGCGCTCTCCTGGATCTGCCCTACGGAGGGGCTAAAGGAGGGATCATCTGCGACCCGACAAAGCTATCCGAGACTGAGCGGGAAAGAATGACCCGGAGGTACACGAGCGAAATCATGCCCATCCTGGGTCCTCATATCGATATCCCTGCACCGGATGTCTACACCACCTCAAAAACCATGGCCTGGATCATGGATACCTTCTCGATGATGAAGGGCTACACTGAGCCCAGCATCGTGACCGGAAAACCGGAGATCCTGGGAGGTTCGAAAGGGAGGAAGGAAGCCACGGGAAAAGGAGTGGCGATAATCATCCGGGAATATTTCAAGGCGATGAAGAAAAGCCTCGAAGGAACCAGGGTGGCGATCCAGGGATTCGGGAATGTCGGCGGTCATGCCGCCCTTTTCCTCTCCCAAATGGGAGCGAAAATTGCAGCCGTATCCGACGTATCAGGAGCCCTTGTCAACCCGGACGGTCTTGATGTCCCTGGGCTCCTGGACTGTGTCCAGAAGCATGCCTGCGTCATCAAACACCCTGGAAAACAGATCGACAGGGAACAAGTCCTCTACCAGGATGTGGATATCCTTATCCCCGCGGCCCTGGAAAACCAGATCCACCGGAAAAACGCTCATAAGATCAAAGCCAAAGTCATCGTGGAAGGAGCCAATGGTCCCACAACTCCCGAAGCCGACGATATCCTGGAGGGAAGAAAGATCACAGTCATTCCTGACATCCTGGCCAATGCCGGAGGAGTGGTGGTCAGCCATCTCGAATGGGTTCAGGCTCTGAGCGGTCTCTTCTGGGAGGAAGATCAGGTCAACGCGGAGCTGGAGCGGAAGATGGTCAAATCCTTCCAGGACGTGTGGAAAAGAAGCACCCAGAAAAACATCTCGCTCCGCTGCGCAGCCTACAGCGTGGCCATTGAACGGATCGCGGAGGTGTACCGCTACCGGGGCCTTTTCCCCTGAGCTCTCAGGTCATTATCGAGCCGTTTTCTTTTCCTTCTGGCATCCAGGACAGTAAAAAGTGCTCCTCCCGCCGAGCCGGATGCGCCGAATCCCCCTCCCGCAGATGGTGCAGGCCAAACCTTCCCTTCCATAGACCTGGTGGAAGCTCTGAAAATTTCCCTCCTGGCCCACGGCATTCCTGTAATCCCGGATGGTCGAGCCCTGGCAGGCGATGGCTCTTCCCAGCACGTCTTTCATGGCTTCATGCATCCGCTTGAGCTCAGCTTGTCGCATCCGAGAAGCCGGGGTCAAAGGGTGAAGTCTTGCCTGAAAAAGAATCTCATCAGCATAGATGTTGCCGATACCAGCTAAAAACTTCTGGTTCAAAAGCAAGCTCTTCAACCGGGCCTTCCGTCCTTGAAAAAGCCTCTGGAAGGGAGCCAGCCCGATCTCAAGAGGCTCGGGTCCAAGAGATTTGAGCTCATCAACAGAGGACGCTTCAGCGGTCCGGATACAGGAGACAAACCCGAATTTACGGACATCCCTGAATCGAAGCTCTCTTTTCCCGTATTCGAATGAAATAATGAAATGGGTATGCTTGTCCACCGGCTCATCAGCCGAAGAAAAGAGGAATATGCCCGTCATCTTCAGATGAACAAGCAGGCTCATATCCCCTTCACAGTCGATGAGGATCATCTTCCCCCGGCGACGGACGCCGCAGATTTTTTTCCCCCTGAGGTTTGCTATAAAGCCCGGACTTTTCTCTCGAAACAGAGGAGGATAGAGGATATGAAAAGACCGAATCTGGAGTCCCTTCAGCTTCGGGACAAGGCTTCTGACAATAGTCTCGACTTCAGGAAGCTCGGGCATGGAACCATTTTACTCGATTCGACCGGCCAGAGAAAGATATTGAATAAACTCCATATGCATCTCTATTTCCGTGACAGTGAATCATGAAGGTTAAATCTGTTAAAGCGGCGGTTCCCCTCCATCCTAGCCAAGACCCTCCCACCCTCCACCCTGGACTCTGAATGCAGAGGTCCCGCCGTCGCACTTCTCAACTCATGTTAACGCAATCATCCGTTTGACATCCTCTATTGAGCGGACCTGGATGCCGCCCTCGAGCCCCAGTAGCGGAGGGGGGACCCGTCGGCTTATCCGACGGGGGGAACCGACGGGACAGGTTCCCTCAGGGTCCGGGGGCTAAGGGCGGCATCCAGGCCGCACAGAGATTGTAACCTTATTTACTGCGTTACCATTAGACCAGATGTTTCCTTCATCACGGAAATAAAGATGCTTGCCTCCCATAACTTCTTCTTGATTTAAGGAGCCATATCTCTTATCATTGGTATTCAATGCAGATCAACGTCAAAGCCGTCAGTTCATTGGTCCTGGGATGGTTTGTCCCCGGTTTGGGACATGTCTACCTGAAAAGATACTGGAAGGGCGGAATTCTCTTCGGCTGTATCATTGCCATGATCGGATTGGGGCTGTTCATGGGCGGAAAAATATACTCCTTTCAAACGGAAAATCCCCTCACCATCCTCGCCTTCTTCTCCGACATAGGAAACGGATTTCTGTACATCCTCTCAAAGATTTTCTCTTTCGGGCTGGGAAAACTGAAGAACGCGACCTTTGAGTTCGGAACAGCGTATATCGCCGGCGCAGGACTCCTGAATTATCTCGTGGCGCTCGATGCCTTTGATATCGCCTCAGGGAAAAAGAAATGATCTGGAAAAGCCATCTTCTTTCCATGATTGTCTATGCGGTGTTTGTCTGCATCGTCCTCGCCCTTCTCAGAAAAGAAGACAGGAAAAGCCAGGTCAGATACGGCCTTTTCCTGTTCGCCATCATGGTCGTGGGCGGCCTTCTCTTCGGCTGGTTCATGTATTTGTTCACTCTTTGACCTTCCCGCTTCGATTATCTTCTTCTTTCTTTGAATACTCAAATTGATGTGATATAATCACCCCCTAAGTTGATGGAAACCCAGAACTTTGAACCTGCCATCAGTTTCAAAATCCACGCTCAATTCCTGAGCCAAGCCAAGCTTTGCGATCCAGAGCAACAGCAAGCCTCATGCGACCGGAACAGAACGGATAAACGATGATTGAACTCTATCACATCTCGAAGCAGTATCAGCCTCCCCGCTGGGCTCTCACCGACATTACCCTCCATGTCAGGAAAGGAGACTTTTTCTTCATCACCGGGCCCTCCGGTTCAGGGAAGACAACCCTCCTTAAATTGATATTTCGGGAGATCCTTCCCACGCATGGCCAGATCATCATCGACAACAGAAACATCCTCCGTATCCCTGACCATAGGATCTACCAGATAAGACGAAGCATGGGGATCGTCTTCCAGGATTTCCGGCTTCTTTTCCAGAAGAGAGTCTTCGAGAACGTAGCGGTCGTCCTCCAAATCCTGGGTGTTA
>Ga0224501_10002411_pt1 | contig 14689 bp, 12 predicted proteins | sample SF_Oct11_sed_USG_4_FD_169105 | JGI IMG/M metagenome (GOLD analysis project Ga0224501, IMG submission 169105) | Sediment microbial communities from San Francisco Bay, California, United States - SF_Oct11_sed_USGS_8_1 | ecosystem: Environmental > Aquatic > Marine > Sediment | place: USA...
TTCCTTTGTCTGCCTTGAAGATCGGCTTTATCCATTTCATGTTGCGCCCCATCCCCGCGCCCGGGGGGCCAGCCATGGCCAGCTCCAGCGCCAGGGGGAGCCGGGGAACCGCCGAGGCGCGGATCACCATGCAAGCTCTTGATTTTTCCGCCATGTTGCGCGCATGGCCCAGCAATCCGAAGCCGGTGACATCCGTGCAGGCGTTGGCGCCCACCGCCATCATGGCCCGGCTGGCGGACATATTCAGCCAGGCCATGCTCTCCACCGTTTCCTTATGGGCGGCGGCCAGCTTTTTCTTCCATCCGGCGATCCCCGCCAAAGCCCCTCGCCCGGCGCGGACGGCGGATGTGACCAGGCCGGTTCCTATTTTTTTTGTAAGTATCAGCGCGTCCCCCGGCTTTGCCCCCTGGTGGCTGATCAGCTTTTTCGGGCTGGTCACTCCGGTGACAGCCAGGCCGTATTTGGGCTCATTGTCATCCACGGAATGGCCGCCGAGGATGACCGCGCCCGCCTCCCGGACGGCGTCTGCGCCTCCATGCAAGGTGGCGGCGGCCTCGGCGGTGAGAGCGCAGGGGAACAGCAAAATGTTGAGGGCGCAAACGGGGGTGGCGCCCACGGCGTAGATGTCCGACATGGCGTTGACTGCGGCGATGCGGCCGAACATGTATGGGTCGTCCACAATGGGGGTGAACAGATCCACCGACTGCACCATGACCAGCCCCTTGGAGACCTGGAACACGCCGCAGTCCCCCCTGGACGAGAACCCTGCCAAAAGGCGGGGATCATCGAAAGTGGGGATTTTTTCCAAGATTTTTCCCAGGTCCTCCGGACCCAGCTTGGACCCTCACCCGCCCGAAGTGGCCAGGGCGGACAGCCTGATTTTTTTCTTGATCATGGAGACAGCCTGGAAAAAATATGGCGCCGAAATCGGCTTCGGCGCCTGGTATTAACTGAAGCCATCAGCTCCAGAGCGGGCAGCCGCCTAGGAAGCCTCGAAAGGAACCACCCTGAACGGCTCCAGCGCCATTTCCATATAAAATTTGTTATGGTTCTGCGTCGTGAACTGCACACGAACGCTTTCGAAGGCTTTCGGCTCCTTGGAGACCATGCTCAGGGCGATGGGGACTGTGATGGGAACCACCGCCGGGATATTGGTCAGCGAGGTGAGCCCATAGCGCTCCTCCACCATGGCGCGGCATTTGCCGATCACCTGGTTGCTCAGTTCGCCAATGCTCTGGCGCACTTCGTCGCTGCCGGCGTATTTTGGAATTTCCTCTTCCGGCATGGACATGTTCCGCAGCGCAGCGCCCACGACCTCCACCGCCGACTCGGCGTCGAAGTTGAGGATCATGATGCCGTTATAGTCGCCACTGAAAGCCATGAACACCCCCAGGTCTCCCCGGATCTGCACACCTTCCACCTGCATGGCCGTGCGGGACACGTAGATCTGGGTGTTGGTCGCCTCTTCGATAGTCTCCGTCACCGCGCGCGCGAAAAGTTTCACGAAGTCGAAGGTACTAGTTTTTGTCAATGCCATTATCACCTCGTACAGCGATCCACAGCGCTGACATGCGCCGCGGAGAGCCTTGATTCAACCCACAATTATGTAATTCTATAACGAATTTCAAATTCCGGCAATAGCATTTGAAAATTAAGTGGTTAACGTTCTTTGACCTTCAACGGCGGATTTCCCCCCTCTTCGCGCTGGATTTTGGCGTATTCCTCCAATTGCCCGTTGGATTCGGCCTCCCTTTTTTTCTTTCTGTGCTCACGGCGGATCCTCTTGAAATCGTCCAGCTTGATCTTGCGCAGCCATCGTTCGATATAAACTATCCCCATGAAAGACCAATAGCCAATCATCGCGATTATGAAGCTGGAAATAAGCGACCCTAGCCAGAGGGTGCCCCCCTGCTGGAAAATATTGTTTACGAAATCCATGATGGAATCGTATTCCACTATACCCGGCGGCTCTCCCGAATCGTGCCCGAACAGCCCCAATATCCATTTTCCCACATACCATTCCAGGGTATATACCGGGATGGCGGTGATGGGATTTGTGAGCCAGCAGGTGGCCAGGGCGATGGGCAGGTTGCCAGGGATGAAAAGGATAAGGATGCAGGTGAGCAACATCTGGATGCCCAGGGTGGGAGTGAAGGCCACAAACAACCCCACCGCCAATCCCTTGGCCAGCGCCTCCCCCTTGAAGCTCCAGAACTCTCGGCGCAGCAGGGTGGCGCCCAGGATACGGCTTGCGAAACTTCCTTCCAGATGATGCTTCCTGGGAAGGAATCTCTTTGCTCTTCCTGTGGAATCCTCAATCAAATTGTGGAGTTTGACGGAAATGCGTGTCATTTTGCCAGACATCGCCCTGCCGCCCCTCTAGGTCCGCCTTGACGGCATCATATCGCATACCTAAATAAAAAGCTGCTGTGATACCCTATTCTAACCGGTTTTCGCTGAATTCAACAAAAATACACACCAGCCAAAGGGAAAACGGGGGGACTGCAAGGATAAAAATGAAAATAGGAATCGACGCAAGAAAAATAGCGGACACAGGAATCGGCAGGTATATCGACAGCCTGATCCGGGCCCTGCTGGCCCAGGAGACGAATCACCAATACGTTCTTTTCCTGGCGCCGGAGCATATGGAAAGCTATTCATTCGCCGGGGGCAGGGTGGAAAATGTGGCCACATCGGCGGGCAAATACTCCCTGCGCGAGCATTGGGCCCTGGGCGCCATGGCCCGACAGGCTGGGGTGGACCTGTTCCACGAGCCCCATTTCACACTGCCTCTGTACACCCCATGCAAAAAAGTGGTGACCATCCATGATGTGATTCATCTGCTGGACCCGAAGGTGGGGGCCATGCAAAAGGCTTATGCCCGGTGGATGATATCCTCGGCCCTGAAAAGGGCGGACCAGGTGATAACCGTCTCCAACCACACCAAGGAAAACCTGGTTTCCATATTCGGCGCGGACCCCTCCAGGATCACGGTGACATATAACGCCGCGGACTCCGGATTCGGCCCGATGGGGGGCGACGATATCGACAGGGAACTGAAAAAGCTGAACATCACCCGGGGATATTTCCTTTTTGTGGGCAGTGACAGACCCCACAAGAATATCCAGGCGGTGGCCAGGGTCATGGCCATCATGCGGCCGGACACCCGGTTTGTCATAGTCGGCAGGATGGCGCCCAGGGCCAGGGAGCTTTTCGCTCCATACGAAGGAAGGGTTGTTTTCGTGAACAACGCAGGGCGGAAAACCATCGCCGCCTTGTACGCCGGGGCCAGGGCGCTTTTCTTCCCATCATACATGGAGGGATTCGGCCTGCCACCGCTGGAAGCCATGGCTTGCGGAACGCCCACGGTGGTGTCCAACCGCTCCTCCATCCCGGAGGTGGTGGGGGAAGCGGCGGCGCTGGTGGATCCGGACGACGCCAGCGAGGCGGCGGCGATCCTGCAACGGCTGCAGGATGACAAACGGTTCCACACAGAGCTGGCGGCCAAGGGGATGGCGCGGGCCGCCACCTTCTCCTGGAAACAGACCGCCAGAACCACCCTGGAAGTGTATGAAAGAGCCTTGTCGTGAAGGTGGCCCTGGTTCATGACTGGCTCACCGGAATGCGGGGGGGGGAGTTTGTGCTGGAGGCGTTGTGCCGGATGTTCCCCCAGGCGGATATCTACACCCTGCTTCATATCCCCGGCTCCGTATCCCCGGCCATAGAGAAACACAGGATACGCTCCTCTTTCATTGGGCGGTTGCCGGACGTGGAGCGAAGGTATCGCTGGTACCTGCCGTTGATGCCGACGGCGATAGAGTCATTCCGGCTGGAGGGTTACGACCTGGTGATCTCCTCCAGCCATTGCGTGGCCAAGGGGATCCGCCCTGGCGGCGCGCCGCATTTATGCTACTGCCACACCCCCATGCGATACGCCTGGGACATGTACCATCACTACTTCAACCACCAGAGGATGGGCGCCGCCCCACTGTTCGCCATCGAAAGGATCATCCCCCTCATGCGCAAGTGGGACCTGGCCTCCAACGAGCGGGTGGACGCTTTCGTGGCCAACTCGCAATACGTGGCCCGGCGCATCGGCAGGATATACCGCCGGGAGGCCACAGTGGTCCATCCGCCGGTGGATGTGGAATTTTTCTCCTCCGGCCCCGCGCAAATAAGAGGGGAGCATTACCTGATAGTCTCCGCCTTCGCGCCATACAAGAGGATCGACCTGGCGCTGGAGGCTTTCGGACGGATGGGCAAAAAGCTGATCGTGGCCGGGGGAGGGGAGGACGACGCAAGGCTGCGCGCCAAGGCGGCGGCGAATATCAGGTTTCTGGGGCCGGTATCCAAGGAGCGGTTGCGGGAATTGTACAAGAGCGCAGCGGCGTTCATCTTCCCCGGCGAGGAGGATTTCGGCATCACTCCGGTGGAGGCCATGGCCTGCGGGGCGCCGGTGATCGCCTATGGCGCGGGGGGGGCGCTGGAGACCGTGGCGGGGCTGGAGGAGCCACGACCCACCGGGGTATTCTTCCGGGAACAGACGGTGGAGGGGTTGATCGAAGCGGTGGATATATTCGAAAAACGCCGCGACGAAATACGCCCGGAGAGTCTGGCGGCCAGAGCGGCGGAATTTCTGGAGGATCGATTCACGGAACGGATGGAAACGGCCATCGGAACGCTTCTGGGAACTGGCAAGGTTAGATAATAAATACCTTTCAAATTACGATCAGACTTTCATTATTGAAGTAATCTGCTATAATTTTTGGATATAAAGACACGACTTCTGTGGTGAATATCTTTGGCTTCCTCTGATTTTGCGCATATCAAATGACTGAAGAACCTCTGCGAAACGAGGATGGCTCGCCCAAGGCTCCCGGCAGACCGGAAGAGCGCTGGAAGTCGCTGGTCAGCGCCGCCACGGATATAATATTGATCGTCGACCATGAGGGGAAGATCCTCTTTATCAACCATCCCCAGCCTGGAGACCACCCCGACAGGGCCCTTGGCAATAATTTCGCCACCTATTGCGTGGACAGGGATCATCGCCAGGATATGATGACGCTGTTCGGCGATGTTATAAAGACCGGCCAGCCGGCCAGCCTCGATTTGATGGGAGTGTCTGGCTCAAAAGAGCAGAAAAACTGGTACTCGTCGAGGGTCACTCCTGTGAAGCTGGACGATGGAAAACCAGGAGCCATCATCGTCTTCCGGGATATCACCGAGCTTAAGTCCGCCCGGGGGGAGATGGATCGGTTCTTCAACCTGACGCCGGAGCCGATGTGCATAGCCTCCCCCACCGGATATTTCCAGAAAGTGAATCCCGCCTTCGAGAGGATCCTGGGCTTCAGCCGGGAAGAGCTGGTCAGCCGCCCCTTTTGGGAATTCATCCATCCCGATGACAGAAAGCCCACCATGCGTGAGGTGGAAAAACAGCTCCAGGGGGGCGCCACCCTGAACTTCTCCAACAGATACATAACAAGAAACGGGGAGGAACGCTGGTTTTCGTGGAGGGCCGTCCAGGATTTTGAATCAGGTTTGCTATACGCCGCCGCCGAGGATATCACAGAGCGCAAGCTGGCCCATGACCAGCTTATCTCATCCCACTCCATGCTGGAGCAGCGCGTGTCGGAAAGAACCGCCAAACTGGAGGAGGCTTTGTCGGCGCTGAAAATGGAGATGGCCGCCCGGGTGAAATCGGAGGACCTGGTCCGGGTGGGCGCCGCCCGATATCGCGCCCTCATCGACGCTGTGATGGACGGCTTCGTGCTGCTGGACGATAACGGGCTGATCCTGGATATTAACGAAACCTACCTGAAAATGACCGGATATGAGCGAGACGACCTGGTGGGCAGGAGGATCGCCGATGTGGACGCTGCCCAATCCCCCAGCGAAATCGCCCAGCATATGCAGGACATATTGACGGATGGCTCCACCAGGTTCGAAACCCGGCACAGGAAAAAAGATGGGAAAACAGTGGATGTGGAGATCAGCGCCAGCCATGAAATGATCGAAGGAGGTTTTTTTATCGGACTGGTGCGCGACATCACGGAACGCAGGATGCTGCAACACACCCAGAAGCTCGAAGCGGTGGGCCATCTGGCCGGGGGAATGGCCCATGAGTTCAACAACGTGCTCCAGGGAATCCTCGGGTTCGCCACATTGCTGCAATCCAGGATCACGGAAGGCTCCACCGAGGCGGAATATCTGGAGCGGGTCATCACCGGAACCCGACGCGGGGCGGACCTGGTGCGGCGCATCCTCTCTTTCAGCCACAAGGGAAATCTGCAGAAAACCATAGTAAAAATCCCCCAGGTGCTGGAGGAGGTGACCACCATGCTAAGCGGAACCATGCCCGCCACCGTGGAACTGCGCCATCAATACCATGGCAGCATCAGCCCCATCATGGCCGACCACACCCAGGTTTTGCAGGTGCTGCTTAACCTGTCGATCAATGGCGCCCACGCCATGGATGACGCGGGAATCCTCACTATCGACGCGGTGGACTGCCGACAGGGCGCCAAAGACCCATATGGTGACGACGAGGCCGGCTGTGGCCAATGCCCCTTCCGCCAGCGAAAATCGCGCCGCAGCTGTGTGGCGGTGGGGGACACCGGCCCTGGAGTGGATCCTGCAATTCAGGAGAGGATATACGAGCCGTTCTTTACCACCAAACAACCGGGGGTGGGCACCGGGCTGGGGCTCTCCGTGGCTTCGGATATCGTGAGGGAAAATTTCGGCCATATTTTCTTCCACTCCCAGAAAGGGAAGGGCACAAGATTCTATGTATCCTTTCCCGTCATCCCCATCCCCCAGCTTCTGCAGTCCCAGGGGGATGTGGAGGACACCCGCGGGCGGGGCGAGAGGATCCTGTTGGTTGATGACGAGGAGATGATCACCTCCATGGCCAAAATCTATCTGGAGGAGGCCGGATACCGCGTGGACGCGTTCAACAGCCATCATGAAGCGCTGGATTTATTTTCGTCGAACCCGGAAAGCTTCCACCTTTTGGTGACCGACCAGACCATGAGGGGAACCACCGGCGTGGAACTGGCGGAAAAAATCCAGGCCATCCGTCCCCATATCCCCATCATCCTGATCACAGGATATAGCAGAAAGCTGACCAACCAAAGCGCCGCCAGGGCGGGGATTGTGCGAATACTCGAAAAGCCCATCCTCCCCCACACCCTTTCCAGCGCCATCCGGCAGGAATTGGATAAAAAAACCGATCCCTCGTAACCACCCCCTTTTCAGCCGGGGTGGGCGCCTTGCCGCAAAGATCAGTTTCTGGCCGATGGCAGCCGCACCTCGAACACGGCCCCGCCCCCATGGCTATCCCCGCATTCCACAGCGCCCCCATGCCGCTCGGCGATCTTCTTTACTATCCACAAGCCCAGCCCGTGCCCCCGGCGGCCTTTGGCGCCGCTCCCCCGGAAGAAGGGATTGAACACAGTTTCCCTCTCTTCCGGCCCAAGCCCCGGCCCCCGGTCGCTTATCGCAACGAAAGCCATGGCCCCCTGGCGCCCCACTTCCACCATAGGCGGCGCGCCCGGCGCATGGATTCTCGCGTTTTCCAGAAGGTTCACCATCATCCGGCGCAGGGCCTTCGGATCCCCCATTACCATGGCCGGAGCCCCCTCGACGCTGGCCCCATAAGCTGGCGCCATTCCCCTGGCCATTTCATACAGGTCCACAACTTCGAGGCGACTGTCATCCTGCGATTCCCCCTCCAGCCGGGAAGCGGTCAGGATATCCTCCACCAGGCTGTCCAGCTCCCCGATATCCTCCTGGATATGGGCCAGCCTGTCCGCTCTTTTGCTCTCCTCGGCGCTCTCCGCCATGATCTCCGCCGCCAGGCGTATCCGGGCCAGGGGGGTGCGCAGTTCGTGGGACGCGCTGGCCAGCATGTTTCTTTGCTGGTCCAGAAGCCGGGTGATCCGCCCCGCCGCGCCGTTGAAGCTCTCGGCAAGGGCGGCCACCTCATCATGTCCCTCCACGGTCACCATGGTTGGCGACCTCTTCGGATCCCACGCGGCCACCGAGGCTTGCAGCCGCTCCAGCCTACGGGTGAGCCGATGGGAAAGGAAGAAGGCCCCGATGAACAACAACCCCCCGAAAACACCCAACGACACAACCATCCGGGTGAAATGCGCCCCCCGGGTGGAATGGGAGACCGTCACCCAGTATCCGTTATCGGTGCGAAAGGCCATCCCAACGCCGGTGGGGGAGTGGAAGAAGGAGCCCTCGGGCTTTCTTTTTTCCGGCAGAGAGGGGGCATGGGCCGTGGCCGCCACCCTGCGCCCCTGGCCGTCATAAACCCCAAGCTCGGCAAAAAGCGCCTGGCCAATCCGCTTTGCCCGCTCATCCCGCCCATGCTCGTCCAGCCCGGCCATGTCCGAGACCAGCACCGCAGCCAGGGCCATGGCGTAATCCGCAGGCGATGGTCTTGGGTCGGCCAGCCGGGCGATGCCATAGGTAGCGGGCAGCGCCACCGCCACGATCAGCATGAACGCCAGCCATATGCGGAAATGCAGCTTGCCTCTCATCTATTTTTTCCTTCCATGGGTCTGCCCGCCGGTGAAGATATATCCCTCCCCCCTAATCGTCTTTATCAACTCGGGTTTTTTCGGGTCATCCTCGATGATGGCCCGGATGCGGGAAATATGCACATCTATGCTCCGGTCGAAGGGTTCAAGCTCCGCCCCCTTCACGGTGTCCATCAGCGCCTCCCGGCTTAACACGCGGCCTGGCCTCTCCGCCAGCGCCATCAGGATGGCGAACTGGCGCGCGGTGATATTCCCCTTCACACCCCTTTTGTGGACCTGCATGGAGTCCATATCTATGACCACATCGCCAAAGCAAATTTTACCCCGCGCCCCATTTGCCGCCGCCGGAGTGGCCCTGCGCAACACCGCCCGCAGCCGGGCCACCAGTTCCCTGGGGTCGAAGGGCTTGGCCAGATAATCATCGGCGCCGATCTCCAGCCCCACCACCTTGTCCATTTCATCCCCTCGGGCGGTGAGCATCACCACCGGTGTGGATGACCACCCCCGCAACTCCCGGCAAAACTCCATCCCGTCACCATCGGGGAGCATCAGGTCCAGGACGATGATATGGAAAGATTCCCCCCTGGCCAGTTTCCGGGCCTGGGCCAGGGTGACCGCATGGGTGACGGAGAAGTCGCGCCCACCCAGATATTCGGCCAGCATGGCGGCCAGCTTGCCATCGTCCTCCACCAGCAACAATCTTCGCATATGAGCCCTGTTTTCAAAGACGCCAGTAACAGCCTGCGCTTCCCAGGCCCGAGCCGGACCCAGGATCGCTATTTCACATGGGATGAAAACACCCTGCCATACAGCGTGATGTCATCCGAAGGGACGGCGATCAGCCCAAGCCCCACCTTGGGAACCACAACCTCCAGCAGGCTGAGCTTTGTGGTGACCTCGAAGGTGAATGTCTCGTCACTCTCCTTCACGAAGGTGACTTCCATCGGATATCGCCTGTCCTGGATGATGAGGACACCCCGGGCGACGTAGGAATCGCCGGAAATTTCCTGGTCGCCAGGAATGGGGCTTTCGAACAAAACAGGTTTCAGCTCCTTCCCACCCAGGATTTCGGCCACATGCTCGTCCCTGGCGGAGACTCCGGAATCGAACTTCTCCACCGGGATGGAGACCTGGATCTTTCCCGGCTCCGCCTTCTCCATGGTAATTTCACAGTTGGTTCCCACCACATCCACATTGGCGACAAAAAACATCTCCTTGGTGGTCTTGTATCCCACGCAGGTTTTATCCTTCGGCAATCCGTCCAGAGGGGAGTCCGCCGCCTGGGCCGAATGGGCGCCCATGATCATGGATAGCGCCAATAATATAAAAAGTCGAAATCTCATCTGCCTGCTCCTATTTTGAATTGTTGCCTTCCACCCAGACAAGGGAGAGCGCGGCGGGAAATCGCCCGGACCGCGCATATCCCTGTCCGGTTATACTCAACTTCCGTGGGTCATTTCAAGATGCGCCACCAGTTCTTTTCTTTGCTCGGGGGTCAGGATCTCCGACGCGGCCAAAGCAGTTTCCATAATCAAACCCGAGGCTTCATTGGCCAGGGCGGCCGCCTCCTGCCGGGCGCTCTCCAGGGCGGCGCGATCCACCTTCTCCTGGGCCAGGGCGGCGATCACCTTCTGTCGCACGGCGTCCTTGCGCTTGTGCAGGTCCATCATCTTCGGGATCACCGCGTCCACCTGTTTTTGCAAAGCCCCCCGCTGCTGGTCCGTGGCGTCGATATGCCGGGAGAATCGCTTGACTGCGAATTCCGAGAAGTCCGCCAGGTCTTCCTGGGTCATATTCTTCCCATGCCCCCAGGGGCCATGATGCCTCATGAAGCCGGGCTTGCCCGTGGCAACCCCCACCGCCATGGCCAACGCCGCGGCCGCCGCCACCACAACAACCAATCCGTGGAATCCGAATTTTTTCCCATCGCATTTCTCACTCATTTTCCGATCTCCTGTTTTTACTGTTTTCATGCTCCGCATAACATCTTGCGTACTCATGAGTAATCATAGGATCGGGGTGTTGCTGCACGATTTCCCCCGTGTAAAGTTATGTAAAGGTCATGGGGCCGTCACAGGTTCAGGTTTTTTCTTTCCAAACCGGGCCACATGCAAGGCCGGATATCCTCCGGACTCGATCAGGTCGCATTTCTCAAAGAGGTTCTCGAAGGCGATAAGTTGCGGATCGTATAGCCATCGAAACCGGGTGACCAGCCATATGGATGAGGTTTCGCAATCCAGTTCGTCGAAAACCACCGAGTCCGCCCGGGTGAATCCTGGCTCCGCCATATTGCCGGAGGGGTATGGACGATCCATCCCCGTGGCGGGGAATGGCGCGGGAAGAGGAATGATTTCCAATCCTGGATTCAACCGGGAGGAGTAATACTCGAAAGGAATGGCCACAGAGTTCGGAATGGTCAACACCACGTCATTCGGCCCGGCTTTCTCCACCACCATGGCCACGACCTGCCGCCACGGCTCTTTCTGGTGATGGAACCGACCCCACACACCCTGGGTCAGCCCCACTACCAGCAGAAGCACCAGCGGGGCTTTATATATCCATCGAAACGATGGGGCCAGAGCAGCCCCCACCGCCACACTGAAAGGAACAAAAGTCCATATCAGGGTGCGGGGGACGAAAATGGGCTTCACCGCCAGGCTAAGCCCGATCTCCAGGGCGAAGGGGATCATGATCACACCCCCCAGAACCAGCGCGAAGAAACCGCCCCGCTCCCTGTTGATGGCCAGCAATCCGGCCCCGGCCATCCCCAGCATCAGCGCCTTTATCCAGAACGGGGTCATGAAAAGGAAGAATACGTAGTTAAAGCCCGCTCCCACCACAGCCATGTCCAGAGGCTTTGCCCAGAATGAGGAGGAGACGTTGGTGGCCTGGCTAAGATACCAGGGAAGAAAAGGGGACCAAAGCGCAAAGGCGATGGCCCCGGAGAGAAAGGCGTTTATGGCGAAGGAGCGCCTCGCGCGGTGGATCCAGAGAAGACCTGGCAGGGTGGTGGCCAGCAGAGAGGCCACCAGGGTGAATCCCAGGTTGTGCGCCCACAGGGCCAGCGCCGCTCCCGCCGTCAAGGCCCCCCACGCCCGCGCCGCCTGCCAGTCGGGTCCGGTTGCTCGCTCCCCTCGGCGCAACCCCAGCAAGGGGGCTGCCGCCCTGGCCGGATGGGCCATCAGCCAAAAGGCCCCCACCAGCGCCAAAGTGGTGGCGAACACAAGCAGGGTATATGGCCGCGCGTCCTGGGCATAGGCGATCTGGATCGGGGCCAGGGCGAATATCGCCGCCGCCACCACTCCCGTGGAGTATCCCCGGGATTCCCCCCCCGCCAGGCGGCCGAGGGCATAGACCAAAGGGATGGTGGCCGTCCCCAGAAGAGCCGACATGGAGCGCAATCCGGCCTCGGAGTTCCCGAACAGCGCGGACCACCCTTTTAATAAGGTATAAAAAAGCGGGGGATGGATTTCATAACCGGGCACCTCCCCCCAAAGAGTGGCCAGGGGAAGCCGGGAGAACCAGTCGCTCAGGCCTTCGTCGTACCAGAACGATTCCCGATCCAGCATGAAAAACCGCAGCCCTGCTCCCACCAGGGTGATCAGCGCCACAGCCAGCGGATATCTATCAAGATTCCTGAAATTCATCGGCGGGTATCCGCGCAATTCATGCAGTCGCAGGCCGGTTGAACGGCTCTTTCCAACAAGGACTCATGACAATGGCACGCTCCAATAGAACTGGTATATCAAGAAGGTTTCATGCCCACCGATACACTATACATTATATGCCAGGTGAAGTATGTCGAGACCAGGTATCCCAGATGTAATTGCGGGGCGGGGATGATCGTTGCAGGATGGACTTCCAAGACAAGGGTGCTTCACTTTCACTTCATTGTTTATTGGCATTGGTTTTTCCAGTTTCACAATTTGGAGCATCGATGCAGAGTATTCCCTATACGCGCAAGCGTTGATGACGCCACCCCTCTTTTGTTTGGGAGCCCAAACCACCAACCGGCAAGGCGACACGCAGAGCGTTTGCTATTTTCATAAATGGCGCATGTCCATCCAGGGTGTCCTCAGGGGCGCGTCTTATAGCAGAGACTCTATCCATAAACGCATCGAGACTTTACATTATTTATCACATTTACAACGATTATCACACCACGAAACTCTCATAATCGACATCTAACTTCCACGACTACTGCAAATCGAAGATACCAAAGGAGCCTAACCAGCTGGATCAACCGATAGGGGCTTTTGTTTATTGGAACAGCATATCGCAACATAAAACACCTGCGGTCGAATATGTCGAAAATGGCGCTAACTGAGCCATTAATAACAAAATGGCACAGCATTAAACATCTTGAATAGTGGTGATTTTCTGTGATAGTTTTTCAGTTCGGGGATGATGTGCAACTCACATTATATTGAGGGAGATTTTGATGTTTAAAGAAGAGCGGGAAGTTCCCATGTTTGAGTGGGGAATGATTGGCGATATCAAGGAGGGGAGGGCAAACCTGGGCGCGGATATGGATGTAACCATATATCGCATGATGCAGTTTACGCTTAGGGATGTTTTAATACAGCGAATGGGAGTGGACCTGGCAGACGAGGTATTTTATGCAGCCGGCAGAGAGGCAGGGAGGCATTTTTATAAAAACGTCATAACCAAAAAGGATGATTTTAACGAGATGGTGGCCGATCTGCAAAGAGCCCTTAGGGAATACAAGATCGGAATAATGCGAATGGAAAAGGCGGACCTGGAAAACCTGAGATTCACCATTGCTGTTGCGGAAGATCTGGACTGCTCCGGCCTACCTGTATCAAACGAAGTGGTCTGCAAATATGACGAGGGATTCATAAGTGGCATCCTGAATGAGCATACAGGGCTCTCCTTCAATGTCAAAGAGGTGGATTGCTGGTGTTCGGGCGACCGTGTTTGCCGGTTCGAGGCGGTTTTGGAGACAGAATAAGCCAGGTGGATGAGCCGCTGCAAAAAGAAGTTACACAAACACTTCTGAACATTATCAATGGCAAGGACCATTGCCCCATAGAGCTTTCTCCCATTCATCGGGGGAGCCATGCGGAAGAGTTCATAAACACCTTCAACCATTTCCTGTCGAAATATCAGGAAATGGTGGACTTTGTCCAGGAGATCAGCAAGGGGAATCTGGACGCAGATCCACCCATTGGCAGATTCAAGGCTCTGGACAACCTGAAAGGAATCCATTCAAACCTAAGACACCTCACTTGGCAGACCCATCGTGTGGCGGAAGGGGATTATAACCAGCAGGTGGATTTTCTTGGGGATTTTTCCATCTCGTTCAACAAGATGACTCGCCAGCTCAAAGAGTCGTTCGAGAAGATTGAAACCCAGAAATTGGCCCTGGAGGACGCCAACAGGTTTTTGGAGAACATGAACATGACCGATCCTTTGACGGGCCTTGGAAACCGGCGGGCCTTCGACGGCGCCCTGGGCCTTGAATGGAGACAGGGGGAAAGAGACCAATCCCCTCTCTCCCTCATCATGCTGGACATCGACAGTTTCAAGAAATTCAACGACAACTACGGACACCAGGAGGGGGACGATTGCATCCGCCGAGTGGCCAAGACGATAAATAGACACATCAAGCGCCCTCGTGACCTGGCCGCAAGATATGGGGGGGAGGAGTTTGCGGTGATCCTGTCCGCCACTTCAACCGAGGGAGCGAGTGTTGTGGCGGAGAATATCAGGTATGCAGTGGAGGAGATGAAGATACCCCACCTTTATTCGGTCGCCACCGACGTGGTGACTTTAAGCGTCGGCGTGGCCACGCTCATCCCCACCATCGGGCCGGCGCCAGAATCGCTGGTAAAAAAAGCGGACAAGGCCCTTTATTCCGCCAAGAACTTGGGGCGGAACCAGGTGGTGGTGGCGGAGCGGCCATAGATGCAGGATTGAAGCTGTCTCGTATTTACCCACCAGGCCCGCCTTGTTCTATTTTTATTAGTGGTCGCCTTGGCTTCCTCCTTATGGTTATTGCTGCTGCGAGAACACCTCTACCAGGGGAGAATTTCTTTTAAAGCCACAGGTCCTGCGGCAAGTTACATTGGCCCAGAGGAAATATGTCCCCATCTGGTGAGGGCCTGTTGCAAGCTCTCACC
>Ga0224501_10002412_pt1 | contig 14688 bp, 11 predicted proteins | sample SF_Oct11_sed_USG_4_FD_169105 | JGI IMG/M metagenome (GOLD analysis project Ga0224501, IMG submission 169105) | Sediment microbial communities from San Francisco Bay, California, United States - SF_Oct11_sed_USGS_8_1 | ecosystem: Environmental > Aquatic > Marine > Sediment | place: USA...
AGCATCTCCTTCGGTCGCGGTCTGCAACCGAAATCGCGTTGACAGAATTGAAAGTAGGCGTTAGCGTGGTAGTTTAGGCAAATGTCAAGGTTACCGCAAGGAGACTTGATTACTACGTTGGGATAACGAATCGCGGACCTATTAGTTAAAGTTGAGAGAGGACAACTCTACTGCGCTTGAAATATTCTTAAGTTTTTGGACTGCGACCGTGTTCTGTGGTTGTATCCATGTACATCTAAACATTATGTTATATTACACTTATCACCTCGCTGTAGGATCCATACGCACAATGATTGCTGGCGGAATCGGAGGTTGGTGTCTCTGGATTTCCGTCTTCCCCGCGGATGTCATCAAGTCTCGCATGCAGGTTCTGCCACATAATACGACCTTCCTGACGCTGCTTGTACGAATTGTGCAAATGGAGGGTGAGTGTCGCGTTGGAAGGGAGGGAGAGAAGTAGGGAGGGAGAGGGAATACGCAGGGGTGGAAACCTGTGAACTGAATATATGGATCGGTAATCGCCAACGTTAAAGCAATCCCGCGCTGACCATCCTTTGGGTCAGGCTAGTACTACTGGTGAGTGTCGATCAATATATGCGGGTTAGGAATGAAGAGTGTTCTGTTTCTTATTGGGAATTATCTTTCCATTCATGTATGGGTGCATGCCACGAGCCAATCACACACTGTGACCAGGAAGCCATCGATTCACAGCTGGTCCTGTAATCGTTCGCCGATAGGTGAATGAATTTATACCGAGATAAAGAAGATTTCCATATACTCAAAACTGGATAAAATTGGGCAGCTTGTGGTTCGTAGTCATAATCTTACTGGGGTAGAAACCTGAAACATCAGTCAGTGTCTTAAATTGTATATCCTAAATGCTTCCACCTGCTCCTCTCGGATCTCTTCTAAGGCTAAAGAAAATTGTATAGCTTGACGATGTCCGCACCAAACCACTAACACCTCAGAACCTTCCAATCTTGAGAGAGAGTGGGTGCTTGTGTTTTGTTTTCATTAGTGGAGGGTTCTCTATCATGATAGTCAGCTTATTTTTATGCCAGAACGAGTTGATTTCGCAGGAAGATCTGGGCCCCTAGGGAGGTAGTGGTCCTGTTTCCTGTTTGACTATGGAATCACCATCATTTGCGTGGAATCGTCGGTCCAAATTATGGCTGATTGAAAAGATTTCCAGCCACTTAATTTTTTGAGTCCACTGAATTCCATTCGTCTAAAGTTTATCGTTCATTAAAACAAAAGGTGCTCGGAAAGCTGGCCCACAGAGAGTTGTTCAAGTGTCAGAAATCATAGATACACACGAAACATGCTTAATCGCAAGTATCTGTTGACTCGCGCTTTGTCTGCTTCTAAGTCTCCACTCTCTTTGTCTGCTTCTAGGTCTCCACTCTCTTTTCTTGTATGAACCAATAGCGTTGAATTTTTAGTAGTGCACATTGTCCTCAAAACCATTTCATTTCATCAAGTTGTGAAATGATTCCCCTTGATGGTTTGTCTTACTGCCTTCGGCGAGTAAGACCTGGCCTCGCACCTATGCTTATAACATTGGGAGAGCGGAAGAGATCAGCGGTTAGGATACAGGTCGCACCGGGCTCCTCGCCAAATTCCGGGCTCCATAACGAACCTCAAGCTTCGGAGGGTCTATGAATTATATAGCTAGATGTCGCGTAGAATAATAACGATTAAAATTTAGAAGTACGCTTTCATGTAATATAATCGCTCTTTCTGCGACATTCCATAGCAAATGATCCGTGTCACCGGATTACGGGATTTTCTAGTAAATTCCTTGTCTGGGGAATTTGCGTTAGACCCATTTTGATTGTTAAGGCATACCGAGTCTGTGGCATCACTGGAAGGGATTATGTCAACACTCGGTAGGATTATTCTTTCGCTGTGTGATGTGGTAATCCCACACTCGTGCCACTACCGGATTAACTCCCAGCCCAAACATCCCGATACGAGGTCGATGACTTCCATCAGCTCATTCCTTCGCATATAATAGCCCATCTTCTGAAGTGAACTGGTGAGGGTCGGACTTTTCATGACATGGGGTGGTTACTGTTGACTTCTTGAGGTTCCCAGGAGGCTTAGGACCACCTCTTCAGTTCTGCAGTCAGTCCTGTCATGTGCTTGCACAAGGCGCTCTGGAAACATTTGAAGTTTGGGTTCTGAGTTCATAGGCAGCCTATTTGGGTCCTAAACATTTTTTCCTTGCATCTTGTTTGATGCGCGTTATTCTCGGTCAGGTAAGGTTAGACTCGTGTCCTGGCATTCTGCTGGTGTCATTTACAAATGTTCACGCCGGCCTTCCGTGACTTTTTTATAACCTGCCGGGCTAGATACCTGTTTTTTACCAGTTACGGTCTAGCATTGAGCACCTGAAGCGGCTCAGTATCGCTGCTTCAACGATACAGTGAGGCTTGTTATTCTAGATAGGATCAAAGGGAGGAGCTCAAATTTACGCCTGTAGCCGTCATGACTGAGATTTGAACCCAGGTTCTCACAATTGGGAGCCCTGTGCTCCATCGCTGAGCTATCCTAGTGACCAGTTATTTAATCAATCTACCAGTCTTTTTTAGTCTCTGTTGGAGAATTAGTAGAGGTTTATATTGATTGTATTATTGTAGGTGTGAGGGCTCTGTATACAGGCATGGGTCCTACTCTGCTGAGGACATTCCCAGCTACTGGGGCTCTGTTCTTGACATATGAATACACTAAGAAAGTTCTAAGCCAGTTTGCATCCAACACCGCCAGCTAGCACTCACCATCTACACGTCTGTAGCCGCGCAAACCTCATAAAGGCACACAGCTTCACCCATCACGAGTTCAGCCCACTCCACTCGGTGACCCGGCCAGTGGGTAGGTAGTCCTACCTACTGCACCGCGACCCCGTCTGTTGCACTGTGACGCCACTTGTTGTTATGCCCCTCATACCCTGATATTTTGGTTGAGCAGAAGGAGAGGCTGTGTCTGGTTGGGTAACTAGTATTTTTTACTAATTATGTAGCGAATTACTGCCTGGTCCTGTCAGGATCTAATGGTGCCAAACTGTTTGAATCAAGTCCTGTTCAAACTTAATACATGTAGTTTCGGAGGTGCTGATTCTATTTTAAATACAGAGGCCTTTCACTCAATCATTAGTCAAATTGCAACCAGATTACTAGTATATGTTAAACTTTGTTAGCTATGCAACGCTTTACCAAAATCTATGCAATGTCCACAAAATTTTTGTCTTGTTAGTCCACAAAATTTTTTATATTGCCTAAAACATTTGGTTGTAGTAGCTAAAATATGGTGCAAATCATTTCTATTTTTATATTTTGAATTATAAGTTTTGTACTTTTGGCTCATTGGCATACTTTGTATGGTCTTGTAACAAAAGATATTGCCTAATGTATGTCACTAGATCACCTAATAAATGAAACATGTACCTTTTGCCAAACCATTTCCATCCGGTAAGATATTGAATTGGCAGGTTGTCCAGTTTCCCATATGTATGAGTGTTCAGAAAGGAGAAGTAAGTAGATCACAGTGCATCTGTTCCATTCAGTACTAGGATGATTCCTAAGGTGCCTAACTCCAAACAGTACCATGGATTCAGTTTCAGCCACTGGTGAACGGCTTGGTGTCCGCATCGTTGCACACTGATAGACTTTAGCCCTGTTCCATTTTTGAGTCCATTTTCGTTGAACCTGCAAAAAAGATGGTATGATAAACGCATAGAGGGTTGATGGTATCACAGAGGTGGCCGGTTTCTTGGCTAGTTTTAAACTCTAATTCTATGGTAGTAATTGGGCAGTTCTATGAAAACTCACCGGCCAGATTTCCAAAACTAGACTAAACCCAGTATCGTGGGGATAAAGTCTTTCCATGGCATATCAGGTAGCCCTACCAGGGTCCCATGGAGATTTTGTCGCTCATTCATCACCCATTTTTATTCAGTAGTGGTAATCTACATATCCCCAAGGTGTATACAGCATCTGTCAATCCCATTTCAGGTAGCATAAGTGTAGGCGCAGTTTCACGGCCACTTCCCCAAGATCATTGACCCGATAAGGAGGGAAGCTATGATGGGTGGGTTAGAGCCCTCACCCTGGATGGGAAGTATAGACCCCTTGTCATATGACGCAGAGAATAGCGCAAAGAGGCTCTCAGATCAACTCCCAGTAAAGAGTGGAGCCAATAAATAGCAGTCGACTCTAGGAACAGAGTTTTCTGGTTCAGGCCCGTACGCCCACCCAGTCAGTAACTGGAGTGTCTACTGGACCTGCTCTTGTTTGGTCAAAAAAATCTCTGGTGAGATACTTGAATAACTTAGTTTATCTGTTTTGTCTAGTTGTCAAAAGTTGTGAACTGTCCCACAGGTCACCCACAGTCCCACACATACACAATCCACGGCAATTATAACCTGCACACACAATAAATCACTCTGTTAACCAATAGGAAGCCTTGCTCAGTCCCTACTCTTGATAGCGAAGCTTGTGTCTTTCGGATCCTCAGTACAGAGTTCACCATGGGAGAATCGCTACCATTCGGAGCGGTGAACAACTCTCTACTCACTGACAATAATCCGCTGTCCGGGAGGAATGTTACAGACGGGAATTACGCGTGGCAGCAGCCATCCTGGTTTGTTTATCTGATTATTTCCATCACTGGAGTAGCCATTGTTCTTAATGTCATTCACTTGGTGTTTGTAACTCAGATGCCAGCTGGACGGAGAACAGGGGCGCGTAACTTCCGCTTGTTTATCCTGACTTTGGCGTGCTCAGACTTGGCTGTCTGCTGCATTCGTTTTATCACCAGTCAGCACATTGTGCAGCGATTTATGGCTCAGCACCACAAGTTCTGTGTGGTAACCGCTTCCCTGGGCCATCCCCTGCAGCTGTACGTCGCACATGTGATCCTGCTAGCCGCCGTGGATAGATATTTTGCTGTGAGCATTCCACATCGCTATAATGAGAGTATGTTCGCTAAGCACTATACTAAGATAATGCTTGCCTCTCTTCTCGGATATCTGTGCATGTACGCAGCCATTGCTGCAGTTTTCTGGGATAGAGGGTACTCAGTAAAGGGTGTGGCCTGGTGTCAGCTTGGCGCTAAAAGAGCACCTAGTCTCGGCATGATCTCATTTGCTGCGGGACTTCTCACCATGGTTGCCATAATCGTCATCTATACCATGCTAGTACGGAAAACCTTCAAGCTCGGCGCTTCCAAAATGCATCTCTCAGCTGGAGATATAAGATACATCCGCCAGTTGGTGATCACCGTGGGTGCTCTACTATTCTTCAAGGTCATCTTCTGGTCACCGATACTTGTAACAATAGCTTTGCGCTCAGCGAAGAGAAGCGGGCTGATCTCTGAGCGAACAGGAATAATAGCAACCGCTCTATACCCTGTCATCAGCCCGATACTCTATGGTGCCACGAGTGAGCGATATCGAGCGTATCTGAAAGCGAGGCTGACTGGTCAATCAGCTATCAACTATAGCACGAACCTCTCTATTCCGACAAAACTCCGCTCGACTACCGAGCCATCGGATTCCATCACTGCAAGTACAGAGGAAAAGGAAATATCTGCTAGTAGTACAGCCTCAATGAGAACCATCAGTACCATTACTGCCTCAGACTCTCAGCTGTAATGATGATACAGCAGGTTAAATGGACCAATCTGTGTATCAGCATTTATTTATATGGATCTCTATTTTCTTTACACTTTAGTCTCTAACTTCTCTACAGAAATAATTATTATGGGCCAGTTTGATCGATAAAGATGATCAGGACAGTCTCGGGATCAACCTCCTAAAAGCCTTAATTAGTACTCAGTGGTAAGCATTTACTTACATAAATGCTCTTGGTTACTATTATGATACCTCTATAAATACTTTTATACCCTGTTTACATTTAATAAAAAATAAATTATATGCAGTCACATTTAATTATTTGAATGGCAGAGGCTTGTATCCGTGCATACACAGAACTCAAGAATGTGGATTGATACATTATGTATTATACAGCTTGGGTTTGCACTTCATTATTGCAAATTGAGCACTTTCACTATCCAAGATATATGATAATCTATAAAATCTTTTATGTACTTTGACCTTAAATTGACCTTGACCTTAAATTTGGCAGACCACATACAGGTGTCTGTTTTCAGTTTGGAAAAAAAGAGCCAAGACGTGGAAGGAGGATTTCCCTCTACTGTAGGTGCATTGAAGAATTGAGAAAGACTTGCTTATCCTGAGGATTTACTTCGAAAGGCCATAAGAACAAAAAACCCCCACTAAACAGGTTCTTGGGACCCGTACGCTGATGCGATTAGGAGATTATGATGGAAACTACGCAGCCCGTCTGATTTCAGTATGAACGTCTTATTTGTACTCCTGCTATTAGGACAGCTACCAGGTTTGGCAGATGATAGTCATTATTTATGAGCTATTTTAGGAGTTACACTAAAACGGACCTAATGGTTAGGTATGTAGAGATTTGTACCACCAGAGGGTTTCACGCCCAACTGCTGTACAATTGGCTTGCACGCGTTGGGTGTGGACTGATCCCGTTCCTCCACCACATAATCCCACCTCAACCTAGGGTCAAATCTGGTGAGTAACCCTATCGAAGAGTCATAGTTCTCTAGAAAATAGATAAAATTGTCGTTAACTTTGACCAGTGTCGTGTAATTCAATTTTATAAAAATAACACAGCTAGCCTTCATAAAAGCACCTGGACTCTGAAGTCCGTCGCTGGTGTCTGCAGCAAAAATCCAGTACATAAATTATAAATAGTTGAGTCCAGCTTTATACAACGATCTAGTGAGGTAAGGTCAGGAGTTCTGTCTCTCTCCACAGCCAGGAGAGCAGCCTCTCTCCACAGCCAGAAGAACTATTTTTCTATATAAACTATAGGGCCATGAGATTGCCTCTCTGTACAGTCAATGGTGTTGCCTCTCTGTTCTTACGACCAGGAGAGTTGCCTCTCACTCTGTATATGTGTATATATACAGCCAGGAGGTCTGCCTCTCTGTCTGTACAGTGAGTGAATTGAGTCAGACTAGGAGCGAGCTATTCTTCCTTGAAGTCGTCTTCATCATCATATATAAGATCCAGAAGGTTCTCATTGTTTTTCATAAAGAATCTAGCGCAGTAATGAGAGCACGATTTAAACAGGAATGGGACGTTCTTCACTCCGAATAAACTGCCGGGTCTAATCAGAGTTAATCCGTCTCCTACCAAAGGGCCATGACAACAGTCACATCTCTTGGTCCTAAAAACAATGTTTAGACATAATGTAATGTGATCCAGTACACTATGACAAGACACAAAACATTGTGGTGTGGTACAGTGCGCCGCAAAGCAACACAATACACTGCGGGGTGGTGTGACACAGTATGCTGTAATATGACATTTGTGACTCAGTATGACACGGTGTGATCATTGACATGAATATAGTTTTCCAATCAGTCATCGGTTTGCAGGCTGACCGGCTGACAATCATTTAGATTTACGACCTAAACTCAGCAGTTCTACAGAACTATCGAGTAAAGAGAACACAGTCATCTGCTAATCTGCTTGCGGTGATTTGTTGTGATCTGTGACACTAATATGGAGCAGTCTGCTCTCTGATGGAAAGGAAATGGCTCCTCTCTGGATGACCTTGTAACGGTGTCAATGGTTATTTGTGTCGTGATAACTAGGCCTAGGTTGGCTGAGATTGTCATATATAGGGAATTGCCATTCCATATATTCCTAACAATGGATAAGGTTATATAATATTCCATGGCTGTAGGTAAGTGATAAGGAAGGTCACTTTATATACGGTCACATTAAGAAGAGGCGAACCCAGTGTGACAAGGTACCCCCCCCCCATCCAAAATCAAACTTTATCGGTTATCACCCATTGGAATAAGGATTCATTTATCCTTCTTATCTTTGTGACAGAACAACTGTCAAGAATGGTGCAAAAACTGGTTTATTGATTCCTGGATTCAAAGTTTCCCAAGGCGCATTGTTAGGAGACCTCCTGTTTGCACCCGTGACCCCCATAAAGAAGGAATACTCCTTTAATTAATGTCGGGATCTGAAACTGGCGAGGGTGTTGCAAAAGACAAGTTTTACCCATACTGGGAATCGAACTAGAGACCCCTGGTCCAAGGCTCAATACGCTACCCTTCGCTTCACCCTAAAAAATTCATTCACTCATTAGGTGATTGCAATGACTCACTTGGCAAGAAACTGCTTAGCTTTCTCTGGCACATTTTCCCCATAGCGAGTGTCTATGTCAAGCTGTTTGATAAGCAGACCAGCTTGGTCTTGTAGCTTGAACGGTGTATCTTTACCCTCCATATGATCGGGCCAGAAGAGTGGGTGCATAAAGTTATTTCTGACGCGGATATATCGAAGATGATGCAGAGCGAGACAAGCACACGGAAGTGCTGGTAGCTGATTACCTTCCACAAACAACACCTGCAGGCTCCTGCAAACACAAATGCAGACTGTCTTCCTTACTCTGACGACGAAACCTTACCTGACATCATAAACCCTGAATGGAAATGTTTCTAGCCAAGTGCACCATGTGCTAGATGGTTTTATAATGTTCAGATATCTTACAGACTCAGATAACGGTGTTACCAGACTGCCTCAACTCCCGCCATCCCTCTAGGCCATCCTGCCCCACCTGAAGGCCAGGTCCCTCTGTCCCAACCATAAACCCAGCTACTGCCCCACTCGAAACTCAGGTCCCATAGTTTCAATCATAAGCCCGAATCCCCAACTTCAGGTCAGGTCCTATCACCCCAACTATAATTCAAATCCCTGCCCCCACCTGAAAGTCGGTTATCTTTCATCGAAACCACTAGTCTATAACAAAAATCCTGGCCCAGCTGGAAAGCAAGGTCTCATCTTCCTAACCATAATTTAACCCCGATCCCGGGCCAGTTTAGGAGTAATTTTAGAGCGGGAGTTGCTCTTACTTGAGACATCTCATGGTAGGTGGTAGAGTTGTCAGTTTGTTGTATGAGAGATCAAGGTATTGGAGATGCCTCAAAGTATAGAGCCCCTCGGGGAGGTCTGTGATAAGGCAAAACGGTATCTCAAATGTTCGAAGAAATCTACAAAAAATAAACCATGAAACGATAGGAAGCTTGTGAAATGAGGCAGAAGGGACTTCTACTGTGTGAGTACTATAGGAACTGCCATTTTCTCTTGGGTGGTTTTGCGGTTTCATGCTCAGAATCTTAATGTTTTCATGACATACTCATAAAACTTCTCCTTACCCAAGCTTAATATCCATGATGTGTCAGCAAGGATGACGAATGATGGGCATGAACCAGGATTCTCCATTTTGTATGTATGTGACTTTGAAGGAGTTATGCCCACCATTTTAACGTATTCACTTATCTTCAGATTCTGCTGTCTATTATACACAAATGCTCCTCAAACCATGGTTTAAATGCAACCTTTTATTATGCTCGGTGACTACCTGAATCTTTCTTGGCGTACTTAATACAGGAAACACAACTCCGCCTAAGTACGTCAACTTATGACTTAGGTTTAGGTTAATTTTATTTCATGTGGAGAGCTTATTAAGGTACAAACATGTTTTCAAAATGGTCCACAACATTTGGCATATAACCCATCGTAACTGAACCAGCAGGATTTCCAGTGTCATGTTTCCCGAATCGTCGCGATGCGGTGACGCGATGACTAACCTGAGGTGTCTGATCTCATCCGGAATCTCTGAGATTGGATTATTTCGTAACTTGAGCACTTCTAGATTATGTAACATAAAAATCTCGGCAGGTATCACCTGTAAATGAAATATAAGACAGCATACTATTGTAAGCCATGGCTTATTTATACCCTGCATGAGAGAAGATGATTATAAGAAGCAAGAAGTTCATTCTAGTCAGACACAACTGACCACTTCAGGATCATTAGGTACCTAGATGCATTGAGCTGTTTGTAAAGCTTAGCCATTTCTCATAGCTAGTAAGCTGCATGTGAATGTGGGGATAATCCCCACAGACAATATCACTCTCGGCAGGCATCGAATACTAAGTACCACTCACGCAGCAGACAGGCAAACGACCAGCACTACCAGTCCAATGTATTTAAAAAGATCGATTGGTTACTTACGGTTAGGTTATTGAAGGAGAGATTGATGTATCTTAGGGTATGAACAATCGGTGAGAGATCAGGAAGTGTGTCTAAAAAGTGGGCTTTAAGACTGAGCACAGCACCGCCTGTCACCAAGGCATCAAACACTGCCATATCAGTCGTATCTAGGCCATTCTCTCCGGACGCTGAAATCAAAGATTCAGACCCAATTAAACGGAAAGGCAAATCCAGGCCGAGTAGTTAAAGTGACAATAGGTGTGTGATCTGTTATTATACAAAACAGTAAGTATACACGCTCTGAAACTGGCAAACAGCTACCTGAAAAAAACAATAAATAAAACCCAACCCTTCAAGTTTTCCGTCAAGGGCCAACCAACTCTACAGCATTTGGTAAGCAGGCTGAAAATATGCGACAAACAAATTTGGAGTCATCTACTCTTTCCACAAAATTTCCACTGAGACCTATATAACTGTTCTATGTAGATGATATGATGACTCTATGTGATTGACTGGGGGCGAGGGGTGAGATGATTGGCGATTCATGCATTTATTTCTTCTGGGCAGTGCACTACCAACCGAATGGGGATTTGTTTCTCCTTGAGTCCATGAAGTGAGTGTCTGTCGCCTTCTTCATTAATATTCCGGGATTATCTCCCCTGACTATCAACTCTTGTGTCTCTGGAGGATCCTCAATAACATCCTCATACAGGACAATCTCTGCCTGCGGCATCTCACCCATCGGCTTCGATGGTGTCCATTTTGGAAATGGTCGAATAGTAGCCCGAATGTTACGACCTGCAGTGGAAATTAGTTAGAGCTCTTGTTTTCTTCATTGGGGACGCAATGGTCGATGGAATAGTGAATAGGGAGCAAAACTTATATCTTGAGGAACAAACTCCACTTTGATGGTGTCCGTCTTGATAACTGCTGTCTAGCTGCCTAGGTGTTATGACTTGAAAATATGAAATTTTTGCTCGTCTTCGAGCACACAATTACACTAGCAGCTGGCATGAGAAATGAGTAACTTAGGAGCAAAATCATCTAATCAGATAGCTCCTGGCATAATTTACGAATTCAACTCTGGGTTTAACAAAGTCACTGAGGGGGTGCTCTGCCTATAATGGGGAAATGATGAGTAATCAATCAGGTCTTACCGTCCATGGTGGCTTGTATCTGTTCTGTGAGCATAGCTGCCATCTGAATGAGTATTTGAGATTGGGGAATCCTGGAACCGGTCACTGAATGGCTAACAGGTCGATATGGTAACGCTGCAACATACACGGCCATATAGTAACTGTGTAGCTACTAAAAAACCAAGTTACCCAAAATATGGGGAGCACTCGCAATGCGAACCATCTATTATTAGGGGTACTCGGTGCACGAGCTTGCTGCATGCACATTGTCGATGGATGGAAGTGTTTTTACAATTGCCAGCGTTCTTCTTTCATCTGCTTTCGAGACTGTTACTGATTTGTGGGAAGTGTCTAAGTAGAGTACATATGGATATGCAGAGAACTGGTGTAACATGTGGAGGTATACGATATATACGGCATACTTATATGATAAAGCTTACCTGTAGATGGGATCTGTTTGTTGATACTTTTTTTAGTAATCTGTCCTTGTCTCTTGTTATTCTCCGCTTCCAGTCTCTCACTGATCATCTGGTTAAGTCTTTTAAAGTTGGCTTTTGAATACTAAAAGAAAAAAACTTGCGATCAAAATTAAAATTGATCAATTAATCAGTAATATACTTAATTCGGGAGTAGAGGTTGGCAACAGCTACAGGTGCTGCTACATGTCTGCGTGCCGACTATCTGTTTCATAGGATCAGTTAAGCTAAGCGAGTCATCCCTCGAAGGCCATTTGAAAGTCACTCTGAGTTAATGTTCAAGATGACGTGTAGTCTGCAATGTACATGTATCTAGCCGTTAATCTTCTTTGTGTGATACAAATATGGACCAAAACGGGGTCACCAATATGTGTTCAATACAAATGAAAAGCTACAGAAAGTTTCCATCCTATACATGTCATGATTTGTGATATCCATATAGGAGAGGAACCGAGTCTTCTGTGCCAAAGTACGGGAATTTTCAATAAATTATCTTGGTTTTAATGACGATACTTATTTCTAGTGGGGTGTTCGATGGCTCGGAGCTTTGCCAAAGAAACTTATAAAAGAATATCAAAGTAAGAGACACTTGGAAATCAGAATAGAGGAGTTTATTACACTCACCATAATCGTTTCAACTTTTTCTACTTCGAGTCCAGCATCTGAAGCAAAGTCACTGAGATAGGACTTGACATTCAGTGCGGGATCATTGTCAGCCTGAGTACCCAGGTTCAGGTAATTTATGTGATCTTTCTCACTTGGTCCTTTTTCTGAAAAATACATAAAACATTAAATAATAATTTAAATAAATTGAGGCAGCTGAATTCAGAGGGTGCAAATTAATTGTGATGAATCAATTTGAATAACAAAGATGCGATGATCTCCCAATCCACGTTTAAACATAATGATCATTCTGTACAGCACGTGACCCTCACTCTGATGTCTGGGGCTTGTTCTGGAGCTGGCAGATTTGTGAGTATCACTGACACTCACAGTGCATGAGAACTTGGCTCGAACCCAGAACTTTAAAATATAAGTTATGGCAGCCACACTAACTTAACCAGACACCACCGAGCATGCAGCCCCTCCGTAGAGGGAAAATCAGCTGTGAGTCACCCCTGTCTCTTCAGGGAGCGGTGGGGGGAGGTGGAGGGGGTGACTGATTCAGTTGTAGGGTAACAAAAATAGAGTAGAACCAAGTATAGTGCAGTGTATGACAGACTCTGTGATAAACTGAATGGTTTTTATATACAGCATGCAAGTCACCTGAATTCAGGGTGGAGAAGTTACTGAGAACAGATCTCCCAGCTAAAGATGGCCGGCGTGTATAACATGAAGTATGCGAGGAACTACATTATCTCTCATGTTTCATAATTAAACACGGTGAATACGTTCTGAACCTTTGTTTCACCTGTATAGGCATTAAGCACCAAGTTACTATGAGTAGACAACATCACAGCTGGAATCCGTCCGTGACCGGGATTAGAGAACAATCTGTTGCTCTAATTTGGAGTTGAACTGGGAACCAAAGCCCAGTCTGATATCCAATAAGCCACTGGTCCACACACACTTACTTATCAGCGATATATACTAACCTTGCATATACTCAAATGGAATCACTGTGCGGGGTTTCCGAGGTGGGGGCGGAGCTAGACCCTCAGGCCCCGCGTGTATGGTCGTCCTGAGGAGAGTTTTCCCGATAGCGATAGTATCTGTCTTCGCCGGGGAAGGTTCAGCTGTACTTATGCTCACTTTCATCGGTGAGAAATTTTCTCTAACAGAGAGTGGCTCCATGTTCTAAAAGATGATAGCAATGATCAGAACTTCTTCTTCCGTATCCTGACCAGTGTCAAGGGTTTGCAGAAAATGTTTTGCCTTCTCGGTCTTTTGATTTAGCATTCCGAGGGTGTGTCATTGGGAGACTTTCTGCTTGCATCCACGGGGAAAGTAATTCTATGGGTGGGTCTACTTTTTTTAACATTGAGATCCGAAACCGACGAGGATGTTATGAAAGATAAAGTTTTTACCCGAACTGGGAATCAAACTAGGGACCCCGGTTTCCAGGTTCGGTAAACTACCCACTAAGCTATAGCTTCACCCCAGATCATTCTTATGAACAGAATCAGGTTATTCTTGTCTTCAGCTGCATATGGTGTGGTGTAAAGCATAGACATTCGAATGCGGTTTATATGTCTATGGTGTGAAGTCACAAAGGTGCGTCACTTATCTATCGCTGAGGATAGGTGTAGTGATGTAATGGATACAAGGTTAAAAGCATCTGGACACAACACCGAATAGCGAAAACTGTTATAAGCATCTATCAGACAATGATGTACCTCCCGGAATGAAGCCATCTTATCCTATAAATAGCTAGAGTCTGTCACAGAATCGAAGGACATATATAAAATTGCTCCATTTCCATACATTTATCACTTATAGCTGAACAAACTGTGGACTGCTTTTACAGCTAAAGACTCCATGCAGTACAATACGAGTGCATTTCACTCTCTGCGTGTGTAAATTGGATGATGAAATGTATGTGCCTGAGACTGGGCTTTACAAAGAATGAAGAATGATATGTCTATATCTGGAGACCAATATAGCACATTATACGAGGCGGGTATATGCATCCGCTGAGACTGCCGCTCTATTTGCTCATGATTGCCAAGTCACTGCGTTATTGTTTAAATAGAGTGTAACTTTCACAGTCAAACTAGAATTACTCACATCAAAACTCCTTCGATCACGGAGTGTTTTATTCATAGCATCAAGAGGAGTTGTCTGGCCAGCATGGTGAATACTTTGCCCAGATGTTGGTCGCAGATCCAGCTGCTGGAACTAGAAACACTGAGTTAGCATCTAGAGTACAGATACTCAGCCAACTCGTATTTGGGTGAAAAACAGTTACTCCTAAATATGAAAATAGGCAAAATGGCAAAAGCACCTGGCT
>Ga0224501_10002413_pt1 | contig 14688 bp, 3 predicted proteins | sample SF_Oct11_sed_USG_4_FD_169105 | JGI IMG/M metagenome (GOLD analysis project Ga0224501, IMG submission 169105) | Sediment microbial communities from San Francisco Bay, California, United States - SF_Oct11_sed_USGS_8_1 | ecosystem: Environmental > Aquatic > Marine > Sediment | place: USA...
ACCACACGTAATTTCTTTGTTGGCGGAAACTGGAAGATGAATGGATGCAAGTCAGCCATTGACACCATCGTGGCGGGGTTAAATGCTACAGAGGTACCCAGTGAAACAGGCAAGTGTTGGGGGGGGTGGAGTGGGCTCGTATGTAGAACTGTGAGTGTGACTACTGTGAGTGTGACCCAGTCACTGACTGTCGAGTGTCGTGTCTACTAACTAGTAGTAGTAACTAGTAAGGTAACTAGGTCTAGAACTAGAAAGTTGGTTTTCGCTTTCAGTTTCACTCAGAGTCAGATGGTGTTTTTGCAGATTTGCTATATTCCACAATGACTGAAAGTGAAAGAGTCAACCAATCGCCGAATCGGGATTTCATTTGGTTCGGTCTTGACGTGTCGAGGTATTCTATTTACGGTTATCCAATCGCTCACAGCTGTCTGTTATTGCAGATGTGGTAGTGGCACCTCCTGCAATCTACCTTGGCTATACAGCTGATAAGGTTGAATCAAAAATAAAAGTAGCTGCGCAGAACTGTTACAAAGAAAATAAAGGCGCCTTCACCGGAGAACTGAGGTATTTATAGGAAGGACCCAAAGAATTTTACAGCTACGGAGTGTGTGTGTATAGGTTATCGGAGCGCCCAACACTTTTGTATGCTTTAAAACCGTACTAAGAAAAGCTTGATTAACTTTCACAGAAAATGCTTTGTTTAGAAAGGGGTTCGTGTGTCTTTGGAGGTCGGTGAGGGGCTCATCCCATGGAAGAGTGTATAGTTTGCTGGTACTACATCGCTGGTGCTTGATTTGAACCGAGCTCGTGTGGTTACTTGCAAAACAAATTAAGCTAATGGATGTTTTAAGCCGGTGCATTACCACATTGTCAGGAGTTTGTATTGCATGTACATGCATTCTAACTTCATTGTGGGTTTTTACTAATACCACAGTCATGAACTAATGACTGTTGAATGTCAGTTCCTTATGGTGAAGGAACTCGTGAGGTTTGCTGTGACTAATGTCTATTTTAGTCCTCTGATGCTCAAAGACATGGGAATCAGTTGGGTGATTATCGGCCACTCCGAACGAAGGCATATCTTTGACGAAAGCAATGAGGTAAGCGCAGTTGAAAAATCGCTTCGCTCAGTCTAGTCTTCAAGATGATAGCTTAGGAATGTCTCCCAGCGCTTGGTACAAAAATGACAAAACGGAGCAGATAGTCATGGAAATGCCACACTCATTGACCGATGCACTATTAGAGTTGTATTCACAGTTCATGGTAATGCCGTAACAATTTAGCTTGCTATTTTGGGAATAAGATTAAAGTTGGCATTTCCATAAGGGTGTAGAACATTGAATGGAAATGACATACTTGCATATCTGTTTGTAGTTGATTGGAGAGAAGGTTGCCCATGCTCTGACTGAGGGAGTTAATGTTATCGCCTGCGTTGGTGAGCAGCTCAGTGAGAGAGAGGCTGGAGAGACTAACAAGGTTGTCTTCGCTCAGACAAAAGCTATAGCTGGTAAGTTGCTGTCAACTGAATCCAAAAGTTCAATGAAAGCTTAGTGAAATTCTTTGATGTACTTAAATTCAGCTCAATATCTCCTTGCCCTGGTGTTATCCTCAATTCTACGTGTGTCTCCAAGCCTCCTTTGATATGTACCATAATACTGCAGACTGTAGCCTCTAGTTAGACCTCAATGTTCGATCTCGCTTTTCGTTGGGAGGAAACTTACAAGTTTTTGTATGCACGCTAGATACTTGTAGATATGTACGTATAGGGCTACATGCACATGTGTATCCCTTGAGTTGAATGGTTATGTAAGACCTGTCGGACTTATGGACATAAAATTTTATTCATAGATAAGATCAACGACTGGAGAAATGTGGTGATAGCGTATGAACCCGTCTGGGCTATTGGAACAGGCAAGGTAATCTCCAAAAGGCAATCTAACTTCGGGACCCTGTAGGTTCAGTATCAGAAACATAGCAGATAAGTTAAATAGTCCCTCACGTATTACGTTTGGAAGGCTGAAATCCAAAGTTGTAAGCTAAGAATGGAGTCTGTTCCTAGTGCTATAACATAAACACTCACTTGTCAAGTCAGTGTCCTCGGTATTTGTGAATAATGGTGTATGGAAATCTGCGGTGAAGCTAGTGTAGAATTTCTCATGTCGTTATGCAGGTGGCTACTCCTGAACAAGCACAGGAGGTGCATAATGATCTCCGACAATGGCTGTCTGATAATGTCTCTGTGGATGTCGCACAGACTACTCGAATCATATATGGAGGCAAGTGTAATGTGAATTTTATAATACATTTCAGCTCTTTGGTGTCTATCCGTCATGGTTTTTTACTTTTTTTCTCAAAAATACGATGCCAGGCTGTTCATAGGTGGCTAGTGGTTTGTTAATTTCGATTTATGTACTTTTTGAAGGTTCTGTGAGTGGATCCAACTGTAAGAACCTGGCTAAACAAAACGATATTGATGGTTTCCTTGTGGGTGGAGCTTCACTTAAACCGGAGTTCAGCGACATTATCCGCTCCAGAGTTGCCTAAAGCGGACACTAGGTCATAGGAGTTAACATTGTTATAAATGTGCTTGTTTTCTCACACAGTGGTTGTATCTAGTCTAGTTGATCTGCCATGTTTTATGCATAACATTGCCATGTACTTTATGTATGTGATACATACATGTGCGAATGTCAATAGTTGTCGTTTTTATTCTTCGGGTGGTGCTTGAGTGGCTGAGAATAAATTGAACAAATAGGTACTGTTCCTGTTATTCAGGTGCTTTATTATCACAATGCTCTTCGGAACACCACGGTAAAAATAAATGAGTTCCAGCCAGTGAATAAAGGTCAAGCTCTTTTCACGGTTGTCAAAGATCCACCTCAATCTTTTCGTTTGGAGAAGCTGAGATATCGATGGGTGACATGTAAACAGGTAAATAGGTTGACTGATCATCAACCGTCCTCAAGACATTGATTTCCAAACTGCTGATCCATGTCCTGGTGATTCAAGGCCATCCTGAGTGAGCTAATGAGGATGCCTGTGCATTTCTCCCTCATTATAAACCATTTCCTGCCAGCATCAGGCTTCCTATTGAAGTATCTGGTCGTCTTTGAGCCCGAAGAACAGAATTTATTTGTTGCAACTGTCCTATGATAAAATATAAGAGAATCATCTCAGTGTTACTAAGCCATGTGCTAGGAAAATCGATGATGTGCCATGCACATAGAAAAAAGACTTCTCATGAGGCTTCTTTAGTAAATGGGCGCTTAAACTGGAAAACAATGACCATAGTATCAATTTAGAGACATGTAAGTAAGCTCCGATTGTGGTACGGAGTAATGAGGAAGTTGTTAGTGCTTTGGACCAAAATTGGGCCAGACCTAAAACTTCTGTCGAATCGATGGACGTTGTCTTCACATTAACTGTGTGTCTTGGATTCCTCAGGTTGTTGGGATGCCAAACATGACATCATGAAGTTAAGTGTTAGGTTTGGTGCTAGTGTTGCAAGACAGATTTGCTTCAACATATGCAATGGATGATTGTGATTATGATGATTCGGGCTGGTGGTGTATGGTTGTATGATAAGTTAAAGATAATAAAAGCCAACAGTATGTATCTAAATGTTGCATTATCTCACCACCAAGATTCTCTACCCACGTCATCATCAGCCTATTAGTATTAGTGTTAGTATCCGTGTTAGTTAGTGTTAGTATGTACAGTATTAGCATCCAGCTGTATGTAGGCCTTCCTCTCACTTTGCCATCCTGCAGAACTAGTTTTGTCTAGTCTGACCTTTCTCAGCATCTAGCTTCTGGTGGTTTCCACGAGCATTTCATAACATTTTTATTTTATAGTGCACTTGCCACTGATAACCGGATGAAAGAAAAAAAAATTTAAAACTCTTTTTAAGAAACAACAGATTAGAAGAAGGAGGTGAACAATCACCTCTCATTTTTGTTAACAAGGGGGTCTTCATTTCTATCGTAGTTGTCCCCAAGCTGGAACCGGAACCCAAACTCATGCAAATCAAAATTTTATATATCACTGCAATTGTCTCCATCATGATATCGAGATCTCCGCTGCCAAAGTGCTAATGACAACCCTCGTTGTGTTGTGCAGAATAAGAACACTGTTGAGTTCACTGTCTTTATTGCCACTCACGACCAGATTGATGAAAATTGAGCTCTCAGCTCAGCTCCTTATATCCAAAATGTTATGTAAAATAGGAGCATCTGGTACAGACAATAGAAAGCAGTGCCAACAAAAGGAAAGCTGTACAAACATAGTTTTTTACTGCTAAACACGATATCAAACTTTAAGCTGTCTGTTTGTATTGTTTATATTGCTAAGTACATAATGTCCATTAGCAGAGCAGAGCACATCTTTTCATCAGGCCCATATGTCACCATAACAATAACCATGACCATTTTTCATGTAGAGTGGCTGCACAGAGAAAGGAAAGATGGAGCGAGTTAAGGTAAGATGAGATACATGTGTCACTGTCACAAAGAAAAGCTACTGTGAATGGGACGCGTCAAGACCAGGTTCTAGGATAATGGTAAAGACGCGATTGCACAGGGGAGGTTTTAGATCAAAAATGCATCATAAAGAACCTTAAAAAATCAATGAAGCTTCTGTTGGGCAATTGAATTAAGAATCTGGCTCCGTTTTCCAGTAGATAGCATGTGTAATTCCTTCTGCATTTTTCTCACTAATAGGGAGGTGGAACTAAAGAGAAAGCAGAAAGAGGCGGAGATGGAGGCTGACAGAGAGGCAAAGGAGGCTGAGAAGGCGTAAGAGTTTATGATCTCTATGATATTATTTCATATATTTTTTTTTCAGTCTCATTTTATCCCATATCAGATAAGATTTAGGGATCATTGACTGGTTTTTAAAAAAATGCTTTACCAGACCCTATTGTAAACTACCCACGGCATAGAGATATCCCCCCTCTGAGCCGAGGTGATTACTAATGTAAGCTTTTATAAAGAAATTAGTACAAAGTGTAGCGAGTCAATGAGATCGCCGTTTAGACAAGTGGATTCTTGACCAATATTATGTATAATTTCTGATGCCTTAATTGTGCTCATTGATAGTGAGATGGAAAAAAAATCAAGAATAAGCTCAAGAGGAGGCACAGAAAGTTCAACAGAGGCTCGCACATCGATAATTACCATTTGATCCGCGTATCCGTTAAATGGAAACATCTATGTTTTACAGAATGGCCAAGATAGTATCTGCGAGGATGGATGGAGTAATGAGATCGGTGAGTGAATCACATAGCTCAAAGTGTTAGTTTTAAGGCCACTCAATGTAACTTTTCTATTTGAAACTCCATAAACTGTGGCGTCCCATGTCAACCATGTAAACCTAATTCTAGCTTACTCGAAATGCTGGAAATTATGTAAGCCTTTTTAGCATGCCAATTTTAAGAGAGGGCATTCTTGGTGGCATTGATAACTCTCAAATGTATGCGTCCCAACAGTCCTAAGTGTCTAAACTAATAAAAAAAATCAAGTTACAGATCACACCTATCATTCCCCATAGCATCTTTATTAGGGCATACGAAGAGAATAGAGAGTTAGTGTAGTTGCGTTTCCGTATACGTAAACAGAAAATGGCCCTGAATTGATGTCATTGGCATGCAAATGCAGACCAGTTACCGTATGGTCGTACTGAACTTCTTAAAAATTTCGTATGATGATACCTAATATGTTTTCTTCTTCTATTAGTTCAATCAAATAAGCCTGCCGCAGTTTTTAGGCACTGATGACTACTATGTCAGACATGTTCATATATTTGCACCCATATGATGCAGTGAATCATTAGTAATACCGATCCGAAGTGAGAGAGGTCATTACACATTAGTAGGTGGAATCGCCAAAATTCTGGGTGCATTGTAGGGTGCACAACTCCGCAAACTCTCCATTATTGTTCTTACAGGTTTCAGAGAGATATGCCACCTAACTTGAAATAGTAAGTATTATCTTTCGTTGATTATAATTGTCTAAATTGACCAGGGGATGGGTGGAGAAAAGACAAACTTGAAGCGGTTTTCTTTCTGAACCGCTCATAAGTTCTGTTCCTCCACAGTTCAACTAAACATTGCACCTATATTTCTTATATTGGGGGTGGAGTTGACCTTGGGCATGGCCAGCCTCCTCTATGCCCACTCTAGTCAGAAGGTAATTCTCTTAGTTGAGGCCTGGACATGCCAGCTTACAGTTCAAACTCCCAGCTGTCATCTGGCTTGGCAGATAACACTCATACTCAGTGATGAGTGGGCGTCTGTAATATTATCATTTCAGTTCCCTTGGTAATGTCTATGTGAGGTGAGTTGGCTCCTCAATTGGAACACAGGGAGCAGTGTCGGAGCTCAGGAGCTCATCCCGTCACTGCCATTGACTTTTCTGGGTCTTGAATACTATGACTCACAGCGCGGAAGTTGTGTATTTCAAACCATTGAGCCACAGCTGCGCCCTGTTGCCTTTGCTTGGAATACGTCATAATAATAATAATAATAATAATAATAATAATGATAATAATAATAATAACAACAATAATAATAACAATAATAATAATAGGTATAATTATAATAATAGGTTTCATTGCACAGGATATGGAATCTGAGGCAAGGACTGACGCTATATACAATGCCCAGAGCCGTATGGATATGCTGGAGGCCGGATACAACTCGATGAGGTGAGAGTCTTGAGACACCCGGTCATTTATTATGTCGGTGTTGGCTCCAGCTTGGCAAATGGTTTACTGGCTCAGGGTCAGTGTGTGCCTCTTGGTGCAAATCATAATTATTCTTATTATTAAAACGGTCATTCTTGAGCTCTTCCATGGCTACATCTCTGTGCTTTAAAGTCAATCACATGAATACACATAAAAGTCTTTCTAAGACTATTTTCTAGTGAGTAAAGTACAGGTGTATTATGTAACAGCTAACCCGGTAAAAACCTGGAAAGCTGTAAACCGTCTGGATTAGCATCTGAGCTATGCAGTTTTGTCTCTACCCCAATTTGATTGGGAATGTTTTATTTTTTAGAGACCGACTGCAGAGTCTGGAGGGACATGGTGAGAGCACCATCGGCGCCACAAGCCAGGAGGCCACTTCGGCTCCATCACCACGCCGTCAAGGCAAGTGGCGCCGCCTCATCTGTATATAAGATCTTTGCAGATGGTCTCAATGTATTTATTGTCATGGGATCATTGTCACTGCAGTTTGGGGAGGGGAGCTGCTGCACCCCCACTTTGCGCCTGTGTCCGAGCTCAACCATGTGCCCAATCCAGTATGCATGGCCTTTCAAAATTTCTTTTCGGTTTGGGTAAGGTCATTTGGTCATTTGACATATCTGCTTAGTATGGGGAACTTCGGTGTCCGCATCCAGCTCAATTGTGTAACCAATCCAATATGCTTGGCTTAACAAAATTCTCTTGTTTGGGTTAAGGCCATTTGACATATCTGCTTAGTAGGGACCGGGTTTGCTCTGACATGGCCACGGGTGGGGCCAAACGCAAACTGATCTGGCTGTGGTGCGTGATCCTGCGCCAATCTACACATTGGGGCCCTTACCCCACCACAGCCCACCCACACCCGACTCCACTCCATCTACGTCAGTCTGTAGTAGTATTCACAGTCAACCCAGCCTGGATTCCGCAGTCTCTCTAGAAACACCAAGTAGCAATCTTCTTCTACTCGGAGCCCTAAAGTGCTCTGCTCTTACTCACAAGCCGCTACTCCCACCTTTGTGGGTGGAGCTTCACTTAAACCAGAGTTTAGCGATATTTACTCTAGAGTTGTCTAATTGTTAAAATTCCATAGAAATATTACAGCCAGATATTACTCGTATTTATTTTTATGTTGCACAGAACAAAATACAATCAGTAATCTTCCCCTGTACCCATCTTGTCTGATCATGAATGCACTTTTTTGTCTCGCGTTTGGAAAAGCTGCTGGTCTCCTTATGGGCGGAGGTCCACTCAAACCAGAGTTCAGCGACATTATCCGATTCAGAATTGCCTAAAGGGGACACTAGGTCATGGGAGTTAGTATTGTTATTGATGTGCTCGTTCTGTCAAAAAGGCGTCATGTTTTTATTCTTCAGATGGTGCTGGAGTAACAATAAAATAATAGTTGATACGCCATAGAAATGTTACAGCCAGCTATTACTCGTGCGTTTATTTTTATGTTATACAAAACATAATACAAACAGCCATCTTCCCTTGTATCCCTCTCGCTTGATCATAAATGCGCTGATGGAATATATGTGTGATGATAATGTGAGACACGGTGAAGTGTTAAGGTTTTAGATTACTTCCTGAAAATCTTGTTGACTCTCAGCAGCCTCGTTGGAGAGGGGAGATTTCAGGCTATTCACGAACATATAGAACACTTAGGGTCGCTCACATGTCTATACGTGTAAACTCAAATTCCTTCCAGTCCGGAGACCCATAACCGCAGGGATAAGTTTTCTTTAAAGTGTATTGAACAATCAATTAACAATCTTTACTGTTTCTTCATCACAAGAGAAAGGATGACAGCGGATAGAAGCCTACTCTGTACAATATCAAGTCGATGAAAGTCTATGAGCGCCAACATATTTTAACGCTAATCATTTCCGATACATAACCAAAAACAAAAACTTTGTGCCATCTGAGAGTTCAATGGTTTGCGAACTGGTTCAACAGGTCGACCATGTTCTATACTCCACATAAATTTGCGCTCCTTTGAACTCACATACTGAATGTTGAATACCTAGCAGATCCAATCTTTAGGCAGTAGGGAGTCGGACATATATACAGATCCAGTATATCACGCGATTTGTGTTCCAGTGTTGAACTCACTTAAAATTACCAATAAATGACTTCCCGGACAGATGATGGTAAACCGAGCTAGGATTGCGCTGATACAGGCTAAAACAGAGAGAATTATAAATTATAACATTATTGATGTGAAATCACTGCATCATAATACTAGTAAGGCAACATGAATTTAATTGTGACTTGTGAACGAGTCATACATTGGTTTGAATCTCCTTAGTAATAGGGGAGCAAACTCGAACTGCTTAAAAATCAACTTTGGCCATACATGCACAATTGGCGCTTCTCAACACATACATACTTTCTTATCCACACCAGCTGCTTTGTAGTTGTATTCATAGTCCACCCAGCCTTGATTCTGTCTTCTTCCACCTACAAACACCAAGTAGCGATCTCTTACTATGAAGTTCCCACCAATAACATATAATGTGTACTTTCCTGACATGTAGGATCTGGATATGTGGATGCTAGTGGTTCTGATCAAAGTGCAACCGCTTTAATCATTTCTTTCGAATTACGATCAAATGTAAAATACACAGCTCCAAAAGCAGATAAACCTCGTTAAAGTGTATCAAAGGTCGATTCATCAGTCAGATTCGACAGTCATCAAAACACATTGGGAACAAGTGAAACTCCTTGTACTTTTCGGCCTGATGGCTAGAGCGATGAGACTCCCGTAGTTACTTGTTAGTCAGTTAATTGGTAATACTGCCAACGAGAGTTTGTACACAATAGCCCTTGCTGACGCCAACAAATTGTTATACCCGTACCTTGCTAAGCGAAACCAATCAGCGACCATGCCAGCTTTTAATACCATGCCAAGTATTTTTCATACATGTATTTTGTACTCACAAAAAATTCACAAACGATATATCATGAATACATTGTACATTGAATTAATTTTTTCGAGCAAATAGGTTAAACAGCAAAACGACTTCATCTTTCTGTTTAGGTCATATCAGCCTATATAGTGAGTCAGCTGCTTGACTACAGGATCCGTGTTTAAATAGGGATGGAACCGACAAGAATCGCTAAACTACGCTCACGATCATATTGGGTCATATTTTATCAGGCATTTGAGGCAGCAGGTTTTGAGCAAGATCTTCCAAAAAATGAGATCAAGGGTACTTTGTGAGAACTATGTTTTTCACTTCACTTACACTTTAATATTTGACTAGTTCCATCCGTCGGATTCTATGCATTAAAACATCCTAGCCAATGTGATCCACCCTTGTACAGAGTTTAAGAGAATCTGAGAATGCACCCGCATTGGTTTCGGAGCTCATTGTAGTTTCAGCAAACCCTTGAGATGCCTTGCCTGGCGTACGGATTCGCACTTACCTCTTGGGGCACCACGACCTCTGCCTCTGTATCCTCCATCTTGGTACTGTCTTTGACCATCCTCTCTCTGTTGATAATCCCTTCTTTGGTGTGGCCCATCTCCTTGCTGATAACCACTTTCCTGGTGGTGGTGATGGTGTTGGCCACCGCGGTATCCACCTCTATGGAAACCACCACCGCCCCCTCTGTATCCGTTGTTACCACCGTTGTAACCACTGTTGTAACCGCCCCTGAAGCCTCTATAGCCTCCCCTGAAGCCACCGCGGCGTACGCTCGGCTGTCCAAACGTCTCAATATTAGACTTTCTCTCCTCGCGCCAGTTTGGCCTTATGGATTTACTAAAAGCAAGATTCACGAGGCACCGTAAACAGTAAAACCATGAGTGACAGGCAAATATTCAAAGTCGGTTAGCAGTTGAACATTGTTACAGACTAGGGTGGAAGTGGATTCTGACTCACCCTTGTGCACGATCAGACGCTTCACAGCTGATGTTATCGAAGAAAGACTTCGATTTGTTATAATACTCGTCTTCTTCATCAGAGTCCAACTGGGCTAGGATTACGGGTCTCTCAGCGCCATTTACCTCTACAAATAAATAGCAACAAAACTAGCAAATACACGCCTTTTCAGCATTAACAACATTCAAACATGCAGACACACAGTAGGATAAAACAGATAATTACTATAAAAAGGTCTGGGCAACCATGACACCATTTTTTTAAAACACAGATGGCTTGTACCATCAATTAGAGCGATACGTACCACCGGGTGCACTGCTATCAGTTATAGCCAGCTTCTCGCGTAGTTCTCGCTCAATGTCCTCTTTGTTGAACTGCTGATTAGAAGCGTCGAAGTCAAACTCGGAATCAAACTTGAGAGTATCTCTGTGTCCTCCACGGCCTCCACGACCTCTTCCTCTTCCTGGAACAAGGATGACCACAGTGACACTTGAGAGGCGGACTTAAAGGAACATGCCCGAATGCGCATACTCAAAGCCCTCGGGTGACTCACTTTTCAGACCGTCGACGCAAGAGAATTGCCAAATGCATTTCGGTGATTAATAAACCGGAAACAGCCCAGGGCCATCGCGAACATTTCTAATCACTAGTGCAGTGATAAAAATTGTTAGTCTTGGTCGTATTAGGTTTTTACATCTTCAGTCATGGATATTCGAAGTTCAGACCTAGAAGTTAGAAAGAATTGACAGATGTGATACCGAACCACAGATCTTTGACTCCCAGATGAAGCTATTGCAACAGTACTGCGAAGTTATAGAATCACACTTGTTTATGAATGGCTAAGCAATCCACGTACTTCCGTTTTTAGCACATTTCGGTGATTCGAAAAGCTGCCGACTTAAATAAGAGTCATGTGTCTCAAAAGTACTGAAATGTGTGGTAAATATACTGAAAAATATTTCTGTTAAAAAGATTTTAATGGGAGGGAATATCAACAAAGATATTGACAAAACAACAGATGCTCCCGTTCACTAACAACGAGGGGCATAGCCACGACTCCCACCACGCCAAATTTTCTCATTGCTAGCGTGCAGTGCGGAGCGTGTGGGCGGGGCCAATGTCACATGGGAAATCTTGCTCCTGATTTCAATCGGCGAAAGCATGGCTGTGGCATACCTACACTGAGAAGGGATGGTGATTCAACTAGGCAGATGCAATTATCCCTTTAACTCCTTCAACAAACTGACTAACGCAGTAGCAGTATAATCTGATCGCAGAACACCACAGTATATTCCGGTAGTACATGTATTACGCACCTCGAAAGCCGCGATTACCAATTCCCCTGGGAGCACCACGATTACCACTCTGACCACGTCGCGACTGCCGGTCTCCTTGCTGATGTGTGCCTGTCTGGATGCTATGGTCCGTATCGGTTGGTGCCGATTCGCTCTCTTTCTGGTGAGAGATTTCAGATTGAACAGAGTGTGATCCAATAGGAGCTGCAGAAAAACAGCGAAGTTCACGCAAGGTTGAACACAACGGTGGAGCATAGAAGCGGTAGCAAGCATCCATCTAGGGGATTGTGGCTAGCCAGAGCATCAAGTGTAAATTGCACCATCACCATATCAGCTGCGATAGGCCTAAATGGTTGCTTTACCAGGTGGAGGTCGAAAAGGATCATCATCCTTCTCAAACCCGCGAGACTCCGACAAGGTTGGAGATAAAGTAGGTACAGCTGCAACAGCAATAAAAGCTTCTGAAAATCAGCTTTCTATACAATTTCACATTCACCACATCAGAGATAACTACAATTGTACATATGTCAACTACTATATAATGGGTATGTCTGAGTGGTATGTGCTCACCATAAGTTTGCTTGAGTGGCTCGGGGGATGGTGCGCGAGGTTTTTGATGACGTACAGCTGTTGGTTGAGACGGAGCATTCACAGAAGATGACTGTAACAAGCAACAAATGCGATTACACACATGCTTTCTTTGGTTCATATACATCTTTCTATACAAATTTCTTGTACATAACCCAGCAAAGCTGTTAATGAATACACACATACCTCCACAATAGCCGGGTCATGGAGACTGTCACTTGGAGGTTCAACCTTAGGGGCTGCTTCGCAAACTGTTAGGTCTTTGATATCACTGCCTCGGAAGATAATGTACTCAAAAGTTTCCTCCCTGGGAGGAACAAACCTATCCGATGGCCGATCTTCAGTTCCATAGGACTTTACTACAATTCATTGCCAACCGTAAACAACGCAACAAGGGTTTATAAATTGCACTTTTAAAGTCTCTAAAACAGCACTGGGTAGCAAAATGGATTTGTGAGACTTGCTCTACCAACAAATGCTTTGCTGCAGCGTGTGCACTGAGAGGGCTGATGCTGCACAAGTGAAAAATAGTAAACCAAATGGGTACAAAGGAGCATATTGGTTGAGGCATGTCAAACTCACATAGAAGATTAACTGAATCCATTCACTAGGGAAATTGACTTCCCGTGAACAAACCGGGTTGCTACTACATGTACTAATACTAGCTCGTACAATACTACTAGTTCTAATATATTAGACATTAAACAGTCTGCACTATTCTATTACTATCAACATCACCCATCAAGTGTGTTCTGTATTGATTTACTTTTAGTTTTTTGTTCAGTTCCCAAGTAATTATTAGGTTATCGAAATGGCCGAGTGGTGACCTGAATTTGCGGTGACTAACTTCTAAGTAATTGGAATTGAATGGGACAGCAGGGTTGTGGCAATGTCATCAAGCCACAATGACAATCTACCGATGAACCGACAACCGACTTACCGAGTGATAGTCAAACTGTGATTTGGGCACTATGTAGTATGTAGTTATAAACCAACGAAACTAGTTTCTACTCTTTGCGCGGTAACTACTAACTAGTAACTTACTAAGTTAGTAGTTACTTTTTTCTAGTTTACCCGTTAAACTTAAAGTTAAACGAATCAGTTAGTAGTGTTACGGAGTAGCCGTAGCGCGCATTGCAGACTTCGGCTCGCAACGACTGACAGTTCGGATTTCTTTATACCAATACAGATACACAGTCTATCGGGTGACATTCGGGACGACGTATCAAACGCCAAACAGACTTTCCCACAATACCAGACGCGCAGGTTAAAACTCGAGGAATTAGTCATTTTAGTGACGGCCAACTGTGAGTGGGCCATTTACTTTGTTTACCTTTTGCGAGAGCAACAGTCGACTCCTTGGTATCGATCGTGTAAAGAATCCCTTCATAGCGTATGCCTGCCTTTGATACAAGACTGATCTTGCTGCCAATATATGGAGTCGCCATACCAGCAAGAAAAAACTCGGGCTGTCACCGATATGTTCAAGATGACATACGATTTGTTTGAGATCACGAAAGAGAAATTCCCTCAAAAATTTTCAGCTATGACCTTCAACATGTGACCTTACTTTCGAACAAAAATCACTGCGAAAATAATCAAACCAAAGAACTGGCATATGTATATTATATATTTATGGTTTTTCAAAAGAAAAATAATATTTTCGAAATAGTTGTTTTATTATTTCAATTTTACAAGCACAGTGAATACGAAAACATTATGTAAAGGTGTCATTACCCAACACCGGGGTCCGCTCCGCTCCTGTTCAACATAACATGTGTGAAGGCGGCAATCATTCCTATCCGGACTACCAGCTGACTGCAGACTTTGGACTGTGGGGTCAACTCATAAATAGAATAATCAAACTAATACTAAAATAATAGTCTTTGAGTTTGGGATACCTACAGCCGTCGCTGCTGAATTGGAAGCTCTGAGGACGAAATGATCCACAGATTATTCGTTCGAGAACTGAAGACCAACCCCCTGTTTACCGCCATTGACTATTGAGAGTAAGTGCCGAGCTTTTTTTAGTTTTATTGTTGACTTGACTCTGAGTCTGAGACTGAGTAGTGAGTATTGAGTTGATAGTTGATAGTAACTAAGTAACTCTAACTGTAGTGTAAGTAATACTACTAGTACTAATAGTATTACTAGTTTAGTATTTACTAATACTAGTA
>Ga0224501_10002414_pt1 | contig 14685 bp, 14 predicted proteins | sample SF_Oct11_sed_USG_4_FD_169105 | JGI IMG/M metagenome (GOLD analysis project Ga0224501, IMG submission 169105) | Sediment microbial communities from San Francisco Bay, California, United States - SF_Oct11_sed_USGS_8_1 | ecosystem: Environmental > Aquatic > Marine > Sediment | place: USA...
GGAAAAGGAGAAACCAGAGCACAAATCAAGATCGCAAGTCCTTGTAAACAGTCCAGGCCGGTTTATGATAAATAATAAAGACTGGAAACTTAAAACAGGTTCTTCACCGCCTTGATCTTTCCCAGCTCTGGAGAGAGCCGCTTTCCCATTGTTTTCTTGGCGAGTAGAGACAGTATTTCAAGAATCACGCTTGCAAGTGGTTTTGATCCATGGGCGTTCGGCAACAGTGGCAAGTGCTCTTACCACAGCGCCTCCTATATTAGGTCATCAAAAAGAGAATGGAAGATCGACATGGTGAATTGAAAGATGGCAAATATAAGGCATTCCTTGATATGCTATTGGACTGCACAGATGAACACGGTAATCTCCTCACTATCAATGATATCAGAGAAGAAGTTGACACCTTCATGTTTGAGGTAAGTGCATGATGGGTGCATGAAGAGCAAAGCTGTATGTGGCTCACAGCACTGGAAGTACAGTTCAGAAACCCATGCTCAGAGTGGCACGGATTCAATTTCACCTGGGTACCTCCTGCGTATAGATTTGACCTGTTCACTAGGCCAACTAAATCCGCTAATAACCTGACTCGGGATTGACTCGGGATTGACTCGTTATACAGCGAATGTGCGTAAACTTCCCAGACTCAACTAGCACAATAACTCGGTATCCCAACCTTGCGAATCAGTTTATTGCAGGGCCATGACACGGTGTCAGCTGCTCTTGGATTTGCTGTCCACCTGCTTGGAGCACACCCAGCCATTCAGCAGAGCTGTGCTGCAGAGCTTGACGGCATATTTGGTAGGTGGCGGTATACAACACCAAGCATTTGTATGTACATATATGCATGTGGTCTTAATAATGCCAAGGTATCCCATGCACACCTATTGAGCCCAAGGTATATGATGATCCAAAGCCTGCTTTTAATTCGAAATAATGGGAAGAGCGAGAACATTTGTTTACCATCATGAATGTGTAACCATAACTCATACATCGGGTATGTTCATGCCAGTGTGCGCAATTTATATACATGAGCAGTACATGTAAATGCTGCCCCGGATCTAGAACCCTGAGTGTTAATCCCGTACAGGTTGTTGCAGCTTTCACAAACCTTTTTTGCAGACTCACCACGATCTGTAGAACTGAATGATCTAAGCAAAATGTCCTACCTGGAGGCATGCATCAAGGAGACTTTACGGCTGTTCCCATCTGTCCCGTTCTTTGCAAGGAGGTTAACGAAAAGTATCAAATGTGGTATGTGTATGTGTCATACCTGAGACAAGCTTATAAAGTTACAGTGCTGCATTGTTTAAAAAACACCAAACATTTTGACAGTATGCTGTGTTTCTTACAGATGGTATGTTCATTTCATCTTTATATCCAGCTATCATGTCACGTACGATGCATTGTAGCTTATCAGCTTGTTAGCGAGGCGGTAGTCTAACTTGTTTTATGTTCTTTTTTTACAGGAGAGTACACTTTGCCTAAAGACACCAATGTTACTGTATTCACACCAATCTTACATAGAGACCCTGAGCGTTTTCTTGAACCTGAGAGATTTGATCCTGATAGGTTTCTTGGAGAGCAGGCACACGCCAGACACCCATATGCCTATGTCCCATTCAGCGCAGGGCCAAGAAATTGTATCGGTGAATAATCATTGCCCACTGAGTGGCCAGGAGGGTGTTCTTTGTATTCGTTATCTACTTACCACCAAGTTCTATTGGTCAGCCGGCAACAACCAGTCTTAGCCTGGAAAATTGAGTGCCAATCAATATGACAAAAGACCATATTTTAGACCACTACTGATATTCACAGCCATTGTATGAAATAACTGATGCTCTGTCGAGAATTGGGGGGCAACGCCAAATTGCTGTCTCTCTGGGATGGTTTGTCGACTGCTTGTTCCCTGATCTCTCTTCATTTACCATCACAACTAATATTGTATGTGGGATGTGACTAGTTTACCAGAGTCAAACATATGTAGCATCTTTTTCTTTAGGCCAGCGATTTGCCATGATGGAACTCAAGGTGGTTCTTTCTCTAATTCTAAGAAATTTCACTATACACTCGACACAGAAAACTCAAGATATTCACCCAAATCCTGGGATTGTGCTGCAACCAACAGATGGCATCATGGTGTGCCTGACACCAAGAGCGTAAAAGTAAAGCCTAACTATTCTCATGCGCACGCAACTGGCTATGATAAATATTATTCTTTATTTTATATGCCATTTGTTCCGCGCTAAGAATGCAAGTAGTAATCATGCTTTTACTCAGTGATTTTCATTATATCACCCTCAAATGGTGTTGTGAATTTATAATTATTTGGACATGCAGCGCAGTAAACGAGACGGTGCTCTTGTTTCAATTATTCTGTGTACATGCAGAAAATTAAAAGTATGGAATGAATCACATCAGTAACAAACACTATGGGTCAGTGCATGACTAAAATTGATCACATCTACATACAAAGGTTTGAAGTATCATCCACATAGCTGACAGGATTGACTTTTATAGCTCATTATGACAGCTTTGGTGATCTAGATAATTCATGAGTAAATTGCCAGAAATTGTAGAATTTGTTCATTCGGGATTGACCTCAGTCTTGCGTTACATGCCCTTTATTATTGGAGATAAATATGATGGAATAGATGCTAGGAGTAGGAGACTATACGAACAACACTACCACTCCACCATTTCTCAAAAAACCAGGTCCCTAGCCAGGTGACTTGATTGGGAGATGGCAGGTGGTGGACGAGCGAAGCACTGGCTATGTCTCACCGTAATGGATTGGGATTATCCTTTCTTGGAAGAATGTCAGGGATTGCAATGTTTCTAGGTTGTGCCCCTGTGTGATGTCTGTTTCGTAATGCTCTGCAAGCGAATAAACTCTTCTTTGCTGACCAAGATATTTAATGGCATTCGTTGAGAAGGATGTGAGACACAGAGACAGAGACAGAGCCAGAGCTAGAGCTAGAGCTAGAGAGTGATACTAGGTAGACCACTGCTTTTTATAGTGCAGTGGGTCATTAGAAATAAGGCGGGGTTTAAACATAATTACAAAACCATGTGGTGCATGGAATCACCACATGACAAGAATAAAATGGTCCGTAGAGCCCAAGGGCTCAATACAGCAGACGAATACTGTAGTGGCCTACTTTTGGGACTGAGACTTTGCCTTTGAGGCGGTAACTTGTATCACTTTATCGTTACATACCCAGTGTAGTGAAGTGCCCTGAAGTTAATAAGTGCAGTGAAGTGAGGTGAAATGAGAGTAGGGTAGTAGAGCTAGTGAGAGATTCACTACACTTGCAGTCACGCTCGCTCACCGTTCACCCACTCGGTCATTCTCCTCTCACTCTCAGCCAGTGTCCTCGCAGCCAGTGTTCTCTCAAGTCAAACGCCTCTCAGTCACTCTTCTCTCAGTCTCATGCACTCTCAGTCTCCTCTCAGTCTCATGCACTTCGCAGTGCACTCCTAGTCTCCTCTCATTCTCATGCACCCTCAGTCTCACTCTCAGAGTCAGAGTCGGTCTCACTCTCAGTCAGTCATTTTCACTGCACTACAAGCGCAGTCATTAAACTCATTATGATAGTCATAGCAAGTCCCAGGGAACCAACAATCATGAGCGTGGCATCTGATCTAGGTTGTAACTAATACCTTGCCACCGTTTTGACCATCAAATATTGATGGGAAATTTCAAACGATCCCGACAAAGTAACTTCCTAACTAACTTTAATTTAGTAGAGTAACTTGCAATCATTTAAATAAAACTTAAAAAAATTAAAAAAAAGGATATAGCACTGTCTTCAAATTTCAGTAGACTTGTTTGACTTAACTAGAAAATGAAATAGGAAAGCATATTATTTATAGCAAGTTTACCCTAGGGGGCGCAGCAGCGGTGAGCGGCAAGCGAAACAGAGATCGGGCCACAGGGGTGCTTGCACGAGTGGCACCACTGTCTGCGCCACTGCCTGTGCTGTTCGTTCAAATGGGCATCAACTCATGCCAATCCAGTGGAACAGTGTCGCTTTGAGCCGATGCTGAATGCACTATTTTTCCAAGCGACACAGGCGCTTCCGGTGTTTAGGTCAAGGGAAATTTTGGTAGAGCGGCAAATTCAAATCTGCGTTGTCATTGGTTGGCGCTTGGCTGATGCTGAAGAATTGCGCATGCAGAATGTGTGCTCTGCCGCTGGATTACCGGAAGCTGACACCCTTTTGACGGCCATTTTGAGCAGTCTTAAGTGGCAACGGTTGCCACTCATGTAAACTCCACTTAGGGATACTTCGGTTTTATGCCAATAACGAATTAACAGAATAGCTCAGTTGGTAAGAGCGTGGAATCTGCAATCAAAGGATTACAGGTTCAAGCCCCACTGTCAGCGGGAAGTTTTTCTGGTATGGACCTTCCGCCAGCCTCTCACTCCAAATTGCTAGTGGGGGTTCGGATCACCACACTAAAATAATTGAGGTCCCAACCAGTGGATTGGGGTCAAAATCACTCCACGGTTGTAAAAGGTCCACCTCTCCCTTTTCGTTAAGAGCAACCAAAGTTTGGCGGGTGAAGTGTAAACGAATGGCTTTGGTTGACCGACCCCCAACCTCCCAGGACCATCCATTTAGTCTTGTAGCTGGTGCCCGCACTGAATCAGCGGGTGCCCTGGGAGAGTATGAGTTGGCCCTAACTTCCACTATAAACTCCCCTCGTTCCCAGCTGTTATCTGCCTTGCTAGATAACCCCCATACTCAGTAAGAATGAGCTTCAATAACAAACAGGTGAGAACATTGCGCGTATAACAGGTCCCCAGAACGTTGAGTAGCACTTTAAGGTACCAAAAGAAAATTTAAATTGTGAGAACAATACTGCTAAAAGTATCTTCGGTCCTGTTTTCGAACAAAAGTGGAGTCTTAGGAATGTTTCTAGACTTCTAGGATCTAATCATTAGGTGCATTCACTTGATCACTTTTTCGTGAATAAATGGATTTCAGTCGCGAAATTTGCTTAACTGTTCAGGAGTGCGATCCAAGTGTGATTAAAAAAACATCTCATTTTAGGTCGCGGTCTGCGACCGAAGGTAGACGTTAGCCTGGTAGCTTAGGCAAATGTCAAGGTTACCACAAAGAGACTTGATTACTACATTGGGATAACGAATCGCAAACGATCATTCAGCTCTAATCATTGAGCTAAAGTTGAAAAAGTAGTACTATTGATTCAGCATGATAAAACGAATCCGTTGCTGATCCCGTATGAATTGCAGACCCAGGTCAACCCAAGCAGCAAATTGGACAAAAATATTTATTCTTGTCAATCCATTCGCTAATTACTGAGATCACAGAGACTGAAATGATGGGCTAAAATATCCATATCCTGTTACCTATGTGGATGTTAGTCAATTCAGTGTTCATCACTGATGGGATTCATTCCACAATTTTCTTTTTGTATTATATATGCTTATATGTTCAAAAGTTGGACCAATATAACTGGTCGGGTCACCGTGCCACTGCTAATCTATACAACTGGAAAATCACTACACCGTCTGGTTGTGGTATCATGAACATGACAGAGTGGAAGCATGATTATACTGTGTGTATCCTTGGTACTGAAGCAATGCTGTTTGTAGAATAAAAGATGGCATAATGTTAGTCAGACGCATGCTCATAGGACTAGGTAGGCTTTGCTTTTACGATCTAGTTGTCAGACTCACAATGATGCCGTCTGTTGGCTGCAGCACTAATCCCGGATTTGGGTGAATATCTTGAGTTTTCTGCTTTGAGTGTATAGTGAAATTTCTCAGAATAACAGAAAGAACCACCTTTAGTTCCATCATGGCGAATCGCTGGCCTAAAGAAAAAGATGACACAGATGTTCAACTTTGGTAAACTATCCATATCCCATACCTAAGATGAGTTGTGATCGTGAGTGAGAAAAGATCAGGAAACAGGTGGTTGGTTGACTAAGCGTCTCAGAGAAATAGCAGGTTGTCATTGACTGCCCAATCTCGGCACCGCATTGGTTCTTCCATGAGATGTGAACGGTGGGGGTCTAGAATAGGGTCTTATGTCGCTTTCACTGGCACTCAGTTTCTCTGTTGTCCACTCGAAAATAAGTGCTGTTGGCCGCATGTAAATGCCCAGGGTTGAAAAAGTTTCTATTTTATATCGAAGATTTTGATAATGAAACACTGTTTTTGTGTATTGGTTACAAATACCTGATACTCTCATAGAGAGGGACCAATCCATTACCGATACTCAATACACCTGCAGGGGATATGAGAAAAACGCCAGACTTATCAAGTAAAAAATCACCAAAAATGTCATAGAATAAATCTTATTTCAATTATTTGGGGGGATCTTTCTTTGAGGCTGCACTGTTTTACACCAGTTGGTTTAGTTTACTGAACTCGTCAAACTCGGGGTATGGATGAAAGTTCATAGCTGCTACTACTAGTACTATACTTACTAAGTTACCAGCTAGTACTAGTACTATACTTACTAAGTTACCAGCTAGTACTAGTACTATACTTACTAAGTTACCAGCTAGTACTAGTACTATACTTACTAAGTTACCAGCTAGTGCTAGTACTATACTTATTAAGTTACCAGCTAGTACTAGTACTGTACTTACCAAGTTACCAGCTAGTACTAGTACTATACTTACTAAGTTACCAGCTAGTACTGGTACTATACTTACTAAGTTACCAGCTAGTACTAGTACTATCCTTATTAAGTTACCAGCTAGTACTAGTACTGTACTTACCAAGTTAACAGCTAGTACTAGTACTATACTTACTAAGTTACCAGCTAGTACTAGTAGCTAGCTGTCTTAGTCGGGTACTGACAAACTTCATAACCATTGAATGCTGGTGAGCCAGTTATTGAGAAAATGAAAGTATCGAAATCATTGTAACTCACACAGGGTTCGATACTGAATATTCATGCGTTAATTGTTACCATTATTGTTCCACCAAATGAAACGAGTACCGAATCGTCCTCAATATTTCCAACCCTGTGAATGACAACGCAAGAGAACACACTCCCACTCAGTGGCTACTTACCAATACAGTTTCTTGGCCCTGCACTGAATGGTACATAAGCATATGGGTGTCTGGCGTGTGCCTGCTCTCCAAGAAACCTTTCAGGATCAAATTTCTCCGGTTCAGGAAAATACTCAGGGTCTCGATGTAAGGTTGATATGAATATAGTAACACCGGTGTCTTTAGACAAAGAGTATTCTCCTGTGAAAATATGAAGATATGGAGTGAACACAATAACTTTAGGTGGAAAAAAACTGCATACTGCCAAAAAGTTTACAGTGTTTAAAAAGTGCGGGATGATTACGGATAATGGTATTTATAAATTTATCTCGAGTATTGTATACACACATACCACATTTCATGCTCCTTGTTAGCCTTCTTCCGAAGAATGGTACCGATGGAAACAGCCGTAAAACCTCCTTGATGCATGCATCCATGTAGACCATTTTCCTCAGATCATTCATTTCTACAGATCGCGGCGAGTCTGAAAAAGGTTTCTGAAGGCTGAGGAGACCTCCATGGGGTTAACATTCAGCGTTTGAGATCCCATTCAGATCGCTGCATTATAAAAGAGGCCAACCCATAGAGAATCATGCTGAAAACATTGGCTTAGTGATGCCATCCATGTAAAGCGAGATCAGATTATTTTTTTAGTTGGTAAGCAAACTTTTTCACTCTTCCAATTATTCCCAATTGTACGCACACAGTTTTCTTCATAGTCTAATGGGCTTACATGGGGTACCCAATCACTCAGTCGCTTAATAATAGGAATGCACATATACAAATGCTGTTGTATATCACAACCCACCGAATATGCTGTCAAGCTCTGCAGCACATCTCTGCTGAATGGTTGGGTGAGCTCCAAGCAGGTGGACAGCGAATCCTAGAGCAGCTGACACTGTGTCATGGCCCTGCAATAAACAAATTACTAACAGGGTTATCATTGGAGTTGAAGCTGGGTAGTTTACATACATCTGTGCGTTCCAAACATGCCCGGTAGTGCGAACCACATGCAGCTTTACTCTTGAAAGCATCTGTTGTGCACTTACTTCAAACATGAAGGTGTCCACTTCTTCTCTGATATCATTGATAGTGAGGAGATTACCGTGTTCATCTGTGCAGTCCAATAGCATATCAAGGAATGCCTTATATTTCCGTTCTTTCAGCTCGCCATGTCGATCCTCCGTTCTCTTTTTGATGACCTAGAAAAGGAGATGCTGTGGTTAGCACAGAGTTGGAAATAGTGAATCCAATTCACTAATCGTTACCGTTACATGTTTCATTTAGTGAAATTACAATGGTAACGATCACCTTATGACGATTCAGTATCGAAATCAGTATCAGTTACAATCAGAATGCATGCGTTACTGTCATACTCTCAATAACTTGTTCAGCCGGATTCAATGGTTCAATGTTAGTATCTGACTAAAACAGTAAGTACTAATACTAATAGCTATGAAATTTCATCCAAATCCCGGTTCTGGCGTGTTTAGAGTATTAGGTGACCTTGACCTCAATTTTGAGTCGTGCAAAAACGATGCAACCTATCAATTTTGTTCATTCTAATTAGCGTAATTGGTTGCAAAACCTACAATGCTTTTCTTTTTACACTAAATTTAAAGAAAAACGCTCTCAAAATAAGATTCTCTAAAAATATCAGGTACTTGGTAACTAATGTACAAAAAACATGTGAATCAGTATCGGAAAATTCGATACATAAAAACAAGAATTTTTCCAACCCAGGTTGAGTGGTTAGAAAGCTTGCCTCTGACGCTGAACGCCTCCCCCTGCTCAAGATAGCTCGTTCACGGATCTTTCAAAAGCTCAGTAGTTAGGTACCCTATTTAGCCATCAAGCAGCCTAACATTGTTTACTTTGCAACTGACATATAACAGAATAAAGCAAATCTATTACTCACGTCTATGGTGAAATTATGAAGGATCTTAAGTGATTTCGCGTATCTCCATCCCATTGGTAACATGTAGAAAATAAAATCCGGCCCAATAAGTGGCATCCTGCTCCGAATTGCTATGATATTCTTAATATCTACTACAGCTTTTACATATTCAGATTCCATGTCAAACAGTGCATTTAACTTCACTCCCATGGCAGTATCTGAAAAGGTGATTCAAATGTTTGGCCTTCGGCATGTTATACAGATTCCTCTTCAATAGAGTGGTTAAGATGCAAGCGGTTACCGGTAATGGTTACCCTTCCGCGAGATATACATAATGGAAATGTGCGTGTCATGTGACCAAAAGGATTTCCTGTGCTCCTAACTCCTAACCGTTAGCCACTGTTATCTTGTTCTACTCACAGCGAACGTCGGTGAAACACACCCGGACGTCTTGTTTGAAGTCTTAGGCAACACATCTGGCTTTATTCATTACGATAGCGGTGTTCCATGTGGCCCAAAACCCATTATAAAAATGGCTCTGTAAATTGAGATTTCGTAACAAGCGCTCGGAGTACTAGCGCTGCTATAGTCTTCTTCGAGCGCGAGGCTCTAAGCTGTAATAACTATAGAAACTGTGTGAAAACAAGACCCTGTTTTGATCATTGTAACCGCCGGATTATCTTCATTTATCGAAGGGCTTCGTTGATCGTTTCTCTGGAACTTGGGCTATTAACCTCTCTATGCATTACGGTTACGTTGGGCCAACGGGTAGAGCAAACCTCTTTGGCATATATACTTTTCGCATCTTAACCTTTCCAATGAATTTGAATTGTTACAACTATTGAATTATAACACTTTACGGTTTCATAAACCACAGCGAATGCGTTGACATCATAAGTCAATCCTTCTCATCAGCTAGGTCTTGAGAATAGGCCTGATCTCAAGACGATATACAAGCTTACCACAGATGATGTCCAGTGAGTTCAGGGTGATGTAGTGAAATATATCAAATGGTTTGCCACCGATGGAGACCTCCTCTAATTTTTCTTTTAGAGACAAACTGTGCTCATTCATTGTGACGAGAAAATCTTGCAGAATGTTGAAATGAAAACTCGGAGTTAACATCTTGCGACGGCTTCTCCATTTATCACCGGAGCTGTGGAAATTGTAGAATATGTAGAGTTCTTTAATAAGAAGCAGTATCTGGTGCTTAAGAATACATGTATGCATGATATTTTAATACCATTGATTCTGATATACTTGGGTCTAGACTATCTTTCTTCACTCTAGAACATATTTGAGGTCTCGATTTAAGGAGGCAATTAACTACAGCCGAGCCAATAGTACTAGTTGAGAACGGCATAGAGTTTTTTGCTGAGTAATTAGCTGCTGAATCCATCAAGTACCTAGTTGTAATACAAAAGCATAAACATCCCTGTCAGACAGATCTTAGTAGTGCACTTGCGTATGCGACAGTATTTCTTCTTATCAGCAACAATCTTTTCAGATGTCAGCTGTTTTCCTTCACACGATGGCTCACTGCGGGTGTGTCACTGCCTTTGACTTAACCGGGATGTATCAGTGAGTGACTGCGCATTGAATTTGATTCTGAGTTCTTGACAACCATATGACCAGCGTGGCAATTGCAAAAAGAAATATATGCATGGCCACTAGGTACCTGGTGAGCAACCCCAGGCCAAGCCATTCGTGTAATCCGTCGTATTCGTTAGCCTTTTCTATATTCACACTACTACTGAGAAGTTTCTCAACATTATCGGCATTGAAAAACATCACCACAATCCTGGTTCCAATCATAAATCGCAGTATTCTCTTAGCTCGATGCTTCTCTAATAGTGACAACATTTGCTGGTAGAACTCTGTAAAGAAACCCATGCATTGTCAAACCAAAGGTATGATACTGAGTATCCTATCTAAATTGCAGTGGTGCGGATAATTTCACACTGTGGTATATGGTGTCTTTGAATGAACATCATCCCCAATCTGTGTAGCGCTGATAGGGAGGCATGGGCTGGACACACCAGCGTAGTGCTATGATCTTTCCTGTCTGAACTGCTGAAAATTATTTCCAATAAAATATTTTACAGTACCAGGTGGATTAGGTTTGATGTGAAGAACATCTCCGACGATAGGCCAGTCATACAGTCCCGGTATTTTGAACAGCTCTCGGTTTCGATATCTGTGAGTTGCATACAGTAAGAGTGGGGGAAAACAAGCAGCCAGAGTACAGGTAGCTGCTAGTTCAGTGAATGAGAGTGTGCTTAGTGTTTGTCCCATTTTTTGACACTGCGCTCACAGCCTAAAATAACAAAAAGCACCCAGGCTTGCACAAATAAAATCACACCCAAGCTTTCATCTCTATTACCATGAGCAAAGACGCACTTGTGACCAGTTTTTAAGATTACTTATGGGATGAGTTAGATCTATTCGGGTCGGATGATTGGAATACTAAAATAGGTGGACAATCAGCTGACAGCAATGCAACTGTTTCTACTACCAATTTTTCCAAGTGGTGTAATACATTGGTCTTTAGACTCTAGATGTGCTTTTACGGTCACTCTGCATCCGGTCCACATCGGATCAAACGCTCAAAACAGACACCGGACCCCCCCTAAAACGGGACTATAAAAGCCTCGTCTGATCTGCCTTGGACGTCTGAGCATTTGCCGCCCAGGGACAAAATGCATGTGATCGGAAGTCCGACTCATCGACCAATCAAATTGCTCGCTCCGAAATTACCTAGCAACGTTCACACGTTTTCGGTGTTGCACTAGGATCATTTTAAGCTTTATTTATTTGATTTCGCTTCAATATTCCCTCAAAAACAACACCAAGTTGCACTGAGAATAGTGGCGACTTGCAGTGAAAGAATTCGAGAGCGGATCAACTTTTTTCGAAATTGTGCTTGAAGATAGTTACAGCGTCTGGAGACACACCTTCGGCACTATTTTTTGGCTAACAAGTGATCCGGGATCATGCTCAAGTACGTAGTACACCTGACTTGCCTTAGATCTAAAACCTTACTCAAGTTCACTTTAAGTTATAAATAAGAATTGCAGGTGCGTAGTAAAGACAAACAGTGTCAGTTTTACCAACACTGCCCAGCTACCCTGCAGTCTGAATCATCAGAATCGGCATGAAATTATGAATGCAGGTCTTGTCATTAGGGCTCCATCACCATAAAAGTGGTTTACATGGCTTTCATTGGCGTTACTGATAAGCATTGACTGTAGTTAAATGCATGCTGCCATAGCCTAGCTTACATAGTTCCCATGCGTCACAGTGCTGATTACATCACGACGTAAAAATTTACATGGTTATGGGTTAGAAAACATTTGGTACCATAATCCCCACAGCTGCAGCATTTATCTGGCTAGACCAAATGTTAAACCTCATATTATTTCACTGCACGGGGATGAGGGAGAAATGGTCCGGTGATCTTTATCAAACAATCCAAGTTCGTAGAGCGCGACTAGGGTAAGAAAACTTTCATCCTTTTGACTCGAGGAGGATCAGATGCTTCGCGAGCAATCCTTTATATCACTGACCAAATGCATCGGAAAACAAAGTAGCCGCACGCATTATAATGAAGCAGTGAGGGTGCTGAGGGCAGTACTTACAGATATCCAAGCTTGACATAACAACATATTCCATGGGTTGCGAAGACCTTCTACGCGCCAGCTAGGCGCATGCACATGGATTTGTCTAAACCCTATTGTAAGGCTCCAATGTGTGGCAACAGCTTTTTATTTAGGAGTATGCGACATGAATGAGCAAAGAAATTGTGGTTGGTGGTGAGGCGAGCCAGCCAGTACTGTTTCACTCGCCACTCTGTAATTCGTTGGGATTATCCTCTCCTCTAATTGATATTAGAGTCTAATATCAATACGGCACCTGTAGAGCTTAAGAGCTCAAGGCAACAGAGGATTAGAATAGCGAGCTATTTTTAGAGGTCAGAGTCAGACTTAACTTCAAGTTCAAGGGTTACTATCGACTAATACTAATAGTAAAATATGCGTTGCACTTACAAGTTACAGTTACTTAGAAGTTAGTTACTTAGTAAATAACTTCTAAGTAACTGTAACTTGTAAGTGCAACGCATATTAGTCGATAGTAACCCTTGAAGTTGAAGTCTGACCCCTAAAAATAGTTAGTAGTTACAGTTACATGGTACGGTACTTGCCAGGTCTCCTGCATTCTCCGGGACCGTCCCGGGATTCAGGCTAATCTCCAGCACAGATCCCGACCTCCCGCAACCCTCCCGGGATTCAGTTTACCTGGTTGTTCCAGCAAAAAATAGCTAGAAATGTGTCAAAATTTCACAAATACGCGCAGTGTAGTGGCTGAGCTCAGCTACTTCAAGTTTTCGCAGTACATAGTTATAGTAGTAATTGACTAGTTGTTCTCTTCATGCTGATAGCGTAATATCAAAGAGGGTAATATATATTGATTACAAATACAATGTCTTGGCACTCTTTCCAAATTTTGGTATCTCGCCTCTGATTAGCTCACGTGCACACAATGCTACACATCCAGCCAATAGATGTCTAAATGACAAAAGTATACATGTGACCTTGACCTGTATGATTGCGAGCAGATCTTTGTGAAACTGAAAATCAAACTTCAAAGTGGAAAGTAAAAGCATTCATTAGCTGCAAAATACTGCTTAGCTGCCATGTCTAAAAAACCGAAATACTCGTGTAAATTACAAAAAAGGTGGACAACAGAGTTTGATTTTGTCCAACCTAGTAGGTTAGGTGTGAATCGACAATCGTGTTTACTGCTCCTTCTGCAATACTTATACTTATAGCTATACACTATGACTATACAGTATAACTCACTCACAGTCACTCAATCACTCACTCAGTGAGGCACTTCAAAATCAAGCGAGAAGGGGCTCTAAGTTATCACGCGAAATCATATATAAACTCGGCAGTCGCGGTGAGGACGACTTTTAGCGCATCAACCGTTTTGCAAATCGCGATATCTCTGGTTGTAATCGCTCAATCAAAAAGTTATAACTATAGTTAGAATCAGCAGGAAATTGCGCACAAGATGAGCGCAAACAGAACATCTCGCGATTTCATAGCAACAGGTTAAAGCGATTTTAGTTTTTAAACTTCAGAGGCCGACCTTGTAAAGAACGCACTTACCGGCTTGAGCTTCGGTATTGAAGCGCCCGGTCTCTGTCCGCTACCGGGCGTGGCCCCGCGTCCGGCTGTGGCCCCGCCTCCAGTTTCGTGGGATCTCACATGCCCTTTTTTTGTGTTTGTTTCTTTTTTCTTGTTTTTGTTAGTTTTTCTTTTCGTTCATTAAGGCTCACCTTTGTTAATTCTCTTTTCTTTTGTTTTCTGTTTTGTTTACTTTAAGACTTGCCGCCCTGGGCAGGGGTCGCGCAGAATGTGCGGCCGCCAAAGGATTCATAAGAAAGGCGGTTCTTTGGGGGAAGGCCTCTTACTTGTCTTAGACCTTTGTCCCTGGGTTGGAGTCAATTGACTCCACTCCCTCCCCTGGAGGGTTCGAAGGCTCCCGGGGGATCCCGGGTTCCGTGGGGGGAATAACCTCAGCTGCGTTACCCGATGTTGAGGGGGTTTCTGAGGCGCTCACCTCCATACCTACAGGGGAGTTCAAGTCTCCCGGGTCCGCGGGAGAACGAGAGGAGCCAGGCTCCTCTCGAGGACTACCAGGCGGCACAGAAGCATGCTCCTGGGAAGGCTCAGTCTCCCGCTCGGGA
>Ga0224501_10002415_pt1 | contig 14685 bp, 13 predicted proteins | sample SF_Oct11_sed_USG_4_FD_169105 | JGI IMG/M metagenome (GOLD analysis project Ga0224501, IMG submission 169105) | Sediment microbial communities from San Francisco Bay, California, United States - SF_Oct11_sed_USGS_8_1 | ecosystem: Environmental > Aquatic > Marine > Sediment | place: USA...
TGCAATGATAAACCTATTTGGAGTTCGCCATCCTGGGACAATGTTGCAACAAAGAAGACAACTCTAAACAAAGCCATCATAACTATATTTGGAGTTATGATGGTTTTGTTTGGAGTTGTCTTCTTTTTATTAGCTCTCATCTATCTTTGCCATACATATACTGACCTGTGGCTTGTGTAAGAGCTATAATCTGCATATGGTCACACTCCTCACCCATAGGGGCCACTTCCTGTAATTAAACAAGCCATCACCAGTTACCCTTTACCGACAGAGTACAAAAAAGGCAGGTAACAGCTGAATAAAGGATTGATAACTAGTCATCTGCTTCGTACAGAAACGGAACTTGGGGCGGTGCGGTTATCAAATTTTTAAAAGTTATGAGAAATGGTACTGCTGTTGTATGATAAAATGGTACACCACAGTACACCTGAGATAGCAATCATACAGCCACTAGGCGAGCTACTCCAATGCGGAAATGTCTGTATTCTCCCTGATGATAAAATTAAAAAACTTAGGTTGAGGTTAATGGACTGCTACTGATATTACCTGATCACAGAACTCCTTTACTGATCGGCCGTCATCTATAAAGTTAGCGAAGAAGTCTTTCTCCTTGACTAGCTCGGCTACCGTCATCAACCTGACAATCCACAGAATGTAACGGGCGACTGCGCAATGCTACTTCTAACAGTGCCAGCAACACAGTCATACACTGTAGTGTGAAGCAGTGCCAGCAACACAGTCATACACTGTAGTGTGAAGCAGTGCCAGCAACACAGTCATACACTGTAGTGTGAAGCAGTGCCAGCAACACAGTCATACACTGTACTGTGAAGCAGTGCCAGCAACACAGTCATACACTGTAGTGTGAAGCAGTGCCAGCAAAACAGTCATACACTGTAGTGTGAAGCAGTGCCAGCAATACAGTCATACACTGTAGTGTGAAGCAGTGAATCGGAGGGTTGTATACTGGGCGTGGTTCAACTCAGAGTTATGCACGGCTCTAGTCTTTAACCATCAACGAATCTTGTGTTTTATTTCAGCCAGTGTCTGTCCAGGGTTGAAATACTCCGTCACAGTCGGGAATTGAACCAAAAAAATGGCAAGTTCTCAATTACCCCAAAGACAAAAACCAGAAGAAACACAGGATTGTGACAAGGCTTAAATTGGGCATTTTACAAACACCGCTGACACTCCTAGACAGAGAGAGTTATCTTCAGTGGGTGGTCTGACTCACCTTAGAAAGACGACTAGATAATCTGATAGACCCTGGTTGCTAAATGTCTCTTCGATATCACTGATAGGACACCGGTTAGGTACTTTACCAAATTCTTCTACAAACTATAGAACCATTCCGTTTACATAATACTCGAGTCATTTTCTCCTTCACGGATAACATCGCTACACAGAATAAGGGGTGATAACTCAATGCATCACTGATGGGGTTCCAGGATGGTCTATGGGGGCCTATAGGAAATATATCTCACTCTGTGCATGGGCCACTTTTTATTCGAAACAGAAGAGAACTACATGACAATGTGGTGTACAGAGATTGAATCGGGGACCGATGCTCAAAGTCCAGTACACTATCCACTAAGCCATGACTTCAGCTGGCTCAAATCAATATCACTCTAATAGGAACTATTAGAATTGTTAAAGACACAAGAGTTTGTGGCGGCTTCAGTTAGAATGCTACTCACATTATCATGAAAATCTTCTACTGTAAAAGACGGATGGCCAGCTTCCACCAGCAGCTCTTTGGCCTGTCCAGCCGCGATCAAAAATCTATAACATAAAGAAAATCTGACCTAACACTGAGGTTTGTTCTGAAGTGGGAGGAGCTAGGAATGACATAAGCTACCACTTATACCAGAGAAGAGCCGAGCGAAGCCAGGGCCTAAATCTAGGATCTGTTGATCTTGAATCAAGCACCGATTTATACCGCCATTTAGACCAGACTGAAGCAAGTAAGCCAATAAAGACCCAATCAATAGGATAGGATGCGCACCTCAACAGGAACTAAAGATCGGCTGCCCACTTGCCCAGAAATGCTGCTATAACTCATCACCTAGAGTAGCTACGCAGCAATCAGTATTTACCATGCAAGCAGCTATACAGAGTCGATGTGGCCAACAGCAGATCACTTTATTGATAACAGTTGCTCCGAGCACCAACATACCGGTGCTCAATCCTCAAGGAAGCTGCTAGAAACCACTACCCAATGACTGGAGAGTCGGCCTGCCATATGGCCATACGAAAAAAGAAGAGCATTAACAGAGTGAAGCCTCGCACTTACTTGCCATATGCGTCCGGATTGGTCCGTAAAACATCAAACGAGGCAAATCCAAAGGCTCTATAGAAGCAGTTACCATCTCCACGAGTTCTCCGCAGTTTACTATACTCTGTCTTTAGTACCTGTCACATAATAGATAAGAATAAAACAAAAGAAAATGAGGAAAGGAGAGAGACTGATAATCATCTAAATGATAAATGTTTTCTTATAAAGACTATCCTCCAACCAAACTACGCTGCATGACATACGCAATGAAGACGATCAGTTTATTTGAAAAAAGAGTATTGTACAAACTATACTATCTACATGTCCATGGTTGGTAACTAACACCATGCATACTCGGTTCACTCAGTGAAACTAATACATTGCCTCAGTCTAAAGCACCAGCAGTTTCATGGACTGAAATCTATACATGATGAAATTGTCTAGTTCTGTCTAGTCGCCTAACACCCGAAGTGAACTGAGAGCGTCAGCGGCGAGTCTTTCTTCATTCTCCCCCACACTGCTATAGATTTCTCCATCTATAGTGATAACAGTCAGTGGTTGAGGTAAGTCTTCGCTGGCTGTGACCTGTCCATTCTGGTAGGCTGAACGTGGCTGCCTTCTGACCAGGGTACCTCGTACTGAATCCAGAGCTGAGGGGACAATTCCCTTAGATCTCCTGAGGTGAAAGACAACGTAACTTGATGAGGATTTATATCGCTTATCAAAACTTTACTCGGTTCAGATCCACAGAGCTCATTTTAAATCCTTCCATTGGTTTAAGACTAATCTGATGACTAGTGCAAACTTATTTCAATATAAACCCGTGTAAAAAGAGCGTCGTAATTAAAACAAATTTCTGAAGCACTATTATCTTACCTGGCGTGTCTAATATCTTTTCCAGAGAATCTATCCATAGCCAGAGACATTCCCTCTACACTGCGTATGAGTGACATACGATTACTCATTCTCTCCAGGGCCGGCATCAGAAAGCTGCTGTTATCCTCGAACTGGTAAAGCTTCTGCCTCATCTTATTAACAAACACATCCACCTATAGGGAGCAACGAGATATTATATTCAGCCATTATCACTCTTACGAGTCAGAGTAATAGTGGATAAGGGAATTGGACTGACCTGCATTTGGTAAGCTGTTTTACCCTCCGTCTCCAGGGCACCGGTGGGAGGAGCTTCTGTTTGCACGGCGCACTCTTCGGTTAGTTTAGCGGCTCTCGTTGTGGACTGCCGCTCGGTGTATGGATGATGTCTCGTCTCACCGCGCTGTCGTGGCTCCCGAAAGCCCAGGTTGCGATTAGTAGCAGGCGGTCGCACCGTTCGTGTTCGTGTTGTGTTACTCGTCAGGCCCTGAAAATGGCCGCCTGTCAGCTGTCTCCTCAGCGAGGTCTCGGGGGCCGCAGCAAGTGCCATGGCTGGTGGAGCACCGGGGGCGGGCGCATTGTCATCTCCAGACTCACTCTCCACCATTATATGTATATTGGCCGGGGGAGGCAGGGGAACATCGTCTAGCGACTGCGCCGCAGGAGGCAGGGAAATGGTGTTCAGCACCGGCACTGTAGCAGGGAACTGAATCGTCCTCAGCTCTGACGAGCCGCTGCAGTTATTCATTAACTCATTTGTCAATACGAACTTAATACTTCCGGTGTCAGCTTGCTGCTGCACCACCAGGAACTTGGGTTTAGCTGATAGTGCCCCGGCAGTGGTCAGTGGCGTGGGTGTCTGAACAGACGGTAGTGAGCGGGGCTGTGCCCGTACTGATCGCCTATCAGAGGCTGACTTTGGTTTATATGTTGACTTGGTCTGAGATTTATATGGCACGGGAGGAGGTTCTGGGAGTTCTGGAGGCGCCATTTCTTTCAGCGGATCTTTCCCCTGTCTCACTAATTTCCGGGCCATATACCATAACCTAATGGAGAGAGAGCATAGTGATAATAGTAGTCGCAGATGATGGGCATTACCGCATTATTTAGAACATTGGCATGGTAGTTTTATTCAGAAGATAACAGGAAATATGTCTCCTGGATTTGTGTCAGGCCAGAGGCATAGCGTTCATATGAGGCTGACGACATGATTCTGATTACTTCACTCTGGAGAGAAATGTTTCCATAATTTCCAACAGGCGTAGTATTTTACTAATGCCCGTTTCAATTGGTTGAGCTTTCAGCTCGGGTGTGCAGCCCCAGCTAGCCTGAGCAAACTGCTCACCGGGACCCATTTTCGCCGTTTTGCCGCATGACAGAGTACGGTCCTGCCGAGCCGCCTTTGATGTTAGCGCAGCCACGTACGGCTCGGGCTGCAAACTAGGCCGTTTATAACTGGCATACCAAAACTACGATCAACCGGTGTTTTGGAGTCCGAAAATAATTATTGAAGTTTTACTTGTCAGATATACATGCCATTGAGAAATTTTTCTTTTAGTGAAACTTCATTAAAGCTACATATATACCCCAGCCCCACCAGCATACCAGAGTCAAGGCACTGACTGACCTGTTGATATAATAGTTATCTGGGAACTGGGCTCGATCGAGCATTGCCGTCTGAGCCCCCTGCTTGCCATACCTCTCCTCCAGTTCTTCCTTTAAATGCTTCTTAGCGGTCGCCGGAGAGAAACCCAACACATACCACTGGGGAGAAAATAAAACAAGCAATGGCACTGACAGACTGATCATACAAGGTAGCGGGTTCAGTAGGAAGATAGAACTTTATCTGTTATATACATGGCAGAGATAATAAGCGTTTTAGGACAAGCTTACTTAGCCCGTGCGCATTGGATGGAAAATGGTTCTATGATTATTCTAATTCGGACAGCAGACGCGTTAGCTAAGTAAACTGATAAAGACTAGATGATGCGAATGACGGAATTATTTATTTCATAGGTGGTGCTCGCGCCTCAGATCTCAATGTGTTCGGTTATACCCTTTACTCACTAACATATGCCGGCAATTTCTTTCCAAGCCCATCTTCAAACACAGCTAAACCCAGGAAGTGTCCGCTGTTTAGGAAGACCCTCCATTACTTTGTCGTCATACAGAGGTGTCATACTTGGGTTCACACGCATTGCACTTAAAGGGACCACCACAGTAGGCTGCCACCGCAGGAGATACAAGCGGATGACTTACCTCTAGCAATTTCCTTTTGAGGGCTTTTGGCACATCCCGTTTACGGAGTTGTAGAGTGTCCGCTAGATCATGGTTATGCTGTTTATAGAAATCCACCCGCAGTGCCACTGGCATTCTGTCATCATCAAAAAAGACACGACATCACGCCCAGCAAACACAGAAGACAACGGGAAAAATTACACAAACAACAAGCTCCTCCACCCCCCCAGAGATTAATCACGCGCACAGATACTTCAGAGAGATGAGAGGTTCTACTCAGTGCTGGTGTGACTAACAAAAGGAGGAGCCTAATCTTACCCAAAGATCAGCATACAATTAGCAACGTGGGATTGATATATTGTAATTCATAGAAAGGTTAACTCTTTGAACAGTGATGTCCGCGGTTTTGTGCTAAGCGTTGAAATGCGGCTTAACATTACCACCGCCTACCTATGACGCCGGGGTTTGATGGTCATTTTGAGCCAGGCTGGACAGCCTGTGTCCATTTTAGTTTTGCCTTGTTCCCTTCCATACTTGCAACGAGAGCATCTTTTTTGAACCTGCGAAAAAGAATTGGTTATCAAACTAATCTATTGAACTGATCAGAATCACTCCCAATTTATAGAAAAGTGTAACAACAATGAGCATCTAAGAGGGAAGGATCAGAGTGAGAGGATTCACATGGGGTAAACTGACAAAATGTTATTGATTTCTTTTAAAACTAGGGCTCTCATAAGATTGCATCACCCAGGACAGTTCTTTTGATAGGTGGCGGTACTGACATACCCGGTAAATGACTCTGCTGCAGTTACCGATCCTGTGAAGATTACGAGCCCGCCAGGTAATTTTAGTTAGGTCCATATGGTCATTCAACCATTTCTCGGCAGTGGTTTTGGTTTGTATGGAGTTGATCCAGAAGGTACAACAGTCTTTCTCCGGGTTATACCCAACGTAATCATATTCATAATCAGTATGGGGTAATTGCTACATAAATAACAAAATGAATTTATGAGTGATCATTGGCAGATGGTGGGCGACAACAAGACTCGGCAGACCGTCTCAAGTGATGGGCTATATGTCTGAAACATTGATTGATTGAAACATTTATTTAGATTAGTAATCAAATTAAGGTACAATTGACTAAAACTGGCAAAAGCGAGCCAATCAAAATCAGGCCCAAAGTACAAAATGAGAGATATCTGGGTCATCAGGCCCCAAAATTCTGATGAGCTAAAGCAGTCAGTCAGTAATAGCGAATAATAACAGTCCAGCACTGAAATTTCCTTTACGAATACAGAGACTATAAGGTCTACAAGTCAAACAAGTCTCTGCAGTGAATTCTTGCAGCTGATACAGTTTGCAGTGCTTCGCGCGAGAAGAGAATATTTGTCTCTGTATCGGGCATTGGCAGACGGGAGAGTGTAGCTGTAACATACCTTTTGCAGCTCCGCCCATCTTCTGGCACCAGTTTGGCCTGGTGTGTTACCATCGGTCTAAAAACACCAACCCACGGCACTACATGTATTCAAACAGTTAATGAAACAGAAGGCTGGAGACACACTCGATCAGCGATAGTTTGGTTGGAGGATCGCACAAAATAGCACAGATTGTTATAACCACTCCGTTCCTGTTATTTTTATAAGTATATTGCTCATCATTACCTCTATCCGCTCAAGAAACTCTGTATCCTCTCTGTATTCTTCCTGTAGAGATGTGAAATCCTCTTCTGCACCAATCAATGGTTGCTCCGAGACCGCCTTCTCGATGCCTCGTCGCTGCTCCTGTGTTGCCTCATCAAAGTTGGTTTCTAAATGTCAATCGGACAGGATGCACGGACAGCTAATGGATATATTATTCTATTATAATACTATTCGACTGAGAACAAGTTTCCAATATTAATTAGTCACCTATGAAGACAAGAACGGATGTAACCACCTGGCATACAGCTATCCTGAGGGGGATCAATTTTCCCACAGAAATTAGGACCCTGTTTGATGAGCGAGCTATGTTCCAATGAATACAATATAAATAATTTTAGTGTGCCACTCCACTGAGAGTAATGAGATACAAGATATGCTGTACTCTTACTCTGAAATCCAATAATACCCAGTAATACCATACATACACCATACCCTAACCTAGAAACTGTACACTGCGCTGGGTGTTTTATGTAGACTGTAGGGTGATGCCCAGAGAGTGAACAGGTTTACGGAAAACAAGGAATATTTTTTAATTGAAAGAGAATTCAGAATGAAAATAAAACTAATTAAGTAATTTACTAAAGAAAAAGTCACCTATTGAAATTGATTAATTATTTAAACAAAAAAGGGATGTTTGACTTTGAGAGTACCTAGAACTTGAATGGACATGCGCCCTAACTAACAGTAACTAACTAAATGAGTAACTCAGTAACGGAGTAACTGTAAGAAGTTAGTTAAGTCAGTATGATTGTGTCATACTCATAGTTATACTTATACTTATAGTCATACTCATAAATGATAATGATAATCATATGATAAAATTGATATGGACGGTGAAGTGTGGCTCGACCGATGCTAACTATACTAGCTTAGCCGAGTCAAACGCAGAGACTGGCTCGTGACTAAGACTTACTAACTAAAAGAAAAAGTAAAAGTAGTGACTGTGAGTGTGACTCAGCACTCACTCACTCCACTGAGTCAAATTCAAAACTGGAAGTTGAGCCACCTGCCGAGCCCAAGCCGAAGTCAAACTGAAAGTCAAAGTAACTGAATGGTTGTTTGCCTACAAACATGTTCAGCATCTCTCAGCATGTCGCAAATTTCATTGGATTAATAGAGATGTCCCTATATAATGCATTGTAATAAAATAACAAAGTGCAGAACTATTTTGAACCAATATTTCACCTGGATTGTACCAGTTGTCTTGAGATTGCAAACCGTCCGCCATGTTTACTCTGAGATGTTATACTAGTTCGTTCATACAATTATCGAGTACCATTGGGCGTACGAAGTTGAAATGTAGTGATCCAGTTTCTTTCTTGTACTCTTGTGTCTAGGAGGGTCGTTTCGATTCCAAGGGCCCTAAACTGCAATTTTATTAGAGTGCACAAGACGATATAATGTTATCTCATGCAGACTGAATCACGTGTCGAGCAAAGATGCAACCAAAGGCTATACGCTTAAATATAATGCGCAAATGCGCATTCGATCGGTTTCTAACCAAGCGCGTCTTAGAATTTCCTATACTATAGCTGTCAGTGTGAATAACTGAATATTCATCGCACCTGCTCTTCCCTAGATTGTTCCTGCGAGCCTCACGAGATTGGACTGCAGGTATGATGAATTACCATGCCTGCTAGCTACCAATACCATACGTCATGACACGTCTGATATGATGCTGACCGTGACTCACTGACTAATCGCTAATGACTGAGTGAGTGAGTGACTGACTCTGACTCTGACTCTTGGTCATTGACTCGTCACTTCAAAATCAAACTGAGCATTTTAGATTTAATTGAATAATTTACTCACTCCATTGGAACTGGAAGCTTACAAGTTCAAGTTGCTATTAACCCACTGAGCGAGTGATTCAATATTATACCAATCACACCAATACAATAAATAAATAAATCAGTCAAATGATTCTGTCTACCACTAGACTAGTAGTAGTAAGCGTCTCTCTCAATCAATGAGGAATGAGTCGATCATACTCATAGTTCCTACCCTTTCCCATGGTCCGTTTTCCCATAAGATTTAGTTTTTAGACTGCTAGTACTACTGTGACTTAATGCACGCTGGAGAAGTTTTGTGAAACGGGTATTTGGTCTTTCATCTTTAGGTGGAATGACATTCTGTCTCATTCAAGCCGTGGCCCATCCCAGATATTGCTTTGTATTGCAGGTTGGAGAAAATTACGTTCAGTGAAAAGTAAAGCCACGCGATGAGATGATGATGATATCATACATCGCTCTGGTTTTACTTCTGACCTTGGAAGTGATAAACTGTCAGAACTACAGACGGTTTCCTCCACTGATAAACTTAGCGCGAAACCAGCCATTAGTATCATCACCAACTCAGTCCAGTTGTGGAATACCCACGCGCTCAACGTTTTGTCGAAGCTGGACATCTCCAAGCTCTGTGACATCATGCGTAGAGGATTATTGTGATCAAGCTTGCCCTTTGCGTTACGCTCTCCCTGATCACAATGACCTTTTGACCGCGGGAACTTATGGTGGATGTGTAACTAAAGACACCATCAACCTGGTGCACACTTCTACATCATTCTCAGCCTTGTTTGAAGGTATGTGGGGGATCCGGGAGGCTTACCGCGCTGAAACCAGGAGCTAAACACATCAGACTTAGATTTGATAGTAGCTAGTACTAGTAATGCAGGATGTGCTCCTCTATTACTCTGCTTTGTAGATGGTGAGCTATGCTATCTCACTCCGGATTCCCCCTTTACCATAAGCACAGACTCATTACTCTCTGTGACTTTCTGGGTTCGACAGGAACCTAATAATGTTGGGTGAGTAGCCAACTCTTTGATAAGACTGAAACCTTCCTGTTAATCATCATCATCATCATCATCATCATCATCATCATCATCATCATAGTCAGCCTTCATGACTCCACTGCCGGATGTAGGCCTCCTTCATGTTTTTCCACTGTTATCTGTCTGTTGCCTTACCAATCCAGTTTAGTCCTGCATACAGCCTGATGTCGTCTGCCCATCTTTTTTTGGGCCTTCGTCGTTTTCTCTTTCCAGGTGGTATCCAGTCATTCATGCACCCGTACCATGTGTCATTATTGCCCGCCCTGGCTACATGGCCAGCCCACCTCCATTTGTAGTCTTTAATTCTCATGATAATGTCAGGCAGTTTCATCTCTTCTCGAATCGAGGCGTTCATCCATTTCTTTTCCTATCTCACGCCCAACATTTTTCTTCCCATTGCCATTTGTGTTCTTCGAATTTTATTTTTTTTTATTTTCTTCGAGAGTTTCCAAGTTTCGGATGCATATATCTTGACTGCAGCTATGCACTGCGTAAAGATTCTTTCTTTAAGGGAAAGAGGAAATGTCGGTTGCTGAAGGTACTTGTCTAGCTTCTCAAAGTTACTCCATGGAATGACCTATCAATAGATTAGGAGATTTTCGTTTCAGATGGATAGCACAGCTCTGTTTGGAAATAATCCACATGACAAATTACATGGATGATGAGTTCACAAATTCACAGGTCACAAAATTAGGTGATGAAACTAGATCGTCTTGTTTTATATTGATGGCACCACTAAGTCATGGTTTGTTTTGTGGAACATCCATAGTTTGCCCCATAGAGTACTAACTCTGTGGATGGGCCTCCTTTATTTAGCGTTGCTATCTGAATCCACTCCAGTTTTGTATTGGGATTATAGAACCTAGAGGATCAGTTATCGCTTATTAGGTCTTCCAATGAATTTACTCGCAGCTATTGGTTGTTGGAAACATTGGATTGTCTCACCATGTATAATACTACTACTAGCCTTATCAATGAATCAAATACTATTGAAAACAAAGACTAGTCAGCCTTTGTGAAGCCAGACATAAGCTTTGGTATGTTTTCGGTTATTACAATTGTCCCATTGTTGTTGAATAATTAATGACAGTAGACCAAGTGATTATGGACTGTTCGCGGCATAAAGGGTGGTCGCGTGCTACCGTTGCATGCCAGCTAATACTGGCAAGGTAAATCACCCTTATGCGAATGATGCCACACCTCTTCAGACGTAACCTTCGTCATGTTCTATCAAAATCGCCCTAATCACGTTGATACCCGTTCCTTTGGCCCATGTAGTGATATACGAGATGAATTCGTTTATTTCACTAAGATATGAAATAAGTTTGTATTGAATCAACAGTAGAAATGGAATTGCAAGCAACATCAGTAGTCCTTGAGTAGCAGTTCGGTGACAAATTAATGGCAACCAGTGGCCATAAACACAACCATATCCAACAGGAAGGGGAATATTTTGGGTTTAGTAACCTCTTGTTACACTTGTTATGTCTCTGATAGACAAACGGTTGGGCATTCGAAAGAGCGCCTGAGGCCGATTGGACAAGGCTTTTTCACTTCATTTCTGGGGGGAGGGAGTTGGACGTCTGTCTCGAGTGACCGGTCCGAGGTCGATCGGACGTCCGATGGAGTGAAAAAGCATCCTCAGTCCGTCATTTTTGTGTGTCTGACGGGTCACGGGGCTGTTTTCAGGTTTTCGTTGTAGACCGTCAGATCACGGGGCTATGCGAGCCTACAAGCTCTAGTTACTTAATGGGTTGATTGTGAATTTAGGACGATTGTGGACAAGCAAGGACTGGATGGTTCTACCGTGTTTAGGATAGAGCTGGGTGCAGACATATTGACCATCACGTATCGTACTGCGACTGGGGTGTCAACGCTCAGTGTGACGGATAACTATATCCCTTCTAACACATGGTCTCATGTGGCCATACAGGTTAGTCAGCTACTTGATGAACCTCATCATGATCCAGTCGAAATGGTATTGCTGCAGTCAAATGTCAAAAGGTTTATGGTCAACCTCAGAATAATGAATCTATATTGTGGAGTCTGTACAGACCGGGGTTGGGTATTGAACTCAAGGATTTTTGAGTCGAAACACGCCACATATGGGATTAGTGAATAGGAGATTGTGAGGTACTCAATATGAATGAAAGGTTTTGATAATTTTGATTTGATGATTCCATTTCATATGGATAACCCAAATAAGACCATAGATATTTTTTACGTTAAAGCCCAAGAGAATGGGAGATCAATCATACAAAAGCGGAAGCCAGAAATATAGCCAAATAGACAGTCTAGGTCAAAATCCAGAGTGACAAACAAAACGGCATGGGATTCATGTCATCTTTCTATTTTAGGTCTACCAGCGGTTCCTGAATGTCTTCATTGACGGCACAGAGGTGGGATCATCCCCCACAGTGGCTACACTTTTGGAGGCAAGGATGGTTGATGTCCCTGGAGTAACTCGTATCGGCCAGAATGTGGACGGTACAGGACAATACCTCGGCAGAATTCAGGATCTCAGAAACTACGCAGATACAATAACAAATCGGTACTGACTGATTTCTCTACATCTTATGGTTAAGCTATTTACTTAGTCTACTCGGCCCATCCAGATTTTGCAAACTTTCTAACCCTTCGGCTTGGCCCAGATCAGTAGAAACTGGGCCTCATACAAAAATCTCATACTCAGAAGAAGCTCCCGACATGGCTAGCGCTTAAAGTCGGGGTCTTTTTGACTTTGGGTCAAGCTCTCCTAACGATGAAACTAACCCGCTATCCTATCGTGATGCTATTTGGTTTTACCATCTGGGAATCATTTTCGAGTTACACGGAATAAAAGTTGTGGGCTCAGGCTCAGAGTAGAGCTAGATAATTCATTCATTGTCAGTAATGCTTGGTTAATTTTCCCATCATGTTGTCTTTACTGCCAAACCTCTTGTTTACAGTGAGGTAGATGAGATAATGACAGGACTATTACCTGCCCTGCACACACAGTCAGAGTGCAGGTGCCCTGCTAGTCATCCAAGAGTTAAGCCGTCTCTAAATCGTTACTGCATTAAAAATGGCATGGGTGATACCACTAGTGACCAAACGCTTCGGTAAGTAATGTCGGGTTAGGCCACACCTCTCAGAAGCTATGTACTATTCTGTGTGATCTACTGGTATAAACTTTAAAGGGTACACTCCAACTCAGTTATTGTTATTCGTGTATACCTTGTATACATGACGCCACTCCTTACACTGCCTGAGATTAAAATACATTTACGTTTATTGCTACCAAAGACTTAAGTACACGTGATCAACATTGTACCTTGGACTGAAATGGAACATATGTGATGATCAATCTCAAATATGCTCATCCCAATCGGATGCAAATTTATCAAGCTGTATCCTTCTCTTCAAATTCCAAGGTTCTGTATTGTTGATAATATCAGTAGCAAACCCATTTTGGTTGCAGACTGGATGCGTTTGCCCACCCTCTGGAGTTTATTAATGATGGCGACACTAACTCAGTGTGGATATCCACTCAGATGAATGAGATTTTCCTTAGCATTCACCTCGGTGACACATTCCAGGTGAGATTTCTATTCCTGAGATCCGCGGCACATATTAATATTATTATATTGAATTATATTAATATTATATTAAATTATATTAATATAATATTTTATACCGTGCAATTGGCCATCCTATTTATTGGATCTCCTGAGACTGAGGGTTGTCGGAGTGGTAAGAGCAGGGATATATTATTGAGGAGGGGTATGAAGGTATGTATTGGAAAGTTTGCCTATTTGAGCAGATGGCATCATACTTTTCATATGTAAGCTTTGTGAAGGCTTCAGGAAAGCCGCAACAGATTACTACACGCCTTCATGGGCTAAAATAATTGTTCTTTTCATCATTTGAAAATGATTCGAAATCCGTAGTTGATTGAAAACAAAACTTGTGCTCTGAATTGAGGTTTACTATAATGATAGCTGTGTTATCACAAGGCAGTTTCTGTCTGCTCTCTCTGTTCTGTCTGCTGTTATACAGCTTTTTTAAATCTTGTCTTCCATCCATTTTGACTTTGGCCTTCCCCTTTCTCATTTGTTATTTTACTTTCATAGTGTAAGTGTATTTGCCCAATCATTGCTAGATATTTAGCCCATTCATTCCCATAGGGAGAGTGTTGTATCGTAAACTGTAGTGAATCTAAAATTTATTTGTAATATTAATTTTTAACTGTTTGTTTCTTCCCACCAGGTTTTCTATGTAGTGATGCAGTTTTACAGCCCATTACCAAAGGCAGTTCGTATTCAGCGTCAACCAGCCGCAGGGATGTCATGGGAAGATTGGCAGTTTTATGCAGACGACTGTCAGAGATATTTTGGGTTGGAGAATAATGGCGCGCTGGAGACACCGAGTAGTGTCAACTGTCTACAACTAAGCACGTGAGTGAAGTAACTGCGCATTACTACTCACCCCTAACAACAGCAACGAGACCACAGACGATTAGTTATATGACTACATAATTGAATCGAACCAGTTATTTGGACTAGTAATCCAATTGAGATTCAAGGACCCTTTTTACGAGTGAGCAGTTGAGCAAGTCAAAATCTGGTTCAAGCTACAAAAAGAGAGACAGCCCAGGTCATCATACTATTGCCATACTAACCAAACGATCATCATACTATTGCCATACTAACCAAATAATCATCATACTATTGCCATACTAACCAAATAATCATCATACTATTGCCATACTAACCAAATAATCATCA